>Ga0335081_10000351_pt1 | contig 84723 bp, 82 predicted proteins | sample Lox_Sample_35_FD_206713 | JGI IMG/M metagenome (GOLD analysis project Ga0335081, IMG submission 206713) | Soil microbial communities from Loxahatchee National Wildlife Refuge, Florida, United States - Lox_Sample_3.5 | ecosystem: Environmental > Terrestrial > Soil > Wetlands | place: USA... | reverse complement strand
TATCCGGCGATTTGAAGACCTTGCGCAGCAGCTTCACGACTTACAACTACTTCAATCTTGATCAGGGCGACGTGGATATGGGCTCCGGCGGAATGATTGTATTGCCCGATCAATCAGGTCCCGATGCCCACCTTGCGGTTGCCGGCGGCAAAGATGGCCGGGCATTCCTGATGAACCGCGACAATCTCGGCGGCTACACTCCTGGCGGGCCGGACAAGGTGCTGCAGACCATAACCATGGGCTCGTGCTGGTGCGGACCTGCTTATTTCGTAGGTTCGGACGGTGTGCCGCGGGTGGTGACCGGAGGCGGAAACGGGGTCACCACCTGGAAAGTTCAGACCTCGCCGACGACACAACTGGTAAGAGATTCGACCACCGGCAGCGGTCCGGTGAATGGCCTGCCGGACAACGGGGGAACGATCCCGGTGATTTCGTCCAATGGCACGACAGCGGGCACGGGGATTGTGTGGTTCATTCAAAGGCCGGCTACGTCGTCGGATCAGGATCCCGGTACTCCGGTGACATTGCGCGCTTTTAATGCTGCTAACCTAAGCCAGCAACTATTCTCGGCGCAAGCGGGAACCTGGACGCACGCGGTGAATAGCAACGCCAATCTTGTTCCTACGGTTGCGAACGGCAAAGTGTACGTTGCCAGCAACAGCCAATTACAGATATTCGGTCTGCTGTCCGGGCGCGGACTTGCGAAAGTCGCGAATCCGCCCGTACCTTCCGAGCCGTACGTCGTAACTTGTCCGGCAGAAGTCCCGGCCACCACAGTTTTGGGCACGGGAGTGCATGAATTTAGAGGAACCGTGTGTGCCGTGGCGGGAAAGGAATTGCATGTGGCTCTGTCGGGACAGCGCAGCATCGCGCTCGACATGAGTCAGATTTCGGGGAGAACGCCGCTGTTGACGCCCGGAAGGCCGATCAAGGTTCGGGCCATGATCGATAGCAAAGGCGGGGCACATGCAGTAAAGATTTCGCACGCGTTCGCCATTGCCGATCCGACCCGTTAGCAAATAATTGTGTACCTGTTTGGGTCGCACTGAATCATATTGCAAAGGAGAAAAACCTTATGCCTACGTTCACGACCAAAGACGGCACACAGATCTACTACAAGGATTGGGGTTCCGGACAGCCGGTGGTCTTCAGTCATGGCTGGCCGCTAAGTGCCGACGCCTGGGAAGACCAAATGCTATTCCTTGCTTCCCGCGGCTTCCGCTGCATTGCCCATGACCGGCGCGGACACGGCCGCTCAGGCCAGCCCTGGAACGGCAATGATATGGATACCTACGCTGACGACCTGGCGGAGCTCAGCCAAGCGCTCGATCTAACAGACGCCATTCACGTCGGACATTCGACGGGAGGTGGCGAGGTGGCGCGCTATATCGGGCGTCATGGTACAGAGCGCGTGTCACAAGCTGTGCTGATTGGAGCCGTACCGCCAATCATGCTAAAGACGGCGGCGAATCCGGGCGGCTTGCCGATTGAAGTCTTCGACGGTCTTCGGGCGAATGTGCTCGCCGACCGCTCTGAGTTCTTCAAAGACCTGAGCGCCCCATTTTATGGAGCGAACCGGCCCGGGGCAAAGGTCTCACAAGGGCTACGGGATTCGTTCTGGCTGCAGGGGATGATGGCAGGCCACAAGGCGGCTTACGACTGCATCAAGCAATTCTCCGAGACGGACTTCACCGAAGATCTGAAGAAGATCGATGTGCCGACGTTGATTCTGCATGGCGACGACGACCAGATCGTGCCGATTGCCGATTCCGCCATGCTTTCGGCGAAACTGGTGAAAGGTGCAACGCTGAAGGTGTATCCGGGCGCGCCGCATGGCATGTGCTCGACATTGAAAGATCAGATAAATGCGGACTTGCTGACATTCTTTGAGCGAAGCAGGGAAGCAGCGGCATAAAGCGTTTCGATTCATGTCATCCCGATGGGTTCTGCCCGGCGGGATCCTGGCTGAAGCCGAGTTCGGGATGACATGGCCCTTTTGGCTTGAGCCTGAACCCTCACGCGCCTGATTGTCATCTATAATTTCTTACTTCCCATTCAAAGGATTACTTATGTCCACGTGGCCTGTGCCCAGCCTGCTTGATCCGGCAACCCAGATATTTCCCACGCTGACTTCATCTCAGATCAATCGCCTGCGATCGTGCGGAAAAGTGCGCAAGGTCGAAGCTGGCGAAATCCTGTTCGAGCCCGGCGATACCAATATTCCATTCTTCGTTTTACTGTCCGGCGGCCTGGAAATTCTGCAGGCCGATGTACAGGGTGAGAGGCCCATTGTCTCGCATTCGGCGGGCCACTTTACCGGCGAGATCAGCATGATCTCCGGGCAACGCTGCCTGGTTCGCGGGCGGGTCAGCGAGACGGGAGAATTTCTAGAGATTAGTTCGCAAGGGCTGCGTGAGTTGGTGGCCAAGGACGCCGAGATGAGCGAGATCCTCATGCGGGCATTCATCCTGCGCAGACTGGCTTTGATCAGTCACCACCTGGGCAACGTGATTCTGCTGGGATCGCGCCATTCGGCGAATACGCTGCGGTTGCGAGAATTTCTGGGGCGCAATGGCCATCCTTACAACTACGTCGATCTCGATAACGATCAGACGGCGCAGGAACTGCTTGACCGGTTTTCGGTCAAGGTCGAAGAGATTCCGGTTGCAATCTGTAGCGTCACCGGGACCGTGCTGCGCAATCCCACGCCTCAGAAAGTGGCGGACTGCCTGGGTTTCAACGTCAACATCAACACTTCGCAATTGCGGGACGTCGTCATTGTGGGGGCAGGGCCGTCGGGCTTGGCAGCCGCGGTGTACGCCGCTTCGGAAGGCCTCGACGCACTGGTGATTGAGACCGAGGCGCCGGGGGGACAGGCGGGTTCGAGCTCTAAAATTGAGAATTACCTCGGATTTCCCACCGGCGTTTCGGGCCAGGAGCTGGCATCTCGCGCCATCACGCAAGCGCAGAAATTCGGGGCGAAGATGATGGTTGGCCATAAGGTCGTGCGTCTCGATTGCAGTCAGCGGCCATACCACGTCGTCCTCGATGACGGGAGTGCTATCGGTGCCCGCGCGGTGATCATCTCCACCGGGGCGCAATACAACAAGCCGAAGATTGCCAACCTGGAAAAGTTCGAAGGACAGGGAATTTACTACGGTGCAACCTACATCGAGTCGCAATTGTGCGAAGGCGAAGAGGTCATTGTTGTGGGCGGCGCGAACTCGGCTGGCCAAGCAGCGGTTTATCTTTCGCAAACGGCACGGAAAGTTTATATGCTGGTCCGTTCGGGCGGACTGTCCGACACTATGTCGCGTTACCTCATCCAGCGCATCACCGAGAACCCAAACGTCGAACTGCATTGCAACACGGAGATCGTGGGGCTAAACGGCAATGGGCGGCTCACGCAAGTGCAGTGGATGGATCGCGCGCGCGGAGAAACTTCAGCGCACGACATCGGTCACATCTTCATCATGACGGGAGCCTCGCCGCGCACGGAATGGTTGCAGGGATGCGTTGCGCTGGATAATAAAGGTTTCATTCTTACCGGGCGTGACCTGGATGCGGTATCTGGTTTGTCCGCGAAACCTGCGTGGCCACTCAATCGCTCTCCGCAGATGCTGGAGACAAGTTTGCCTGGTGTCTTCGCCGTTGGAGATGTACGCTCAGGGAATGTGAAGCGCGTGGCTTCGGCAGTAGGAGAGGGAGCTATCGCCGTCCACCTGGTGCATCGAACGTTAGCTGAAGCATAGAGTTATGGAAGTCATGTACGCGACTTATAAATAAGCACTTATGTCAATACGTCCGGTGAAGCATTTGATTCAATCCAAGCCGACTCTTGAAGGCGCCGGTGTGCACTTGCGGCGTGCGTTTGGCTTTGGAAGCACGAAAGAATTCGATCCCTTTCTGCTCCTCGACGACTTTCGCAACGATGTGCCGGAAGACTATCTCGCCGGATTTCCCTAGCACCCTCATCGTGGAATCGAGACGATCACGTATGTACTGGCGGGAACGGTAGAACATGGCGACAGCATGGGAAATCGCGGAGTGATTTCGTCGGGCGACGTGCAGTGGATGACGGCAGGCAGTGGCATCATTCATCAGGAGATGCCCAAGGGCGATCAGGTCGGGCGCATGCATGGATTCCAGTTGTGGGCGAATTTACCGGCAGCATTGAAAATGACCGCGCCGCGATATCAGGAAGTGAAGGCAGCGGAGATTCCCGAGGTCATCGACGACGATGGCACACGCGTGCGAGTGGTGTGCGGAAATTTCTGGGGCAAGACAGGTCCGGTGGAGGGAATTGCGGCCGATCCCATCTATCTTGATGTGTCCGTTCCACCCGGCAAGCGTAGATCGCTGCCGGTTGAAGTTACGCGTCACGCTTTCGCGTATGTCTTTGCGGGGTCGGGCAAATTCTGCAATGCATCGGGCCCGCTGGCAGTTCCGACCGAAGCCATCAAATGGTCGGATGTTGCGCCGCCCCTCGAAGCTGACAATCGCTCACTGGTGGTTTTTGATCGCGGCGACGAGGTGAGCGTACAGGCTGGTACCGATGGTATTCGGTTCCTTCTGGTCTCGGGCAAGCCACTGCAGGAGCCAGTGGCGTGGTATGGGCCAATCGTCATGAACACGCAAGAACAGCTGCGACAGGCGTTCACCGAATTGCAAGAAGGAAATTTTCTAAAGGACCCACAAAAGAGCAAGCCGTAGCTCTCGGGCGTCAGGGCTGCGCCGCGCCGGAAAGTTCCGGCGGATCAAAGTAGCAACGCCGCCATAACGCCTCGTCCGACAAGGTTCCCGTTTTCCACTGCTGCAAGACTTCCATGGTTGTGGCCATCATTCCGCCATCGGCGGCATCGAAAATGAGAACGACCCCTGCCGCCGTCGACGACGATTGGTGAAGCTCGTCGTATTCCTTGTTCAGCAAAGACCTGGCAAATGCGAGCTTGGCTTGCGCGCCGGTCTCCGTGGCGGCTCCGTGTTCCTGGAGAGAGACGATCTTCACAGTTTTCCCGCGCAGCGGTTCCCAGTCGGCAGGGAAGGACGCGATTTGCTCGTTCTCGATCTGGAAGGGAGATTCGCCGGGCCTTGCCGCAGTTTGACCCGGTGGCGGCGTAGCGGTATCAGCCTCGCTGGATTCCGGCATCTCCAAAGAGGAACGACGAATCCATCCACGGGAGAGCCCCGAGATTCGGACATGTACCCAGTTGGAGTTCATGTCGAGGATTTCGAATTCATCCTCGGCTGAGGCACGGAACAAGACCTTCGCGCCCACATTAGGGCTCACCAGAACCGGAGTGCCGGCTTCCTTCACCGCAACCAGGTTGGTGGGATGCGATTGGTTGCGGAGGATTTCTTCCAGACCTTTGGCCTCCTGACTTAGTTCCTGGTTCTGCGAGCCTCGGGGCGTTGCGGGACGAGAAGGAGAAGCTGTCGGACCTACGCTGAACCCAGCGATCGCGTCCGTTCCCTGCGGCATTGGCGCGGAGATGGTCGGCTCGGGTTCATTGCTGTGCTTGCCTTTTAAGGGTGCAGGCGGCGAGACAGCCGGTGTGCTAACTGAAGCTTTCGCCTGCAGCGAATCGGCAAGGCGATCGAGAAAGTCAGCTTCGAGGCGGCCGTTTGAGGTCAAAACGCGATAGCCAGACTTTGCCGGATCGGGACCGGAATACCAGGCGGTGATTTTGGCAGTCACGCGCACGATCGATCCGCCGGAGGGGTTCGCGTTCACTCGTACGTCGCATTGATAGTATCCGCGTTGAAAGAGATCGAGAGATGAGTCTCCAGAGACTGCGAAACCGTCGAGAGTCGGAAGTCGGCCCCTGGTGCTCGACTGCAATTCGTGAACTGCCTTCTCCACCACCGTTGGGGATTGAGAGAACAACCTTTCAACAGGCTTGCTTTCACCCCATGCGACGGAAGACAACACCGCAACAATCGCGCAATAGACACTTGCTCCGAGGAAGCCGAGGCTTTTCACGGAACCGGCTCCAGTTGATTGTGATTGATCCAGCCGTGCTGCCCGTCCTCGGTCTCCACCCCGTACCAGTAAGGCGTGACAATCAGGATTACGACTTGGCTTCCGGCATCGAGGGACTTCAGATTGGACGCGGTCTGAAAGGGAGCGGCCTTCAGCTGCCCGCCCGGCGCCTTGACGATTCGCTCCACTCGCCGGCGCAGATCTGCAACATGTTGCTCGACAGTCTGTGGAGTTGCTTGTGTTGCGGCAGCTGCTTCCTGATCTCGCTTGGCCGCCAGAGCTCGCCGCGCCAGTTCTTCTTCGCGATGTCTGGCACTTTCTTCCGCCTGCTTCTTTTGCGCTTCGAGGGCATCCACGTGGCCCTGGATGTCTTGCGCCTCCGCGCTTTCCACGCTGCCGTCAGAAGGATGCACCGTGTGACGGAACGCCTCCACGAAGACAGCGTCAATGCGCAAGATAGTTCGCGAGGCGTCCTTGCTTTGCACGATGTAGCGAACGGCCAGCGTACCCTCGTCCTGAGATTCCTTGAAGTTGGCGGGAGCGAGCGCGTTCGTACGCACCTTGTAGTAGACCTTGCCGCCCTCTTTCCAGGGCGTGAACAGCGGGGAAGATGTTTCCGCCACTGCCTTCTCCACAAACTTATCTTTGTTGTACTCCTTACTGCCCTGAATGATGCCGTCATTGACGACGTCCTCTACCGCTTCCAGGACTTCACTTTCCGGCGCGGAAATCTCGGTCGAATAACCTAGCCCGTAGTCCGCTGCTTTCTTGTGCTGCTTTGCGTGCAGAGTCAGGGCGGTGGCAAGGAATAGCAAGAGCGTGGCAAGTCCGCTTCCTGGAAAGGATTCCATCAAGGCTCTCATACTATTTCGTCTGCTGAACTTGTCAACAGCGGCCGTCTCCTTCTCAATAATCTCCGATACGGCCCCGAAGCGCAGGTTGATTAGGCGCCAGATGAGAAGTTTGACATTTTTTTTACAAAATAAGGCCACTCGACTCTTGACACCTTACCGGCAGGTCGCGATACCGTTCCGCTTGCAAGCAGGAGTCGCTACCTTGAGCAGCCTTAATGTGTCCAAACTCGAGCCGCAGAGTTCGCGTGCGAATGATCAAAAAGCGATCTCTCGAACGCCCGGGGCACCCAGAAAACGTGACCGCGCAGGGAAACAGCAGGCCTTGATTCAGGCGGCCCTATTCCTTTTCTCCACTCGGGGATACGAAGCCACGACCACCCGCGAAATTAGCTCAGTTGCAGGTTGTGCCGAGGGGTTGATCCACCGCTACTTCAAGGGCAAAGCGGGATTGCTTCCGGCGCTGGTCGAAGACATGATGTCGAAGGAAGTTGCCGATATCGGTCATTCCATTCCATTGGCATCCACACTCGAAGAGGATTTTCTGCAACTGGTTAGCTGGGAGATTGAACGCGCATGGCAGAAACGCGACTTTTTCCGGGTCTTCATTCCCCGAGCCATGGTGGATCCATCGGTGGGCAACGTGATGAACCGGGCGGTGGTTTCGGGACGGGCCACAGTCATTGCGGAACGCTTGCGTCGTTACCGGCAATGCGCAGGGCTTTCACCCGAGGAGTTTGAGATGCTCGCGCAGTCGGTGGGCGTGCTGGGAATGATCTTCGGATTCATGCGTCCGGTATTGCTGGGACAGGACCGCAGGGTCGCCAAGCGAATTGGAATCACCCTCGCCAAGACTCTTATCCGTGGAATAGAACACTAAAAAAGTGACCCCGAGTCCTCAGTATTTTTGACCTTCCATTCACAACTGTATTGACTTTCTTCCGCTGAACGTGATACTTAGTGCGTCATCGCGCACTTGTGGGGTCTTTGTTGACGGATCGCTCGGGGCTTGGCCCGTTCAGGCGGGTCAGAATCCATTATCTGCTTGGGTCGAACGTATAGCTATTTTCAACTTGCAGTGCGGTCGTCTTATGGATGACTGGCAGCGGGTGGAAAAACGCTCCCGGGTTCGAGCGCGCTTTCACTCATCATCGGTAAAGCATGCCCTTTGAATTTGCACTAGGAGGACTCAATGACCTCGCTCCGGAGGCATTTTGCCGGTTGGTTTGTGCTCGTTTTTCTCGCGGCAGGGGTGGTACCGCAGGCGAATGCGCTTCCCGCCTTCGCCCGGAAATACGGTTTGCGCTGCTCGGCTTGTCATGAAGCCTGGCCGATGCTCAATTACTTCGGCCAGAAGTTTAAAGACAACGGCTACCAGTTGATGAACGACCGGGATGCCCCGATCTGGCAAAACCCATCCTACTGGCCAATTACCTTGCGAATCACGCCGTTCTGGCATCGCGAGAGCACCGATAAAGTAGCGATCGATACGGCAGCCGGCGGAACCGTCAATCACCAGATTTCCAGCAGCGGATTCGACAACAGCGGTCTCGATATCCTGACCGGCGGAACTCTGGAAAAAAACATTTCATTCCTTCTGGTTCCTTCGTCCGACGAAACGGGTGCGTTTCACTTTGAATCGGTCAACGTCCGGTTCGACAACGTCCTTCACAGCCCCTGGCTCAACTTCAAGATGGGCAAGTTCGAGCTCGACAACATCGTCTCAGAAAAGCGGGTCATCACCCTTTCCAGTTATGGCGGCAGTTTCAATCTCTACCATTTCATTCCGGTAAACGACGGCAACATCTTTGGCCAGATTGGCGACAACCAGCTCGGCGTGGAATGGATGGGACACTCCTTTAACGACCGTACCCGCTTGTCTGCCGCCGTTTTCAGCTCCACGGACGGCAACCCTGACCTCTCATATGGCAGCAACTCGTACAGCGCGTTCTTTGCCGGCAGTCAGGCATTCGATGTGGGCAAGTTGGGTACTGACCGCGTCGGCTTCTATGCTATGGTGGGAGAAGCGCCCACGACGTTCTTGACCAGCGCCGGTGCGCCCATCCTCAGTTCCGGCATCGGAAACAAGACGTTCCATCGGGAAGGATTTGTTGGGTTGTTTTATTTCGGCAAGCTGGACTTCCAGGTGGTCACGCAACACGGCGAAGACAGCGCCTGGTTTGGGCAGTGTTACGGCGACATTGTCGATAGTCCGCCGCCCTGCACAAACAACAACACGCCGGGGACCGTCCTGCCAGCTGGCTCGCGAGCGCCGACATGGAACGGCGCGTTCGTCGAAACCCACTACGTTTACAATCCGCAACTGGTCTTCATCCAACGATCAGAATGGGTGCGGATGTCGCAGCAGGCTTCTCCGACTACCCCCTCCAACCTGGGCAACATCGACAACTACGTCTTCGGTTTCCGCTGGATGCCGTTCATGACCAGCCGGGCGGGTTTCGCCTGGCATAACGAGTATTCGTGGATCCGCCAGCAGGGATTCGCTCCTGACGGTACAGCCTTGACCAGCAGCAGCTTGATGTCAGGGTTTGATTTCGACTTCTAGAAAGGATTGACGATGCCTACCAAACTGCTCAAGCAGTCATGCTGGATGTGCTGGGCTGCGATTTTCGTGCTGTTGGGAACTTCGTCAGCGCAGTTGACCACAAACGAGATCAATACCCGGCTCAACATGGAGGCCCAAGTCGGCCACCTGCATGGCCACGCGAAAAGTGCCGCGATGGACTACCGGCGTTACTGTGTTGGTTGCCATGGCGACTTGGGCGACGGCAATGGGGAGAACGCGCAGTGGGTCGATCCCAAGCCGCGAGATTTTCAACTGGGTATTTTCAAATGCCGATCAACTCCTACCGGAACATTGCCTACCGACAAAGATCTTTACGACACCATCGGTCGCGGTCTGGATCGTTCTAATATGCCGGTGTGGAACGCTCTGTCAGCCCAGCAGAGAATTGATCTGGTCGCTTGGGTGAAACACTTCTCGCCGCGTTTCCTGAACGAGAAGCCGGGGGCGCCGATCGAGATTCCGTCCGAGCCTGCCGTGACCCCGGAACGTGTGAAAGCTGGACAAGAAGTCTTTGCCCGGGTGCAGTGCTGGAAGTGCCACGGCTTGCAGGGCATGGCCAACGGTCCTTCGGCATCGACGCTCACTGACGATTTGGGCCGTCCGATTCAGGCTTTCAATTTCACCGATGGCTCACGCCCGAAGTGCGGCGACACAGATCAGGACATCTATCGCATCTTCATGACCGGTCTGGATGGTACACCAATGCCGTCGTTCTCCGACAACATTAAGCCTGACGAGGCCTGGGACCTGGTTTTTTATTTGCGCACCTTGCAGCCTCTGAACACCTTCAACAGCAAAGAACGAGAAATCGCCAGGCAATCGGGGCTGAAACCGGTCACGCCGACTCAATGAATTTAAGATGAACAATTTTGACACCGTGGGAGAGGATTCAATGAAAAGCGCGCAACATCATAAGTTGGCAGCCGTGCTGGTGGCGGTTCTTGTCCTTGCCGGCGGGTTGCTTCTGACCCAGAAAGTCATCGCCGCTGGCGAAGGATCGATTAACGGATCGGTGAAGTTCAGCGGAACGCCGCCGCACATGAAGGGCATCGATATGTCCAAGGACCCTTACTGTGTAAAGCAACATGAGAGCGGTCCGGTTCAGTTGGAAAATGTCGTGGTGGGCTCCGGCGGCGGATTGCAAAATGTGGTGTTGTACATTTCCGAGGGCCTGACCGGCAACGAGGCGAATGGCGTGTCCTCCGAGGAGCCAGCCTTTGATCAAAAAGGTTGCATGTATTCGCCGCATGTTCTGGCTATGGACGTCAACCAGAAGTTCAAAGTGACGACCAGCGATCAGACTACCCACAATATCCATCCACTGCCGAATGCGATGACCGGCAACATTCCCTGGAATAAGTCGCAGCCGCCCGGCGCTCCGCCGATCGAAACCAGTTGGAAGGCGCCCGAGATGATCTCGGTCAAATGCAATATTCATCCCTGGATGCACGGCTACTTTGCCGTCGTCAAAGGACCCTATGCGACCACAGATAGCCATGGCTCCTACACGATCCACAACGTTCCGGCGGGCAGCTACACAGTCACTGCGTGGCAGGAAGAACTGGGCACTCAAACCGCAAAGGTGACGGTGGCAGCGGGAGGATCCGGCAAAGCCGACTTCACATTCAAAGGGAAGTAGCTTTCGGGGAAGATGAAGGCCGCCGTGCTTTGGCGGCCTTGACTGGCGAAGAAGGCGCGAGGAGAACAATGGGAAAACTGGTAGCCGTCACGATCGTAGTCATTGCCATCGCTTCGGCGGTTCCCATCATCCGGCATACCTGGTGGATGCCGGAGGATATTTCTACTCACGGCCAACCCATCGACGAACAGATGTCGGAAACGATGGCGGAGGCGGGAATCTGCTTCCTCGCCTCACAACTCCTGCTCGCGTTTTTCATCTGGAAATTCTCCAATCCCCAGCCCGGCACAAAGATCAAGAATTTCCCAGGCGGTGCCGGTGGGTTGGTGATCGCAGCTTTCCTGCTCGTTGGAACCGAAGTTCTGGCCTTGGGAGTATTCGGAGCCAAGGCCTGGGCGAACATCTACTTCACGGGACCGTCGGCAAATGCTATGCCCGTGCAAGTGCAGGCAGGACAATTTGCTTTCTATTTCCGCTATCCCGGCCCGGACGGCAAATTTGGCCCCATTCATCCTGAGATGATCAGCGAGTCCAATGAAGACTTCTACGGAATCGATCAGACCAACGATAAGGATTCCAAAGATGACATCGTGACCGCGGAGATGGCGATTCCAGTAAATCGTGAGATCCACCTGCTGATGCATTCCAAAGATGTCGGCCATTCTTTTTATGTGCCGGAACTGCGGGTTCAACAGGACTTTGTGCCGGGACTGGATCTCTCCATTCATTTCACGGCTACCAAGATCGGCAGGTACGAGATTCTGTGCACGCAGCTCTGCGGACTGGGTCACTACAACATGAAGGCATATCTTGACGTCCTGTCGCAGGATGACTTCGACAATTGGCTGAAGAAACAAGCCGCATTGCAGTGAGGAACGACGCCGCTGCACGCGCGGCACTAATCACTTTCTGGGGTGATCGATGCACGACATGTCTGTACATGCTGCACAACATCACGCGCCTCCAACCGGCTTTATCCGAAAGCATATCTTCAGCCTCGATCACAAAGTGATTGGCAAGCAGTACTACGGATTGGCACTCCTGGCGGTGTTCATCGGGATGTTTCTCTCCTGGCTCATGCGCCTTCATCTGGGATGGACCAACCTGGCCATTCCCGGGCTTCACTGGCTCTCCAGCAACGGCGCTCCCGGCAACGTGATGACGCCGGAGTACTACCTGCAACTGATGACCATGCATGGAACCATCATGGTCTTCTTCGTGTTGACCACGGCGCCGTTTGCCGCCTTCGGTAATTATTTCCTGCCAATCCAGGTGGGCGCGGAGGACATGCCGTTCCCGCACTTCAACATGATGTCGTTCTGGGTGACGTTCACTGCGTTCGTGGTGCTGATCGCATCATTCTTTGTGTCCGATGGGCCAACGCTGGGGGGTTGGACTCAATATGTGCCACTGAGCGCTGTAGGAGCAGTCGGCGGGCCTGGCGAAGGCATGGGTGTCGTGCTATGGGCGACATCGATCGCAATTTTCTGTGTCGGGCAGTTGCTCGGCTCGCTCAACTTCATTACCACTACGCTCGATATGCGGACCAAAGGCATGAGCCTGTGGCGTCTGCCGCTTACCAGTTGGGCATGGTTTATCACGTCGGTGATGGGTCTCACTGCATTCGCGGTCCTGATGCCGGCCTGCATTCTGCTCATCCTCGACCACGTAGCCGGAACCAGTTTCTTCGTGCCCTCGAACCTCGTAATCAATGATCAGTTGCAGCCGCACGCTGGCGGATCAACCTTGTTGTGGCAGCACTTGTTCTGGTTCTTTGGGCACCCCGAAGTCTACATTGCCATCGTCCCGGGCATGGGCATTGCATCGCACATTCTGGTCGCCAACATGCGACGGCCGATGCTGAGCCATCGAGTTCTGATCTACTCCATGGGGGCCTTGGCCATTCTCAGCTACATGGTGTACGGGCATCACATGTTCGTCAGCGGCATGAACCCGTATTCCTCGATCGCCTTTTCCTTCCCGACGCTGATCATCACGATTCCATCGACCATCATCGTGCTGATCTGGCTGGGGAGCTTGTACGGTTCGAAGTTGCGCATCAATACAGCGTCACTCTTCGCGCTGGGACTGATCTCGATGTTCATCAGTGGCGGCGTTAGCGGCTTCTTTTTGGCACAGCCCTCACTCGACATCATGCTGCACGCCACTTACTTCGTGGTTGGACATTTCCACCTGGTGATGGCGGTGGCTGCCATCTTCGGGATCTTCTCGGGGACCTACTTCTGGTTTCCCAAGATGTTCGGTCGAATGATGAATGAGACGCTGGGCAAGATCCACTTCTGGATTACGTTTGTGGGTGCCTATGCGATTTTCATGCCGTTCCACTACCTGGGGCTTGCCGGCAATGTGCGCCGCTATCAAGCGTTTGTCGCCGATTATCTGCAGCCGCTGATTCCAGTGCATCAGTTCATCACGGTGGCTGCGCTGGTGACCGGGGCGGCCCAGTTCATCTTCCTCTACAACCTGATTCACAGCCGGTTCTGGGGAAAAATTGCGCCGCTCAATCCGTGGGAGGCGACGTCGCTGGAATGGAGCACGCCATCGTCCCCGCCGCCCTTCGACAACTTTGGAGGAAAGCACCCGGTGGTGTACCACGATCCGTACCAGTATGGTATCGAAGGCTCGACAGGCGATTACGTGATGCAGGATTCACCGGAGCAAATTCATTCGGTGCGCGATGAGGATTGAGTCGCAGCCCGGGTAGGGTTTTCTAAGAACTATGGCAACAACCGTTCATCAACCACCTATCGTTGACCGGCGCCGCCCCGCGTCGCGACCGAGCCATGCTGGCGGCAACGGACGTCTGGTTCCGCCCGACGGAGACCTGCGGGCGGTCAAGGATGCGCCAACGGCGGCATCGTCGACAGGCGTCTGGGTGATCGTATTTGGCATTTCGATGAGCTTTGCCGCACTCACCAGCGCGCTGGTCGTGCGCAAAGGGTCGGCACCGGACTGGCGTCATCTGGATTTGCCCTCGATCCTGTATGCGAACACAGTGATTTTGCTTGCCAGCAGCGTCACGGTGCAAATCGCGCGGAGGCGGATTGTGAGCTTTGTCGGTCGCGCCGGAAGCTGGTTTTCGCCGCCGGCTAGGTGGCTGTACGTTACGCTGTTTCTCGGATTGCTGTTTGTCTGCGGTCAATACCTGGCGTGGTCGCAGCTGCGCAGCCAGGGTGTCTATATGGCGTCGAATCCGAGCAGCTCTTTCTTTTACTTGTTGACCGTAGCGCACGCCTTGCACGTGCTCGGTGGCCTGACCGGTCTGACACTCGTGATCTGGCGCTTGAGCCGTGCGATGTTGCGGCGAAGCACGCTGGATATCGTTTCGCGTTACTGGCACTTTATGGATCTGCTGTGGCTATATCTGCTGATTCTCTTGAAGACGAAGTTGTAGTCGGAAATCGGAGGCACGGTGAGTCAAGCTGACATACCGATGCAGGGACACGCAGCCGTGATGATGGAACCAGCTTTTTCGGTTCCCGCGAAGAAGATGGCGATCTGGCTGTTCATCATCGCCGATGCGGCCACCTTCGCCGCTTGCCTCGTCGCCTACGGTTTTCTTCGGAATGGAACGCCGAGCTGGCCACGTCCCTTCCACAGCATCACCAATGTCGCGCTCATGACCTTCATCCTGCTGAGCAGCAGCCTCACCATGATGTTTGGCGTGCGCGCAGCCAAGGTCGGGGACAAGAGCGGTGCCTTCCGCTGGACTCTGATCACAGCAGCGGCGGGACTCATTTTCGCCTTGTTGCACGTTCGCGAGTGGCTGGCGCTGATTGGCGAAGGCATGACGCTGTTCCACAATCCGTGGGGAACCGGCTTGTTTGGCGCGTCTTTTTTCAGCATCACCGGCTTGCACCTTCTGCACGTTACTGGCGGTGTTGTGGCGCTGGTGGCCGTGGGGATCCGCTACATGGCCGGGCGATATAAAGCTGACGATATTGAGGTTCTGGGACTTTACTGGCACTTTGTGGACCTGGTCTGGATGTTTGTCGTGCCGTTTGTTTATTTGTTGAATCTGGCTCACTAAAGGATTCTATGGACTCGCGTACACCGGATATGCATCCTGGCGAACCCGCGGCAACCTATACGGACAAACCCGGCAAGTATGTGGTGATCTATGTTTGTTTGCTGGCGTTGGCGGCCGCACAATTCTGGATTGCCTACAGTGGGCTCAACGCCTCGGCGATGTTCTCGCGCATGCTGCTGGTTGCCATCGTAGAAGCTGGACTGGCCTTGATGTTCTTCATGCATTTGTGGGGAGAGAAGCGCGGCTTCCTTCTCTTTGTGATGATCATTACGATTTTCGTCCTGCTTGCCATGCAGTATGGATGGACCGATAGCTATCGCATGGAAGTGGGTGCGCCTTATTCCCAGCCGAAAGCTGGCGAGGTGCAGCAGTAGGAGAGATTAGCTATGAAACGGACGACGCGAATCGTGGCGGGAATATTGGGCCTGTTGCTCTTGCTGGCTCCGGCAGCGTTCTCTCAGAGTTGCGCGCTCTGTTATACTCAGGCGGCTTCGGCGGGAGCGCGAATGATTCAGGCACTCCGCAGCGGCATTTTGATTCTGATTATTCCTCCGACCCTGGCGTCGGTGGGAATGGTTTTTGTTCTGCGCCACAAAGATGAGCGCTTCAATCAGTCGAACGAGACTGACGAGCCACCAGAAGAGTGATAAAATGGCGGCCAAGTAGGATGGCAAAGCTGATCTCCCACAGCATGAAGACAAAGTTTCGCGACTACGTCACTCTGACCAAGCCGGAAGTGAACCTGCTGATTCTGATGACCACCTCAGCAGGCTACTACCTCGGATCCCAGGGCGCTTTCCACTTCGCTGGCCTGATTAATACGCTGGTCGGAACGCTGCTGGTAGCCAGCGGCACCGCGACGCTCAACCAGTGGATGGAGCGGGTGTGGGATGGGCAGATGCGGCGTACGGCTTCCCGGCCGTTGCCTGCGGGGAGGGTCAGCTCCGCAGCCGCGCTGACGTTCGGGCTTGTTCTAAGCGTGGCTGGCGGTGTGTATCTGTGGGCGACCGTGAACTTAATTTCGTCGGCGCTGGCGATCTCCACGTTGTTGTCCTATTTGCTGATCTACACCCCCTTGAAGCGCAGGACGCCGTTGTGCACGCTGCTGGGGGCAATTCCGGGGGCGATGCCAACGCTAATCGGCTGGGCGGGCGCTTCAGGCCACGTCGCAGGACAGGCGTGGTTTTTGTTTGCCATTCTTTTTCTCTGGCAGTTTCCACATTTTCTCGCCATCGCTCTGATGTACAAAGAAGACTACGCACGCGCCGGTTACCGCATGATGCCCGGATTTGACCGCGAGGCGCGTTTCACCCGGGCAGAAATTGTGGGCTTTACCGTCGTGCTGGTGGTTGTGACCTTGCTGCCTTTGGGCAGCCGCGGCGGCGTGATCTACACCAGCTCCATGCTGGCCGCCGGCGTCTTCATGCTCTACCACGTGGCCAAGCTGACCCGTTCTGCCTCTCGGGTGATGGCCAGCCGCGTGGTCCACGCTTCAGTCCTTTATCTGCCTGTAGTTCTGCTAGTTGTGGCCACCTTCAAGTCCTAGGCCGTAGCGCCCAGCCGTAGCTTAAGTCATAGCTCCTTGGTTACTTGCACGACCATGCTGTAAGGCTAGGATTGGGGGAAGTGTCATGCGCCTTTACCTCTACCATGCGTTGTTATTGTTAGTGACAGCCCCTTTTGCCGCCGCGCAGTCATCCTATCGGGTGATTTCGATCAGCAATCCGGGGACGATCACCGGCACGGTGAAGTGGTCGGGCCCCTTGCCACATGTACCCTCGCTTCCGATTAATAAAGACGAGGCAATCTGCGACCCTTCATCTCACAAGACCCGCGACTTGGAACGGCTGATCGTGGGAGCCGATGGCGGCGTAGAAAATACCGTCGTTTTCCTGAAAGACATCTCGGAAGGCAAGGCCATGGACATTCCCGAGCCCCGGCGCTTCCTTGATCAGAAGCAATGCCGCTACGAGCCGCACATTTTGTTGGTGCCGGTGAACGGGCCGATCCAGATTAAGAGTTCAGACGCGACCTTGCACACTGTCCACATGGATGGAGCCGCCACTTACAACCTGCCGTTCCCCTTCACCAACCAAACGGTTTCACGAACCATGTCGAGCGAAGGACTGGCGAACGTCCGGTGCAACGGCGGTCACGCCTGGATGAACGCGGAAGTCTTGGTGGTGCGACATCCTTATTACGCGGTGACCGATGCGGAAGGGAAGTTCGAGCTCACGGACGTGCCCCCGGGACAGTATGAAATCGTCGCCTGGCATGAGGGATGGAAACTTTTGCGCGAAGAAGCAGCCTTCGACGTGCTCACTGAGCGCCGGGTGCAACGCCCGATTTTTTCTGAGCCAAGGACCTGGACGAAAAACGTGACAGTCGATGAAGGCGGCAACGCGGTGATCACTTTTTCGCTCTCCGAGAAATAATCCCCTAATATTTTTGTCACCCCGAGCACGTGCCGTTCTCCGCTCGCGGACGTGGGGCACCAGGCCCCGCCGTCCTAAAATCCGTGCTATACTGCGGGCCGCTTGCGACTTCTTTGGACCCTGCGGAGCAGTCGGAGGGAGTGACCATGAAGTTCCCTCGTATCGCCAATACTGCTGTGCTGGCCCTCGCCCTCACTGGTTTCCCTTTCACCGCTTGTGCCCCGAGTTTTGCCGTAACTTTTAAGGTCATACATCAGTTCGGAACTGGGCAGGATGGCGACGCTCCGTCATGGGCTTTGGCTCAGGACGCATCGGGCAACCTCTTTGGTACTGCCGCCGGAGGGCAATTCCAAGGGGGGGTAGTATTCGAACTGTCTCCGAACCAGGACGGCACATGGAGCGAGCAGGTCATATACAACTTCGACTTCAACAGTGACGTGGGCAGCGGCCCGGCCTCGGGAGTAACGTTGGACGGCAAAGGAAACATCTACGGAAGTACGGTGAGTGGGGGACCAAATGATTCGGGCACTGCGTTTGAGCTAAGCCCCAACGGAGGAGGATGGACGATCACGCCGATCTATACGCAGAATGGGCCTGGACATATGATCCTGGATAAGGCTGGTAATCTATATTCACCACTAGGCCCGGGCAACAACCATGCTGGGGCCATCGCCGAATTGTCGCCCGCTCCAAACGGCTGGACCTACTCGATGCTCCACAGCTTCTGTCAGACGCCAGGGTGTCAGGATGGAATAATTCCGATCGATCCGCTTGTATGGGACGCTGCCGGCAACCTGTACGGTACAACCCTGAACGGGGGCATTTACAAATATCCGCAGCCGTGTCCGGACCAGCAGGGCTGTGGCTTGGCCTTTCAAATGAAGCCCCGTCCCGATGGCACGTGGTCGTACCGCATCCTGCACTGGTTCGGCGCTTTCGTCGGCGATGGAGTTTTAGTGAACGGCGGACTCGTTGTCGATAAGAAGGGTAACATCTATGGAACCACCGTGGTCGGTGGACCGACCTTCACCGGAACGGTGTACAAGCTGAGCCCTCAGCCCGGGAAACAAAAGGGACAGAGTGTTGGATACTCCGAGACCCAGCTCTACACCTTCCCGAACCTTCCTGACTGCGCCGACGGGTGCCAGCCTATCGTTCCCGTGGTGATGGACACAGCTGGCAACCTATACGGTGCGGCGGGCGGCGGGAACAGTTCCTGCCCCGGAGGTTGCGGCCTGATTTACGAGCTCTCACCGCAGCGTGATGGCACATGGAAGTACACGGTCCTGTATAAGTTCAACGGCCCGGACGGAAACGGGCCGTGGGGTGTCATCGTCGGCTCGGATGGGAATTTATACGGAACCACAATTGTCGGCGGGCAAAACAATCGCGGCGTCGTCTTCGAGATCACCCCGTAGCGTCCTAGAGAAATTCTTTACATTCAACGCTCCCGCCGCTTCGCGCTTGAGCCAAACTGCGGTATACTCACGCCGTCTTGTTCCCCAACAATCAGCCGCACCCCACGAGCCACGAAAGCATTCGTAACAGCCTGAGCATCGCCATCATTTTACTGTTCACGTGTTTCTCTCAGGCCCAGCAATCCGCCAGCAAGCCGATCTTCACCCTGAAAGAGGTCATGATTCCCATGCGGGACGGCGTGCATCTGCAGACGGTGATCCTTGCTCCGGTCGACCAGAGCGGGCCGCTGCCGATACTTTTCCGCCGCACTCCTTACGGAGTTCCGTCAAAGCCACCCGAGACGATGCCGCATTCGACCGAGGCGCTGGCGAAAGACGGTTACATCTTCGTGATTCAGAACTTGCGCGGACGCTTCAAGTCTGAAGGCGTGTTCAAGCTTTCGTCCCAGGTAAATCTGGATGATCCGAAGTCCACCAATGAGACCACCGACGCCTACGACAGCATCGATTGGCTGGTGAAAAATGTACCGAATAATAATGGGAAAGTCGGCATGCTTGGCGTTTCCTACGATGGGCTGACCACAGCACTCACCCTTCTGTACCCGCATCCGGCGCTGAAGGCCATCAGCGAGCAGGCGTCACCCGCCGACCAGTGGATGAACGACGACGATCATCGCTACGGAGCGCTGCGCGAGAGCTACAGCTTCGAATACGCAGTCATGGAGCAAGCCGACAAGAACAAGAACACGCATTTCGATTTTGAAACCTACGACACTTATCAGTGGTATTTGGATCTGGGGCCGGTTTCTAACATCAATGCAAAATACCTGCACGGTTCGGTGCCTTACTGGAATGAGACGGTCGAACATCCGGACTATGACGATTTCTGGAAGAGCGAAGCCTGGGTGCGGCAACTTCATGCTTCGACGGTGCCCAATTTGAATGTCGCCGGCTTTTGGGACCAGGAAGACCCGTGGGGGCCGTGGCAGATCTTCCGCCATGCGGAGGAACACGATCCGGATCACACGAATTTTATGGTAGCGGGGCCGTGGTTTCATGGAGAATGGCGTGCTGACAAGGCCGACAGCATTGGCTTGGTTCCTCTCGGTGGGCACGAAACCGCGCGCGAGTTCCGGGAAAACATCGAGGCGCCCTTCTTTCGCTACTATCTCCACGGCAAAGGCGAGAAGCCTTCCTGGCAAGCCAGCACGTTTCAAAGCGGCTCGAACACATGGCATACGTATGAGGTCTGGCCGCCGAAGCAGGCACAGGCGACAAATCTCTACCTGCACGCCGATGGAACTCTGTCATTTACCGCGCTGTCAGCGTCAGAGGCAAAAACTTATCGTGAATATGTCTCCGACCCCGCCAACCCTGTTCCTTACCGGCAGCGTCCGATTTCACCAACGTATCCCGGAGGTGATTGGCGCACCTGGGAGGCTGCCGACCAGCGCTTCGTCGATCATCGGCCTGATGTCCTCAGCTTTGTGAGCGCTCCGCTGGACCACGACCTGACGGTTACGGGTTCGTTGGCCGCGGAGTTGTTCGCCTCCACGTCAGGCACAGACAGCGATTTTGTCGTCAAGCTGATTGACGTTTTCCCTGAGAACGTGCAGAAGAACAGCTGGAATGAAGACGAAGGGCCCAAGCCGGGTCAATATGCGCAGTCGCTAAACGGCTATGAACTGCCAATTGCCATGGAGGTGCGAAGAGGGCGATATCTAACTAGCTTCGAGCATCCGCAAGCTTTGACCGCAAATAAATCGCTCGCCTGGGAAATTCCTTTACGCGATCACGATCACGTTTTTCTGAGAGGGCATCGGCTGATGGTGCAGATTCAGTCGACCTGGTTCCCAATTATCGATCGCAACCCGCAGAAATTCCTGCCGAGCATCTATCAGGCGACCGAGTCAGATTTCATACCGGCGACTCAGCGCGTCTACTGCTCGGCAGACATGCCTTCGCACATCACGCTGCCGGTTATGCCGTGAAGAAGGGATCGCTCGGCATGGCGATCCGCAACTCATCGTCGATCTTCGAGTAGCAGTGCACCCCCGCCCTTCTACCTGGACAGATGTCTCGATGCACGCAGACACGGCAACTCGGCTGCAGCGCTCGATCCAGCAGTTCAACAGCCAATGCAATGTAAAGGAGAATTACAGCGGCGAGCCAGAGAGGGAGGGCCATACGCTTTACCTTTCGCGATCAGTATGTGGGCCGATAACCATGCAGTCTGTGACCTAGGTCACAGGTCTTTCCCGAACCCACTCCGCTAATGAAACGCATTGCCGGCTGCTTCCATAACTGCCGGTCGCGGGTATAGTTAAGAAGGGGTTATTCATACATTTGTCCGGCATACGATCTTCGGTGGCACTCAAGTTCGCAGCTCTTTGCGCGCTTGCGGTGGTCATCGGATGGCATCCGCTCGCCGCGACATTTCATCTGGCCCTGGACAGTGAAGAATTCACCCATATTCTGCTGATTCTCCCGATTGCAGTGACCTTGATCGCGCTGGATTGGAAGACAATGAAGCCGCTCTCGCAGCCGAGCGTTCGCGGCGGCGCCGTTCTGTTGATTTTGTCAGCGGCGACCGCGGCGCTGGCAGTCTTCGCTTTCTCCGCCGATGTGCAGCATTCGGTGGCCATGATTGCGATCGTGCTTTGGTGGATCGGAGCGTTCGTTCTCACCTTCGGCAAGCGTGTCGCGCGATCGTTCTTATTTCCCCTGTGTTTCCTGTTCTGGATGGTTCCGTTTCCCAACTCTCTGGTGGATCGACTGATCGCTCTTCTGCAGCATGGGTCCGCCTCTTCTGCGCGGTTCTTATTTGAATCGGCCCGCGTGCCGCTGGTCGTGGATGGCCTGCGCCTGGCCATTCCCGGAGTGACTCTAGAGGTAGCGAAGGAATGCAGCAGCATTCGTTCGAGCCTCATGTTGGTGGTCACAAGTATGGTTCTGGCTCAACTGTTTCTGCGTTCGCCGTGGCGGAAAGCGTTGGTGATCGCGGTGTCGCTGCCGTTGTCCGTGGCGAAGAATGGCTTGCGCATTTTCACCATCGGCATGCTGGGGACGCGCGTCGATCCGGTGTTTATGACGGGCGACTTCCATCATCGTGGCGGAGTGATCTTCTTCGCGATCGCACTAGCCGCAATTTTCCTTCTGCTATGGATCCTGCGAAAAGGCGAAGAACGAGCGGCGCGCGGAGAGCAGCCGCTCGCAACCGCTCAGGCGAATATCAGGGAATGTTAGCCGAGGCTTCGTTGGAGTAGACGCTCTCGGTGTTGTTGGAATCTACGGCGGTAGCCACGTAGTAGTAGGTTGTCCCGGAAGTCACGTTTCCGTCGCTAAAGTTTGTGCCGGCCTGCGGCGAGGAGGTCAGCTTGTCGGGATAAGGGCCGCCGGAGTTCGTTCCGCGATACACGTTGTATCCGACCACATTGGAATTGCTGGCAGTCCACGAAAGCGCAACTGTGTGCGGCGACCCGCCGCCTCCGCCCTCCACGCCGGTTCCCGTCCACGTCTGGGTTGTCGGAGAATTGTTGGCATCACTGACGAAAGAAATCGATCCCGGAGCGCTGCCCGCTGCCTGCGGTGCAAAGGTGACGGTGTAGTTTGTGCTGGTTCCGGCAGAGACTTTTACCGGGAAGGTAATTCCGCTGACCGAGTAGCCCTGGCCACTCCAGTCAGCTGATGCCACATTGATGTCGGTTGTTCCAGCCGTTAAGGTTCCGGTCTGGTTGGAACTGTTCCCCACATTGACATTCCCAAAATTGATGGTGCTGGGTGATACACCGAGCTGCCCGGCTGCCAGCCCATTGCCGGAGAGCGGTGCGGTCAGGCTCGAGTTGGAGGCATCCGATGTAACGGTCAGATTCCCGCTGGCAGCCCCTCCGGCCTGAGGAGAGAATGTCACGCCGACACTGGTGGTTTGCCCAGGCTGTAAAGTGACCGGAAGCTGCGGCACAGTGCTTGCGGTAAAGCTCGCGCCGGATACGGCAACCTGCGAAACCGAGACACTTCCGGCGCTGCTGGCGCTATTGGTCACGGTCACGGAGATCGTCTTGGTGTGGCCGACGGCGACGTTGCCGAAGGCCAGGCTGGTCGGAGTCGCGGTGACAGTCGAGGTGCCACTACCGCCATTTCCCCCGCCTCCATTACCGCCATTTCCAGACTGCGGGGAATTCGAACCCGACGAAACTCCCGCGCAACTCGCCAGCAGAAGCATGGCGGCGAGCGCAAGGAGAGCGCTTACGACTCTAAGTGGCGATGTAATGGCCTTCTTCACAAAACGATTATCAGCAGGGACTCTCAAGTCGGCTAGAGAGCTTATAGTCATGCCCCTTCAGCGGTCACTCTTGTACCTTGGTAATCTGAGCCGAACACTGCTGCTGGATGTGCTACGCGAAATAAGGAATTAAGACGTGTTCGCTTAAGGTATCACAGCCAGATGTGGGTGAACTAGTCGGTAGTTCACGTGGCTTTGTTCGGGTTTCTGCGGGTGAGATAGGTCGATTGAAGGAAGATCGGACGAGGGTCGCGAGAGCGAATTAGCGGTGGGTCAGGCCGTAGGTCACTGCGAATGCCGATGATCCGATATCCACCAGCGAAGTCATGCGCTCCAGCTTGTGATGGCCGGTTTTGTGGAAGAAGTAGCTCAGCCCGATCGTGCCGCCTGCTTCTGCTGCGAAGTTCACAGCTAATCCAGCCGTGCTGCCGGCAAACGGACGGGTGAGCGGATTGAGTTCCGTGCCGCCGTGTTTCAGGTTGTAATGGGTCACGGCGAAATCCGCTGCGGCTGCACCAGCCACTGAGGCGAACAGGAAACGGTTCTCGTTGTCCCAGAAACGATGTTCGCTGCGCATTACGGGTTGTGGCTTGGGGGCCGTGGTTTTCACCATAGGCGACAAGGTAAGTGCCTCAGGTTCCAGCAGGGCCATGGATACTTGTTGCGCTGATGCAAGGCCGCTTACGGCCAAAATGATTAGAAATCCTAATGCTATGCGTTGGCACCACGAGCTTAGCCGGATGTCCATAACTTTAGTGAGGGCCTAGGATCGGCCGTCAGGACTAGTACTAACGCATTTGCCCGGCCAGGCACAATGGCACTTTCATGCTATTAACACGTTTCATTTCATTACTTTGTGATTTATCGAAGGTTACTGCTGGTTACTGGGCAGGTGAAGAGTGTTGCAGCTTCAGTCGAGACAAGTTCTTACCCGGAAAGCAGGATCAGGGGGTGGAAAGTGCCAAGGAGGGTGTCAGGGGATTACCGCTTCCACCTCGTTCGAAAAAGCGCTTTCCTGGCTGCTGGCATTGACTGCAGTGGTCACGTAGAAGTACGTCTGGCCACCGGCGATCGACGTGTCCACGTAGCTCGTAGAGGGATCTAAAGCAGCATTGATGCGCGTAAACGGGCCGTTGAGCGATTGGCTGCGATAGACGTTGTAGCCGATAACCGGCGACTCGCTGGCGTCCCAGGAGAGCGTGACCTGGTGGCCCTCAGGCTGGACTCCGTTACCCGCCAGACCCTCAACCGTCGGAGAATTCGGAGCATTGCTCACGAAGGAAAGCGTTCCGGAGGCGGTTCCACTCGTCTGCGGAGAAAAGATGACAGTGAAGGTTGCGCTTTGCCCGGATGGGACTGTAAATGGGAATGTCAGCCCGGACACGGTGAACTCGGAGTTGTCGCTCGAAGCACTGGAAATGGTGACACTCGATCCCGCCGCAGTGAGCGTGGCCAGTTGGTTTGCATTGGTGCCAACGGTTACATTTCCAAAGTTCAAATTAGACGGGAAGACAGTCAGTTGGCCAGCGTCCGTGCCAGTCCCCGACAGCGGGATTGTCAGCACAGGGTTCATGGGCGATGTGGCCAGAATGTCGCCGCTCGCCGCCCCCGCTACTCGCGGCGCAAATGTCACCTGGAACGTATAACTCTGGCCGGAATCAAGCGTAAGGGGCAGGTGCACGCCGCTTACGGAAAATCCCAGGCCCAACAGTTGTGCGGTAGAGATCGTGACGGAGGTCGTGCCCGAATTGACAATGGACAACGGCAGCGTCGTCTTGGCTCCCACCTGCACACTGCCAAACTGGAGGTTACCCGGATTCGAAGTGACGGACCAATCGTTCACGCCGATCCCGTACACTCCCAGCGTCAACCCTGCCCCAGGTTCGTTGCCGGAAAAGACGATGGTTCCCGTGGTGTTCCCCAGCATGAGTGGGGAGAACGTCACTCCAAATTGGATCTTCTGACCCGCGGACAAGGTCAGCGGCAACTGCAGCCCGCTGAGACCATAGACGGGGTTGCTGATGTTGGCGCTCTCAATGGTGACATCCGTCTGACCGGTATTGGTAATAGTGACCGGCAGGGTCGTCGACTTGTTGATGACGACCTTTTGAAAGTGGAGGTTTGCGGGATCAATGGTGAGCGGATGCTGCTTGCCGAAAGCTTGCGTCGCCGGTACGCAAAGCGCCACGATCAGAACAAACAGACAGAACTGCTTGCAGTTGCCGTAGGGGAGGGCCACGAGATGAGTGTGCCGGGAGTGTCATCTACGTGGAAAGGTCTCGTTAGTACATGCAGATCACCATAGGAACGGTCAGTTCTGATCAGGGAATTCGGCGAAGCTTCGGCGTCCAAGCGACCATTGGCCCAACTTCGAAAGCTTGGCGAAGAAGCCCGGGTTCCATGCCGACTCTTGCAAGTTCTTCACAAAGTGCACTGTTTCGTGAAATGCTGAGGAACTGACGGCCGTAGGCGCAGACCTTAGCACGGCAAGGAGGCGAGGGGAAAAGGTTGATGCAAAGAATCAGTTCGGAAATTCAGGTGTTTTCCACCTCACCTCAGTCGATCGCGGTCAGCCGCGAAACGTACCTGGATTCCGTGATCGCGGTGGCGCGCTGGAGCGAAGAGTGCGGCTGCAAAGGAATTCTGGTTTACACCGACAATGGTCTGGTCGATCCGTGGCTGGTAGCCCAGGTGATTCTGCAGAACACCTCAAGCCTTTGCCCGCTGGTCGCGGTGCAGCCCACTTACATGCATCCCTATGCCGTCGCGAAAATGGTGAGCTCCTTCGCGCATTTTTATCGGCGCCGGTTGTTTCTGAATATGGTAGCGGGAGGCTTCACGAACGATCTGATTGCTCTCAACGACACCACGCCCCACGACCGGCGGTACGATCGCCTTGTCGAGTACACGACGATTATCAAGCGCCTCCTGGAAAGCCCGAATCCGGTCACTTTGCAGGGAGAGTTCTTCAGCGTGGATAAGCTCAAGATGACGCCACCGCTTCCTGCCGATCTGATGCCGGGAATCCTTGTCTCGGGGTCGTCCGACGCCGGCATGGCTGCGGCGCGCAAGCTAGGCGCAACTGCGGTGGTCTATCCCAAGCCGGCCAAAGAGTACGAGGAGCAGCATCTTCGGGTGAGTTCCGATTCGGGTATCAGGGTAGGAATTATTGCCCGTGAGAACGAAGACGAGGCCTGGAAGGTCGCCCATGAACGCTTTCCCGAAGACCGCAAGGGACAGATCGCGCATAAGCTGGCGATGAAGGTTTCCGATTCCTCCTGGCACAAGCAGTTGTCGGAGTTGGCAGAAGAACCGCCGGAGGCGACACCGTATTGGTTGCTTCCATTCCAGAATTACAAGACTTTTTGTCCGTACTTGGTGGGCAGCTACGAACGGGTGGCGGAAGAGATCGCACACTATATGGCGATTGGATGTCGGACATTTATTCTTGACATTCCACCTCACCGTGAAGAGCTGGAGCATATCAGTATGGTTTTTGCCGCGGCGCAGAGACTAGCCGCTCTGACAGGGAAGAGTTAAGATTTTGCAACTGGTAGCGGCAAGTTTTTTCTATTGTCATTTCGAGCGCAGCAGGATCGTCCGTGCCGGACGATCCTGCGAAGTCGAGAAACCTGCTTCTAACAGAAACAGCAGATCCCTCGACTTCGTTGGGTCATTCGTAAGCGAACGACTCAACTCCGCTCGGAATGACAGAGCCGTATGGCACCAGTTTCTGTGTGTTGTCAGTAGTCGCAGGATGCTTCAATGGATCGAGAGAAATCGCTGAGCAAAGCGATCGCCGAGCGCCGCGCGACCCGTCATTTTGAATCAGCTCTAGTTGACGAGAAAGACCTCGGTCGGATTCTCGAGGCAGGGCGGGCGGCGCCCAGCGGCTACAATCTTCAACCGTGGCGCTTCGTTGTCGTGCGCGATCCGGAACAGCGGCGCCGGTTGCGCGAAGCCACAATGGGCCAGGCGAAAGTGGAAGAGGCTCCGGTGGTGATCGTAGCCTGCGGCGACCCCTTGGGTTGGAAGAACGGCGATCTCGACGAGCTACTGAAACAAGCAGCGGAAGTGGGAGCGCAAACCACGGCTGAACAGGAATCGGTTCGGCGCAACGTAACCAAGTTTCTCAGCGTGCCGGGAAACCATGGCGGCATTGCTCCCGATGCCGCAGTGTGGGTGAATCGGCAGGTGATGATTGCGTTCACCACAATGATGTGGATGGCCGAGGTGCTGGGCTATGAAACTGCTCCCATGGAAGGCTTTTGGGAAGACAAGGTCAAGCAGGTCCTGAATATTCCCGGAGGCATCCGGGTTGTGGCGCTGCTCGCGATTGGGCGCCACCAAGGTCCCGAGCGGCCGTATGGCGGGCGGTTTCCCCTGTCGAAGTTATTCTTTGCGGAGCGCTGGGGCGAAGCGCTTAAATTGGATGGAGGCGAAAAATGAGTTGGGCCAGCAAGCTAGTGAAGGCTTACCGAGTTGACGATGGCAAAAAGTTTCGCCTCAAAGATTTCGATCCCGCAGACGTTGGTGACATAAAGTCCAAGCCAGAAGCAGCGAAGCTGCTGCAGCGCGGCATCGCTTCCATGACGGAGTTGCAGGACAAACTCTATGCGCAGGACCGCTGGGGCCTGCTGCTGATCTTCCAGGCCATGGACGCTGCCGGCAAGGACGGCGCCATCAAGCACGTCATGTCGGGAGTCAATCCTCAAGGCTGCCAGGTGTATTCGTTCAAATCGCCCTCGTCGGAAGAACTGAATCACGACTATTTGTGGCGAACCATGCGTGCCATGCCGGAACGCGGGCGTATCGGCATCTTCAACCGCTCATATTATGAGGAAGTCTTGGTGGTGCGGGTGCATCGTGAAATCCTGGGTAACGAACGCCTGCCGGCGCATGTGGTCACGAAAGATATCTGGAAAGACCGCTTCGAAGACATCAATGCGATGGAGAAGTACCTCACGCGTAACGGTATCGTCATCCGCAAGTTCTTCCTCAATGTTTCCAAGAAAGAGCAAAAGCGGCGCTTTCTGGATCGCCTCGACAGGCCCGAGAAGAACTGGAAGTTTTCTTCGGCTGATCTACACGAACGCGAGCACTGGGACGAGTACATGACCGCCTACGAGGAGATGATCACGCACACCGCCAAGAAACACTGTCCCTGGTTTGTGGTGCCGGCAGACAACAAGTGGTTCACGCGCGTGGTGGTCGCGGCCGCCATTGTCGAGGCAATGGAGGAGCTGAAGCTCGCCTATCCCGAGGTCGATCCCGCCAAACGCAAGGAGCTCGAAGCCGCGCGGGCGAGTCTGGAAGGGAAGAAGTGAGTTATCCCTGAGGCGACGGGCGAGGACGCCCGTCCTCCACATCTACCTCTAACCTCCAGTCACCACTCCCACGGTTACCTTTCGGGTGACCCGCAGGCTTCCAAGCCAAACTTTCGTGCTACGTCTATAGCCCATCCGGGCGTTGCACTACTGGTGTGAGCTTGCTACTTTGAGCGCAGTGAGCCTCCCCTGAGGTGCGAAGGCATTCTTTGGGGGTGATCCTATGAAGCTGGTGCATCTGTGCTACGCGATGTTGGGCTATGCGGTGGCCCGCTGGATTTTTCGGCGCGAGCCTATGCCAGTGACGGATCCGGTGGCTCGGTTACGTTCCTCTGGCCTGTTGTAGAGGGTGGACGCTTCACGGGCGTGCGTTGGCCCCGTTGTGTGCTGCTTCGTTTCGCACGCCCGTGCTTTCCTTCTGACTAAGGTTCTACGACCATCGTTTCCCGCTTTTGCCGGTCTTTTCCTGGCTTTCTCGCTACAATTTTCGTTAGATGTCCGTGCGGCCTGCAGTTCCATTGCGTCTCGCTTTGGCTTTTGCCCTGGTTTTGTGCCCATTTCTGTTGATGGCGCAATCCGACAATGATGTATCGCTCGGCGCTTTTGCGCGTTCGCTGCGCCAGCAGAAACAGCCATCGTCGCCCGTGATAGTCGACAACGACAACCTATTTCGCGTTCTGGAAGAAGTTGAAAGTCAGCACTTGAGTGGCTCTCCACTGTTTTCCTGGAACGGCTCAGGCAACACCTTCACCGCCAAGTTTCCCGATGGCATCTGCAGTCTTTCGTTCAACGCGAATGCCACCTCGTTGCTGGGCTCGCCTTACATTGCCGAGGAAATGCCGCAGGAGCAGCTAGCAGAGCTAGAGGGTCCGGCAAGCATCGATGGCGACACGCTGCAGGTGTCGGTGTACAACGGCACGACGTGGAACCTGAAAGAGATCACGGTCGGGCTGACTATCGTGCGGCGCGCGGAGCTCGAGGCATACGACGGATCGGCTAAGCTGCTGCCTGCTGTGGTCGGCGATGCGCCAGCCAATTCCAGTAGGCCATCCGACATCACCTTGATATTGCACTTGAAGGGCTCGGTTGCGCCTTTGACCAGCTCAGTGCTTCACAACAAGTTGCCCGCCACGCTGGCTCCCGGCCAGGAGTGGCATTGGGCGATCGTGCAAGCCAAAGGAATCCCGCCGAGCCCGCTGTCCTTGCCTAGCCCATACTAGGCGTCTGCTTCGCTTACCTATGCTAATCTCCGCATATGCCTGGTGAGATTCGTGTGGGCACCGCCGGCTGGTCATACAAAGACTGGGAGGGAATCTTCTACCCGCCAGGCATGCAGCGCCGAAAGCAGCATCCGCTGGAAATCCTGGCGCGCTGTTTCGATGTCGTCGAGATCAATACCTCTTTCTATGGACATATTAAGCCGGAACTGGCGAAGCTGTGGGCAAGGAAAGTGGATGCGGTAAATCCGCGATTCGTATTCACCGCAAAACTGCATCGTTCGTTTACGCACTCGCCAGTGGCTGTAATGGAGCCGACCTCGGCGGCCACGATCCAGCCCAACGACGAAGACGAACGCCTGGCGCGAGAAGGTCTGGACGCACTGGCCGCAACCGGAAAATTCGGCGCGCTGTTGATTCAGTTTCCGGTTTCGTTCAAGAACACCTCGTTGAATCGCGAATATCTTGAGGCATTGCTGCGCCAGTTCATCGAATATCCCCGGGTGGTCGAGGTGCGCCATTCCAGCTGGAACAACGCGGATACGATTCATGACTTTGAGCACAAAAACGTTTCGTTCTGCAATATCGATCAGCCGCTCATTGGGCGTTCCTTGGAGGCGACAGAGCACGTGACCTCTCCCGTCGGGTACGTGCGCCTGCACGGCCGCAACTACGACCAGTGGTTCGAAGCTGAGCAGCCACATGACCGTTACAACTATCTCTATAGCGAAGCCGAGATTGCGGGGTGGAAAGACAAGATTGAGCGCATCGCCGGAAAAGCGGAAGTCACCTACGTTGTTGCGAATAATCATTTTGAAGCCAAGGGTGGCGTGAACGCCCTGCAGTTGAAGAATATGTTGACGGGGAAGCGTGTGCTCGCTCCGGAACCGTTGCTCAAGCATTACACCGAACTCAAAGCGATCGCGGATCCATTAGAAGATGATGCTCCTGAGTTGCCCCTTCGTGCCTAAGAAGTTATCCGCAGCCAAGTGTCTTCCTATCTTGTCATCCTGAGCGAAGTCTCTGGTTCGCGACGCGAACCGGACACGTAATCGAAGGACCCCTGCACTTTTTCGGCCTACAAGGACGCATCAAGGAATTCTCCCCGCGATTTCAGGCAGGGAGTTCCCTTCGTTGATTTTGTGTAGCGAGGGATTCTGTCGACTCCGCAAGACGTTCGCTGTGCGAACCTCTTGCTTCACTCAGAATGCGGGCGTTAGTTGCGTCACAGGAGCCCTTCGTCTCATCCGTTGCCTCGGGTTCTAGGCAACCGCAAAGGCCCGCGATGCCATCCAAGCCGCCGTTTTGGTGCAACTGAAATTTGCAAGCGCTTCAGGTGCGTCATGAAATCTCCGCGATTCGGGCTGAGCTGTATTCTTCTGTCTGTTTGTTTAGGATGGCTTTGCGGATGTGGGGGGGGCTCAAGTTCTTCAAGTTCTTCGAACCCATCTCAGCCTCCGCCGCCTACCCAAACGAGCTCCTATACTCTTACGGTCAGTGCTTCGGGCGATGGCACGGTCACCAGCAACCCGTCGGGAATCGATTGTGGAACGGACTGTAGCCATACCTTCGATGCCAGCACCAAGGTCACGCTGACGGCGACGCCACTGGACGGTTCGAGCTTTGTCGGTTGGGGAGGGGCTTGTTCTGGTGAAGGAAGCTGCGGCGTGACGCTCGTCTCTGCCGAGACGGTGAGCGCAACCTTCGCACCGGCCTATCAGGCTTCGGTAACCGATACGGGAACTGGGACTGGAACCGTGGTCAGCTCTCCACCGGGCATCAATTGTGGTAGTGGTTGCAACGCTAAATTCCCCTATGACACTGAGGTAACGCTCACCGCCAATCCGGATATGAATTCTGGGTTCTCCGGCTGGTCAGGGGCCTGCAGTGGCAGCGGCAATTGCGTCTTGAACGGCAAGGAAAATGCCTCGGTCACAGCCACCTTTAGGACGACGGCATACGCGTTGACGGTCGACCTTCCCGGAAATGGCAGCGGCATAGTGAACAGTACGCCGGCTGGCATCGCTTGCCCACCCACCTGCACCGCAAACTACGTTCCTGGTAGCCAGGTGTCCTTGACCTCAACTTCCGGTTCAAACGCTTATTTTGTGGGATGGGGTGGATCGTGTGTTGGAACGGGAGGCTGTAACGTCACCCTGAATTCCAATCAGTCCGTTTCCAGCACCATGAATGTCTGGCCTTTGAATCACATTATTTTCATGGCGCAGGAGAACCGCTCGGTCGATCACTATTTTGGCGCCATGCGTGCCTACTGGGCGGCGAACGGATACCCCGACCAGTCGTTTGACGGACTGCCGCAATTCAATCCCCAGCCGGGCAATGGGGCGCAGCCGCCGTATTACGGAGCGCCGCCATCGAATCCGAGCTGCGACCCTAACGTTAGTGGCGGCCCTCCTTTTAACAATTGCACTGTCGACGACAACAGTCCTTGGATCACTTCGTACCATTTGCTTACTCAGTGCATCGAGAACCCCTATCCCTGGTGGAATCCATCACACTACAACCTGGACTGGGCAGATCCGTATATCGATCCCAGCACGCCGCCCGGGCCTCCGATGAATGGATTCGTTTCCGTAACCGCGCACTACTCCTTCGAGAATAAAGGCGAGAACCAGGGCCACTTTTACGACACGCTGGGTATGCGGGTGATGGGCTACTACGATTGGACAGACCTCAACTATTACTATTTCATGGCGAGCAACTTCGCCACCTCGGACCGTTTCTTCAGTCCAGCCATGACTCAAACCGGTCCCAATCGCGATTACCTGATTGCCGGAACGTCGCAGGGACGTATGTTCCCGGTCGGCCACAGCCAGCTCGACCCGGAACTCACCGCGCCAACGATCTATCAGGAACTGGACACTGCCGGCATAAGTTGGAAGATTTATGTTAATCCGCAGGACACGCCGTGCACGCCCCCATATGAGACCTCTTGCCTGGTCACCTACGACGATGTTTACCTCAAGGATTTTAAGTGGGGATGGGCGAATCTGAGTTATCCAAAAAATTTGGGTGCCATCGGACCTCCCGGGACGTGCGGAAGCTCTCCCTGTGATTTTGAAAATGACTTGGCGAATGGCACGCTGCCTCAAGTCGTGCAGATCGAACCCGCCTCGCCGGCGTCACTCGATGAACACGGGTCGGATAAAGACGAGTATCCGGTCGCCGTTCAGGAGGGCGCCAACTACGTCTCCGGCGTTATCAACTCAGTGATGCAAAGCTCGTCGTGGAAAGATTCGGTCTTCATCTTCACTTACGACGAAATGGGAGGGCTTTACGATCACGTTTCGCCGCAGCCGGCAGTCAGCCCGGACGGAATTCCACCGCAGGACCTGTTGCCTGGCGATCTCTGCTTAACCCAGGGCGGGCCAACTTGCGATTTCACCTGGACGGGATACCGCATTCCTCTCATCGTGATCTCGCCGTATACCAAGAAGAACTACGTCTCACATACCGTCATGGATTCGACGGCCATTCTGAAGCTGATCGAAACTCGTTTCAACGTGCCCAGTCTGACGAAACGCGATGCGGCCCAACCGATCATGACCGAATTTTTCGACTTCAATAATCCGGCTTGGATGACGCCGCCCAGTCCGCCGGTGCAGAGTACCAGCGATCCGTGCTACATCGATAAACTGCCGTAACAACCTAGGAAGACGGGCGCGCCAGCCCGTCTTCGCCCTGGTTCGTCAATCTGATTGCCTGAGGTCATCCCGAACGAAGCCGGTCTTCAGGCGGAGAGAGGGATCTCCCCACAAAATCTACCGTGGGAGATTGCTCCGCCCCGCGGGTGAAAGCGCGGGCTTCGGGAGGACGGCCAGAAAATTGGGTCCACCTCGCAGTGTTGTCCAGTATCATCGAGCGATGTGCCGTTCTCTCGCCCGGGTTATGGTGTGCTGTGCGTTCTTCGTGCTCCCTGGTTTCGCCGCCACCCGCCACTATTACATCGCTGCCGAAGATGTCACCTGGAATTACGCTCCGGGCGGACGCGATTTGCTGTACGATCGTCCGATCCCAACCCCCTGGGGTGAGCACACGAAGTGGCCGAAGACCCGCTACGTCGAATATACCGATGCGACATTTTCGGTTCGCAAGCCGCAACCGCCGTGGCTGGGCATTCTCGGGCCAATCATTCGTGCCGAAGTTGGCGACACCATCATCGTAGATTTCCTTAACTCCAGTCACCGCGGACAGCACAGCATACATCCCCATGGCCTGCGCTACGACAAGGACGACGAGGGGGCGTTGTATCTGCCGCTCGGAGACGGCGCAGCCGTCCCGTACGGAGGGCGATTTACTTATCACTGGATGGCCGATGAGCGCAGCGGTCCCGGCCCCGGACAACTGAGCTCGGTCGTTTGGTGGTACCACTCGGATGTCGATGAGCCCGTCGAATCCAACGAAGGCTTGACGGGCCCAATCATCATTACTGCCAAAGGCAAGGCGCGGCCAGATGGCTCGCCGAAAGACGTCGATCAGGAATTTGTCGCGTCATTCATGATCTTCGATCAAATGGCCGGCAAGAACGATGGCTTGTTTTACGCGATCAACGGCTACATTTTCGGAAACCTGCCCGGCTTGACTGCCAGGAAGGGCGAAAGAATCCGATGGTACCTGATGGGCATGGGAAACGAACGAGACCTGCACACACCACACTGGCACGGAAAAACTTCCACTGACGGCGAGCGTGACATTGACGTGGTGGAGTTGCTTCCTGCCAGCACGGTTGCCGTCGACATGCTCGCCGACAACCCGGGCTCATGGCTTTTCCATTGTCACGTATCAAATCACATGGACTCGGGAATGATGGCGGAGTTCACGATCCGCTAGTGTTTGTGAGGTTTAAGGCGCAGAACTGCGCCTTGTCATCGTGAGCGCAGTTTGCACTTCGCGAAGCGAAGTGCAAACGCAGTCGAACAATCCCTATGCTTTTAGTTGCCGTCGCGCTCGCCGCGAGGAATTCTTCTCAGTATTTTCGAGGTGCATCACGACTTGTAGGGATTCTTCGACTGCACAGAACGTTCGCTGCACGAACATCCTGCTCCGCTCAGAATGACAGAGGTAATGAAGAGTACTGAGAAGCTGCTTGGCTCAGAACGACAGGGCTAACGCGCGACCGCTTCTTCTTTTGCCGCGTAGTGGCTCTCCACGTACTCATCGAGAATCTTGCGGAACTCGGCCACGATGTGATCGCCGCGTAGCGTCGTGAATAGACGGCCGTCCACGTAAACAGGAGCCTTCGGTTCTTCGAACGTGCCGGGCAGGGAAATGCCAAGGTTGGCGTGCTTGGATTCGCCGGGGCCGTTGACCACGCATCCCATGACCGCAACTTTCATCTCCTCGACGCCCGTATACCGGCCCTTCCAGAGCGGCATCTGCTCGCGCAGGTACGACTGAATCTGCTCCGCCATTTCCTGGAAGAATGTGCTGGTGGTTCGGCCGCAGCCAGGGCAGGCGGTGACTTGCGGTGTAAAACTACGAATGCCCATCGATTGCAGAATCTGCTGTGCCACGCGAACTTCTTCGGTCCGGTCGCCACCGGGAGCCGGGGTGAGAGAAACCCGAATGGTGTCGCCGATACCTTCTTGTAGCAGGACTCCTAGCGCGGCACTCGATGCGACAACGCCCTTCGCGCCCATGCCGGCTTCTGTGAGGCCCAAGTGCAACGGATAATCGCAGCGCGCGGCGAGCGAGCGATAAACATCGATCAGATCCTGCACGCCGCTGACCTTGGCGCTGAGAACGATCTGCTCAGCCCGCAGGCCGTATTTCTCGGCGAGTTTGGCAGAATTGAGCGCGCTCACCACCATCGCTTCCATCGTGACTTCGCGCGCATCCTTCGGCTCCGGCAGCCGCGAGTTCTCGTCCATCATTTTGGTGAGCAGTGCCTGATCCAGCGACCCCCAGTTCACGCCGATGCGCACGGGCTTCTGGTTCTCGACCGCCACCTCAATCATGGTCCGGAAGTTGTCGTCGTTCTTGCGGCCCACGCTGACATTGCCGGGATTGATGCGGTACTTGGCGAGCGCTCGGGCGCAGTCGGGAAATTTCTTCAGCAGGATGTGCCCGTTGTAATGAAAGTCGCCGATGACTGGGACGTTGATCCCTTGCCGGTTCAGTTCGTCAACGATCGGCGCCACGCAGGCCGCGGCTTCTTCCGTATTGACTGTGACCCGGACCAGTTCCGAGCCGGCCCGCGCCAGAGCAGCAACCTGCTGAACAGTAGAGGCGACGTCAGCCGTGTCAGTATTGGTCATCGATTGCACCACAATTGGTGCATCCGACCCGACGCGGACGTTGCCGATCGTGCAAGTGACGGTTTTTCTACGGCGAAGATTAGCCATGGGGAAAGTCTAGTTTAGCAGATGGAATGCCGCCAGCAGCTTACTTGTTGTCATCCCGAGGATCAAAAAGCGAGGAGGGATCTGCAGTTTCAGCAGGGTTTGCGACCCAAACTGCAGATCCCTCGCTTTGCTCGGGACGACAACAAAACTAGGGCAAGCTTCCGGCCAGTCCTGGCAGCAGCTTGGCGAGATCGTTGTAAATCACCATGACCGCGAACAGTACGAGGAAGACGAACGCTGCCTGGTAGATGCGCTCTTTGATCTTCAGACTGATGTCGCGGCGCATGAGGCCTTCCACCAGAAGCAGAAGGATGACTCCGCCATCCAGGATGGGAATCGGCAACAGGTTAAAGATGCCTAAGTTCAGGCTGATGCCGGAAGTCAGCTCCAGCAGTGGCGTCCAGCCCTTCTGCTGCGCGGCTTCGCCGGCGTCCTGGGCGATGCCGATAGGCCCAGAAACGGCGCGAATCGAAATCTTTCTTTCCACCAGTCTTTCGACCAACTGGAGGATCAAGACCGAATTCTTCTTGTTGTCTTCCAGAGAGCGGTCGAGAGCCTGCACAAAGGGCAAGCGCGTCGCCTTCATTTCTGCCCGGTTTTGGAAGCCGATGCGGTAGCGCTTCTCGCTCGGATCTTCAGTGCTGGCGAGCACCGGTTTCACCTGGGCGTGCAGCGTATTGCCATCGCGCAGCACGGTAAGGTCAATCGGCTTGTCTTGTGTCTGCTGAAGCCGTTCGATCATGGCATCAATCGAAGGCAATGGCTTGCCGTCCATGGCCACGATCTTGTCGCCTTGCTTCAGTCCAGCCTGGGCGGCAGGCATATTGGGCTCAAGGTCTCCGACGATGACCGATTCGTCGCCATACCAACCTGCGGATCCGACTTGCGAGGAAGTCACCGCTTTGGGAACGATCTGCCGGTCAAAAGTCTGGTCTCCGCGTCTTACCGTCACGTTTACCGGCTGGTTGGGATTGAGGACGACCTTGAAATAGACCTGTTCCCACGTGGGATTGTCGACATCCTCGATGCGGACGATACGGTCGCCCGGCAGCAAGCCAGCTTTCGCCGCGGCCGAATCATGTTTGATTCCGGCAATGACTGCGGGCTTGTCCAGGAACACCGGGTACTCGAAATGAACCATGTAAACCCCGGTGAGCAAGCCGATGGCGAGCAGGACATTCATGGCCGGGCCGGCGATCGCGATAATGAACCGGTGCCAGCGCGGGTGCGACATAAATTCGCCCGGATCCCCGGTTCGCTCGTCCATCGGGTTCTCGCCGCTCATCTTGACGTATCCGCCGAGCGGGATGGCGGCCACGCGATAGTCGGTGTCGCCCCGGCGCACGCCGAACAAACGCTTGCCGAACCCTATGGAGAACACCTCAACTCGAACTCCGAGCAACTTAGCCGCAGCGTAGTGTCCCCACTCATGGATGAGGATCATGAAACCGAGAACTACCGCGACTGCAACAATGGCTGTAACAATCTCTGACATATACTTTTTAAGATTTACTCACCCGAGCGCCGGCACCGTGGGCGCGCCGTACCTCTGAACCTTCTGGGTAGCGACCTGTCTTGCCAGTTTATCCGCTTCCAGCACTTCTTTAATAGATTCCAACCGGTTGGCTTTCGTTTCCGCCAGCACCAGCTTAATTATCTCAGGGATTTGGTCGAACCGAATGCTCCCCTCGAGAAACGCCGCTACCGCGACCTCGTCCGCCGCATTGAGTGCAACAGTTTTCGCACCGCCAGCCTCAACCGCTTCATAGGCCAGCCGCAGACAGGGAAATTTTTCCATGTCTGGCGGGCAGAATTCGAGGTTCCGTAAGTCCATGACCGGGAAGCGCATATCCGACTGAATGCGCTCAGGATAGGTGAGCGCATACAAGATCGGCAGGCGCATGTCGGTCACCGAAAACTGAGCAAGTATGCTGCCATCCACGAACTCGACCATCGAATGGATGGTCGACTGCGGATGAACCATGACCCGCACCTTTTCCGGTGCAACGTTGAACAGGCGGCACGCCTCAATGACCTCGAATCCCTTGTTCATCAAAGTGGCGGAGTCAATGGTGATGCGCCGGCCCATCTTCCAGGTGGGATGGTTCAGGGCCTGGTCGACAGTGGTCGAAGAAAACTTGGAGCGCGGAGTGTTCAGGAACGGTCCGCCGGAGGCCGTCAGCCAGATGCGCTCGACTTCTTCCATCCGCCCGCCGCGCAGGCATTGGTGCACGGCATTATGTTCGCTGTCGATGGGCAAGAGCGGCTTACCTTGGCGGCGGGCTTCCGCAGTGATTAGCTCGCCGGCCGCTACAAGACATTCCTTATTCGCCAAGCCCACCGTCTTGCCTGCCCGCACTGCTTCGTAAGTGGCTTCGAGACCAGCTACGCCTACGATGGCGCTCACTACGAAATCCACATCTGGGTGAGTTGCAACTCGAACCGTTCCGGCTGGTCCGTTAATCACTTCAATCGCACTGAGTCCGGCCGCCTTCAGGCGAGAGCGGAAGGTGATGGCATCGGCTTCGTTTGCAACCGACACTAAGCGGGGCTGCCATCGCTGCGCTTGCTCAAATGCGGCGTCCAGGTTCTTGCCTGCCGCCAGCGTCAGTACTTGAAAGCGCTCCGGATAGGACTCGACGATACGTAGCGTGCTGCGCCCGATAGAACCCGTGGAACCGAGGATGGCAATGCGCTTCATGGGTGGGTGTGCGGCGCACGGTTATGCGCGCCTAGAAGTAAGTTGGGTTCAGCCAGGACGTCCGCGTAGTGATCAATCCATTGCTTTTGGGCTATCGTTTCCGGAATCGGAATCCCGCGCGCGATTTCCACTTGAGAGATTGCCTTTTGCGGTTTCAATCCTTGGCTTACTAGCAAGCAGGCTGCAATCAAGCCGCTGCGCCCGATGCCCTGACGGCAGTGAATTAGGACGTTCTTGCCGCTCGCCAATTTTCGATTCAGATTCTCCAAAACGGCCGATACTTCGGTTTCCGAGACCGGAACTTCTCGATCTGGAATAGGAAGTGACAAGAAGTTCATGCCGCTGGCTTTTACCACGTCCGATTCGCGCCTGAGATCTAACGCCATTTCCTCTGGGGAAGTAAGCAGAGAAAGAACGGTGTCAAAGTCATTGGCTCGCCATCGCCGAACGTCTTCTTCCAACCAGTCACCACCCCGAGGGCGTGCCGCGACGGCAACCTTGCCGGGCCATGGGCCTTCCACCCAATACAAATCCGTCGCCATCTCTAAAGTTCCTCTTTGGCCACAATTTCCCGTGGCAGACCGTCAACATCCACTCCGCGCTCGCGCAGGACGTGGATTCTGTGATGTCCGTCAATTATAGTTCCGTCCGCCCTGGTTTTCAGGCAATCTCGTTGTCCTGGAGCCAGGGAACTAACCAGCATTTCGGTAGAGAGTTCGCGCATCTGGGCCAGCTTGAGTTCAATGAAAGAAGACTTCGAATGGAGCGGTTTAAGCGGCGGGTACAGCTTCTGGTCGGCCATTACTTGATGACACCGTCCAGTCAATTTTGACTACTGCATCACGCGCCAAGCCGCATAGTACCACAGCACTGGCGCGGCAAACAGCAGTGCGTCAATGCGGTCGAGCATGCCTCCGTGGCCAGGCAACAGGGTGCCCGAATCCTTCACACTCGCGCCCCGCTTGATCAATGACTCCACCAGATCACCCAACTGCGCGGCAATGTTGATGGCCGCCGATAGCAGCAGAACCGGGCCCATAGGAGGTTTCGAAAGAGCAAAAAATCCGTCGCGGCGATCGATCAGGTGCGCGTTCAGGAAGAACGAGCTGATTGGCAGCGCGTAGTTGTAAAGCAGCATTCCCACTACCAGGCTGGCCAGCAGCGAAGCCACCGCGCCTTCCCAGGTCTTTTTGGGGCTGACGCGCGGCGACATCAGGTGCCGGCCCAGGGATCGTCCGATGAAATACGCGAAGATATCGCCCGCCCAGACGACCAGAAAGAGATACAGCAGCAGGAAGGCTCCCGACCATTGTTCGCGGATCTGAACCAGAAAGCCGAGCGGTAGCGCAATGTAGGTGAACGCAAATGCCGACACGAGCGCAGCCGGGAAGCCGCTACTCAGTTGCGGGCGTTTCATGCCAATCGTAAGAAAGATAAACGGCGCGATGGCTGCTGCAAACCCGGCGGTGTAAACAAAGATTGCCGTTGTGAGCAGAGGCTTGTTTCCTCCACCCAGCGCAAGAAAAATGAAGAACAATCCGACGAAAATGTAGGTTGGCCAGTGAAAGGGGCGAAGTCCGTAAAGCTCGGCTAGCTTGAGCAACTCCTGCACTGACAACAAAGCGACCAGCGCAGTCACCATGGCCAGCACCGGCACCGGCGCTCGCAGCACCAGCAGCAGAACGATGGGAATCAGTACCAGCGCGGTGAGAACCCTCTTGAGCAGCTGCAAGAGCCTTAGCTCCGGACCACACTGACGCGGTGGGAATGGTGGGCCGCGTCCTCCGCCAATCCGCCGTAGCGTCGTTCGCGTTTCTGGAACTCGGCGATGCCCTCGAGCAGGTGCATGCCGCGAAACTCCGGCCAGAGCGTCTGGGTGACGTAGATCTCTGCGTAAGCCAGCTGCCAGAGCAGGAAATTACTTAACCGCATCTCGCCGCTGGTGCGCACCACCAAATCTGGGTCAGGCAGATGACGGGTATACAAATTCTGTGACACACAGTCTTCATCGATCTGCAAATGATGGAGGCCGCCGTTACGCGAGGCAGCATCCACGATGGCGCGTAAGGCGTCCACGATTTCCGAACGCGCGCTGTAGTTCAAGGCGAGGGTCAGAACCATGCCACTGTTCGACGCGGTTGCGTCCTGCGCCCACTGCATTTTCTCCTGAACGGTGGTTGGAAGCTCCTGCCGCCTGCCGATGTATTCCAGGCGAATATTGTTCTTATTCAGGGTCGGGACTTCGGCTTTCAGATAGCGGCACAGCAAGCCCATCAGGAAATCGACTTCACTCTTGGGACGTTTCTTCCAGTTCTCTTCCGAAAAGGCGTAAAGCGTAAGTGCAGGGATGCCGATGCGGGCCGCGGTCTCAACCGTCGAGCGCACCGCAGTGACTCCGGCGCGATGGCCGGCAATGCGCGGCAGATGGCGGCGGCGTGCCCACCGTCCGTTGCCGTCCATGATGATGGCGATGTGTTTTGGGAGCCGCGCCGGATCCAACTTTTGATAAACTTCGGCCTCTTTGCGATCCAGACCGGCCGGAACTGTGTGTTGCAATCTAACCCCTTCTGTTTGTTGAAACTAACACAGGACAGAGGCAGTTGCAATGACACCGAAGGGGCATCGTGCAAACCGATGTGTGGGACCGGGTCTTTGACCCGGCCAGGCGATCCACAGGATCGCAGGCTTTTGGCAAACCCGCCGGGAGCAGCCTAGGCACCAGCGACCACGGCAATTTGTCATCCCGAGCGGAGTCGTGGGATTCGCTTGCGAATCCCACGCGCAGTCGAGGGACCCGCTGTTCTGCTGGTGGCTCTAGATGCAAACAACAGGTTCCTCGACTCGCCCCGTTCGACTTCGCTCAGGGCAAGCCCCGCCGCGTTCGCGGCTGCAAGCGGCTCGGAATGAAAAAGCCGAGGAAAGTTGAGATCAAGGAAAGCTGCAACGGGGTCTGTTTAGCTAATAAAACGAGGGCGGCCCTTTCGGCCGCCCTCTGATTCTTCTGAACAGAACGCTCAGGCTCGCACCTTACAACTGGAGTTTCTCGCGGTCCAGATTGCTTGTCCAGTTAGAAAATCCTCATGCTGCTGCCGAGCCTCGCTCGGCATGGACAGCCGAGGCGGCTGTCTCCAGCTGAGCATTTGCTATCCCCGCGATTCTTCCGGCACCACTTTCAATTCGAGCTTCTCGGTATAGCGCAATACTGTCAAAGCACTGCTCACCCCGACCCGTGCATCCGTCAGCAGGCGATGCAGATCGTCCACACCCGCGACCGAATTGCCGTTCAGCGCCACGATTACATCGCCCTCGCGCAATCCGGCTTGCTTCGCCGGGCTGCCGTCTTCTACCGAGACCACGACCACCCCGCTCTCCTGCGGCAGATCGTAAAAACGGACAAGACGCCGATGCAACGGCACAGTCTGCGCTTCAACCCCGATATAGCTTCGCCGGATGCGGCCTTCTTGCAGCAAGCGCCCGGCAACGAACTTCGCTGTATTGATCCCAATTGCGAAGCACAATCCCTGAGCGCCCATGATTGTCGCGGTGTTCACGCCGACGACTTGACCGTCTGAAGTCACGAGCGGCCCGCCCGAGTTGCCGGGATTCAGCGAAGCATCGGTTTGGACAACGTCTTCGATCAGCCTTCCTGAGTAAGAGCGCAGCGACCGGCCCAGCGCGCTAATGACTCCGGCAGTAACTGTGTACTGGAAGCCGTACGGATTGCCGATCGCAATTGCCAGTTGCCCGACACGCAGTCGTTGAGAGTCTCCCAGCGGCGCGGCCACTAAGCCAGGCGCATCGATGCGGACCACCGCGAGATCGGTTGCCGGATCGTCGCCAATGGTGTGGGCGGGGAAACGCCTGCCGTCGGGCAGCGACACCCCGATCCGCGTGGCCTCATGCACGACGTGGCTATTCGTAAGGATCAGTCCATCCGGGGTGAAAACAAAACCAGACCCGCCACCCTGGCGTTCGTGCGGTTGTCCCGAGCGACTCCTGCCACTCTGCGTGACATCAATCTTTACTACAGAAGGGCTGATCTTCTCGGCCGCCGTCACCACGGCTCGCGAGTAAGCGTCAAACAGCGGTTGATCGCCGGTTACGGCGATCCGCGTGGCCGTCGCCTCAGTTCCTGAAAAATCCGCGAGCGGATAAGCATTCGTACTCATAGCAGCTAGATGAAATGGCCGACGACTTGGATTCAGGCGGGGTTCGGAGAAGGGAATTGCGGATCGTCCGGATTTTGGCTATGCTACTCCCAATTCTTAGCGATCTTTTTCTAGAAAATTCAGGTTTGCTTACGATAAGGAGCCCATTCCATGCGTCTCTTGATCTCCGTGTTGTTCATTCTCTCGTCAAGCTTTTCGGCGTTCGCACAGAACCACGCGGCTCATGCCGCGGACCGGCCGGTCACGCTGGTGACGGGACTTGGCAACCTGCACCATCCGGTCTCGACCAAAAATCCCGAGGCTCAAAAATTCTTCGATCAGGGCCTGCGCTTCATCTATGCATTCAATCATGACGAGGCGGCTCGCTCCTTCGGCCATGCGGCCAAACTGGATCCTCGGCTGGCCATCGCGCATTGGGGAGTGGCGGAAGCAGTTGGTCCTAACTACAACGATCCTGCCGACGACGATCGCTTCAAGCTGGCGCATGAGGAAATCCAGAAGGCGGTGGATTTGATTGCCAACGCCTCGCCGAGCGAAAAGGCTTACATCCAGGCGATGGCCAAGCGATTCCCGGCCGACGCGAAGGCTGACCGGCGCAAGGCAGCCGAGGAGTACAACGATGCCATGCGCGAGGTAACCAAGCAATTTCCCGATGATCTTGATGCAGCCACGTTATTTGCTGAATCCGGCATGAATCTTCATCCCTGGGGACTCTGGCATGTGGACGGCACGCCGGAAGCCGGCACGGAAGAGATCGTCTCAACTCTGGAGTCCGTGATCCGCCGCGACCCCAATCATCTGGGCGCGATTCATTACTACATTCACTCGGTTGAGGCGTCTCCCAATCCCGACCGCGCGTTGGCAGCCGCGAACAAGCTGGCCTCTCTCGCACCTAATGCTGGGCATATCGTACACATGCCGGCGCACATTTATATCCGTACCGGCGACTACGAAGCCGCGGTGAAGACGAACGAAGAGGCCGCGGCTGTGGATCGCGCCTATATCAAGGCCACCAACGCGCAGGGCATCTACCCGATGATGTACTACAGCCATAACCTGCACTTTATCGCCATGTGCGCCAGCATGAACGGTAACTACGCGGAGGCCACGAAGAATGCGGCGATGCTGGCGGAGCACGTTGGCCCCGCCGCCAAAATGATGCCGATGCTCGAAGGTTTCATGACGATTCCCATGGCAGTGAATCTGCGCTTCCATCGCTGGGACGACATTCTCGCGATGAAGCAGCCCGATCCGGAAATGAAGGCCACGACCGGCTTCTGGCACTTCGCTCGGGGCATGGCCCTGGCGGGCAAGGGCAAGATCAGCGAAGCCGAGGCGGAGTACAAGATCGTTTCGGACGCGCAGGCGGCGACTCCGGAGGATGCAGTCTTCGCCATGCCGATCAACAATAAGACCAAGGACATTTTGAGGATTGCCCAGAATGTCATGGGGGCAAAGATTGCCATCGCAAAAAAGGACAACGCTTCGGCCATTGCGATGCTGACCGATGCCGTAGCGGTGCAGGACACACTCAAATACGGTGAGCCACCCGACTGGTTCTTTCCGGTGCGGGAGTCGCTCGGCGCGGCCTTGCTCATGAACGGCGACGCAGCGGGAGCCGAGAAGGTTTTTCGGGCCGACCTTGATCGCAATCCGCGAAACCCGCGCTCATTGTGGGGACTGCAACAGGCATTGAAGGCGCAAAACCGCGACTACGACGCCGGCTTCGTCGAGAGCCAGTTCAAAGCGGCTTGGAAGGGAAGTGCCGAGTTGAAGGTGGAGGACCTGGTGTAGATTTGCCCTGACCCTTCGTTGTCATTCCGAGCCGCTTGCAGCCGCGGAAACGCGGCGAAAGGGTGTCGAGGAACCTGCTTTTGATTTTGCTGGGGCACTGGGCAGAACCCTATTTTGCCGGCGGCTTCCGCATGGAACAGACTGTGACCGCGCTTTGCAGTGCCTTGTGCAAGGCTTCGCCGATGGCCGCGAGTTGATCCGGACTCATCACCTGTTGCATGGCCTCGAACAACTGCCTTTCCTCCTTGCGAATGTGCTGGGCCAAGGCTTCCACAAAGGCGGCCAGTTCCTTCCGATCCAGGCTCCGGTCGGCAGCCCCAGCGAACATCTTGCGCAGCGCCTTGTGTTCGCGGCGCAACTCCTTAACGACAGCATTCATTTCGCTGAATTTCTCAGCGGCAGGGAAGACTTCCTTTTCTTCGGCGGAAAAATGAATGCTCACCTCGTGATCAAAAATCTGGTGAATTTCATCCTGCCACGCGGCAAGATCAACCTCGCCCGCTTGCAACGCCCGGTCAAGGCGTACACATAGAGCGAGGGCGTGCTGATGCTGGTGCGAAAGTGGCACCAGATTTCGGTCTCGAAGCACGCCCTATTATGTTGCGGCGACCCTCATCAGGCAAGGACTATCATGCGCCGATTGCGGCAATGTTGACCGTCGGTCGCAAGGTCAACCAGTCGGTCCTCATTCTTTCCCACTCCTGAATCAACATACCGTGCGATTCGAAGAACTCGCGAATCCCTGGCCGGTCCCAATTCACGACATCTTCGAGCAAGGGAGCCAAAACCGAAAGCGCGCTGGTACTGAGGATAGTGCGCTTCGCTACCTGCGATACATGCCTGACTTCCGAGACTGCGATGGTGAAGCCGTCGCGCACGTTTACGTGCAGCATGACGTGGACGTCCGAGCTGCCATCGCCAACATAAACGATGTGGTCGGGGCCAATCTGGTGTTTGGCTTGTAATTCATCGAGCACGGCGACTTTTCCATAGCCAGCGGTGGCACGAACGATCGATTCGATTTGCCCGTCCGCGTTATAGCGGAACTCGGTGCCGAAGATGTGATCGTGGGGAACAACTCCTTCGAGCGCTGACTGAATGACTTCTACCGGCGCAGCCGACAGCACATAAAAATCGAAGTGGTATCCGTCGATGCCTTCGTCGAGGATTTCGTAGAGCAGGGCAATATTCTGCTTCAGGCGAATGCGCTTTCCGACCTCATGAAGATGTTCTTTGCGCACTCGGGATCGGAACTCGGGATCGTGCAACAGCAGGTATGCCAGTTCAGCCCCTTGCTGAACCAGGTTCAGCTTCGCCATGCCCTTGGCTTTGTTTTCAAACTCGTCAGTGGGGATTCCAACCAATTCGCTCAGCACGTAACCAGAATCATTGAACGTAAGCGTCTGATCGAAATCACTGGCGAATAGGTAATGCTTTAACAGTTTGTCGCTCATGCCAGATATTAGATTCGCCAACGATGACAAAGAGATTAAAAACGCTATAAAAAGAATAAATCGAGCGGATTAGCACGGGCAGGCTGCGGTCTAGCCAGCATCATTTGCAATTTATAGGACGGCACGATTACCGGTTAGTGGTGGCTGAGGCGTCATCCCGAAGGCCCACGCTTTCACCACTGGGTCGAGGGATCTCACATTTAGACCGGCCGTTGCGCTGGAAGATCCCCATTCGGCTCGCCTCCTCGCTGTGCTCCTCGGCGGCTCAGGGCAGGCTCTCGCTCGGCCTGAGAGACGGCTGTTCTCGGGATGACGCCACAGGAACAGGCATGGAAGAAATCAAACTGAGCCATTGTTTGCCTCCTCTCTGGCTTTACTAATTTCATTCCTGCGTTGAGAATAGTGAGTTCGCATTCAAAATCGAGAGCAACATCTGCCCACTTGGGGCGAGGAGCAAGCATCATGGCTACTACGGGCGAACTCATTCGTATGATTAATTACGTTGATGACATCGTCGCAACTTTGCGGCGGATCAGCGCTTTCGTTCCTTCGATGGAAGCCGACGAGCGGAAGCGTCTGGCCGAAAGTTTGCGCGGAGCAAGCGGCAATTTGAACGACATTCTGGCCAAGCTGGAAAAGGGAGGCCAGTAATGGCCCAGGTCAAAACCATCGCCGTCATCGGTGCCGGAACCATGGGCCGCGGTATCGCGCATGTGGCGGCGCTGGGTGGCTACCGCACCATTCTCGAGGATTTGCTGCCCAATGCTCTGCGCAAAGCCGAGACCGAGATTCGCGGCAACCTGAACAAAGCCGTAGAACTGGGAAAGGTGTCATCGAAAGATGCCGACGTGGCGTTCGCCCGGCTTGAATACGCGGGCAGCGTGGAAGAAGCGGCACGCGAGGCCGATCTGGTGATCGAAGCGGTGCCGGAAGAGATGGAGTCGAAGATCGAGATCTTCACCCTGCTCGACAAGATTTGCCGCCCGGACGTGATTCTGGCTTCGAACACCTCTTCCCTGAGCGTGACGGAAATTGCCAGCGTCACCTATCGCGCCAAGAAATGCATCGGCATGCACTTCTTTAATCCTGTGCACAAGATGAAGTTGCTAGAAATCGTGCGCGCCCTGGAGACCGACGAAGACACGGTTGCGACAGCGGCGGAAGTTGGACGCCGTATGGGCAAAGAAGTCGTCGTTATCAAAGAGTCGCCCGGTTTCATCACCAGCCGAATTAACGCGATGATCGGCAATGAGGCGTTTTATATGCTTCAGGAAGGCATTGCGTCGGCAGAAGATATCGATAACGCCTTAAAGTTGGGCTTGAACCATCCCATGGGGCCATTTGAGCTGCTGGATCTGGTGGGCTTGGACACCCGGCTTCACATTCTCGAATACCTTCACAAGAGCCTCGGCGAGAAGTATCGGCCTGCACCACTTTTGGTGCAGTACGTGAAAGCAGGACGCTTAGGCCGGAAGGCAGGGCGAGGAGTGTACGACTACCCGGAACAAGCGCCAGCAAGTGAGAAAGCCCCGGTTGCCAAGGCGAGCGATTGACGGTCTATTTGTCGACGGAGGTCTGCTGCGCGAAGAATGCGTGCCAGGCACCGTCCTCCCACAGGTAATAATCCGCATAATGGGTTTCCCGAGTTTTTCCCTGGGATGTTGAGGTTCCGTATGCGACCGCGACGTTTCCGTGCAGCATGACCGTTGGCTTAGGCAGGGTTGGAAGGGGAAGGTTCTTGCCCTGATTGTTTCGAGCGAGGTCAAGTTCGTCCGGAAGAAAGACCACTTTCCCGGTGCGCAAAATTTCCCTGAAATCGCGCGTCAACAGACATTGCTCAAAAGCCGTATCGCCGCGAAGATACGCCAGTGACCACTCATTCTCAAGACGCTCAATGGTAGCGACATCTCTTTGTTCATGCATGAGCGCTGCTGAGCTGCAGTCGGCCTGCGCATGAACGGAACGAGCGCAAAGCAACGAGACAGCTAGAAAAATTGCCGAGATGACAAATATCCGGTGCATGGGCACGGTTCGATCACGGAAGTGGTTGATGCGGTCCCGCTACCCAACCACTTCCGGTATCTTGATCAATTAATTTTTGTTGATGTCCTGCCTGGCCTCCAGCTTCTTGATCATCTGCACCAGGAATATTTTCTGATTGTCCGGGGCGCCAGTCTGCGAAAGTTTGACTTCTTTCAGAGCGCTGTCGTAATCACCCTGAGCGGAGTGAATTCTGGCCGAGCCCAGCAGCGCAACCCAGTCGTTGGGATTCTTCTTTACAGCCTGGCGGTAAATGTCGAAAGCTTCATCCTGCTTGCCCTCGCGTTGCAGTTGGCGGCCGTAGCCGTAGAGCTGATAAGCCGTGGCTACTTCGAGGCCGCGTTTCCTGACAGCCGCTGATTCCTCATTGCGGCCCATGGCTTTGAGGATGATCGACTTGGTCATCAGGTTGTCGTAACGCTCTTCGGTGCGGACCGACGTGTCCTCGTATTTCAGAGCTTCGTCGAGATCATACTTCTCCGCGAGCAGATAGTTCGCGGCATCGTCCCAGCCTTCCCACGTGTACTGCGCCAGACCCTGCAGCTGATTGTGCAAGCTCGCCTTCACAATGTCATGCACATCAACGCTCACGGTGAAAGGTACAGACAGCTTTTCCCAGCTCAACGTGGCCACGGCTGAGTCAGCCTTGACGTCGTCAAAATCATAGGTCAGCGCTTCGTGGAACTCCGACGGTCGAGATTTAACCGTTACCCGCAGCGCGTCCTCATCTTGCTTATAGGTGAAACTGCCCCAGGCGGTGTGCTCGTTGGAGAAGATGATGCTCCATTCGTCCTGGCCAGGAATCATGTGCAGCCCATAGGTGCCTTTGGCCAAAGGCTTCCCCTCAATGCTGACCGGATCCGAGAAAGAGATGGTCGTATTCTCGTTCGCGCCCGCGCGCCAGACGTCTCCGTACGGCACAAGCTTGCCCCAGATTTCCCGCTTGTTTACCAGCGGCCGATGGTAGCTGATAGTGATGTCGGTGATCCCGATGCGCTGGGTAATAACAGCGTGCTGGCTGGGCCGCGGCAAATCCAGAAGCGCGGATTGCGCGAAACAGAGCGAGGATACCAGCGACAACCCTGCTAGCACCATTGCAAGCCTTAGTTTCGACATAGAACAACCTCCACGATGGAAATACGAATCACGTAAACAGCGATGACGTGTGAGAACGAGCGTTTAGACGCAAGGTGTTTACAGTGGATAGCAATTTGTAAACTGCGGGGACAAGCCCAAGCGTTCATCTACCTGGCTGCCCAACATAACAATCAAATTGCCCACTCCGCCTGTAGTCTGCATAGTATTCAGGCTTTACAATCGTGTGCGTGAATGCTTCCGCCAGCGCTCGCCTCGACCGTGTACTCGCCCAGCTCCGGCTCTACGAACACCCGCTGCTCGAGTTCGGCGCACGCGTAAAGGGCGACGCCGTTGAAGTCATCATCAATTTCCGAAACCCTTCTGTCCCGGTGCACACTTACTATTTTGAGCTGCATCCGCGCGATCTCGACCACCCGCAGTTCGAGTGGAGCTTTCAACGCCAGCTTTATGATTGCCTGCACGATTACCTGATCGAAATGTTCACCCGAACTCCCCAGAGCCGCGCCGAGCACCAACGAGAAGGCCTGTGACGCTGCGCGAGAAACTCGTACAGGAAATTCGGCAGCAGGGGCCGATCTCGTTCTCGCGCTACATGGAGCTTTGTCTCTACGATGCGGAGCTCGGCTACTACTCGTGCAATGCCGAACAGTTCGGCAAAGCCGGAGACTTTTACACTTCCAGCGATATTCACGCGGTTTTCGGGCGTTTGCTGGCGCGGCAATTTGAGGAGATGTGGCGAGCATTGGGATCGCCGTCAAAGATTGAGCTCTTGGAGTTGGGGCCTGGGCGCGGCCTCTTTGCCCGCGATGTGTTGGATTGGTCGGAGAAGAAGTTTCAGGGGTTCTTTGATGCCCTGCATTACACCTTGGAAGAACGGTCTCCTGGCTTGCGCGAGCGATTGAAAGACACATTGGACCGTTTTCTTGCAGATGGCAAAGCATCGTTCTCCCGTCCCTTTCAAAGCACGCGGGCTCTACCGACAGAAACGCCCGTAATCATATTTGGCAATGAGTTCTTTGACGCGTTGCCGGTTGAAGTCCTCAGCTCACGAGGGAAGCTGGCCATCGCGGAAAAAGACGGTCGATTCATCGAAATGTGGACCCCACCATCTTCCGAGGAGCTGGAATTTCTCAACCGTTACGGAGTTCATCCAGAAGAGAATGAACGAATCGAAGTTCCATTGGCCGCGCAGGCGGCGATGGCGCACGTTGCTGCCCAAGTTGAGCACGGCTTTGTCATCGCGATCGATTATGGCTACACACGCGCCGAGCAACTTGCGGGACGGCATCGCGGCACGCTGATGACCTACCGTCAGCATTCTGCCACTGCGAATCCATACGAGGCCCCGGGGGAACAGGACATTACTGCGCACGTAAACTTCACTGCGCTTGCCGCCGCCGCAGCGGAGCAGGAATTAGACGCCCAACCACTGGTGACGCAGTCGAATTTTTTGCTGGGAATCGGAGAGCGCAATCAGTTTGCCGATGCTTTTGAAGACTGTCGACTGCCTCAGGAGAAAGCCAAAGTAGCGCTTCAACTGAAGCACCTGATCACGCCGGCGGGCGTTGGAGAAAGTTTCCAGGTGCTGGTTGCAAGCAAAGGTGTGAGCGCCGAGCGCATAGCCAGTCTGGCGGGATTGAGCTTCGGAAAAACGTTAAAGTGAGCGCGCAAAAGCTGCTTGTCTTTGTTCCTGCCGAGTACCAGCGCCCACCGACTATAATTCTTGCATGCAGGACGAACACACTTTCCGCAAGCGCGCTGACGGTGCCCTCGAATCTCTGAAGCGTAGCTTGATCACTGCGGAAGAGACCGCCGACATCGAAGTCGAAGACCAAGCCGGTGCCCTGCAAGTGGCGTTCGAAGACGGCACGCGCTTCGTAATCTCGCCCAATGCCCCGGTGCAGCAAATCTGGATTTCGGCGCTTGCCACTAGCTTCAAACTCGATTGGTCGGAAAACGATCAGGAATTTGTTCTGTCGAAAACCGGGGAGAAGCTGAAGGCGTTGCTTGCCCGTTTGATCAATCAGCAATTGGGGGAAGAAGTCGTCTCAATGTAGCGGGGACGCAGCTTTACATTTTCTGCTTCAAATGTTCCGCAATCTGCCGCCCATGAAAGCGGCCGTTCTCAATGAAGATCTCATTCGTCCGCGATCCCGCTACAATCACCCCAGCCACATAAATTCCCGGTACGTTGCTCTCGAGCGTCTGCGGATCGCACATCGGACGGCACTGGTCCGCCGAAAGCTCGATGCCCATCGATCGGAGAAAGTCGTAATCGGGATGGTAGCCGGTCAAGGCAAAGACAAAATCATTCTTGATCTGCACCAGGCCGTCGGGCGAGTAAACCGTTACATAATCGGGCGCGATCTCCTGCACTACACTGCTGAAGTACGCCTTGATTTCGCCATTGCGGATACGATTTTCGATGTCCGGCAGGATCCAGTACTTCACATGGTTGTGCATCCGCGCACCGCGATATACCAGGGTCACACGCGCGCCATGGCGATAGAGTTCGAGCGAGGCAATCGCCGCCGAGTTTTTCCCGCCGATGACCACAACGTCATTGTCAAAGTACGGGTGAGGCTCGCGATAGTAATGAAAAACCTTGGGCAGATCTTCGCCCGGAATGTGCAGCATGTTGGCCAGATCGTAATATCCGGTCGCGACGATCAGCTTCCTGGTTTGATAGTCGTAAATGCGGCCCAGTCGGTCGGTAGCCGTGATCTGAAAATCCCCGTCATGCCCAACCACGGTCTTCACCCACTGGTACTGCACTATGGGAAGCCGATAATGCTCGGTCACCTTCCGGTAGTATTCGAGAGCTTCTTGTCGGGTGGGCTTCTGATGCGCCGTCGGGAAGGGAAGATCGCCGATTTCCAGCAGCTCCGGCGTGGTGAAAAATGTCATGTTCGCCGGATAGTTATACAGCGAATTCACCAGGCATCCCTTGTCAATGATGACAACCTTGAAGCCTGCCTTTTGTGCCTCGATGCCGCAGGCCAGGCCCGTCGGGCCTGCGCCAATCACAAGCACATCTACGCGCTGGGAGTGTCCGGCATCAGGCTTGGCGCGGGGCAGCGTCTCCGGAATCTGCTGACCTACATCGGAAATGGATTTAGTTATCAAAGTTGAACCTGGAGAAAGTCAAACACAATTGGTCAATTCTGGTCTGTGACGCCTGAAGATAGACAGATTCTAGCGCAGAAGGCGGCAGGCGAGGAAGCACGGCGCATCCCGCAAAGGGGGACTACTTGACGAAGTCCTTGATCTTAACGGAGTACTGGTTTTTCACCTTTTCCGGATCGAGATGCGAGTCCAGCTCCTTAATCATGTCATGAATCGTATTGTGCAGGGTGCTTCCCGAGGAACGGTTTTCGGAGAAGTTCAGGGGCCAGAGATTCTCAAATACGTCGCCCGTCACACCAACCACTTGTAGTTCGGAGACGTGATCGCCGTCTGTGGTTTCACCCCGGGGTCCTCGTTCGCGATCATATCCATGTTTCTTCAAGAGTTCATTAAACGATGATCTCCCGCCTTGTTCCTGGCGGCTGAATGGAACTTGGTGGAACGTCCTCCCTCGTTTGGTCTGCCAGCCGTCAGTTACCCCGATCTTGTCGTCCTCGAAAAGCTTCTTTCTCGCCGTCGGACGAAATTCTTCCGCGCCTTGCAGATTGCGCAGCTGGGGCTGTGAATAGAGCTTCCCCTTGGTGACGCTGGCGGGGGCCAGCCAGATGGGCTCATAATCTGCTAGCTTGCGCTTGGGCCAAGTGATTTCGTAGGGGTTTTGTGGTGTACCGCGTTTCGCGCGCTTTTTGCGCGGTCCCTTTTTCTTTCCGCGGGAGGCGTAGTAGTCGTAATCCCAGGTGTCGTCACCGTCGATGACCTGAATATCCTTGAACACCGTAAACTTTCGCCGCACAGCTTTTACGCCCGTGATGACCTCGTCTTTCGACGCTCCGTCCTTGGCGTAACGCTCCGTTACTGCTTCTAGAGCAGCCAGGCCCTTCAGGAGTTCCTCGTCATGAGCTTTTTGTTGCTGTGCTGCCGCTGACGCAGCTGTAGGTGTTGCCGCTCCTTTGGGCGCCGGCGTTCCCGCCGGTTTTTTTTCACGCTTAGCCGCCTCTTCCTGGTGTTGCTGCACAGTCTTGCCGTCGGCTGCCCGCGTTTGGGGGTGAGGCTCCGCGTTGGAAGCCAAAGGCCCCTTTCGCGGTGAGGGCGTCTTAACAGTTGGCTTCGGCGCCTTGACAGGTGGTGCTCCGGTCGTGGGCGGCGTCTTGGGCGGCACTGGCGCTGCCTGGGTATTCTTCTCCTTCCAGGGAGAGGGCTGCGGCGCCCGGTCGCCCGACTTGCCGGGAACATCGTCGTGAATCAGGTCGGTCATCAGTTTTTCGGCGGAAAAATCTACAGGGTGAAACTTGACGCTGGGCCATTGCCCGCTGCCAAAAACATATTCCACCGTCATTCCAATGCCCACCGAGCCGCCCAATGGCCATTCTTTGTTGAAGAGCGGCCAAGGCCATTCCCGGTCAGAAAGTGGCGACCACCACGGGGTTTTCAGTTCGATAAAAACTTTGCCCCCGAGACCAAGGAACGCCTGCGCCGCAACCTCGGCCTCGCCCTGGATGAAGAATTCACCCTTCTTGTCTTCGCCGTTGCTCATCTTCTCGCGATAGCCAATGATCGGATGAGCAATCACATAGCCGTGAATGCCTACGGTTCCATCCAGCTCACCCCCCGCTTGAACGTGATGCGAAAGGATGGTCACTCCCGCATAGACTCGCAACGCCAGAGTCAGACCTGCAGCGGCGGAAATGTTGAGCTCCCCTTGGAAGGTGAAGTCGTTACACTTTGCCGGATCGGTGGAATAGTCTCCATCGACTTCGATGTTGTGAATGACTCCCTTCAGATCGGCAAAAGCAATGAGCGAACCACTTGCGCCGATGTAAACATTGGCGATGACCGGCAGACCCCATACGGCTTCGACGTCCAGACTGGGCCCGATCTGCTCGCTGTAGTGTTTCTCAAACAGCTTGACTTCTTTCTGCGGAGTGATCTTGGTGACCAGCGTGACGTAGCCTTTGTAATCGACAATGGCGTGAGCTGTGCCAGTAAGCCAGTCATTGAAGGCAAAAGACAAATCACCCTCACCAAACACGACGTATTCCAGATTTTTCGGCTTCGGTTTCGGCTTGGCAGCTGCAGCCGGCGCGGCAGCTTCGGCAGATTGTTCCGGCGGGTCCTTCTTTTCCTTGGCGAGCTGCTCGGCTTCACCTTTCTCCATCAACTTCAACAGCACAAAGCCAGAGAGTTTTTCTCCCGCGTAGCTGACCTTGCCTTCGCCGGTTACCGTCACGCCATTCCAGGTGACATCCAGATTGCCGTTGAAATTCTTGGGGAGCTGAAGAGCTATCACGGCATGGCCCGTAATCAGTCCCTCTGCGGATCGTTGTAGATCGATATCGCCCTTGGCCAGGCCGCCGGCTTTGACGCTGAAGTTCCCGCTGAATGCTATGGCGTCGTCAATCGCTTCCAGATCAAACTTGCCCGCAAACGCCGAGGCCAGTTTGATCGGCACTCCCTTCATCCCCAGATGCAGGCTGCCATTCTCAACTTTATTGATGAGGCTCGGCATCGAACTGATGTTGAATCCAGTAAGACCGATCACCTCGGGCGTCTTTAGCAAATGAGCGGCAAGCTCGCCTCCCTTGGCAAAACCCACATAGCCTTCGATACCTTTGTCGCTTGTATGTAGATTGAGTGTTGGCTCAAGATCGGAAGCGACATCGGCCACGCGGCTGAAAAGCGGATGAGTGAGGGGAATATGTTGGTTGTAAATGGCGTACTTCTTCCCTGAATGGGCAATTTCGATGGGGCCTTCCGCCAGCTTTCCGAAGCGGACATTCACCTTGCCTTTCCTGCGCTTGCTCATGAAATCCACCACGGCTTGCGGCGGCTCGAACTCGGTCATGCCTTGGAGATCCATGATTCCAGGAGCGATTTCTTCTGGCGTGGGTGCAGATTTTCCAGCCGTTGGTGTGCTGTGATCGGCAGCTTTGCGGCTCAAAATGGCCGGAGCACCCACCGGGCGTCGTCGTCTTTGCTGTACAACGTGGGTCAGTTCATGAGCCAGGAGCTTTCGGCCAGCCGCACTTGTCGGTTCGTACTTGCCATCGGCAAATCCGATGTTTTCGTCCATGGTGAAGGCGTGCGCATGGATGTCACGCGCCAGGCGATCTGCTTCCTGCCCGGTATGGACCCGCACTCCGCTGAAATCCTCCCCCATGCGAGCTTGCATGAAAACGCGGGTATCGGGACCGAGGGCTGAACCCGGAGAGCGAATGGCATTTTGAACGGCCGCCGGTAAGCGACTCGGCCTTGCATCCGAAGATCTGATTGGCAGGCGCGTAGGTTTACTTACCGCACCTTCTCCCATCACCTCTTCGGCGACGCGATCAGCCTCCCGTTCGGATAAGTCTTCATGACTGCTGACGGCGAGTTTCGCTTGCAGAAACGCAGGAGGCTTCAGATGGCTGGAATGGCTTGCCGCAGACGGGTGAGATTTCGACTTCTCGAAGCCAGACGATGGCTGCGAGCGATACTGCTTTGGTGCGAAAGCCTGCACGTCCCCTCACCCCTCGGCCAGAGGAAGTAAGAAGTTGCGCCATTATAAACACTGTTGCTGTGAGTAACATCCAGAAAATTCAAGAAGCGCCCCAACTACAACTACCTCACAGCGAAAGGTTCCATCGCGGCGGTATAATTTTTTGTTATTTTTCGCCCCACAGGAGGGACAAATGCCAATGGTCGCCGAACCCGCCGCTCAGACTCGCATCGAATCCGACAGCATGGGGAAGATCGAGGTTCCTTCCAACGTCTACTGGGGGGCGCAGACGCAGCGGTCCCTCCTGCACTTCAATATCGGGCGCGACACGATGCCGCCTGAGCTCATTCGCGCCTTCGGCGTCCTGAAGAAAGCCTGTGCATTGGTCAACCAGGACTTGGGCAAGCTCCCAGCTGACAAAGCCAAGCTGATCGTGCAAGCCGCCGACGAGGTCAGCGCGGGCAAGCTCAACGACCAGTTTCCGCTGCGCATCTGGCAGACCGGCAGCGGTACCCAGACCAACATGAACGTCAACGAGGTCATCTCCAACCGCGCAATCGAGATTGCCGGCGGCGAGATGGGGTCGAAGAAGCCGATCCATCCCAATGACCACGTGAACATGTCGCAGTCCTCGAACGACACGTTTCCGGCGGCGATGCACATCGCAGCCGCTGAGAGGGTCAGAAATCGCCTGATTCCGGCCGTGCGCGAAGTGCACGATGCGATCCGCGCCAAGGCGAAAGAGTTCGACAAGGTAGTAAAGATCGGTCGCACCCACCTACAGGACGCCGTGCCACTGACATTCGGCCAGGAGTTCGGTGGATGGGCGAGTCTTTTGGAACGCGACATCCAGCGGCTAGAGAAAGTTCTGGACGGCCTCTACGATCTGGCGATCGGCGGGACTGCAGTGGGAACCGGGCTCAACACCCACCCTGAATTTGCCGAGCGGGCGGCCAAGAAGATCGCCGAGTTGACCGGCCTTCCATTTCGCTCACACGGAAATAAGTTCGCGGCTCTCTCCGCTCATGATGAAATCGTCTTCGCACAAGGGGCGCTAGAAACTCTGGCAGCATCGTTTATGAAGATTTCCAATGACATCCGCTGGCTGGCTTCCGGCCCGCGCTGCGGATTGGGCGAGCTGTCAATCCCAGAAAACGAGCCCGGCTCTTCGATCATGCCCGGCAAGGTCAATCCTACCCAGTGCGAAGCCATGACCATGGTCTGCGTGCAGGTTCACGGCGCCACCGCAGCCGTGGGGTTTGCCGGGTCGCAAGGCAACTTCGAGCTGAACGTCTTCAAGCCGGTAATGATTTATAACTTCCTGCACTCGGTCACCCTCATCTCCGACGCCTGCCACGGCTACGTCGAATACATGATCAAGGGCATCGAAGTCGACAATGCGAAAGTTGATTGGTACGTGAAGAACTCGCTGATGCTGGTGACCGCTCTCGCTCCCAAAGTCGGCTACGACAAGGCGGCCCAGATCGCTCACACAGCGCACGTCGAGCACTCCAGCTTGAAAGAGGCAGCACTGAAACTGGGATACCTTACGGCGGAAGAGTTTGATCAACTGGTTAAGCCGGAAAAGATGACTAGGCCGTAAGTGATTAGCAGGAACTCTCCCGCCAGGATGTGGGCTGCCCGCGTTAAGGTAAGATTCTGTCTTTGCGTATCCCGAGATAGTAGACCCGCGGTAGATACCTGGTATATACTATGTATCTACTCTTAGGAGAAGGGCTTATGGCTAAGGTGCAGGTCGTCAAATGGGGAAACAGCCTCGCCGTGCGGATACCCAAGGCCATCGCGCAGGCGGCCCGGATGCACGAGGGTGATGCGGTCCGGATTACAGCGGCAAAGAATCGTATCGAATTGCATCGGGCGGAAAAGACTCCGACCTTGAAGGAACTCGTGGCGAAGTTCGCTCCGGAGAATCGGTGTCAGGAGACGGGATGGGGGCCGGACGTCGGCAAGGAAATTGTTGAATGGTAGCCCCGTACCTCCCTGACGCGGGGGACATTGTCTGGCTGGATTTTGATCCTCAAGCGGGGCGTGAACAGGCTAAGCGTCGCCCCGCGTTGGTACTCACTGATCGAGCCTACAATCGGGCGAGTGGTCTGGCTGTGGTCTGTCCTCTGACCAGCAAACAGAAACCATATCCATTTGCCCTTGCGGTGGTTGTCGACCAGGTCGAAGGTTCCGTGCTGGTGGATCATCTCAAGAGCGTAGATTGGAAGGCGCGCGGCGCAACCTTTTACTTAAAAGCTGACCCCGCACTCCTGAGTAAGGCCCGCATCTACCTGGGAGTTCTCCTAAGTATCCGCGCTGCGTAAGTCCGGTAATCTTCACAAAACATAATTCGTACCATCGCTAGCCATGCCTTTTGCTTACATGTGGTCTCCACAGGTACATTAGCCATTCGCCATGGAACCAGAGCCGGAATACGAAGATCGCCCTATCTCCCTGCGTGCCTACGTCAGCCTGGTGCGGACCAACCGCAACTTCCGGCGCCTGTGGGCGGCGCAAATCGTCAGCGAAATCGGCGACTGGTTCTATTCGCTGGCCATCTACAACCTGCTGCTGCAATTCACGGGGCAAGCGCGCTCCGTCGCCTTAGCCCTGGTTTTACAAGTCATTCCGCAAACTCTGTTTGGTCCGTTCTCTGGCGTTGTCAACGATCGTATCCGTCGCAAGTATGTGATGATCGCCACTGACCTCGCGCGCGCAGCCATCGTCGCTCTAATGCTCCTGGTTCGCTCGCGATCCACGGTCTGGCTGGTCTATCCACTGCTTTTTCTTGAGAGCGTGATGTGGGCGTTCTTTGAGCCGGCGCGTACGGCCGCGATTCCCAACGTCGCCAGAAGTGAAGAACTGATCGTTGCCAATACGTTGTCCTCCACCACCTGGTCTATGAATCTGGTCGCTGGCGCCGCGTTGGGCGGGCTTGCGCTGGCGCTGCTCGGGCGGCAAGTCTCCTTTCTACTGAATTCAGTATCGTTTCTGTTCTCAGCCTTACTGATCAGCCGCATGCACTTTGACGAGCCACATGCGACGGCGTTTTCCAAGCTGGAGATCCGCGACTTCCTGAATCACTCCCCGGTGGTCGAGGGTCTTCGGTACGTGGCACACGACCGCCGGTTGGCGGCGCTGGTTCTGGTGAAAAGCGGCTTGGCGCAGATGGGAGTGAGTTGGGTCTTGTTCACAGTAATGGGCGAACGGGTTTTCCCGGTCCGTGGCGAGGGGATTGACCCGGTACGGGGCGCTGTGCTCGGAATGAGCTTGCTCATGGGAGCGCGCGGCGTGGGGGCCTTGTTTGGCCCGCTGGGAGCAGCTCGCTGGGCAGGGCAGCGACTGGCTCGCCTGCGATTGGGAATCCTGATCGGTTTTCTTGCCGTCGGACTCGGCTATGGCATGCTCGGACTTGTTAGATCGCCCTGGACCGCGTGCGCCTGGGTGATTCTCGCCCACTCCGGAGGATCCACAGTGTGGGTGTTCTCAACCACATTACTGCAACTCAACACCGACGACAGGTTTCGCGGCCGCGTATTTTCCGCTGAACTCGGCCTCTCGATGTTGACGCTAGCGATCGGGGGCTACCTGGCAGGAATTGCGATTGACCGAGGCATCGACCCCAGAACCGTCGCCGTCGCCACCGGATTCCTGATGCTTGTGCCGGCGGTCTGGTGGGGACTGGCCATGCGTCTGTGGAAAGCAGAAGCCGCCTAGCATCGTGCTGCTTATTACCCGTGATACAGCGAATCAATCTTGGCAGCCATAATGAAATCACTTTCAGTCAGGCCGTCAACTTTGTGGGTCCACAAAGTAATCTCCGCTTTGCCCCATGTCAGCAGTATGTCCGGGTGATGCCCCTGCTCCTCCGCTACGTCGCCGACGCGGTTCACAAAATCGAGTGCCTGCTTAAAGTCCGGGAAAGTGAATGAGCGAGTGATGTGATGCTCGTGGACGACATTCCAATTGGGAAGTTGATGGCTGAGCGCGTGCAGCTCTTCGCCCTTGAGCGCGGGCACGCCACCACGGCAGGGAACACAGGTCTTTTCGGCGAGAGAGGACATAAGATTCACTCCTCACCCAAGACTAATTCAATTTCAGGTCAGCGCCAACCGTCGAGTCACCCTAGAACGGGATGTCCTCGTCACTGATTGGCGAAGTGGGTGCCGGCTCCGGCTCGGGTGTGCGCTGATCGAAGTTGTTGCCGCCAGCTGCGGCGCCACGCGCAAAATCGCCGCCTTCACTGCGTCCGCCCAGAAGTACCAGGTCGTTGGCCACGACCTCAGTCATATATTTTTTCTGGTTCGTCTGCTTGTCATCCCAGGAGCGGGTTTGCAGGCGGCCTTCGATGTAAACCTTGCCGCCCTTCTTCAAGTATTCCCCGGCAATCTCCGCCAGCCGCTGCCAAAGCACGACGTTGTGCCACTCGGTGCGGTCCTGCCATTCGCCATTCTTGTCCTTGTAGCGCTCGTTGGTGGCCAGCGTCAGCTTGGCCACGGGCGTCCCCTGAGGTGTGTATTTGACTTCGGGATCCTTGCCCAAATTTCCAATCAGGATGACTTTATTAACACTCTTTCCCGCCATAATTGCTGCTCCTTCCGCTGTTCTGAAGGCCCACTATAGCAGAATCACCGAAGCCCCGGTATGTGATGGGTGAACATAGAAGCCAGCAATTAGCATCTGGCCCTCGTGGGTTTGTGGTGAGCGGCAGCAACCTCAACCGGCTAAATGCCAAGTGCTGAATTCTGAGTGCTGAATGCTGACGGCTGAATGCTATAATCACCGCCATGCCCGCCGAAACCAAGGCTGTGGGGATGGTTCCCGACGAGATGAAGTTCGAGCCCCGATCCAAGGGGATCGACACGCCTCGCAAGAAGAAGCCAAAAGAGTTAGCTGTCATTACCGAGTGCTGCACGGGGTGTGCCGGATCTCCGGCTTGCGTCGAATATTGCCCCATTGAAGACTGCATGTTCTGGGTTCCGGACGAGGACCATCCGCCATTCGGCAGGATTCAGGTGGATCCGATCCTCTGTATCGGCTGCAAGAAGTGCACCAGTAAAGGCCCGGACGGGGCTTTCCTGGACGGTTGCCCCTGGGATGCGATCGTGATGGTCGAAACCGTCGAAGTTGAAAAAGAAGTCGGGGCAATGCCGATTTAGCTGTCAGCCATCAGCCTTCAGCCATTAGCTTTCGTTGTCATTCCGAGCGGAGCAGGATCGTTCGCTTGCGAGCGATCTCGCGAAGTCGAGGAACCTGCTGTTACTTTTCCCTCGCCCGTATCGCTGCCTCTGTCTCCACCGCCTGCTTCCGCACTCGATCCGAAATGTCGGGTAGCTCACGCTCGTAGGGCGTGACCGCTGCGATGTCTGCAGTCTGCCCAATTAAGTAAAGCGCGCGTAGCGCCTCCCAAACTTGCTCCGTGTCCGGCGCAATGGTTGCAATTTCCTGTCCGACCACAACGTGCGAGCCCTCCGCAGTGGAAATCGATCGGATACGCCCGCTGATCGGAGATCGAAGTTCCTCATTTGTGCCGTTGGCAAACTTCAGCTTGGCGACTACGCCACCGCCGCGAACGGCAGAACCAACCGTACCGTTATCCGTGATCGTGCCATCCGTCGGAGCCAGTACTTTCTGCGTCTGCAAGAGTTCGAGTATCTGCGGCCTCCCGCCGGCATCCCCAAACCGCACCAGCGACAACGCCGCATTTCCACGCACGGTCAACGAAGGGTCGTTCAGCATCTTCAACAACGCTTCATGAAACCCAGCGCCGGACGTATCCTGGCCCATCACCCATGCGTCGGTGTTGCGCACTTCTTCCACGGGGTAGTTCGCAAGTCGTAGGGCATCCGGATACCAGCGGGTCACGTCTCTGTCGTTGTGAGTAATGCGTTCGCCGATCTGCACCAGCGCTTGCTGAATGTGCCGCGGCTTCTTGTCATCGTGCAAGTAGTCAGCAAGTTCTTTGTCGGACAAGTGGCGGCCAAACCAGGTGTTCCACCAGAAAAGAAACGGCATGAGAACAATCAGCCATCCCGTCAGCAGGAACAGCACCCGGTTGCGGGTGGACATGCGAGGCTTCTTCGCTGGGACTGATTCGTCGATTGGCGTCACCATCGTTCAAAGTTCTCCGCGATCTCGGCGGACTCTGCGGTGTAAGAGTTGCCGCTTTATTCCACCACATCCGCGTCCATCACCCGGTCCTGCTCCAGGTAGTGCGACACGGCGTATTGCGCCAGAAGCGGCGTCTGCAACTCGATCTCGGCTCCGATCCACTCGCCCTTATTGTGTGGAGCATTCGCCGGATGGCTGCAGCGTCCTCCACTGCCAAACTGCGGACCAAATTTGGCGCTTTTGATCTCGTCGAACTGCCTGAGGGTGCGCCAGGCTTCGTCGCCTACCGTGCCGGAAACATCGATCTTGAGCCTGACTGTCGACATGGGAAGAACAGCTTTCAGCACTCAGCTATCAGCATTCAGCCATAGGACTCTTCAGCAGTAACCTCTCTTGGCTAAATGCCAACTGCTAAATGCTAATTGCTCATCACCGCTATGCTGAATGCTGAATGCTGACTGCTGACGGCTACCCAGCAAACAACTTGTACAGCATCAAGTAAATCACCACCCCAGTCACCGAAACGTAGAGCCACAACGGATACGTCCAGCGCGCGATGGCCTGATGGCGGTCGAACCGCTGCCGCAGCGCCCGGCTCAAAGTCACAATGATCATCGGAACAATGACCGCGGCAAGAATCGTATGCGAGATCAAAATACTGAAATAAACCGGCCGTACCCAGCCTTGTCCCTGAAAGTGTACCGATCCCACGTGCCAGTGGTAGTAGAGATACGAGCTGAGAAACAAACTCGACGAAACCAGCGCCGTAATCATCACCGCGCGATGCGCGGCCATCTGCCCACGCTTAATCAGTCCGCGGCCGATCAGTAAGAGCGCCGCGCTGGTTCCGTTCAGGCTGGCATCGATCACCGGATAGATCGCGTACTGTGCCGGCACCTGCATTAAGCGGCAGGCCTCGTGGTGCGGCGGTTCACCATTATGAAGCAAAGAGCAAACATCACGACGGTGAACAAGACCAATGCAATCATCGAGATCGTGATGGACGCTATTGCGGAGGTTGAAGGATAAAGTAACTCGCGCAGCGCCTCGACTCCGTAGGTGAGCGGATTGATCCGCATCAGCAAACGCAGCCATCCTGAGGCGCCGGACAACGGAAACAAGGCCCCGGACAACAGCCATAGCGGAATCAAGAACAGGTTAATGATCGCGTGGAACGCCTGGCTGGAATCCATCGGCCAGGCGATGGCAAAACCCAAAGCTGTGAGCGCGAACGACACCAGAAAAATCACCAGCGTCACCAGCAAGAAATCACCCAGACCGAGATGCACTCCGACAAACGGCGCGAAGATCAGGAAGATCATTCCCTGAATCGCCGACAGCGTTGCTCCTCCTAAGACTTTGCCCAACACAATTGCAGATCGCGGTACCGGCGCCACCATCACCGAAAGCAGGAAGCCTTCCTTGCGGTCCTCGATGACCGACATCATGGTAAAAATCGAAGTGAACAGCACGATCATGATGAGCGCGCCCGGATAAAAATAGTCCAGGTAGTGCGACTGTCCAGTTGCGTTACCCGACCGGAACGACGTTCCGAAGCCTGATCCGATGACCAGCCAGAACAGGAGCGGGGAAGCGATCACCCCCACTACCCGCGAGCGCTGGCGATAGAAGCGCACCACCTCGCGCCACCATAAGGTAAAAGCGGGCAAGGCGACTCCGGCCGAAACCGGAGTTGCCGACGCGGGCAGAGTTGCAGTCTGAGTTGCCAAGTTCACTTCGCTTTCTGCGTTGGCGTTGCAGTTTTCTTGTGACGCAGACTCAGGTACACATTCAGAAAAAGAATTCCGGAGATGGCCAGCAGAATCAGGCTGAGAAACAGTCCGTCCACCGTCATGACCGTACCGTTCTCCACCGTCCAGCCGATGCCCAGCAATGGAATGATTCCCAGTATCAGCGATAGAAGTATCATCTCTTATCTCTTGCTCCCTGAGCGCGTTCTCCGCGTTACCCGGCGTCCTCTGCGGTTATGGGTTTTCTTCCGTCCAGAACCTATGCCCTGTTCGATGGATGAAGACATCCTCCAACGTCGGTTTGCTCACCGAAATCGCTTCGATCTCGCCGGGGAACGCCTCAACTACATCAGTGATAAAGCGATGCCCATTCTCACGCTCCAGCCGCACCTTGCCCTGCAACTCCTGCGCATCGACCTGAAAGCGTTCCCGAATGCGCTCCGCCAGCGCGGCAGCATTTTTCGTGTCCAGAAGAATCACGTCGCCACCGATTTCGTGCTTCAAATCATTCGGTGTCCCGAGTGCGACAACTTTCCCCTCATTCAGAATCGCCAACCGATCGCAACGTTCCGCTTCCTCCATGAGATGCGTTGTGACGATCACGGTGACGTGCTCCTCATCACGCAGGATCGCCAGATACTGCCAGAGATCGCGCCGCGCGCCCGGATCGAGGCCAGTGGTCGGCTCATCCAGCAGCAGCACCGAAGGATGATGCAGCAGGCCTTTGGCAAGTTCCAGCCTTCGCTGCATTCCGCCGGAGAACGTCTCCGCTTTCTCGTTGGCCCGATCGGACAAGCCCACGCGGCCCAGCATTTCCGTGATGCGGGCTTTGAGCGTGCTTCCGTGCAGCCCGTATAGATGTCCCTGATGCATCAGGTTCTCGGCCGCCGTAAGCTTGACGTCGATGCTCTGCGCCTGAAAAACCACCCCAATATGCCGCCGCAGGCCGTTTGGATCACGAGCGACATCGAACCCGAGAATTGCCGCCCTCCCGCTCACCGGCACCATCAAAGTCGAGAGAATGCGAAATAGCGTGGTCTTGCCGCTGCCGTTAGGGCCGAGCAGGCCGAACAATTCCGCCGACCTGACCTCGAACGAGACGCCCTTCAGCGCAGTGCGATCGCCGTATTGGTGGACGACGTTCTCAACCGAAATGACGGCCGACCCGGCCTTCTGTGGAGGTTGCGGGGACTCTATGACTGGGTACGCCGGGGTTCTCGAGGCCACAAGCTATTCTACGATGACAAGCGTTCGATGAGACTTTAGAAGTTGAGTTCTCACGCGGCAACTGTGCTTTGTTGCCCGCCGGGAACTCGCTCCTGGAACGAAACCGGAACATGCCGCCACACCTGGATCGCCAGCACGACTGCGGTTGCCAGTAGCAACGCCCCAACCGCAACGTGGGCAACCGTCGAGATGACCATCGGCGTTTCCGGTTGCACCGCGTCCCGGCCCCACGCCACGCGCGTCATGAATGCAAGAAATCCCAGGCAAAGCTGCGTAATCATTAGAGCCAACAGGATCACGGCGGGGCGGCGGACGGCTTCAATCTTCGAGTAAACCGAAAGCGCGCGAATCCCGGTCCATGCCACCACGATCGCGACAACCGGGGCATTCAGGACGTGCGGCCACCAACTCATGCCGTGATGGCGGAACATCGCCCCTAAAATCAGCTGCACATAGAGCACGAAAATGGACAGCAGGGTAAGGGTCACCAGGCTTGGATGGCGCGTGTCGGGTTCTACGCGCGGAACCTCCTCAATCCACCTCCGCCCAGTAAACACCGCGATCGTTACTGCGATGCAGAAGAAAGTCTGTCCCACGGCAGCGTGGGCTGATGAAACCCATGGTGGCTGAAACAGAAGGACAGTCAACCCGCCGAGGATCGCCTGCGTAATTACGGTTCCTAGCGCTGCCAGGCTCAGCCACTTCATCCAGCGGCGGCGCTCCGCAAACCACGTCCAGACGGCGATAGAGACAGTCAGGAGCACAATCGATCCGGCAATGGCGCGATGGCTCCATTCGAAGCGAACCCCTCCCCGCAGCGGAGGAACGTTGAATGAGCCAAAAGACGTCGGCCAGTCAGGGATCGAGAGCCCGGCATCGTTGCTGGTGACCAGCGCCCCGGCAATGATGAGGATGAAAGTCGCGCACGCCACAAATACGGCGAAGCTATGGTGGGCGCGATTATAGGGTGTGGCGAGGGACTTCAAAAATCAACTCCTCACGACAGGGAAGTGAAAGGACGGGCGAGGACGCCCGTCCTCCACAATTCAGAATTACTGCTGCTTGAACGTCTGATCAACCGTCTTCGTGTCTTTCGCGGCAAGCGTGACCTTCTGGTCCTGCTCGCCTAGCTTTTCCTGCACGAACGCCAAGGTATAGTCGCCCGGCGGCAGGCCCTTGATCTCGTACTTGCCGTCTTTGTCGGTCACGGCATAGAACGGGCTCTTCACGACGTTGATGTACATCTTCATCCAGGGATGCTGGTTGCACTTCACCGGCAGCATGACTTCCTCGCGGGCGAAGCTCTTTTGGATCGGAGCAGCGGACGGCGGCTGCGACTCGTTCCACTCGCGGTTGGCCTGCGGCGTGGGATGGATGTTGTGCGTGGTCTGGTCGTCGTTCTTGATTTCGATGTTCTGTCCGGTCATCACACCCAGAACATGTGGGTGATACTTGCAACCTTGCTGATCGATGGTGACGGAGTCCTTCGGAACGTCAAACGTGCGATCGCCGAAGCCATCCTTCACATACACAAAAACGTTCGCCAGGCTTCCATTGTCAGCGACGATGGTTTCGGCGTTGTTAGTGCCTTTGCAGGCGGCGTCCTGGCTCATGTCGATCTTGGCCATCTTTGGCGCAGTGCCGTCCAGCTTCACTTGTCCGTTCACGGTCGCTACGGTATTGGGATCAATTGGAGTGGCCGCCGGAGCCGGGGTTGCCGCTTTCTCTTCGGTGGCATTCGACGATTGTTCAGTGCCCTCCTTCTTGCTGCAGCCAGCCAGCAGCCAGAAGGCAAGACAAAGCAGGCTAATCATTGCAAACCAAGTTTTCCTATTCATAATTTCGCCCTTTCCTGGGATTGTGAGAATAGCTCCGGCGTTCGCGGCGCGAGGCCGGAGCTTACCACTGCAATTTGGGAACCGAGTATTCTACCGCGAACCGCCGCTAGCCGCAGCCATCGAACCCGATTGCGAACCATGTGGCGGTTGCACCGCAGCGCGACTGTGGCCCATCGAAGCTGCCACTCGCCGTTGCTCCTCCGGGGTAAGCTGGAAAATGTAATCCACCAGCAGCTTGTTGTGGTCCTTGGTGTAGCCCTGGAACGAAGGCGGCGTTGGACCAGCAAACACCCATTGATCGTTCTGTCGCCGGAACAAGCCCGAGGGCATCGAGGTTCCTGGGCTGATCGCCTGTGGGTCAAGCACCCAGCGTTCCGCCCAATCCGGCTTTAGACGCTCTTTCGCCAGCAGGAAATTGGGCGCGGTGGCGATCTTGTCGTGCTGCGGGTCGCCGGTGGCATGGCACTTCAGGCAAGGAGCCGCAGTGCTCGAGAACAGGCTGCGTGCCATCTCGGTTTCCTTCGCAGACAAGAGTGGCACCTGCTCCGGAATGTATGGCATCGGCTGTTGCGAGAGCGCCTGAAAGAAGCGCACCAGCGTGCGCAGCTCATTATCCGAAAACGAGAAGGTAGGCATGCGCACGTTCAAATAGGGGCGAACCCCATTCCGGTTCGTGTCCTTTTCGTTCAGCGCCGGATTCGACAGGAACCGCCGCAGCCATTCGGGATCGACGCGCGCGCCTTCGGTCAGCAGTTTCGGAGGCAACTGCTCCGGCGTCTCCCGGTATTGCGGCAGATCCATCAGGATGGTTTTCTGGCCAGGAATGAACTGGTGGCAGCCCATGCAGTTATATTTCTTCACAATCCACCAGCCGCGCTGGATGTCGGCGCGGGCGTCGCCAGGCTTGTACTGGTAACTGGAAGGCAGGGAACTCTCCTCGCTGCCCAGCAGGAAAGTGGTAAGCGCCTGAATCTGCTCTTTGGTCAAATGCAGATTCGGCATACGTAGCGCTTCGGTCTCCGACTTGATCTTGCCCTTGTCGTAGACGTTCGGCTCAGCCAGCTTGTGCTCGAAGAATCCTTTGTGGTTGTACCACGGGCCTTTCGCCGGGCCTTCGGGCAAACGAGCCAGATCTTCCGGATCGGTAATCGGTTCCTGAGTTCCACGCTCGGCAGGAACAGTGAACAACGCGAAGTCCAGGCGCTCGATAGGCTTGCTGCCTTCCTGAGTCAGCTCAGTTCCGATGCGGCCTTCGTCTTCAAGACCGGAAATTTCGTGGCATCCCGCGCAGCCATAGTGGCGAATCCACTTCTTGCCTTCTTCTTTCAGATTGGGATCATCCATGAAGGTGGCGTTGGCGTAGTCGGACGGTTCCTTCCGCTTCTGCGTCATCAGGAACGACGCGATGTCCTGCGCATCTTCCACGCTCAGGCGCAGGCTGGGCATCACCGTCATGTTCTGCACTTGCAGTTCGTGACCATCGTTCGGACACTGGCTGTGCTCGAGATCAAACTGGTAGGGAAGTCCCTTCTTGGCGTAATCCTCGGGGCCGATGTCTTTCTTCTCGTACGGACAGTAGGGTCGCGTGCGCTGGCGCGCGTTGTGAATCCAGCGCACCAGGTAATCGTAGTTGGCTTTCTCGCCCTCGCGTGTCAGGTTCGCGGCGAAGGTTCCGCCCATCATCTGGCTGCCTTCGCCAATTGAGTGGCAGGCCAGGCAGCCGCGGGTCTCGAACAGTTGCTTGCCATGCTCGGCATTGCGTGGCTTCTGCGTGGGCAGGGGATCGGTCAAGGCCGACTGCCACAGATACGCCGAGATCGCCTGAATCTGATGATCGGTCAGGCGGAAGTTCGGCATCTTGGTCGTCGGACGGAAATCCGTGGGCTTCTTGAGCCACAGCGGAATCCAGTTCTTATTCAGCTTGAGCCGGATGTCCTTTAGATTCGGCCCGACTTTCTTCATGTCCTGCATCAGGCTGTGCGATTGGAAATCAAGCTGTTGAATGCGGCCTTCAAGCTTGCTGTTACCAACTTTTAGCGCGGTCGCCTCGTCATTCAGGCGGTTCGCTTCCTGGTTGCTCTCGGCTGCATCCGCCTGCTTCATCAGGTCGGCAGCAACTTTCAGGTTCTGTTTTTTCTGCCCTTCGAACTGCTTGATCTGCTGGCTGACATTGTTCAGTTCTTCCGGTTCCTTGTCGTAGCCCTCGTAACGGTGACAGCCCATGCAGCCGCGCTGGCGGAAAAGATCCTTGCCACTATTAATGACATCCCACTGCGTGCCGCCACTGGCCAGCACCATGTCCGCCGAATGGCAATTCTGACAACCGGCTTCGGCGTTCTGCTTGGGATACAACGGCCACAACCAATGCTCGTAATTTCCATGTGCCTTCTCAAGGCTGGTAGTGGCGCGGCCGTTGCCCTGGTGGCAGGGTGAACAACCAAACTTTTCCGGGTCGTGAATCTTGAACAGCTCCGGCTCGGGATGAGTGGTGAACGCCAGAGCGTACTCGTCGGGCTTTTTCTCGCCCTTCGCCATCATGGACGCCGCTGTTAGCTTCACCGGCTCGCGAATCCCCATATGGCAAGACTCGCAACGATCCACAATGTTTGCATCGGCAACATTGATCTGAACAATCTGCGGATCCCAGTCCGCCGTCTTTTTCTTCAGGCCATCAATCTGGGTGGGCGTCAGGTCCACCATGTGCTCGTTAATGTAGGTGGACATCTTGGTGCTGGCCGCCGTCACCGGCTTGAGCACATCGCCGAGTTCGGCATTAAGGGCGGTCCGCTGATCTTTCAGCTGGTTGTATTTTTCTTCCAACTGGCGAAAGTCGTACTTCTCCTTGTGCCCGTCGGGAAATTCGACCGTCCAGACCTCTTTCTTGTATTCGGCCAGTTCGTTCTGCTTGCTCTTTTTCCCGGACGCGCTAGTCTCGGTTTCAATCTCGTAAGTCAGCGCATTGGCATAGGCGCGCTTGTCAGTGAAAACATTCTGTACTGCCAGGATCTGCGCGCTGAAATTGGCGATCTGTTTCTGGAGTTCGTCGCGTCGCGGCTTTGCGGCATCGTAGGCTTGCTGGTACTCCTGTGCGAGCTTCTGATAGTCCGGATTCTGTTCAACGTCTTTCTCGGAAGTCGCAGACTTGGAGGAGGCAGTCTTCAGAAACGCCGTGTAGCGGTCCTTCCACTGCTCCTGGAATGCCTTCCATGGACGCTGGCCGAATGCCTCGTCCCATAGCGCCCAGAACAGCGTCACCATGAGAATAATCATGGCGACCATGTAATGTAGCGCGTACGACTTTGTGACTACCGGATCCTGCTCGGGGATAGGTTGTTCAGGCACCAGATTCTCCCTGCCAGTCGTTCGTCGCTAGTCGTCGGTCGCAGGTCGGAATACGAACGACCAACGACGAAGGACCCACGACAGCTCTTACACGTTGAACCACGGCGTAATCCAGACGTACTTGATGTGCCACAACAAGCGCAACGCCATCTTCGCCGGCAGTCCGACCATGGTCAGCAGAAAGAACTGCATCAGCGAGTACTGCAAAAGGCTCATGCGCTTGTAATCTTTTGGGTTGTAGCGGCGGAACAGCGCGTGCACAATGAATCCGCCAACCAGGTAATAACCTCCCACCACGATTGCGCCGAAAACTGCTTTCCCGAAGTTCGACGCGATGCCAAAAATGTCCGGCAAGTCGCGGTTCACCTCGTAGATCAATCGATTGTGGTCCCAGGTTTGCCCCGGCCAGAACCACTGCCAGCCAGGCCCCCGAATAAACGTTCCGATGATGATCATCGCCACCCAAAGGACCACGAATCCGAACATGAACGTGCCGATGGCAAACTTTCGTTGCTTCCAGGTGTAATAACCGCTGCCCAGCGGATTCGTATCGATGTAAGGAATAATCATTAGCCCAACGATGATCAGCGTCGGCATGACCACGCCGGCAATCCACGGGTCGAAATACACCAGCATCTCCTGCAAGCCAAGGAAGTACCACGGCGCCTTCGCCGGGTTCATGGTGAGATTGGGATTCGACGGCTCTTCCAGCGGCGCATAGAGGGTGATCGACCAGATCATCAGAACGATGGTCACGATGATCGCGGCGAGGAATTCAATTCGCAGCAGAAACGGCCAGACGTGGATTTCTTTTTGCCAGCCGGGACGGAAGGGCCAGCTCTTGCGGTGGTGCGTCTTTGCCATAGCGGGATTGGTTTCCAGCTCGCCAATGAGTTCGTCGTTGGCCTTCGCCTGCTTCCACCCCAGATAGCAGTAGAAGGCCAGCAGGGGAATCATGCCGACAATCGGAACATTGTCAGGAGCGGATGCGATTTCCCAAAGTTGATGCCAATCCATAAAGTCTCCAAAACCACGTACTGTCATCCACCCACAAACTTGTCATGCTGAGCGGAGTTGTTCGTCCACAAAGTGGACGAACCGCGCAGTCGAAGGACCCCTACAAACCTTCCCAGCGAATGCCGTTGCAGGGAATTCTTACTCCACTCTTCTCCGCGGCTTGTCCGCTTCTTCGGTCAGCATGACCGGCGCCGGACCGGAAATGCCGCCGTCTTTTCTAACCCGCCAGAAGTGAACAATCATCAACACGGAGGCCACGATCGGAATGCCGATGCAGTGCCAGATATACGACCGCAGCAGGGCATTGGCATCGACGATCGATCCGCCCAGCAATCCAAAGCGCACGTCGTTGTACGGCGTCATTCCCAACTGATGCCCGAACGGGCCTTCGTGGCCGAGCAGCGGCGTAGCGCGCGCCATGTTGGTTCCCACCGTGACCGCCCAGAATCCCAATTGATCGTCAGGCAGCAGGTATCCGGTGAACGAAAGCAGCAAGGTGAACACCAGCAGAAGCACTCCAATGTTCCAGTTGAACTCGCGCGGCTTTTTGTACGAACCGGTCAGGAACACGCGGAACATGTGCAGCCAGACGGCAATCACCATCAGGTGCGCCGCCCAGCGATGCATGTTGCGCAGCAGCTTGCCGAAAGGCACATCGTGTTCGAGATATAAGACGTCACGGAAAGCCTGAACTTTGCTGGGATGGTAATAGAACATCAGCAGCACGCCGGTGAACGTCAGCACGATGAAAAGATAAAACGTGATCCCGCCCATTCCCCAGGTGTAGCTGTAACGGACGGCGTCGCGATTGATCTTTGCCGGATGCAGGTGAAGAAACACGTTGGACAGCACGCCCAGGGCGCGGTTGCGCGGCGTGTCGTCATGTTTGTGGCGAAAGATCGAGGTGTAGACCTGGGTCTTGGTCGGATCCTTCAGGCCTTCAATCTGCTCTTTCGCCTTCGCAGGCATGTCGGTCTTGAGCGATTGAACGTCTTCTTTGACGCCGGCCTTTACCCGCTCCAGCAGGCGTACCCGATTTCCGTTGCTGCCGTTTCCGTTGCCTTCTGCCATTGATGCCTCTTAAAAAAACTTACGTGAGGACAGCCGCCCTCGGCTTCCCGTCGACCGCAGCTCGAACGTTATCCAGCCAAGAATGCACCCTGATCGTTAAACTGCGACGGCTGACCTTTCGGCCACTGATACAGCTTTGCCACATCCACCAGAATCTGACCGTCCGGCGCGATCTCGACGTGAGCGCGATCCATCGGCCGCGGCGCCGGGCCTTCAAAATTGACTCCTTCGCTGTCGTATCCGCTGCCGTGGCATGGACACTTGAACTTGTTTTCGCTCGGCTTCCAGTCGGGAGTGCAACCCAAGTGCGTACAGCGCGCGTAGATCACAAAAATGCGGTCCGGAGTGCGATCGACCCAGATGCGATATTTCTGCTGCCACTTGGTGTCGACGCCCAAGCCGTAATCAGATGGATATCCAATCTTGAAAGAAGTGGCCGGCTCAAACAATGTGCGCGGAAGAAAGAACCGGAAAAATGCCAGAAACCATGCCGTAAGAAATGCGCCGACCGTCGCCCAAACCATGCGGCGGCGGGCCTGGTTAACTTCATTGTCCTCAGGACCGACCGCGGCAACGCCACCGGCAGCCGCGGCCTTGGAAGTTCCTACGGCAGGCGTGCCTACGTAGCGAGTTGGCGTGCCCGCGCGAGCGACCGATGCCGCTACCGACGCTGCTACCGCCGGCGCAGCTGGACGAGCAGGAGCTGCGGCCGTAGTTGCTGCTGCCGGTGCTGCCGCCGCTGCTTCTGCTGGCTCGCCCAACAGCGCAGTGATTTCCGCACTAGTCAGAGGCGTGAGCCCTTTACGGCCGCGTCGAGCTTGTTCCGCAGCGATCGCGGACTTGCTCCATTTCTTGCCAGCCGTAACCCACTTGGCAACTTCTTCACTGATGTTTCCGTTCGATCCCGCAGTCGCTACCGGAGCCGGTGGCGGCGGTGCAGTAGCAACAGCCGCAGGAGTTGCCGGAGCTTCAGCGGCAGCAGCGGGTGCGGCGGCCACGCCCGATCCGCCTTCTTCCCAGGACATGGGCACGCCAGCCTTCAGCGCCTCAACGTCCGCATCGCTCAGCAGCGGCAGGCCTTTTCGTTTGCGATACGCCTGCTCCATTCCAATGACCGAGTTGTTGAGCGCCGCCCGCGGTAACGGCGGAAGGTGCCCCAGTACGCCTTTGGCGGACTCGTCTGCCACGTCCTCACCCCTTGGTCGCGGTCGAGCCGCGAACCGATTCTGTCCCCACGACAGCGAAGCCTAAATTCTAATCAGCAGCTACCAATCGGCTGTTTTCTGCACACAAATTTTGTCCCACGGCGCCTTTCACCAGATCTGCCAAGGCCGCTATGAACGTCGGCGAATTGTTCAAGCCCGAGGTCATCTCGAAACGCGCAAACCCAAGCTGCATCGCCTCTTCGCGCGCCTCGTGATCGATCTCTCCCAGAGTCTCAACGTGATCGGAAACGAACGAAATCGGCACGATGCAAACTTCGGTGACACGATTTGCCGCTAAGTCCTTAATAGTGTGATGCAACGAGGGCTGCAACCAGCGGCTTGCCCCCACTTTGCTTTGATAACAAATTCGATGACGATTATCCCAGCCTCCGTGCGCCATCAGCAGCGCCACGGTTTGCTCAATTTGCCGCTGATAAGGGTCGCCCGCCTCAATCACAGATATCGGCACACTGTGCGCGCTGAACACCAGTTCCGCGTGCTCCGGCTCCGGGAAGCGGGAGAGCGACTCGTCGATCCGCTCCCCCAGCGCGTCGAGGTAGAGTGCGTGCTGATAGAAGGGTGCAATCGTCTGTACCGGCAAAGCACCATCGAACTGACGCCGCCATTCGTTCAGGCTGCTGCCCGTGGTCGTGCTGGAATACTGCGGATACAGAGGAAGCAGTACAAGTTCATCGCACTCTGCCGCGCGCAGTTGCTCAATCGCCTCCGCCGTAAAGGGATGCCAATAGCGCATGGCCACAAAGCAGCGGGCGTCCAGGCCATCTTCTCCAAGCTTGCGCTGCAAAGCCAAGGCCTGTTGCTCGGTAAAGCGGCGGATCGGAGAACCCCCGCCGATCACCGCATAATGGTGCTGAACTTTTCTGGCGCGGGTGGTGGAAATCAGTTTGGCAAGAGGCTTGCGTCCGATGCGGGCGAACGGAAAATCAATAATATCGGGGTCGCAAAACAGATTAAAAAGAAAAGGTTCGATGGCTTCCAGCGTATCGGGCCCGCCGAGCTGGAAAAGAACCACACCTATCCGCCGAGTTAAGTGTGCCATCCCCCTGGATTCCTTGAAGCACAGGCATGTTACTCAATTCGTAACCCATTCGTCAACGCGGAATTCACTGCGGTGGTGGATTATTGACAATTATTTTTTCGCCAACGTCGATGCTCATCAGATCTTCTCCGAGCAGGAGTGGTCCGGAGTAAGTCGGCCGGGTATGCGCGACCACGTCTGAGGCGTCGCTTGGTACGATGTGGGAGTACACGGCTAGTTTCGGCCTCACGCGCGAGAAGATGATTCCTGCCTGCTCCGCGGTCGTGTGGTGCCCGATGATTTTCTTTTCCTGCTCCGGGTTGTCGCTCTTCGAAAGGCTGATGTACGAGGGGACATCGACGACCTCGTGGATCAAAACGTCCGTGCCTTGTGCGCACTTGATCAGGTTTTCCGAGGGGCGCGTGTCGCCGGACAATGTGACCGAGTGTCCAGCATAGTCAATGCGATAGCCGAACGCCGGCTTGATCTCGCCATGATCGACAAGAAACGCCGTGACCTTCACGCCGCCGTTGTCGTAGACCACGCCTTCCTGAATGTCTTTGGCAATCACCTCTGCGCCCGCGCCTGGCAGCTTTGTGTCCACATCGCGACGTATGTGGATGTCGAAGGCGTAGGCTTTTTGCAAATTCTTCATCATCGACTTCGTGCCCTTCGGGCCCCAAACGGGGAGCGGAGTCGCTCGTCCCATCACCCAGCCGGTCAGCCAGAGATCGGGAATTCCCACTGTGTGGTCGGAATGCAGGTGGGTGAGGAACAGCCCGGTGATAGCAGAGAAGGGAACCTTGAGCTGGTAGAGACGCTGGATCGCTCCGCGTCCGCAATCAAAGATTAGCTTTTCGTTTCCAGCCTCGACCAGGATGCTCGGGCCGAAACGCGACATCACTGGGCGAGGGTTGCCGGTGCCGAGCAGGGTGACTTTGAAATTCTGGGCGAGCGCGGTTCCGGCGAGGCCGGCAAATGTGACGATAAAAGCTAGAGCAATGCGAGAAGCTCTCTGGAAGAACCTTGAACCACAGAGGACACAGAGATCACAGAGGTTCCTGTTTCCTCCGTCTTCTCTGTGGTTACGCATTTGACCCTACACGGATTCCATCGCTTCGATGATTGAGTCTGCGAATTGAAATGTCCCCGCCTCGCCTCCAACATCGCGCGTCAATTTTTCGCGCGACCGGTAGACCTTTTCCAGGGCGTTGCGAATTCTTGTGGCGGCATCAAACTCTCCCAGATGGCGCAACATCAGCAGGGAACAGCGGATCAGGGCGGTGGGGTTGGCAAGGTTTTTTCCGGCAATGTCGGGCGCCGATCCGTGCACGGCTTCAAAGATGGCACAACCCTCGCCGAAGTTTGCGCTGGGAACCATGCCCAGCCCTCCGACAAACGCCGCGCACAAGTCGGAAATGATGTCGCCGTAAAGGTTTTCCATCAGCAGCATGTCGTATTGATAAGGATTCATCACCAGCTGCATGCAGGTGTTGTCGACGATGTGCTCGGCGTAGGTGATTTCCGGAAATTGCCTGGCTACATTGCGGGCGCAGCGCAGGAACAAGCCATCCGACAGCTTCATGATGTTGGCCTTGTGGATGGCGTGAATCTTTTTGCGCTTGTGCTTGCGGGCGTACTCGAAGGCAAACTTGGAAATTCGCGTGCACGCCTTCTCGGTCATGATCTTCAGACTCTCGACCACACCGGGCACAACTTCGTGCTCGATCCCCGAGTAGAGGCCTTCAGTGTTCTCGCGAATAATGATGAGATCGACATCGGGATAGCGGGTGGGAATGTGGGGCAGATTCCGGATCGGCCGGAAGTTCGCATAGAGGTCGAACTGCTTGCGCAACGCGACATTTATGCTGGTGAACCCGCCGCCGACCGGCGTCGTGATCGGCCCTTTCAATGCAACTCGGGTACCCTCGATCGACTCTGTCAATTCTTTCGGGATGTACTGGCGGAATCTCTCAAACGCTTCCGCGCCTGCTGCAAAGCTTTCCCATTGAAACTTTAAGCCAGTTGCTTCGAGGACGCGCACGGCCGCCTGTGTGACCTCAGGGCCGATGCCGTCGCCGGGAATGAGAGTGATTCGGTGAGCCATTCTTCTTGGGTAACGACGGGCGGGGACGCCCGTCCTCCATCGTCAAGCTACTGCGTTTTCATCGCGGACTTGCTCGGAGCCTCGGCGGAATCCTTGCTCTTGACCAGGTCCTTCAATTCTTCCATGAACTCTTTGACGTCCTTGAAGTCGAGATATACCGAAGCAAACCGCACGTACGCCACTTTGTCGTAGCGCCGCAGGCGGTTCATGATGAGCTCGCCGAGTTCGCTGGTCTTACGTTCGCGCTCAGCGGATTCGATCACGAAGCTCTCCGCCTCGTTCACGATCTGCTCCAGCTTGCTGATCGGCACCGGACGCTTCTCGCACGCTCGCAGCAGGCCGTTCAGAACTTTCTGGCGATCGAACTTCTCCCGCCGGCCGTCTTTTTTGACAACCATGTACGGGATTTCGTCGATGCGCTCGTACGTTGTGAAGCGTTTCTCACACTTCAGGCACTCGCGCCGGCGTCGTATGGAATCGGCTTCCTTGCTCTCGCGCGAGTCCACGACTTTATCGTTTTCGAACCCACAGAAGGGACACTTCATGGCGCTGGGAATTAACCTTAGATTGTAGCAGGCGAAAATCAATGCCGGTCTCTTGCAGAGAAAATCAGTTGGAACCGGAGCTGTCACGGAGCACTGGGCTTGAACAGCTCGGCGTTGGCCTCCTCCTGCTGGCTCTGCTCCGCGACCTTGAGCAACGACAAACGTTCGGTGCGGGTAAGCAACAGCCCAACCGGCACGACTGCGACGAAGGTCACCAACCATAACAAAATCCCGCAGCTCACCGCGAGTTCGCGAGGAATATTGAAAATCTTGTCCATGGCCTCGATCGTCGCCAGCTGCGAGCCGCCGCCGACTCCCGGCAGCTGTACCATCGATCCCGCCATGCTCGAGCCCATCAGTAGCAGCACTCTCGTGACGCTCATGTCGTGCATCGGCGCTCCGTAAGCGTGTGTGACTTCTTTGTACGAAAGCGCAATCAGCCACCACATCAGAACCGAGACCGCAGCAAGCTGTACCAGCGAACCGAAGCCGTGAATCGTGTTCAGGCCGCTGGCGAACTCACGCACACGCTGCGCCAGACGATGCCCAAGATTTCTCGCATGATGTGCGAATCGTTGCTCGACCCAGTCGGCGATGGCTGGGCCCTGGTAGTTAACTAGCAAAGCACCGGCGAGCATCGCAACCACCAGAGCGGAAAGAGAGTATCCCGCGAGGTGCAGCCAGCGGAAAACTTCCGGGCGCGCCGCCGCAAATGCCCGCAGCTTGGTCGGCAGAAAAATGCCGCCGATCATGAGAAGCGTGAAGGCGGCGATATCGAAGATTCTCTCCACCGCCCAGACCGCCAGCTGCGACGAGAAGCTCAGGTTCACCCGTTTTGCGATGAGATAAGGACGGATCAGCTCACCCGGCCGTCCCAGCAGCGCCAGGCCGGTAAATCCCACTAGAGTCGGCGGAATCAGTGCGATCGAAGACGCATCCTTGCGTGATGGCCGAAGGAAAATCTTCCAGCGAATGGCGCGGAGAATGTAGGCAAGGTAAACCAGGACGATTCCGTGAATCACGTGCCGCCAGGTGACGCCACGCGAGTTCTCGATAAATTTCGCCCAGTCGAAGGTGCGCCACTGCCGGAACTGTAGATACACCAGCGCGGCGAGCAGCGCAAACACCAATCCGTAGATCAGCGCACGATGTCGGTTCATGTGGTCGCTAGCGCAATTCCCATCGACCCGGGCACGGGAAGTTCTTCATGAAGGTAAACGACTGTGAAGGGACGGTCAACGCAGTGCGGCTGAGGAACTTTGTTCAGGCAGGGAAACTCGGTTCACCGACGGTGACTTCGGCGCAGTTTTGTGACTTGCCACCGCTTTGCGTTCGGCAACCTTCTTACGGTTGAAATCGCGGACAATCCTGGCCACGTACGCCTGAGTTTCATAGTACGGCGGGACGCCATGATATTGCGCGACCCGGTGCGGACCGGCATTGTAGGCGGCGAGCGCCTTGATCAGATCGAAATCATAGCGTTCCAGAAGTTCCCGCAAATAGCGTGCGCCGCCATCCACATTGGCCGCGGAATCGTAGGAATTCGCCACTCCCAAATTCATTGCCGTTTGTGGCATGAGCTGCATCAGGCCTTGCGCGCCCTTTGCCGACAAAGCTCGCGGATTGAACCCGCTTTCCGCGCGGATCACGCTGTTCACCAAGTCGGGATCCAGGTGATAGCGGTTGCTGGAGGTATTGACGACATCAGAAATTGTCGTTTGCGCGGCGGGGCCACCCGTCGGTGTGAGGTCCGGTTGAATTTCCTCAATTTCGACGGTAGGTACGTCGACGTAGCCATCATTGTTGTTGCTTACATAAAGTCGGGTAACGGCGCCGGCCACCTCGCTGCGCTCATAGCGAATCGAAAAACCGTTGCGCAACACTGCCATCTGCGCTGCCTGGGTAATCGGAGCGAAACAAAGCAGACAGAGAATTACAAGCGGATAGGCCATTCTTGAGGAGAACGCCCGCTTATGACAAAATTCTTGGGGTTCAGGCTTCACTACACACTCACCTTGACAGCACCCAACACCTGCTCAATCGCTGCCGCAACTCCGTTCTGATCGTTGCACAAAGTAACATTCCACCCCCTGCCGCGCAGCTCCTCACAGGCATTTCCCATGATAAAAGGGACGCCGGCAAAGGCAAGCATCTCAACATCATTGTAATTGTCACCAACGGCCATGACCTGTTCGCGGGGGATACCGCGGTAATTGGCCCAGCGCTCGAGCGCATGTCCTTTCGAACAGCCCTGGTTCAGAATGTCCACAATTGACAAGTCGCGTAGCAGATACTCCGTGCGCAGAACCGTGATTTCTTTTTCAATCCCGCTGTTGGCAATCGCGGTCAGAGCTTGATGCATGCGTTCAATCCGGCCGCAAAACATGGCCTGCACCGGGTCCGTGGTCAGCGAATTTTCCAGCGGGATGACAAAGTCGATGTACTCCAGGTTCTTTTCCAGCCAGCGCTGAATGCTGCCTGTTAATTCGTCGTTCAGGCGTTCCAGTACCACCGCACCTTTGCCTTCGACGTCAAAAGTCAGAACCATGCTGCCGCGGAATTGCGGAGTAGCCTTGCACAGCTTGCGGCACGCCTCGGCCGGCAGGAAGTCGCAGTGAAAGGTCTCTCCAGACATTGAGCGCGTGATGGCGCCATTCGAGCTGATGATCCACAGATCGAAGCCAAGCTGCTTCACGATAGGCAGAGCGAAGGTGTGCCGCCGTCCGGTTACCACAACCACTTCAACGCCTTCCTGATTGGCCCGACGAAGAGCCGCCAGATCAGCATCCGAAATCTGAAATTGGGGATTCAGTAAGGTGCCGTCGATATCGACGGCCAGCAGGCGGATTGGAGGCATCACCATCGGTAATTCTAACATTCGCAGATCGCTGCCGGTGGCCTGCGTGACCTGTTATATTGCCCATCAACAATGGGATCGCTCTTATTCTTTGCCTTTTCGTGGTGGGGACTTCTGCTGCAGGGCTTCGCCATTGTGCATTTCATCCGCCGGCGTCCTGACACGTTCTGGCTGTGGATCATTCTGATTGGCGGCTGGCTCGGGGCCCTGGTCTACATCGCGGTCGAGGTAGTCCCTGACGCGGGCCTGCTGCGGCAATCGTTCAAAGTTTTTCCGCGACGCAGGCGCATTCACGAGCTGGAAGCGGCGATTCTCGACAATCCTTCAGCCGGGAATTATGAAGAGCTGGGAGATCTTTATCTGGAGGAAGGGAAGTGCGCCCGCGCTCGCGAGTGCTTTAACAAATCGATTTCGATGCGCGCCGACTCTCCCGACCCTTTTTATCGAAGAGGGATTGCCGAAGTCATGCTCGGCGATTTCACGGCGGCAGTCCCCGATCTGGAGCGCGTCGTCGGTCGAGATTCCGGCTACGATTTTCACCGCGCCGCGGGCTTGTTGGCTCACGCCTATGCCAACACTAATCAGCCGGAAAGAGCCGACGCCCTATTTCGCAACGTGATCCGGATTTCTACCGCGTCGGAGACCTACTACAACTACGCCACCTTCCTTGCCTCGCAAGGCCGCAATGCGGAAGCGCGCGAGTGGGCGCAGCGCATTCTTCAGAAAAAACCGACCATGCCCGGTTACCTGCGGCGGCGCGAGCGTCCCTGGTTTCGGCGGGCTAACACGCTGCTCTTGCGGCTGCCGCGAAGTTAAGAGTTTCTACGTTGCTCGGCTGGGATCAGCTGTTGCGCGTATCGTTGTGCAATGACTATAATGACTATCTGGACTATCTGTCTATGGAAACACAGAATTGGACGGTGGCGGAGGCTAAGGCTAAATTCAGTGAAGTCATTGACCGCGCGCTCTCGGATGGGCCGCAGACTATCACCCGCAAGGGGCGTCGAGTTGCTGTAGTCGTTGGCGTAGAGGAATGGGAGCGCAAAACCCGTCGGGTGGGCAATCTGGCTGAGTTCCTGGCATCTTCTCCACTGCGCGGATCAGGCCTGAAGCTCTCCCGCCGCAAAGACCGGCCACGCAAGGTCGATCTATGAGCTTCCTGCTGGATACCAATGCCGTGTCCGAATGGGTCAAGCCTCGTCCGGATCCCGGACTGATCCGGTGGATGGAGGAAACTGACGAAGACCGCATCTTCCTCAGCACGATTTCGATTGCTGAACTGTCCTTGGGCGTGGAACGGTTGCCTGCCGGCAAGCGCCGCAACCAGCTTGAACGCTGGTTGCACGACGACCTTATGCTGCGATTCGAAGGCAGAATTCTGCCGGTCAATATTCAGGTGGCGGAGGCTTGGGGACGGGTCGTTTCACGGAGTGAGAGCATTGGCCATCCCATGAACAGCATGGATGGTTTTCTGGCGGCGACTGCCGAGGTGCATCAGCTTACGCTGGTTACTCGAAATGTCTCTGATTTCTCGCTGCTAAAGTCGGTGACGAATCCGTGGTCTGGGTAGAACTCGCCTGCGGTATATGTATCAGTCGCTCGCTGCGGCCGCCGCAGCTGCATCGCCCGAAGTGCCTTCGAGCCTGGGGCCCGGCGTGAACACCGATCGGGGAGCAAAGCGCTCGTCTGGATTGTTGGAGGCTCCAGTCGTAACGGGGTTCTCGCGGCTGGGCAACACGCCGACCGCCCGATTCCTGCCGGCCCGCTTGGCTTCGTACAATGCAGAGTCCGCCAAACGCAGAATCTCGTGATAGTCCACGTTCTCCGGACCGAGCACGTACCAAGGGAAAACTGCCCAACCAATTGAACACGTGCAGGTCACGCTCACTCCATCGCTAAGGTCAAATGGCTGACCGCCGACTGTCCTCAGTATGCGGGACGCGAGGATTGAGCAGTCGTTGCGGTTAGTGTAGCGCGAGACCACCAGAAATTCGTCTCCACCCCAGCGGATCAGCACGTCAGAGTGGCGGATCGCGGAACTGATCCGGCCCGCCATCTCCACCAGCAGTTTGTCCCCGGCATCATGCCCGTAACGATCATTGACAGCCTTGAAGGAATCCGTATCGATCAGGTAAAAGGCCAAGTCACGATTTCGTTTACTCTCTCCCCCCGACGCGGGAGAATACGAGCGAATCACCTGTTGCAGGTCGGCCTCGATACTTACGCTCAGGAACCGGCGGTTTCTGGCGCCGGTCAGCAAATCCGTCAGAGACTCCTCGCGCAGATCACGATTGATCCGCGCCAACTCCTTGTCCGAGCGATGCTGCTTGATCCAGACCAGCGTCCCGAGCACCATCATGGTCAGCAAGGTCAGCGACAGCCGGAAAATGCGCACCGGCGTGGGCGCCGAACTCAAGAACAGGGAATAAGCCGCCATGATCGGGAGTGACAAGATGGTCGCCATCGCCAGTCCTGAAAACCACAGATTCCCGTCCTTGGGCGTCTCTGTCGCGACGTCGCTTCGCAACGGCAGCTTGCGCGCCATCCAGCCCACCCCGGCGAACCACGCCATCGCCCCCATCAGCGGCAGGTCATAGTAACTGCCGGTGTAATATCTTCCCAAGTCAATTGCCGCACCCGACGCGATCGATCCCGCCGCATAAAGCAGCCCCGCCCCAAACAGATTCGCGTATATCTTCTTCCATGCGCCCTGGCTGCGCACCCAGGCAATTCCAGCGCACAGCAAGAACGCCACATGCTCGATACCGTACACCGCATCGAAGCTGCGCCCGTAACGAATTGCGTCCGGCTGGATGTACTGCCACGGGATCACCAGGAACAAATACAAATAAACCCACCACGTAAGCAACGAGGCAAAGTCAACCAACCCCGGACCGGATGCCTGGCGGTCCGGCTCGGCATCCGGACGCATTGCCAGCGCTCCCATCAAAGGCACCAGGTGCAGGAACAGAACCACGTCGCCGGAAAATGGGTTGGGAACGTCGCGCCGTTTGAAAACTTCGAAATAAGTCCACAGAGCCTGCGCGCCCAGCCACAATCCGCAGCCCATCGCGAGGAGCAGCCAAAACAACCGGGTGCGGCCCTCGGCGGAACGAAGGTTGGGAACGATGCAGAACAGGACGGCCACCAGCAGCAAACACTGAATGATGTCGCCGAAGGCCGTCAGCGCATAGCAATGCGGGACCGTGAACGAAACGATGGCACTGAGGAATACCAGTTCACAGGTGAGAAACCAGAAGCGTTCTCGGCTAACGAAACGGCGCACAACATTTCGATTCTAGGCTGCGAAGGCGCTTCTCCCCTGTTACCGAGGTCACACAGTCCGCCTCAAACGGGAATGTACCGCAGGCGGACTCATCCCATGCGGTGCCTCCCACCCTTGTCATCCTGAGGCGGCGGATTCGTTCGCTGGCGAACGAATCCCAACGAAGGACCTATGCATTTGCGGCTGAAAACTGGGTGTCCCATCCTCGACGGATCTCTCGCAGCAACGTCAGGGCGGGGAAGTTCGCCCCCCACTGTTACCGACTGTTCTCTTGCAGGTAGCGTAGGAGCGAATCTTCCCCTGAAATTGTCATACAGCGCGAATCCGACGACGTAGTCGAGGGACCTGCTTTCAACCTAGAACGTGACTGCAGCAATCGACGTGGCCGCGGCTTTCGACGTGAGCGGCAAACTCCCCAGCAGCTTCAGTTTCCCGCCCACCGTGACCCGTAGAACTCCCATCACCGGCGCGCCCTGCGTGTTGAAATCACCCGTAAATATCAGGCCCCGCGATGCGCTCGCCGCCATCTGCGAAGGTTCGTCAAAGCCTACGCCGTCATCCACAATACTGTTGAACGTCAGCCCCGCATTGGAATCCACGTTGAGCGAGATCACCTGCGCGGTCCGCTGGTTGGTAAAAAACAGCAATTTCCCATTCGGACTGAACAGCAGGCAATTGCTGCTCCCTGCGATACCGGCCGGGTTGTCGATCCCATTGAAGACGACATTGGCGATATAGCTTAGCTTTCCGCCCTGGCCGATCTCGATCACCTGCACCGCCGACGAGCCGCCTTCTCCGCCGTCGCCGACGTAAACAAATTTGCTGTGCGGATCGATTGCAATGCCATCGGCCGCTGCTACCGTGGTCACCGACGAAGCAAACGTCACCTTGCCGCTCGACGGGTCAATGGCGTACGCCTCCACCTGATTCTGCGCCGTGGGTTGCGTAACGATCAGAAAGTTCCCGTTAGGACTGACAACCAAACTCGACGGGTTCGCAGGCAGGCTCACGGTTTGAACCGAGCTGCCCAGGCTGCCGTCCGAGTTGATCGCAAACACCACCAGCGTGGACTGCCGGTCGGCATTGCTCGCGTACAGAAATCTTCCATCCTGCGAGATAGTGATTCCCAGTCCGAACAAGCTGCTGCCTTCTGCTGGATAGTTAGCGACAAATGACAGCTTGCACGTCGAGGCATCGATATCGAACAGGGCAATATCGTTGCTTCCCGTGTCGCTGGCATACAAATGGTTCGTGCCCGGTGCGATCGCGATTAATGGCGTTCCGAAAAAGGTCGGATCATTCGTCAGCG
>Ga0335081_10000350_pt1 | contig 84870 bp, 60 predicted proteins | sample Lox_Sample_35_FD_206713 | JGI IMG/M metagenome (GOLD analysis project Ga0335081, IMG submission 206713) | Soil microbial communities from Loxahatchee National Wildlife Refuge, Florida, United States - Lox_Sample_3.5 | ecosystem: Environmental > Terrestrial > Soil > Wetlands | place: USA... | reverse complement strand
AGCCATTACCCAATACGGCCGTGCTGCTCGCCGGTTATCATGCTACTGTAGTCGCCCTGCTCTATTTTCATTACCGGGAGTGGCCAGCTGGCGGCCATGGTTGTTTCGTTCCTCACTTTGTGGCGGTGAGAGAGCGCTTCCAGGTCGGAGGCCCTAGCCCTTTTCTACCATTGACCTGTTAGTGAGTACTTACTCATAATGGGAGCAATGAACCACTCCACCCTGCCGGCCACCCGAATGTCAGCCCCGGACCGCAAACAGCAATTGCTCGAGACGGCCTTGGATCTCTTTTCCCGTAAAGGATTTGAAGGAACCACCACGAAGGAGTTGGCGTCCGCCGCCGGAGTGGCCGAAGCCGTCATTTTCCGGCACTTCCCGTCCAAGCAGGCGCTCTACACCGCCGCTCTCGATTACAAGGTGCAAAGTGGCGAGGCACTGAACTGGATGACCGACGTTCGGGCATTCATGGAACAGAATGACGACGAAGGCCTGTTCCGAACGATCGCCAGCCGGGTTCTCCGCTCCTACCGCACCGACCCACGCTTCGAGCGCATGGTTTTGTTCGCCGCGCTCGAAGGCCACGAGGTGGCGCTTGCGTATATGCGCCAGCAGTCCTTCCCGCTCTTTCAGTTGCTCGATGAATATGTGCAGCGCCGCCAGGTCCAGGGCGCGCTCGAGGGGCTGCGGCCGATGTTCATCCTGTCGGCCATTTTCGGAATGGCCCACCACTATGCCCAGGTCAGCGAAATGTTCGGTTTCATACCAGAACCGCCGCCCGACGAAGAAGTCGTCCACGCGTTCGTCCAAATTCTTATGAACGGCATCCGGCCGCCCGACTCCAGAATCCAAAAATAATCACATGCTCCGATTGATCACTTATTCCATGCTGTTGATACCGGTGCTGTTCCTGGCCGGGTGCTCCTCCCAGAACGTGACCGCGGGGAATGCGTCCGCCACGAAGAAGATTGCAGTTGGCACGGTACTGGCGGTGGTTCGAACAGTCCCCGCGTCGTTCGAGGAAACCGGTTCGTTCGTGGCCGATGAATCGTCCGATATTGCACCACCCGTCGCCGGACGCGTGGTGGCCACTCCCGTCAACGTCGGCGATTTCGTTAAGGAAGGCCAAGTGGTCTGCGAGCTTGATCACCGTGACGCCCAGCTCCGCTTAGATCAGGCCCGCGCCCAGCTCGACCAGGCTCAGTTTGCGCTGCGCCAGGCGCAGTCGCGCCTGGGTCTAAACGGCGAAGCCGCCTTCGATGCCAACCTGATTCCGGAAGTGATCGCCGCGCGAGCCAATTACGAATCAGCCGCCGCCTCCGCCAAGCTGGCCGCCGCCGATGCCAAACGCTACGAAAACCTGGTAAATAGCGGCGACGTCTCGCGCAGTTCCTATGAAAAGGCCCGCACGCAGCAGGAGACCGCGGAGGCCCAGGCCAACGCCGCGCGCCAGCAGTACGAGGCTCAGCTCAACGCCGCGCGCCAGAATTACCGTGGCGTGGAGATGTCGCAGGCCTCGCTCGAATCCTTCCGATCGCAGTTGGCGCAGGCCCAAAAAGCCCTGGACGACACCACCATCCGTGCTCCCTACGCGGGCTCGGTAACTGCGCGTCCCGTGGCCGTGGGCGAGTACGTGGCCACCAACAACAAGGTCGCCACCGTCGTTCGAATTGGCCTGTTGAAATTGCAGTTGCAGACGCCGGAGCAACGCGCTGCCAGCGCGCGGGTCGGTTTAAGCGTCGTGGCGCACGTCTCCGCATACCCCGGCCGCGACTTCACCGGTAAGGTCACGGCGATCAATCCGTCCGTCGATCCGAACTCGCGCATCTTCATCGTGGAGGCGCGTTTTGAAAACCCCACCGCCGAGCTTCGTCCGGGCATGTTCGCCACCGCGCGTGTGCTTTTGCCCGGCGGAGTCGACGCCGTCTTCATTCCCCGCACCGCCGTGATCCACGATAAGACCACCGATTCCTACCAGGTCTACACAGTCAGCAACGGCGTGGCCCATTTACGCGTAGTCGTCATCGGCGAAGTGGATGGCGACTCCATCCGCATCGATTCCGGCCTCGCCGGAAAAGAAGCCGTGGCCACCAGCAACATTGGGGACCTGTACGACGGCGCAACCGTGGAGTCGCATTCATGAATTCACCGCAGAGACGCCGAGGCGCAGAGAAAAAGCCAAGGTCAACAAGTGCCCGTGACGTTCTTGCGCTCGCCCTTCCGCACTCCAAACTGGCGTTCCGAAGCTTCGGTGGACACGCGTGAGCGGAACGAGTATGAATTCACCGCAGAGACGCCGAGACGCAGAGAAAAAGCCAAGGTCAACAGGTGCCCGCGACGTTCTTGCGCTCACGCTGCTTTATCGCGTTCGTGCGCCGAGGGGGCAGAGGAAACAAGTGCTCGACCGGGCTTACGGCGTACCTTCGGCACTCCAAATTGACGTTCCGAAGCTTCGCTGGGTACGCGCTCAGCGCAAGCCCGTGGTCCCCTCTGCCCCCTCGGCGCGCGAACCCGATCAACCACCGAGAGCGCCCAAACGCCACGCGCACCCCACAGCCCTAGTTTTTCCTCCGCGTCTCTGCGACTCGGCGGTGAACTCATTTCTTCTACCCGAAAGGCACTCATGCACGGACTAGCACAACTTTGCGTCAGAAGGCCGGTGTTCGCGACGATGCTCGTGCTTGCGCTCGTCGTCGTGGGAGTCTTCGCCTATTTCACACTGGGCGTCGATCAGTTCCCCAATATCGACATCCCCACCGTCGCCGTCACCGTTTCCAATCCGGGAGCATCGCCGGAAGAAATCGAGACCGAGATCACCAAGAAGATCGAGGACTCGGTCAACACCATCAGCCAAATCGATGAACTCCGGTCCACCTCTTCCGAAGGGCAGTCTCAGGTGATCATCACCTTCGAGCTTTCGAAGAATGGCGATATCGCCGCGCAGGAAGTCCAGAACAAAGTCAACCTCGCCATTCCGCTGTTGCCGCAATCGGCGAAACAGCCCGTGGTGCAGAAGTTCGATCCGGGCGCGGTTCCGGTCATGCAAATCGCAGTCTCGGCCCCCCGCTCCGTGCGCGACGTGACCCTCATTGCCGACAAGCTCATCAAGCAGCGTGTCGAAAATGCCAAGGGCGTCGGCGAAGTGACGATCAATGGCGGCGCGCTGCGGGAAATCCACGTCCAGGTGGATCCCGACCGCCTGCGTTCCTACAACATCACCGTAACCGACGTCTTCAACGCGCTGCGCTCCCAAAACGAAGAAATGCCCGGCGGCAACCTGAACGCCGGCGCGCGCGAACTCACCGTCCGTACCACCGGCAAAGTCACCGATGCCGCTCAGTTCAACGAACTCACCGTCGCCACGCGCAACGGCCACCCCATCAAGGTTAAGGACATCGGTTACGCCGAAGACAGCTCCGAGGAACCTCGCACCGCCGCGCGCCTCGATGGCCTGCCATCCGTCACCCTCACGATCGCCAAGCAGTCGGGCATGAACACGGTGGAAACCGCCGATTCCATTCGAGAGCGGCTCACCGAGCTTGCCCCGACTCTCCCCAAGGATGTCCGCTGGCAGATCATCGCCGATCAATCCACATTCATCAAAGCTTCGCTGCACAACATCAAAGAGCATCTGATCGAAGGCAGCATCCTGGCCGCGGTCGTGATCTTCTTCTTCCTGGCCAACGTGCGCACCACGTTGATCTCCGCCGTTGCCATCCCCACGTCCATAATTTCCACCTTCGCGCTCATGGCGGCCATGGGGTTCACGCTGAACATGATCACCATGCTCGCGCTCACCCTCATGGTCGGCGTCGTGATCGATGACGCTATCATCGTGCTCGAAAACATCTACCGCTACATGGAGGAGAAAGGCGAATCTCCGTACCAGGCGGCCATGAACGGCACTAAGGAAATCGGCCTCGCGGTGTTGGCCACCACCATGTCGCTGCTCGCCGTCTTCCTGCCGGTCGGCTTCATGGGCGGCATCGTGGGCCGCTTCATGAGCTCCTTCGGCTTCACGTGCGCGTTCGCCGTGGCCGTTTCGCTGCTGGTCTCATTCACCCTGACGCCCATGCTGTGCTCGCGTTTCGTAAAGCCGCTGGCACAGTCCACGGGTCATAGCTCGAAAGACTCGCGATTCTTTCGCTTCCTCGACGGGCACTACACCAGCATGCTCGAATGGTCCATGGCGCACCGCAAAGCCATCGTCGCCATCAGCGTCGGAGTGGTGTTGTCCATCGTTCCGCTGTTTAAGTTCGTAGGGAAGAACTTCTTGCCTTCGGACGATCAATCGCAATTCAACGTCTTGCTCCGAATGCCCGAGGGCAGTTCGCTGGCTGCCACCACCAACCTGGCCGAGCAGGTGGCGCAGCAGATGCGCCAACTGCCGGGAGTCGTGCACACTTTGACCACAGTCGGCGGCGGCGCCGATAAATCCGTGAACAATGCCTCCGTATACGTCAAGCTCACCGACGTCGATCGCCGCCAGTTTACGCAAGAGGAACTCATGACCCGTGCCCGCGCTCTGCTACAGAAGTACCCGAAGGAAATCCACACCGGCGTCGAGTTGGTCAATGCAGTAGGCGGGAACCAGAGCAATGCCGCCGTTCAATACTACGTCCAGGGGCCCGACCTGGCAAAGCTTGGCACGTATTCGGAAGCGCTGCTGGGCAGAATGAGTGCGGTGCCCGGTCTGGTGGATGCCGACTCAACCCTGCGTGCCGGCAAACCGGAAGTGCGTCTCGAAATCGACCGCCCGCGCGCCGCTGACCTGGGAGTCTCGGTCGCCGACATCGAGCAAGCGTTAAACACGCTCGTGGCCGGGCAAACCGCCTCCGAGTTCAATGCCGGCGAAGATCAATACGATGTCGTGGTCCGCGCCCAAGAGCAATTCCGCGGCAGCGTCGAGGGGCTTTCCAAGCTGACCGTATTCTCCAACAAGGTCGGTTCCGTCGGCCTCGACGAGGTAGTCCATGTGCGCAACGGCACCGGCCCCGCGACCATCAACCGCATCAACCGCCAACGCCAGGTCACGCTCACAGGCAATGTGGCCTCCGGCGCTTCGCAATCCGACATTCAGAATCACATCGAGGAGCTCACCAAATCCCTCAGTATGGAGCCCGGCTACAATGCCGGCCTCACCGGCCAGTCGAAAGAATTATCCCGGTCCGGCTATTACTTCGTTCTGGCCTTCGCTCTCACCTTCATCTTTATGTACATTGTGCTTGCTGCTCAATTCGAATCCTTCATTCATCCGATCACCATTCTGATCACGCTGCCGCTGGCCATTCCGTTCGGCATCGTGGCGCTGCTCCTGTTTCACCAAACGGTCAACATCTTCTCCGGCCTCGGTCTGCTCCTGCTGTTTGGCATTGTCAAGAAGAACGCCATCCTTCAGATCGACCACACCAATGGCCTGCGCCGCGAAGGCTTGGATCGCTACGAAGCTATCATTCAAGCCAATCGCGACCGCTTGCGGCCCATCCTGATGACGACCCTGGCACTGGTTGCCGGCATGATCCCGCTGGTGATCTCGAACGGCAGCGGTGCCGCTACGAATCGCTCCATCGGTGTGCTGGTGGCGGGCGGGCAGACGCTCTGCCTGCTGCTCACGTTGCTGGCGGTCCCCGTGTTCTATTCCCTGTGGGAAGACCTCGGCAAGTCACTTGCCGGCGGAAAGCTGCGGCGGTGGTTCGGCCGCAAGCGAGCGGTCGAGCCGACTCCGGCTCCCGCGGCTGCGACCGTTTTTCAGAGCATTCTCCGCCAGGGGGAATCGCGGTGAAGAAGGTCATCCCGATCGCCATGCTGGCGGCCGGCTTCTGCTCCGCCCAGCAGTCGCAAACGGCCGGTCCACTCGAAGTGCGTCCCAACGTGCAGGTCCAACCGCTGGGAGAGACGGTCATCCCCCTCCGTATCGGCGTCGTCGGGCAACTCAACCTCACTCTTCCCGACGTCATCCAGCGCGTACTGGCGAATGATCCCGACATTCAGGTCTCGCGCATCCTGCTTCAAGAGGCGGACTACAACATCACCGGCGCCAAAGGATTCTACGACCCGGTATTCGGCGTGCTGGCGCAGCATTCGCGCGCCGTGACGCCCATCGCCTCCATCATCGGCGGCTCGGCGAATGGCAGGCTGACGAATAAAGAATGGGACTTCAATCCTTCCGTCACTGGGCAATCCCCCTGGCTCGGCAGCTCTTACACGCTGACCTTTAACAATTCGCAGCAGATCACCGACAGCACCTTCACCACGCTCAACCCGCAGTATCCAGCGTCGGTATCGCTGAACCTGACGCAGCCATTGTGGCGCGGGCTGCATTTCGATAACGGCCGCTACCAGTTGCAGGTGGCTCGCAAGAACGTCGGACTCAGCCGCGAGCAACTGCGCCAGCAGGTGATCGCCATCGTCACCCAGGCCATCCTGTACTACTGGGAGCTGGATTACGCCGCGCACAACCTCGACGTACAAGTCGAGGCGGTGCGGTTGGCGCAGCAACAATACGAAAGCAACGGCAGACAGGCGGAGCAGGGCATCCTGGCTCCCATCGATGTGGTGGCCGCGCAGACCCAGGTGGCCACGTTCCAACAGAATCTGTTTCTGGCGCAGCAGGCACTGACCACCGCGGAAAACAACTTGAAGACACTCATGCTGCCCAGCCGCAACGACCCGGTCTGGGGCATGGCGTTGGTTCCGGAGACGCAGCCCGATGCGAACATCGTGCCGCCCACGCTTTCCGAAGCCATCCAGCAGGCGCTGACGGCGAGACCGGAGCTTTCCGAGAACCTCATCAGCATGGAAGTCAATCGCCTGACTCTCAAAGAGAACGGCGAGGCCACCAAGCCTCAGGTCAATGCGATCGCCACCTTGACCACTGCGGGCTTGGCCGGAACGGCCGTGCCGTTTACCGGCTTTCCCGGGTTTAGCTTCGGAGGCGGAACTCTGCCGCCGGTCTTGCTGGGTAGCTACGGCCAGTCGCTCAGCAACATCCTGGCGGGTAATTTCACCACAGCCAAAGTCGGTGTGCAGGTCTCGCTGCCTCTTCACAACCACACCGCCGAAGCCAACCTGGCCTTAGCGGTGGCGGAGAAACGGCGGCTCGAGGTGCTGCGGACCCAACTCGCCATGGCCATTGAAGCCGACGTGCGCAACGCGCTGCAGACGCTCGATTCGGCGCGCGCCCGATACGATGCTGCCATGCTCGCCAGCCGCTCAGCCGAAGAGCAGTACGAAAGCGAGCAGCGCCAGTTCCAGGCAGGCACTTCCACGGTGTTTCTGGTGCTGCAGCGGCAGACCGACCTGATCACGGCCCGCAGCCGCGAGGTCCGCGCCCGCGCCGACATGGCCGAATCCGTCGCCGGCGTTGACCGCGCCACTGCCCGCACGATTGAGGCGCACCAGATCAGCCTGGCGCCGTGAGAGCGAACGAGCACCGGAATCGCGCGACGCGCCGAGACGTGGGGCAGGCCATCGTCTTTTGTGGCCTGCCTTGTTCGCCAACGACGCAGACGACGAAAACCGATCGTCTGCGCCACCAGTTTCGTTCCATCGGTTGGTGCCGCGGCCGCTATGCCAAAAATATCTAGGAAAAAAGCGGCTCGAAAGAGCCCGACGGCAGACGAGATAGCCGAGATGGCTTCACGTGGTGAAGATGTGTCCTCATATTTCACGGGCGAATTCACCGTAATCAAGCCGATCCATCGCGTGAACGTTGATTTGACTCAAGGTATGCTGCGCAAATTGGATGAGCGAGCGGCGCGACTCAATATTAGCCGGCAAGCTGTAATCAAAACACTGCTCGGGGAGGCATTGAGCGCAAAGCCCAAACAAGAACAGACGTCTGACCACGACAGGCAAGAGCGAATTTACCCGCGCCGGCGCGGGAGAAGCCCCATTTATAAAAGACGAAGAGCTGTACACTAATCGCGTGGCTATCGTTAGGCTCTCGGTCGCGCTCCTGCTGTTCGCAGTCCTGGCCCTCTCCCTGCACGCACGTACCAAGCGCAAAGTCATCATCGACGAAGACTGTTCCGGTCCCGGCGGGACCAACATGCAGGCCGTCCTGACGCTGGTCAACTCACCCGAGACCGAGGTGCTGGGGATCACCGTTCCTACAGGCGATGCCTGGCGCGATGAGGAGGTCCAACACGCGCTTCGGCTGCTCGAAATCATCGGCCGCACCGATATTCCGGTGGTTCCCGGCGCGGTGTTTCCGCTAGTCAACCGCAAGGAATTCATTGAGCAGTGGCAGAAGCTGTATGGGAAGGTGGTGTATCAGGGAGCGTGGAATACCGGCAATCCGGTGCACGGGCCGGATGAGATTCCGCCCATGCCCGAAGGCGCTCCAGCGGCGAAGGCCGCGAAGGAAGATGCCGCCCACTTCCTGGTGCGGATGGTGCGGCGGTATCCGCGAGAAGTGACCATCTACGCCGCGGCGCCCCTGACCGATCTCGCCCAGGCGCTCCAGCTCGATCCGCACTTCGCCGGGCTTGCCAAAGAGTTGATCGTCATGGGCGGCAGCATCCATCCCATCACGAACGATCCCGAATTGGCCGGTACGCCGCACCGTGAATTCAATTTCTGGATGGACCCGGAAGCTGCCCATGCGGTCCTGCACGCGGCTTGGCGGCGGGTGGTATTGACCACAGTCGATCTTTCGGTGAAGACGCGCATGGACCAGAATCTGATTGCTTCGATCGCCAGGAGTCCGACGCCTGCCGCCCAGTATGTCGCCAGGTACGCGATGCCGGACTATCTCTGGGACGAACTGGCCGCGGCGGCCTGGCTCGATCCCTCGCTGATCACCGCCCGAGAGAAGCTGTATATGGATGTATCGGTCGACCACGGCGCCACCTACGGCGATACGTTGGCGTGGCAGCCCGGCAAACAACCTGGTTCCGGCGAGCGAGCCGTCGAGGTACAAAAGGATCTGGACACGACCAAATTCTATGCGGAGTATGTCGACTTACTGACGCGGCCCAGGCCGCAGGGGAAGACACCATGAGCGCAGCGAAGAAGAAAACCGCACCCGCCGCAACGATCGAGTATTACGAGAAGGTGGTTGCGACGAATCCGAAAGTGGAACGCAAAGGCGCCACGATTCCCTACACTTCCTTGAATGGCAATATGTTTTCGTACCTGCATCGTTCCGGCTCCATGGCGCTCCGGCTTCCCGAAGAGGAGCGGGAGAAATTTCTGAAGAAGCATAAAACCAAGCTGTTTGAGGCTTACGGGGTGGTCCAGAAGGAATACGTGACGGTTCCCGATGCCCTGCTGCGGAACACCAAGGAACTGGCGAAGTACTTCGCGTTGAGCTATGAATACGCCAAGACCCTGAAACCCAAGCCCACGAAAAAAGGCTGACGCGCTGATGCGCAGGCTCCGTGCCTGATAACATGGCTCACCATGACGCCTAAATCACAAACAGATCCAGTTACGATCCGCAGAGCCAAGCCAGAGGATGCGGAAATCTGCGGCCGGATTTGCCACGCCGCGTTCGATAAAATCAACCGCGCGCACGGATTTCCCCCTGACTTGTCCGCGCCGGAAGCCGGCATCGGCGTGCTTACCATGATGTTCACCAACCCGGGCTTCTATTGCGTGGTAGCCGAAAGCGGGGGCCGCATGATCGGCAGCAATTGCCTCGACGAGCGTTCTTCCATTGCGGGTTTGGGCCCGATCACCATCGATCCGGAAGCTCAGAATCGGGGCGTGGGACGAAGGCTCATGCAGGCGGTGATGGATCGTGCGCGGAAGCGCGGTGTGGCCGGCGTTCGACTCGTGCAGGCGGCATTTCATACCCGCTCGCTCTCGCTCTACGCCAGTTTGGGCTTTGATATCCGCGAACCGCTGGCGTGCATGCAGGGGCAAACCCGCCAGAGATCGGTGCCGGGAGCGAAGGTTCGGCCAGCCAAAGCGGAAGACGCCGAAGCCTGCAATGCCCTGTCGCGGCGGGTCCACGGATTCGACCGCGGACGCGAATTGATGGAAGCCATTCAGCAGGGGACGGCGGTGGTCGCGGAGCGCGAGAACCGCATCACCGGATACGCCAGCTCCCTTGCGTTCTTTGGCCACGCGACGGCAGAGACGAATCCGGACTTGCAAGCCTTGATCGCGTCGGCGGAATCGTTCGGCGGACCGGGCATCCTGATTCCGTCGCGCAACAGCGCGCTGTTCCAGTGGTGCCTGGCGAATGGATTACGGATGGTGCAGCCCATGACTCTGATGAGCACAGGCCTCTACAACGATCCGGCAGGCGCCTGGTTTTCGTCGATTCTGTTTTGAGCCGGAGCTACTCCCGTCACTTCAAACCGTTTTCGACGATAATCCGTCCCAGGGCTGCGTAGGCGCGTGATAGAATCGCGGTGAACTGCAGCCAGTTTTCTCCGCTCCGTTCCAGCCGTGAGATCTCCTGAAGTTCGTCCGAAAGGGCTTTCCACCGCTTGTCGAGTTCTGTTAGACGAACGTGCATTTCGAGCGGCCGGGCCGCCGGTTTCGCAGGCACCGCGCGCCGCAGTTCGGCGACGGCAGCAGCCACTTTACGGGAGTTCTCGACGGTCAGCTCAATCGGCTCGCCGTGAAAATGGAGTACGCCGTCCTTCAGAGCCGGCGCGATCGCCCGGTACGTCTCAGCCGAAATGCGCGTGAGCTCGGATACCTCGAAGTAGCCGGCGCCGAACTCGTCCAACAACTGAATCATGCGGTCGGCCTGCGATCGGCTGATCTTCAGATACGCCGTGCAGAACTCATCCCAATTTTCGGTGCAGCGCTTGTAGAGCTTCTCTTCGCGCAGTCGCTTGAGTCCCACGGCTTGCGCCGCGGAGCACCGCCCCGCCACCATGGCGAACGCATGGTTCTGGCCCAGAGCCACGCCGAGGTCGAAGAGCGCGGCATCCGGATCCGGCAGCTCGGCAATCGGTTTTCGCATTGACACCTCGCAGTTCCGCCGCCGGACTCTGGCGGCGGGGAAAACGGCAACTCGTTGATGGGTAAAGGACGACCGTAGATTCGTCCCCGCGACCGTGGCGGCGGAGAACTGTTTTACGATGACACACCGGGCCGTGCAGAACGCCTGGTGGAGTAGGCGGAGAGGCGATTAAGTGACGGGTAGCCGGTGAGTTGGGAAAATTTTGGCGCGGCGTGAATGAGAGTGCGGGCCGGCAACCCCGTATCGTCCCACTGGCTGAGTGGGCTGCGTCGGTGGATAGGGCGAGGGCCGACCAGGGGCCAGCAGCGGCCTGGGGTCCGCCCTATTGGAGCTAACTTACGCCGGCACGCGTCCTGCAATCCCACCTCCGGAGTGTCCGGTCGTGTGTTCCACTTCAGCGGGTCAGGCGTGATACGTCAACTTGACGTGAGCCGGACATATCAGGAGTAATAGTCGCGGACGATTTTCAACAGAGATTCAAGGAGGCTAGGACGTTTTTCAGTCTCTATTCAACGATATCGCACTAACCAAAAGATGGAGAAGGACTTCACCGGAGCCCCGTCGCAACCGTCGCCTTCACCTGATAGAGCCCCGCGCCCGGCCCGACGCGCCGGAACCACCCGCGGCCCTGATTTGCAGAAGCAACCAACCCCGCGCCAGACGCCAGTCTCGCGTAACGGTCTCCACCGACACCCTGAGCACGGCGGCTGTATCTTCCACGCTCAACCCGCCGAAATATCGCAGTTCCACAACTCGCGCCTTTCGCGGATCGCCCCGCGCCAGTTCGTCCAGCGCGTCATTAAGCGCGATCAGCTGCTTGTCATTTTCCCGGTTCAGGTTCAAATTCGCCACATCGTCCAGACGAATCCGTCCCAGTCCGCCGCCGTGCCTGGACGCGGCTCTCTTGCGGGCCGCGTCCACCAGGATGCGGCGCATCATTTGAGCGCAGATGGCGAAAAAGTGCGCCTTGCCTTCCAGCGTCACGCTCCCGGCGTCGATTAGTTTCAGGTAGACCTCATGCACGAGGGCGGTCGCCTGCAAGACTGGTTCGGCGCGCTCCCGCTTCATGAAACCTACGGCCAGCCGGTGAAGTTCGTGGTAAACGCGCGGTGCGAGCGCATCGAGCGCTGCCGCATCGCCGCGGGCCCATGCGAGGAGAAGCTGCGTCGTATCCGCGATTGGAGCGTCTGCTCCCACGATCATTTCAGAATAACGTGAAAAATATCGTGCCGGGCGTTACGGTTTTCGCACTCGTTTCTCGCATGGAGTTCCGGGAAAAACATTTTCCCGACAGAAAGAGGAACCATCATGAAAGCAATACATCGAGCAGTAACGACGACTTTGAGCGCAGCGATTGTTGGGATGCTGTTGGTCCCCGCGGCAAGCGCGTGCTCAGATCAGCCGACGACATCCGCCAGTCTGCAACTCATGCAGGATCCCCAAGATCCCCGGGAGCTCGTGGCGTCTGCGAGCTTCCCTCTCGAACTGAGCAATCTAGCGAGTGGGAGGACCCCGTCGATCGTGGGAATGTGGAGTTTTCAGTTTATCTCCATGGGTAACACCACCCACAATCCATCCATTGCGGACGGAACCCAACTCAACTTTGGATATACCCAGTTTCATAGCGATGAGACCGAAATTCTGAATGCCGGCGCGCGTTCTCCAGCGCAGCAGAATTTCTGTCTGGGCGTATGGCAGAAGACCGGGGACTTCACTTACCAGGTCAACCATTTTGCCCTGAATTACAACGCCACAACGGGAGCGTTGATCGGCAGAATCATTGTCGTCGAAATGGTTACGGTGTCTCCCGGCGGCACCGCCTTTAGCGGCACCTTTGTCGAAACTATCTTCGATACCACGGGAAAACAGACAGACCAACTGACTGGCCAGGTTAAGGGTCAGCGAATCACGGTCGACACGACGACACCCTGAAGCGCGGGGATCGCGCGTCACGATAGCTTCTGGGCCGCGGATCTATGCCGGTTTCCATTTTTATCATTCGCTCGAAGCCAGGAGGCAGCTCGGGCAGTCGGGCACTGGCCAGGTGACCCGAAACCATTTCCGGCAGTCGCAGCCGCGCTCACGGCGGGGCATTTGCACCGTAGGCACGTTTAGTATCCCTCCACCCGCGTCGCTAAGGCTTTACTGCTAAGCTATGCTCCATGACCCCCGAGCGCTGGGGCCGTCTGGAGGAGTTGTATCTGGCGGCGCGGGCCCTGTCTCCCTCCGAGCGAGCCACGCTGCTGGAACGAGCGGACCCCGAGCTGCGCGCAACCGTCGCCGCAATCCTGGCTCAGGAGGGCGTCCCAGAGAAGGCAGACGCCCCGTGGGATGACGGCGCGTTACTCGATCGTCCCGCATGGGAGGGTCGCGAGAGCCTTCTGGAACACGTCGATCCGCTTCAGGCGGAGACACCTGTCGGCATTGGCGAACAACTCGCTCCCCATCGGGTTGAGCAAAAGATGGGTGATGCCACCGAGACCGCCGGCGCCATTGCAACGGAGCTCGGGCCTTACCGGATCGAAGCGCTGCTGGGGGCCGGCGGCATGGGCCAGGTTTTCAAGGCCCGCGACACGCGCTTGGGCCGCGCGGTCGCTATCAAAGTTACACAGGAACAGTTCAGCGCGCGATTCGAGCATGAGGCTCGTGCCATCGCCGCGCTGAATCACCCCCACATCTGCACACTCTACGACATTGGCTCGCTGCCATCCGGCGCGGGCTATATGGTGACGGAGTTGGTGGAGGGCCAGACGCTGCGCGAGTGGCTGAGGCATCCTCCTTCCGAGGCACAGTGCCTCGGAGTAGCCCGCCAGGTGGTGGAAGCCTTGCGCGCGGCGCACAGTGCGGGCATTGTCCACCGCGATCTCAAGCCGGCCAACATCATGGTTCGCGCCGACGGCTACGTGAAGGTCCTGGACTTCGGCCTGGCCAAGCGGATTCCTGCAGCCGGCCCCTTTTCCGGCGATACGGCGGCCGCGGGCCTTAGTGTACCCGGGCAGATTATCGGAACCATCGCCTATATGTCGCCGGAGCAGATCCTCGGTCAGGAGGTCGATGCTCGCTGCGATTTTTTCGCTGTCGGAATCATTCTGTACGAGATGTTGAACGGGCGTCATCCCTGGGTCCGCGAATCCACCGTCGACCGGCTACATGCCATTCTTAACGATGACCCGCCGCCCGCTAACGGCCCATGGGCCCCGGTCGTGCGAAAACTGCTCTCCAAGAACCGCGAGGATCGCTTTTCCTCAGCGCAAGCGCTGTTGGACGCGCTTTCAGAACCGCCATCAACTGCGCCCTCCTCTTCGGGGGTAACCCGTCTGATTGTCCTGCCTTTTCGCACTCTGCGCCCCAACCAGGAGTCCGACTTTCTCGCGGTCAGCCTGCCCGATGCCATCGCCACTTCGCTGGCGGGCATTGAGTCTCTCGTCGTGCGTTCTACCATGATGGCCTCCAAACTTGCCTCCGCCGAGTTCGACGTGAAAATGATATCCGAGCGGGCTCAGGTGGACGCGATCCTCACCGGCACCATCCTGTCTGACGGGGAGCATCTCCGAGTCAACACTCAGCTCATGCACGCGCCCGACGGCGCGCTGCTGTGGTCCGATACCGCGAGGGCGTCTCTGCGCGATGTTTTCCAACTGCAGGACGACCTGGTGGAGAAGGTGGCACAATCCCTCACCGCGCCATTGACCCGCCGCGAACGAAGCGCTCTCAAGCAGGACGTTCCCGCCAGTGCACTCGCCTACGAACTCTATCTTCGTGCCAATCAGCTTACCGCTACCGGCGCCATCGGCCAGAATCGGGAGGCTGTTTCGATGGCGCGGGATCTGTACGCCCGTGCGACCGCGGAAGATCCGAATTTCGCGCCGGCTTGGGCAGGCCTGGGCCGAATGTACCGCATCACCGGGAAATATGATATGGGAGACCTGGATAAGTTCTTCCGCCTGGCGGATGAGGCCTTCGGCCGGGCTTTCGCGCTTAATCCGGAATTAGCTCTGGCCCACAACTTTTACACGTACTTAGAGACCGATTTGGGACGCGCGAAGAGCGCGCTGGAACGGCTGCTGAAGCGCGCGGGGACGCATCGTAACGACCCCAATCTGTTTGTGGGTCTGGTTCAGGCCTGCCGTTATTGTGGGCTCGCCGAGGCTTCCATAGCCGCTCATCTTGCCGCCAGGCGGTTGGATGCGAGTGCCACCACGACGGTCGAGTCCGCGTACTCGCTCCGGGGCGACTGGGAAAGTATGGTTGTCTGCTCTGTGAACCCGTTCACGCGAGCGGTCGCGCTGATAGAACTGAAACGCACGAAAGAAGCGATCGCACTCTGTCTGGAACTCGAGAAGACCTGGCCCTTACAGCAAAGCCGCTTGCTTGCGTTCTCTATGCGAGCCGGCCTTGAAGGCGACGCCGGCAAGAGTTTAGAAATACTGGATGAGTTGCTGCGGCTCCCCGGGCCAATGGGTTCCGATCCGGAGTCCCATCACATTGTGGGACGGTTTCTGGCGAGCCTGGGTCAGCCGCAGCGAGCCCTGGATTCTCTCTCACGCTCTCTCGACGCAGGGTACAACTGCCACGAATCTTTGTTGCGCTATAGCGGGTTTGATTCGTTGCGCGGTTACCCCCGGTTTCAAGAGTTGGTAAATCGCGCGGCACAAATGACTCGGGAAGCGCGCGCAATATTTCGAGAGGGCGGAGGTCAAGACTTGTTGGGGATTTTTCTTTGACACCCTCTCTCCTTAACGGTGTCATCCAGATAACCAGGCGGTGCAGCCGGTCACAGACGCCGCGCGGCGGCGGGTACTCCGTAACTGACTTGGCGCAAACAGCACTGAAATGCTGAAGCGTCGGGGCCGCTAAATCTTTACTGGTAAGCTGTCCTCCATGACGCCCGAGCGTTGGGGACAGCTGGAGGAGCTGTATCAGGCGGCGCGGGACCTGCCTCCTCCCGAGCGAACCGCGCTGCTGGAACGGGCCGACCTCCAGTTGCGCGCAACGGTTGCGTCACTCCTGGCTCAAGGGGAAGACGGCGGGTTCCTCGATCGTCCAGCGTGGGAGGGTCGCCAGAGCCTTTTGATAGGTTCGCCTCGCGAAACGAATATAAAGCGCGCTAAGCGTGGGCAGGGCAAGGAGGTGATCTGGACCGCCCCAAGTCACAGGGGCGCGTGTCGCGAGATGGCGCATCAGGAACGATGAGTCGTTAGCCAGTGTCCGGCAATTTGGTCTGGCCCAGCCCCGAAAGCGACGTTGGTCCTGGTAAACGCCGCTCACGTCATTTGGACCATCTCGCCAATCCAAGTTGACGTAACGCCGACTCGCTGAATTGCCTCCCCCAGGGTAAAGCCTCAGAAGCGGCTTCGGTCGTCGGCGTTAACGCTATCCCGCTACCGGCTGTTCCTTCATGACCTTCTTCCGCTTGCGCCAGGAGCGGACTTGATCCTGCGCGGCGGACATGTAGGTGTAGAAGACTGGTGTCAGGTACAGAGTCACTAATTGTGAGAAGAGCAGGCCACCGACTACCACCAATCCCAACGGACGGCGGGCTTCTCCGCCGGCGCCGTAGCCGAGAGCGATGGGCACTGCACCTAGCATCGCCGCCATGGTCGTCATCATGATCGGGCGGAAGCGAATGAGACAGCCTTGATAGATGGCCTGTAGCGGCGTCAGGTGCTGTTCGCGCTCGGCTTCCAGGGCGAAATCGATCTGCATGATGGCGTTCTTTTCCACGATGCCGATTAGCATGATGAGTCCCACAAACGCATAAATGTTCAGGTCGATGTGGAACAGAACCAGCGTGAGTAAGGCGCCAAATCCCGCCGAAGGCAAGCCGGAGAGGATCGTGAGCGGGTGGATGTAGCTTTCGTACAGGATGCCGAGCACGATGTACACCACCATGACCGCGATTGCCAGGAGCACCACCAGGTTGCCCAAGGAATTCTGGAACGACTGAGCAGCGCCCTGAAATTGCGTGGAAATGGTAGATGGCAACACGCGCTGGGCGACGTCTTGAACCTGAGAGACCACCGTGCCGAGAGCGGCGCCAGGCTTCAAGTTGAACGATACGGTTGCGGCCGGCAGTTCGCCGAAATGGTTGATCGTCTGCGGACCGGTGTCGGTCACGACGTGCGCCACCGTATCGAGCGGAATCAGGCGGTTGTTGGCGTTCTTGAAGTACAGCATCCCCAGCGCGTTGGGGTCGGCTTGATATTTCGGCAGCAATTCCAGCAGCACTTTATATTCGTTGGCCGATCCGTAGATGGTGGAAACCCATCGCTGCCCGTAGGAATCGTAGAGCGCGTTCTCGATCTGGTTGGCGTTCACTCCCAGCGCCGCGGTTTTATCGCGATCGATGGTCACGTTCACCTGCGGCGTAGAGACGGCCACGTCGGTAGTGACATCGTCGACTCCCGGAACTTCTTCTTCAATGGCCTTCTGCAGCGTCTCGGTGGCGGCGTAGAGCTCGTCCTTATCCGGGGTCTGCATGGAGAACTGATAAACGCTCTTGGTGACCTTGCCGCCGATCTGAATGGTGGGCGGATTCTGGGGATAAGCCTTCATTCCGGGAAAGACGGCCAATTCCGGGCGCAGCTTTTTGATCAGATCGTTGACACCGAGCTGGCGCTGGTTCCGCGGCTTCAGATGGACCACCAGCTCGCCATAGTTGGGCCCGCCCAGGTTTGTGGCAGTGGTGCCGCCAATGCTCGCCATGAGCGCATCTACATTGGGATCCTTGGCGACCACGTCGGCAATCTTTTGCTCGTAGTCGAGCATTTGGTAATACGAGGTGCCCTGCGCGGCTTCGGTATACACCTGGAGCTGGTCGGTATCCTGATCGGGAATGAAGCCCTTGGGAATCTGGACGAACATGTAGCCGGTGGCGGCCAGGACAATGACAAACGTTGCCATCACGGCCGGCCGGAATCGAAGGGCCATCTGCAGCGTCCGATCGTAAACGTGCAGCATGCCATCGAAGAACTTTTCGGTGACGTTGTAGAACCGGCCGCGACGGACGCCGTGCGCCGTGGTCCGCAGGAAGCGGCTACACAGCATGGGCGTGAGCGTGACCGAGACGACTCCCGAAATGAGAATGGCCACGCAGATGGTGACGGAAAATTCCTTGAACAGGCGGCCCAGGATGCCGCCCATGAACAGCACGGGGATGAAGACTGCCGCGAGCGACAAGGTCATCGATACGATGGTGAAGCCGATTTCCGCCGAACCGCGGAGTGCGGCGATCAACGGACGCTCGCCCATTTCCATGTGGCGGACAATGTTCTCCAGCATCACGATGGCGTCATCGACGACGAAACCGATGGAGAGAATCAACGCCATCATCGAGAGGTTGTCGAGGCTGTAGCTCAACAGGTACATCACCGCGAACGTGCCGATGATCGAGAACGGCAGCGCCAGGCTGGGAATAATGGTGGCCGAAAGATTGCGCAGGAACAGGAAGATCACCATGACCACCAGGCCCAGCGTCAGCAGCATGGTGAACTGGACATCTTTATAAGACTCGCGGATGGTATCGGAGCGGTCGTACAGGATATCCATGTGGACCGACGGCGGCAGCTCGTTCTTGAAGACCGGCAGCAGGCTTTTCACGCCGTCGGTAACGGTGATGGTGTTGGTGCCGGGCTGGCGTTGGATGGCCAGAATGATGGCGCGGTCGCTGGCGCCATTCTTGTAGAACCACGATGCGGTCTTATCATCTTCCACGCTGTCGATGATATTGCCCAGCTCTTCCAGGCGAACGGGAGAGCCCCCGCGGTAAGCCACTACTACCGGCCGATACTGTGCGGCGTTCATCAACTGGCCGCTGGCCATCAAGGTGAACGCCCGCTGTGGCCCGATGATGGAGCCAGTCGGCAGATTCACGTTCCAGTTCGTCAGCGCGGTTTGAATCTCGTTCAACCCCACCCCGTGCGCAGCTAAGGCGTGCGGGTCCATCTGCACGTGGACGGCGTATTTCTGTTGCCCCAACACCTGCACCTGGGCAACACCGGAGATGGTCGAGATGCGCTGCGCGATGCGGGTCTCGGCGTATTCATCGAGCGTCCACAGCGGCAAAGTTTCCGAAGTCAGCGCGAGATAGAGGATAGGCTGATCTGCCGGGTTCACCTTGGTGAAAGTGGGCGGTGTCGGCATGTTGGGCGGCAGCAGGCGGGCGGCTTGCGTAATCGCGCCCTGTACGTCCACGGCAGCGCCATCGAGCTTGCGGCTGAGGTCGAATTCGAGGGTGATCAATGTCGAGCCCTGCGAGTTGGTCGACGACATCGAGGTCAGCCCAGCGATGAGGGAGAACTGGTTTTCGAGCGGCGTGGCGACCGACGACGCCATGGTTTCCGGGCTGGCGCCGGGGAGGCTCGCCGTGATCAGCAGCGTCGGGAAATCGACGTTGGGCAGATCGCTGACGGGAAGGCCGCGGTAGGCCACGGCGCCGAACAGGGCGATCGCGCCCATCAGCAAGCTGGTGGCAATCGGCCGTTCGATGAATGTTTGGGAGATGTTCATCCGTCAATCGCCCGATTGCAGCGCCGGTTGATGTTCCAGGACCTTGCGCGAGCCGCGCAGAGCCCGCCACCGGTCTAAGAGCGCTGCCATATATGTGTAGACGACCGGAGTCAAATACAGTGTGATCAATTGCGAAAAGGCCAGGCCGCCCACCACCGCCATGCCCAGGGGCTTGCGCGATTCGCCGCCGGCGCCGAAGCCGAGAGCGATCGGGATGCCACCCAGGAGCGCGGCCATGGTGGTCATCATAATCGGGCGGAAACGAATCAGGCAACCTTCGTAAATCGCCTCTAGCGGAGACTTGCCTTCCTTGCGCTCGACCTCCAGAGCGAAGTCGATCTGCATGATGGCGTTCTTCTTGACGATGCCGATCAGCATGATGAGCCCGACAAAGCTGTAAATGCTCAGCTCGATCTTGAACAGCAGCAGCGTCAGCAGCGCGCCGAAGCCCGCCGAGGGCAGACCCGACAGAATCGTGAGCGGATGGATGTAGCTTTCGTAGAGAATCCCCAGGACGATATAAACCACCAGGACCGCAATCATCAGCAGCAGGCCCATGTTGCGCATGGAGTCCTGGAAAAGCTTGGCGGAGCCCTGGAAGGTGCCCGTGATGCTGGCGGGAAGGATCTGGCGGGCGATTTCTTCTACTTCATCGGTGGCCTGACCCAGGGAGGTTCCGGGCCGCAAGCCGAACGAAATGGTCACAGAGGGCAACTGGCCGGAGTGCGGAATGCTGTTCGGGCCGGCGTCTAGTTTCAGCGTGGCCACGGCATCGAGCGGGACCAATTGCCCCGTATTGGCTTTCAGGTAGAGCAGCTTGAGCGAATCTTCCTGGCGCTGGTATTGCGGCAGCAGTTCGAGCAGCACGCGGTACTGATTGTTGTTGCCGTAGATGGTGGAGACCAGCTCGGGTCCGAAGGCATCGTACAGCATGCTCGAAATGTTGTTCCAGTCGATGCCCAAGGCCGCGGCGCGGTCGCGGTCGATGGTGATCCGAACCTGCGGGTTCTTGATTTGCAGGTCGCTGATCACATCGGTCAAGCCGGGCAATCGGCGCATGGCTTCTTCCAGCTTGGGCGCCTGGCGGTATAAGTCTTCCGTGTCCGGACCGTACAGCGTGTAGTCATAGGCTGCGCTCGAATTGCGGCCGCCCACGCGGATGGCCTGAGGGATCTGCATGGAGATGCGCAGACCGGGGATGTTCGAGATCTTCGGCCGGAACCGATTCACGATGTCGTTCACGGTTGCCTTGCGCTGACGGCGCGGCTTCAGGTTTACGTTGAGCTGGCCGTTGTTGGCCTGGCCGCCGTTGCCGCCAGTCCGCATGAAGAAGCTTTCGATGTCCGGGTCCTGGAGCGCAATTCGGGCGACGAGCTCGCCGTATCGAATCATCTGGTAATACGAAGTGCCCTGCGCCGCCTGCATGTTGACGTTGAACTGGTCGTTGTCGGTATCGGGAATGAAGCCTTTGGGCACTACCAAGTAGAGATACGCGGTGGCGCCAATCACCGCCAGGAACGTCACCAGCATCACGGGGCGATGAGCCAGCACCCAGTGCAAACTTCCGGCGTAGGTGTTGCGCATGGCGTCGAATCCGCTCTCGATCCGGCGATACAGATAGCCGTGCCGCTGCGGTCCGGCGGCGCGCAGGAAGCGGCTGCACAGCATGGGGGTCAGCGTGACCGATACCACACCCGAGATCAGAATCGCCGCGCAGATGGTAACCGCGAATTCGCGGAACAGACGGCCCAGAATGCCCGACATGAACAGAATCGGGATGAAGACGGCGGCCAGCGAAAGCGTCATCGAAACGATCGTGAAGCCGATTTCCTTCGATCCGCGCAGGGCCGCGACTAACGGTTTTTCTCCGTGCTCGATGTGGCGGACGATGTTCTCGAGCATGACGATGGCATCGTCGACCACAAATCCGACCGAGAGAATCAACGCCATCATGGAGATGTTATTCATGCTGAAGTTCAGCACGTACATGATGGAGAAGGTGCCCAGAATCGAGAAGGGCAGTGCCATGGCCGGAATCAGGGTGGCGGGGATGTTGCGCAGGAACAGGAAAATCACCAGGATGACGAGGCCCAGAGTGGCCACCATGGTGAACTGAATGTCGTGGAACGCCTCGCGGATGTTCCGGCCGCGGTCGCCGCGGATGACCAGTTTCGCGGCCGGCGGGATGATCTGATTGAACGTGGGCAGCAGCGCCCGAATGTGATCGATCACCTCCAGCGTATTGCTGCCCGGCTGGCGGTTTACGGCAAGCTGCACGACGCTCGATCCATTCGGCGGGAAGTCTTTGCCGTACATGCGGGCGACTTGCTTATCATCCTCAACGCTGTCGATCACGTGGGCCACTTCGTTGAGCCGTACCGGGGCGCCGTTTTGATAAGCGACGATCATCGGCCCATAGTCGGCAGCGCGTTTCAGTTGGCCGTTCGCCAGGACGTTGTAGGAAGTGTGGGGACCGAACAAGGTGCCGGTCGGAAGGTTGACATTCCAATTCTGGATGGCGTCGTTGATCTCATTGAGGCCGATATGGCGGGAAGCCAACTGATTCGGGTCCATCTGCACCCTCACCGCGTACTTGGCCGAGCCCCATACCTGGACCTGCGCCACGCCCGGAATCATCGAGATCCGGGTGGCGATCATATTCTCGGCGTATTCGTCGACATCTGACATCAGCAGGGTGGGGGATGTCATCGCCATATAAATGATGGGCGAGTCGCCGGGATTTTGTTTCTTGAAGGAGGGCGGCGTGGGCATGCCCGAAGGCAGCAGCGGTGTGGCGGCGGCGATGGCGGTCTCCACGTCCACGGCGGCGCCATCGATATCGCGGCTCAGATCGAACTGCAGGGTGATCTGCGTGCCTCCCATGTTGCTCTGGGAGATCATGGAATCGAGCCCGGCAATGGTGGTGAACTGGCGCTCGAGCACGGTGGCCACCGAGGAGGCCATGGTCTCAGGGTTGGCGCCGGGGAGGCTGGCCTGCACCTGGATGGTGGGATAGTCGACTTGCGGCAGATCGCTGACGGGCAGGGCGCGATAGGCGATCACGCCGAACATCGCAATCGCTACCATCAATAAGCTGGTCGCGATCGGTCTGCGAATAAAATGTTCGGAAACGTTCACGCCAGCCCTTGTCCCCTGCCGCGCAAGCCTGCGCTTTAGGTTTGCGGTCCCTTCTGTTCGCCGCCTCCGAAGTTGCCCTGACCGCGGCCCCGGCCACCGCCTCTACCGGCTGGTCCACCGCGTCCATCCCGGATCGATACGTGGCTGTCGGGCGCCAGACGCAACTGACCTTCGGTAACGACCGTTTCGCCGGACTCGAGACCGGTGTCGATCACCATGTCCTGGTCCACGCGGAGGCTCGCGGTAACCGGCCGCACTTCCACCGTGCGGTTCGGCCGCACCACATATACGAAGGTTCCGTTTTGGCCCGTCTGGATGGCTTGATTGGGCACCACGATGGCGTTCGCCCGCATGGAAAGGCGCAGGCTCACGCGCACAAACTGCCCGGGCCAGAGTTTACGGTCGTGGTTTTCGAAGGTGCCCTTGAGCTTGATCGTCCCCGTGGTCGTATCCACGGCATTATCGACGAACGTGAGAGTGCCGCTCTCTTCCACCGCCGACTCATCCTGTGTCTTGGCTCGAACGGTTAGCGCATGCTCGGCCATGTAGCGCTTCACATCGCCCAACTGCGCTTCGGGTACGGCGAATGTCACGTAGATCGGCTCGATCTGGGTGATCGTGATCAGTTCGACGGTGTTGGCGGGGACCACGTTGCCCAGCTTGACCGAGAGGTTGCCGGTGCGGCCATCGATGGGCGAGCTGATTTTGGTATAGCTCAGTTGCACCTGCGCAGACTCGACGGCTGCTCTCGCGGCTTCGAGATCGGCGGAGGCGCTCTGGATCACGGCTTCATCGGCGGCGACGGACTGGGTGGTGGCATCGGCGGTGGCGGATAACTGCTCGGCCTGGTCCTTCGAGATGATGCCGGTCTTCAGCAGTTCGGCATAGCGGGTTGCGGTGGCCTGCTGATAGCGCAAGTTCGCTTTGTCCTTTGCCAGATTGGCCTTCGCCTGACCGAGCACGGCCTGGTCTTTGGCGACCGTGGCAGTGGCGGAATCCAGTGCGGCCTGGAAGGCACGCGGATCGATCGAGAACAGGGGGTCGCCCTTCTTCACGAAGTCGCCTTCCTTGAAGTAGACCTTGGTGAGCTCGCCGCCGACCTGCGCCTTCACGGAAATGGTGGAGTACGCTTCGACGTTGCCGATCACGTTGACTTCGACGGGGACGGTTCGTTCGGAGACGGTAGCGACCGTAACCGGGACATCGCCGCCACCGAAGCCCTTTTTGCCGCCCTTCCCGCCGCCGGGCCCGGGGCTGCCGGCATTGACTCCTTCGCTCGAACAGCCGGCCAAAGTCAGGGCGACGATCGGTAACAGACAGAAAACCCAGGATCTTAGCGGGGCATACCGGGTCCCGTCACGATCACACAGGGATAATATACGCATAGGACTCGTAGTTTACAGGCGCTCAGGCCAATAGTAAAGTTACGCCGCAGCCGTCGCAATGGCTCGAAAGAGGCAGCGTTTTCAGACTTTTGGGGCGGGTGGGGGAAGGTCGCGCGCAGCCACTTCGTCGGCGAATCCAATGCGCTTGTGGCTGCCGTCGCAGAACGGCTTATTGGCCGACTGACCGCAGCGGCAAAGCGAGACGATCGTCCTCCCTGCGAGCCCGAATGCCTTGCCGGTCGGGTCGACAATTTCGAAGTCGCCTTCGATGCGAACGGAGCCGTTGCTGTTGACGGTGATCTTGGTGGATGGCACCAGAAAAGGGTAGCAGGAAACGGAGGAAAGTCCAAAGGAACTGGATCGCGGGCGGTGGGTGAACCCAGAAGAGAGGCGGCCCCGGCGCGCGCCACTACTCGATTTCTGGTGGACAGTGGACTGGGCTGGTTCCCGCAAGAAGTTGGAGCTTCAAACGGGAAAGCCCGGAGTGAGTCCGGGCCTTCCACTCGAAGCTAGAAAGGAGGATCCCGCTTATGGTCCTCTTGCTGGTAAAGCTCCGGTCGATGTTCGGCCGGCTTACGGCGCTGATCGTTTGGACCCGTAAGGGCCGACGGTAAGCGTCGGGTGGGGACCGGAACAAGCCCTTCCGGTTCCCACTACCAGCAGTTTAGCGCATTGGGAGCGGCAGGCGCCATACCTCTACTGGAACGTGGTGGATGGCACTAGAAGGGGGTTAGCAGGAAACGGGCGAAGTCCAAAAGCCTGGAGGCAAGCCCGTGCCCTCAGTTCTCCGCCGCCGATGGTTTCTCCGCATGGTCGATCACCAGTACGCCTGCCGGCATTTTCTGCGACTTGAGCACTAATCCGAGCTGCCGCTCAATCGCAGTGGACATTTCCAACCGGAGCACACCCGCAGCTTCGTCGCGTTCGAGCGCATCGGCAGGGTCCGGGTTCCAGCGCAGCCTGAGGTTGAATGCTCCAGTTAGACCGGTGCGGTCTACCACCGGCAGAGTCAGGTCGCGAGAGAGAATCTCGGCGAACTCGCCCATTGTGATCTTCGTGGCGTCGATGTGGTCGTGTATGTTCTTCCAGGAAGGGCGTGCCTCGCCTGCCGGCTGAAGCCTCGCGCCTTTCGTAGCGATTTGCAGAACCATCGTTTCGACGCGTCGTGATTCTCGATGAAGGACGAGATGGAATCTCTCGGCGAGCGACGTTTCGAGCATCGCCATCAGGCCTTTATCGTTGACCGGTTGATCCGCTCGCCCGGTGATATTGAAGCGGTCGGTGTCGATCCATCTGGGGCCGCCGAGAACGCGGCCGGGTCCAACTCCGTAGGCGCCGACGATGCAACGCTTCAAAGTGACGTTCGTGCATCTCATCAGGCCGGGAGTGGTCCGGCACCCAGATGAGGCGGAGGATTCGTTGGGATCGCTCGGGTGAATGGCATCGAGCTCGAACCGAGGTGCGTCAGAGTGGGCGGTTGGAACCTGCGCGGCACCCATCGTGAGAACGAGCGCAAACCAAAAGGCCACCCGAGGCATCGTGGTCCCCACGCGGGGTGTGACGATGAAGAGGGCGCGAACGTGGATGACGAGATCCTTTGAAGCCGTAGCACGAAACCGGCGAAAGTCCCAAACTGGAGCGGTGCGCAACCCAGAAGAGAGGCGGCCCCGGTGCGCGCCACTACTCGATTTCTGGTGGATAGTGGATTGGGCTGGTTCCCGCGAGAAGTTGGAGCTTCAAACGGGAAAGCCCGGAGTTTGGTCCGGGCCTTCCACTCGAAGCTAGAAAGGAGGATCCAGCTTATGAATCCTCTTGCTGGTAAAGCTCCGGTCGATGTTCGGCCGGCTTACGGCGCTGATCGTTTGGACCCGTAAGGGCCGGCGGTAAGCGTCGTGTGGGGACCGGAAAATGCCGTTCCGGTTCCCACTACCAGCAGTTTAGCGCATCGGGAGCGGCAGCCGCTATCGGCTAGCCACTTGTCTGGGCTGGCGTTGTTACTGAGTCGAACCGGCATGGCGCGATTGAGCAACATAACGTTTTTATGTTGTCGAGATGTTTTGCACACCTGGGCTGGAGGCCCTGTTGCCGAATTGTTCTCCCGCGCTAATTGGCGCTCGGCCTCTGGATGTGATCGATAACCAAGACTTCAACGGGGGCTTTCGCCGGTTCCAGCCTCATGCCGAGTTGCTCATGAATCGCCGTGAACACCGACGACACAGCGGTGTCCAATTGCGGTGAGGTGTCCGTGTCGCCGGGCGCGAAGCGGAGATCGATATCGTACCGTCCGGTGAGCCCGGTCCTGTTAACAATGGGCCGCCCGACCTGATCTGCGAGCAGCGTAACGAACATGCTCATCGGTACCGCTTCGCCAGCGAACCGGCCCGGCGCAAGCACCGTCGGACTCGCGCCCGATGTCGGTTGGCCGTGCGGCGTGCCGTTGGGGAAATCGCCCGACCAAGGAGTCTGGTCCTTCGATGGTTTCATTTTGATGCCGCCGCGCCCGACCACGAGCGAGTACACTGGCGATTCCCTCGTTTCGCGGTGCACCGTCAGCTTGAATCGGTCCGCGAGCAGCGACTGCAACATGGGCCGCATCTCACGACCCGAATTCCCCGCCTTCGCCTCAATGTCGAACTTCTCCTGCGAAATCCAGGCAGGCCCAACGATCTGGAGCTCTCTGAATTTATACGCGATTTCGATCCACCCAATCGCGGGCATGTTTCTGCCGAACAGCCGGTCGCCGCGAACACCGTAATCCATCCGCTCATCCGTGTTGTTCGGCTTGACCGACGCCACCTCGAATTCCGCCAGTGCGTCGGCGCTCTGCGCGCGAGCAAGACCCGCCACGACGATGAACATCGCCGCGACAACCTTAGGCGCCGGCCTCATGAGGAATCGCATACGCGCCTAGTTTACTCCTTAGTCTGCGCCTCCTCGACTGCCTCGGTCCGGTCGCCGACTATCCGACCGGCGTTGATCTGCAGTCCGACTCCGATAATCCGATGCTATGTCTTATTTCTGCGTCAACGGCGGCGCGTCCGGCTTCTTGCCGGGGTTCTTGTCATCCACGACGTCTCCGTATTTGATGGTGGACTTGCCTTCGTACTTCTTGTAGTCCTGGTATTTCACCACCATCCGGATGTGGACGCTGTCGTTTTTGAAGTGCAGCGTGTCGTCGGCGTGCGTGTAAGTGGGGAACCAGTATTTGCCGTCAATCTGCTCGCGGTAGGTTTCGAATTTCGGGTAGGCGTCGTCGCCCTTCTTTTGGCCCACGCCTTTGCCGTAGGTCTTGACGATTTGCAGATCGCGGTCGTCCACCCAGATTTCGCCTTCGAAGTAGCGTTTGTTCGCCGCCAGCTTTTTGGGCTTCACGGCGAACGTGTAGGTGCCGATCTCGTCGACCTTCTCGCGGCCCAGGTAGCGAATGTCGTAGTCACCGATATCTGATGTCGTCAGCACAAACGGCTGCACATCGCGCAAATCCTGCTGGTCTTGAGGTGTAAGAAGGATGCGTTGCAGCGAAACCACGGGAGCGTATACCACCTTCTCCATGCGCTTGCCATCCGGGCTGAAGATGATGTCTTCCACGATTTCCCACTTGCCGCCGGTGGGATTGCCGGCGCCGTCGAGTTCTTCCATCTTCACCGACTGCCGGTAGGTATAGTTGTTCCGCGCTTCCCGGAAGTCGGCCTCTTTGGCGGCGAACTTCTGGATGATTTCTTCCGGGTTGATGGCGGGCGCAGTGCCCGCGGCGTCGGCCGCCCAGATGGGCAGACTAACGGACCCTAAAGCAAATGCAAGTACCAAATTGCGCATGTTCCCTCACAGGTAAGACGAACCTACTTACCCAGCAGTTTCTTGGCGATGGTCAAGAGTTGGATGTTGCTGGTGCCTTCGTAAATGCGGCCAATCTTGACGTCGCGGTAGAGTTTCTCCACCGGGTAATCCTTCGTAATTCCCACGCCTCCGTGGACTTCGATGGCCTTGGAGGCAACCTTCTCGGCGATCTCCGAGCTGAAGTATTTTGCCATGGCGGCTTCGGTCTGAAACGGGAGACCGGCGTCGCGGAGTCTGGCTGCATTGTAAACCAACAGGCGCGCCGCCTCAACCTCGGTGGCCATCCTGGCCAACTCGAATTGCACGCCTTGGAACTCACCGATGGTTTTGCCGAACTGCTTTCGTTCTTTTGCGTACGCAATGGCATGATCGAGCGCGCCCCGCGCCAGCCCGATCATCTGGGCGCCGATGGCGATGCGGCCTTCGTTCAGCGTCTCGATCGCGATCTTATAACCGCCGCCGACTTCGCCCATCACATTTTCACGGGGCACGCGGCAGTTGTCGAGAATCAATTCACAGGTAGAGGAAGCGCGGATGCCGAGTTTATCTTCCTTTTTCCCTACCTGAAAGCCCGGAAACCCGCGCTCGATCAAGAACGCGGTGACCCCTTTATATCCGGCTTCCGGCCTGGCATTGGCGAACAGCAGAAACAAGCCGGCTTCGGCTGCATTGGTGATCCAGAGTTTGCGCCCATTGAGCAGGAAGTGGTCGCCGCGATCCTCGGCGCGAGTGGCCATGGCGAACGCGTCGGATCCCGACCCCGCCTCCGACAAGGCGTAGGAAGCCACCGTATTCTTCGCGAGTGCTGGAAAATAATGGGACTTCTGCTGCGGGGTGGCCCAGTGTATCAGCGCATTGATGCAAAGCGTATTCTGTACGTCAACGATGACTCCGGCTGAAGGATCGACCGCCGAAAGTTCCTCGACGGCCAATACCGCCTGAAAGAAGCTGCCGCCCTGTCCGCCAAGTTCCTCGGGGATTTCGATACCCATCAGGCCCATTTCGAAGAATTGGGAAATGATGTCTTTGCGGAAGGCGCCGGCCTCGTCCATCTCGCGAACGTAGGGGCGGATTTGCTCGCGGGCAAATCTGCGGACGGTGGATTGGAAGAGCTTCTCGTCTTCGGATAGAGCCGTCAGCGGCGGTGGCGGTGTATCGGTGCGTGCAGCGGTCGCCATGTCTGAAGCTTACTCCAGGTTGATTCCAGGTGCCAGCAGGCTCGAGGAAGGGCGCGCACAGGCCGACAGCACGCGCGCCAACCTACTAGTACTTGCAGGACCGTCCCCCTGGCCGCTATATTGAGGCACCAATATTCTCTGAGGGATCGGCTCGTGCTACAGAAAAATTCTGATTTCATCATGGACCGCTTGAAGCCGTCCGACGTCGTTCTGGATATCGGAGGCTGGGCACATCCCTTTAATCGCGCAAACTACGTGATGGACATGGGTCCGTACGAAACACGGGGCTATTACAACCGCACGTTCGCACGCAACAACCCGATTCCGGCAATCGGCGGCACGGCGGAACGATTTAGCAGTGAAACATGGATTAAGCGCGATATCTGCGACCGGCAGCCTTATCCGTTTCGGGATCAGGAAATCGATTTCGTCACTTGTTCCCACACGCTGGAGGATATCCGTGACCCGCTCTGGGTCTGTTCCGAAATGATCCGTATCGCGAAGGCCGGTTATGTTGAGATACCTTCGCGGATTTGGGAGACGTGCCGAGGACACGAGGGCGAAATAGCCGGACTGTCGCATCATCGGTGGTTGATCGACGTCCAGGGCAACTCCATTCGCTTTCTGCAGAAACTTCACTCCATTCACCGCTGGCGTAATTCTTTACCGGCTTCGGTGCTCAGAAAATTGACCGATGAACAATCCGTGCAATGGCTGTTCTGGGAGGGATCGTTTGGCTATTCCGAAACCGTTCTCCACGGGGCGGACCAGGTCGAAGAGTTGGAGCGCTTCGTCGAGCAGACGAGGCCATATCCTTTCGCGCTGAAAGCAGCCGATCGGCTAGCCAGGTGCTTTCTATCATACGGTTCTCGGGCAATTAACAAGGGTCGAAGGCTGTTGACTTGCGCACCGGCCCGGGCGTGACGGACTCGCACAGCCTCCCGATGGAGGTCTGAGAACGATTGCGGGCAGCACCGTCCCGTTCGTGAAGGTGTTCGTCCCACAAGCGGACAGCGCCGCGCTGCCGTAGGTTCCGGCGCAGGCAGTATTTGCTATCACATACGCACGGGAGGCCGCTGGCACGCGGGGTGCATCCCACCGTCCGCATGTTGGCCGACTTCCGATACGCTGTGCGTACGTTACGGCAGAATCCGGGTTTCGCGCTGGTGGCTATTCTCTCGCTGGCGCTGGGAATCGGCGCGGCGGCAGCGGCCTTCAGTTCCGCGGACGCCCTGGTGCTGCGGCCGATGGCGGTCCCGGACGCCTCGGGCGTTATTCGAGTTCACTCGCTGCTGCGGGATACGAAAAGCAACACCGAGGGGCGGTTCTTCCGGCTGTCGTATCCGGATTACGCGGATCTGCGCGACCGCAGCCATTCCTTCGCCGGCCTCACCGCGGCGCAAATCACTTCGTTGGGGTTCGCAGCGGAAAAGGGCGCCTTGGCGGAGATGAAATCCGGCGAGGCGGTGAGCGGGAATTTCTTCGCGGTGCTGGGCGTGCCGATGGAGCTCGGGCGCGGATTTCGTGACGATGAAGATCAGGTACGCGGCCGCGATGCAGTCGCCGTGCTGAGCCACGAGGTTTGGCAGAGCGCTTTCGCGGCCAGCCGCGAGGTCCTCGGCCGGACGATTTTTCTCAACGGCATTGCCTTTACAGTGGTGGGCGTCGTGCCGGATTCCTTCTTAGGGTCCAACCACTTCGGCCGCACCGATATATTTGTTCCGCTGGCGATGGCGCCGCGGCTTTCGGGCCAGGCGCAAGCGGACATTCTGGAGCGCCGCGACTACCGCGAGCTGATGGTTCGCGGCCGTTTGCGGCCGGGCGTCGGTTTACCGCAAGCCGCAGCCGAAGTGCGCGTGATCGGCCAGCAGCTTGCGACAGCTTATCCGGCCACCAACCGGGAGGCTTCGCTGGTGGCGTTTACGGACCGGCAATCGTACATGGAGCAGGAACCGCTCCAGGCGGCGTTCATCGTGTTCCTGTTGTCCATCGGCGGGGTCGTACTGTTGATCGCGTGCGCCAACGTAACCAATCTGATGCTGGTACGTGCGCGGGCGCGTTCGCGCGAGATCGCCGTGCGGCTGGCCATTGGCGCCGGACGATTCCGCCTCATCCGTCAATTGTTGATGGAGAGCCTTGTGATTGCCACCATTGGCGGCGCGCTGGGACTCCTGGTGGCGCAAGCCAATGCCGACATGTTTTCGCGGTTCCGCATCCCCAGCGATCCGCCCTTGGTGTTTGACGTACGGTTGGATGCCCGCGTGGTGCTGTTCACGCTGCTGGTTACTCTGGCCAGCGTGCTGTTGTGCGGCATCGTTCCAGCCTTCCGGAGCACGCGTCTCGATCTGGTGCCGGCGCTGAAATCCGGTAAGGGTGACAACGGCAAAGGGCGTCGTTTTCTGGGACGGAACACGCTGGTGGTGGCGCAGGTAGCAGGGTCCCTGGTGCTATTAGTCTTCGCGTCCCAGATCTACCGCGGGTTCACAATCGTCCTGGGCAAACCCCCCGGTTTCCGCGTGGATCATCTGCTGGCCGCCCGGTTCAACCCGTCGCTCGCCCGTTACGCGCCGGCCCAGACGGCGGACTTCTATAAACGGTTGCTGGATCGCTCGCGCACGCTTCCGGGAGTAACCTCCGCGGCTTTAGCGCAGGATGTGCCCATGGGGCTGCACGGCGGTGGTCTGAGTCGCGTGTCGCCGGAAGGATTCCGTTTGCCTGCGGGGGCCGATGCGGTGGATGTTATGTCCACCTCAATCAGTGACGATTATTTCCGAACGCTGGGGATTCCGATTGTGGAAGGGCGTGAGTTTCAAGTCACGGATCGGGCCGATTCTCCGCGCGTAGCGATTGTGAATGAGCTGTTCGCGAAACATTACTATCCGAACGGGAGCGCGCTCGGCAAGCGATTTCGTTTGAACGGATCGAACGGCGCGGCGGTCGAGATCGTGGGAGTGGCGAAACAAAGCCACTACACATTCGTCATCGAATCGCCCATGGATTACCTGTATTTGCCGATGACCCAGAGTCCCGAGAACGAAATGGCAATCCTTTTGGGCACGGCTGGTCCGCCGGCCGACCTGGCGCCTTCGCTGCGCGGCCTGGTCCGTTCGCTGGATGCCACCCAGCCCGTGTTCGGCGTGCACACCATGGATGAATTCTTCGAGCAGAGAGTGCGGATGGCCATGAACATTGTGGTGGTTCAGATTGCCGGGATGGGATCGCTGGGTCTGGCATTAGCGCTGATCGGGCTCTACGGGTTGGTCACGTATTCGGTGGGCTTGCGGCAACGCGAGATCGGCATCCGGATGGCGGTGGGAGCCGATTCCGCGAGTGTGCTCCGCCTGATCTTAAAGCACGGAATGCTGTTGGCTTCGACGGGTGTGGTGCTCGGCCTATTGCTGAGTGTGCTGGCGGAAAGGCCGACGACCGCCGCCATCGGCTCGGCCGGTTTCAACCTGCCTTTGCTGGCGATGGTCTCGATTGGGCTACTCGCCGTAACGGGGTTGGGCGCTTTTATCCCCGCGCGGCGGGCAGCCCGGCTCGATCCAAATGTGGTCTTGCGACAGGAGTAAACGATGCTCCACGATCTCCGCTTTGCGCTGCGCACGCTTCGCCAGAATACCGGCTTCGCGCTGGTGGCGATTGTTTCGCTGGCGTTGGGAATCGGTGTCAACGCGGCCATTTTCAGCGTTGCGGACGCAATGATTCTGCGGCCCCTAAGCGTCCCTCATGCGGCGCAGTTGATCAGCGTCCGATCGCAATTGCGCGGCGAGACCGGCCTGCTCTTGAACTTCACCGATGTCTCGAAGCCCGACTTTGATGACTTCCGCGATAAGAGCCGGTCATATGCCGGGCTGGCCGCTTACCAATTCTCTCCATTTGCTTTCGCCAAGGAGAAGGACGTCCTTCCAGAGGCCAAGTTCGGTGCGCTGGTCTCGGGCGATTTCTTTCGAGTCTTAGATGTCGAGCCAAAGTTGGGTCGCGGGTTTCGGCGTGATGAAGACCAGGTCGCCGGCCGCGATGCGGTCGCTGTGCTGAGCCACGATACCTGGGTGAACGAATTTGGCGCGACCCCCGATGTCTTGGGACGAACCATCTATCTGGGTGGCATCGCTTTCCAAATCGTCGGGGTGGCGCCGGAATCCTTCACCGGTCCCAATCTCTACGTCCGTTCGGCCCTGTATATTCCGCTGGCCATGGGTCCCCGTCTGTTGGGCGATATCGGGAAAGAAGCGCTCACGCGACGCGATCTTCGGCAGCTGTCGGTGTTGGGAAGACTCAAACCCGGGGTGAGCGTTGCGGAAGCTGCGGCTGAAGCTCGCGTGATCGCTGCGCAGCTGGCCCAGGCATATCCGGCCTCCAATCGCACGGTTACGATGGTGGTCGATACAGAGGTGCGCAACCGCCTCGCGGCGGATTCCACCAGCGGCTTGCTCGCAGGCATTCTTATGTTTTTCGCCGGCCTCGTATTGTTAATCGCCTGCGGCAACGTTGCGAATCTGATGCTCAGCCGCGCGCGGGGGCGCGCCCGCGAGATCGCCGTGCGAATCGCCATCGGCGCCGGGCGGACCCGTCTGATACGACAACTGCTGACGGAGAGTCTGGTAGTGGCCGTGTCCGGAGGCGCAGTAGGACTCTTTCTGGCTGGACTCTGGATTGATCGAGCAGGCCCTTACCGGATACCGGGCGACGTTCCCGTAGTGATTGAGCCTACGATCGACCCGCGCGTCCTTGTCTTTACGCTGCTGGTTTCCGTGGTCAGCGCAATTCTGTTCGGATTGGTCCCGGCCATTCAGAGCGCCAGAACGGACCTGGTGGAAACACTCAAGCTGGGCCGGGCGGATGGCGGCAAGCGCCGCCGCTTGCTGGGAAGAAACGGGCTGGTGGTCGCTCAGGTGGCCGGTTCCGTAGTGCTCCTGATTATCGCGTCGCAGGCGTATCGGGGTGCGGGAATCCTGCTTTCCGGGGCGCCCGGCTACCGAACCGACCACGTTCTCACGGCCAGCTTCAACCCAACGGTCGTCCACTGCTCGCCGGACGAGGTACGGGCATTTTACAAACGCCTGCTGGATGAAGCTCGGATGCTGAACGGCGTGAAGTCCGCGGCTCTCTCGCAGGGACTGCCGTTGCTCCCCTGGACGTATGACCGCAGCCGCGTAGCCCCGGAGGGTTTCCGGCTGCCGCCTGGCACTGAGGCCGTCAGCGTATTCTCCGATGCGGTGAGCGACGGGTATTTTGACACGCTAAATATTCAGATCGTGCGCGGACGTGCGTTCCAACCCACTGATACGGCCGCGGCGCCCCGGGTGGCGGTGGTCAACGAGCAGTTCGCGCGAAAGTACTATCCGAACCAGGATCCCGTCGGCAGACGCTTCCGGTTGGGCGGAAACACCGGGCCGATGATCGAGATCGTGGGGCTGGCGCGGCAGAGCATCTACTTAATGCCCGGCGAACCTGCGATGGAATACTTGTACCTGCCGGCGGGGCAAGAACCGCGCACTGGCATGACGTTGTTGCTCCACACCACGGACGACCCGACGGATCTCGCGCAGCCGCTCCGCCAACTGGTGCGGAGGCTCGATCCGGTACAGCCAGTGGTGGGTCTTCGCACGATGCAGGAGGTATTCGATCAGCGAGGGAAAGCCACCGTCAACATGTTGACCCACTCTGTGTCCGCGATGGGGCTGCTCGGCTTGACGCTGGCTTTGGTCGGCCTGTACGGTTTGATGACTTACTCGGTGGGCTTGCGGCAGCGGGAAATCGGAATCCGGCTGGCGGTGGGAGCAGCGCCATCCGGCGTGCTGAGCATGGTGCTGCGGCAGGGGATGCTACTGGCGGGCATCGGCGTAGCGATCGGCCTGCTCCTCAGCCTGATGGCGGGCCGGGCACTCACGGTCGGGCTCGGCGTGCATTCGTTTAACGTGCCTCTGCTGGTGCTGGTGGTGCTGGCGCTGTTTGCGATGGCCGCACTGGGCGCATATATTCCGGCGCGGCGCGCGTCGTTGTTGGATCCGAATGTGGTCTTACGGCAAGAGTAGGAGCAACGAACATGTCTGATGACTTCACGAGCTTCTGGAGCGACCTCCGATTTGCGGTGCGCTCGCTCTCGCGCACCAAAGGGCTTACGGTGGCCGTGGTGCTCACCCTGGCGCTTGGTATCGGCGCCAATGCTGCCATCTTCACGCTGGTGCGCGGCGTGCTTTTGCGGCCGCTAGTCAACCGCGACGAGAGCCGCCTGATCTACATTCGCCAGAGTGCTCCGGGCTTGCACTCGGACAACACCACGTGGTCAATGCCGGAAATCCGGGATCTTCGCTCGCGAGTCAAAACGTTTAACGCGTTCGGCGATTTTTCAACGGTCGGCTTCACCATGGTCGGGCTGGGCGACCCGCGCTCTGTTCAGGCGGGCGTGGTCAATGGATCGTATTTCGACGTAATGGGGCTGCGTCCGGTGCTCGGCCGGCTGATCGATGCGCGCGATGACGGCCCGAGCGCGGCCGGCGCAGTAGTGTTGACTTACAACTTCTGGACCACGGCGTTTAAGAGGGATCCCGCCGTGCTCGGGAAGACAGTCCGGCTCAGTTCCGGCCTGCTCGGCACGCGCTCCGCCACCATCGTCGGGGTATTGGAGCCGTCGTTGCCGTATCCCACCGAAACCGAGATCATCGCCAACATCGTAACCAGCCCGCATCATATGTCGGCAACGATGGTCGACGGGCGCATCCACCGGATGACCGAACTGTACGGGCGTCTGACCCCCGGCGCCGATCTGGAGCAGGCACGGGCGGAACTGACCACCGTATATGAAACGATGCAGAAGCAGCATCCCGAAGCGTATGGGGCGCGGGCGCACTTTACGATCGATGCCAACCGGCTGCGCGACCAGATTACGGCGGGCGCGAGGACGATCCTGCTGGTGCTGCTGGCGGCTTCGGTGCTGATTTTCGTGATCGCCTGTTCCAACGTGGCGAACCTGATTCTGGCGCGGACCGTGCGGCGCGAAACGGAACTGGGGATCCGCGCAGCACTGGGCGCCAGCAATGCCGCCTTGCGCCGAATCTTGCTTGCCGAAAGCTTAGTGCTCTGCGCCGCGGGTGCTGCCCTGGGGGTCCTGAGCGCGCGGCCTATGGTTGCCATCCTGGCCCGCTACGCGTCGCGATACTCGGTGCGGGCGCTCGATTTGACGGTTGACGCGAGCATGCTCTGGGTGGGAGCGTTGCTGGCGATTGTGGCGGCAGTGCTTCTGGCGTACGTGCCGCGTTTGCCAAACGCCGATAGTTCGAATGGATACGGGCTGACGAGCGCCGGCCAGCGCGCCACCGGGAGCGCGACCCGGCGGCAGAGGGTCTTCGCTGTAACGCAGATCGCCGCTTCCTTCGTGCTGCTGGCCGGAGCGAGCATGCTGTTCAAGACACTCCTGACACTCCAGACCGCGCAGACGGGCTTCGACACGCATCAGGTGTTAGCAATCGATGTACCGGTAATGCCCTACGGCAAGACGCCGGATCAGATCATTGGGTTCTACCAGGAAACGATTCGGAAAGTGAGTGAGTTGCCCGGTGTGGATCATGTTTCCACCGGCACGACAGTGCCGTGGCGCGACGGAATCGACGGTGTGGCCCTGCAATTTGCGGCCGATGACCGTGTACACGGGCCTGGCGAGGAAGACCAGCGCGCCCGTCTGCGGGCGACATCACCGGGGTTCTTCGCCGCTCTCGGCGTGCCGATTCTCTCCGGCCGCGACTTCACGGACGCCGACCGCATGGGCAGCGAGCCGGTGGTGGTGGTTAGCCAGAGCCTGGCGCAGCGCATGTTCCCGAATCAAAGCGCGGTTGACCACCACTTAGCGTGGACCGATCCGATCTTGAAGCTCGTGCCCGAGATGAAAATTTTCCTATCCGGGCCTCGCCGAATTATCGGGGTTGCGGCGGATGTGGAGGATGAGCATCTGGTGCCGGGTCCGGCAGTAACGGTCTACCAGCCATTCGCGCAATTCCCGATAGGGGCGCGCCTGTTCGTGCATGCGCACGGGGACCCGTATGCCCTGGTGACGCCGATCACGCGCATCATCCGCAAGCTCTCGGCGGAGCAAGTAGTCGAGCGCGCCGCCACGCTGGAAGACATTCGCGCGGAAGTCTTGACTCCCAATCGTCTGAACACTCTTGTGTTCGGAGTCTTCGCCGCCGTGGCGCTGGCCATCGCCATCGTGGGGGTGGCGGGCGTGCTGGCGTTTTCCGTAAGCGGGCGGACGCGCGAGTTCGGCATCCGCCTGGCGGTGGGCGCGCAGCCCAGCCGTCTGTTGGCTCGCGTTCTGGCGGAGGGCGGGGTGATGGCCGCAGCCGGTATCTTGGCCGGCGCAGGATGCGGGTACGCGCTTATCGATCTGGCAGGCAGGTATTTTCCGGAGGTGCAGTTGCCGAGCCCGCCGGTGGTGGCCGGCGCGGCAGTTGTGCTTCTTTTGGCGGCGCTAAGCGCATCCGCCTGGCCGGCTGCGCGGGCGGCGCGGGTGGATGTGATGCAGGCTCTACGACAGGAGTAAACGATGCTGCAGGATTTCCGCTACGCTTTGCGCATGTTGCGCCAGAACCCGGGCTTCGCATTGGTGGCGATCATTTCGCTGGCGCTAGGCATCGGGGCCAACGCCGCCATGTTCAGCTTCGCGGACCTTTTGGTGTTACGGCCGCTGCAGGTGCCGGGTGGTTCGGAACTAGTCCTGGTCCAATCGCAACTGCGAGGCGAGACCATCGCCAACCTCGCAGCGTACTATCCGGTGTCGTATCCCGATTACAAAGATCTGCGCGACAGCAACCGCTCGTTCTCGGAACTGTCGGCGGCCCGGTTCGTCCAGGTCGGGCTCACGGCTCAGCAGGGCGTCCTGCCGCAAATGGAGTTTGGCGAACTCGTAAGCGGAAATTACTTCGGCGTCATGCGTGTCAACCCGGTAATGGGACGCACCTTCGGTCCGGACGAAGATCGGGTGCGCGGACGCGACGCTGTGGTGGTGCTGGGATATGACTTGTGGAAGAACCGACTTTCGGCAGACCCGGATGTCATCGGCCGGTCGATTTATTTGAACGGCATCCCCTTCAAGGTGATTGGCGTCACGCCCGAATGGTTCCTGGGCTCAAACAAAGTAATCCGCTCGGCCCTGTACCTTCCGATCGCCATGGAACCCAGCCTCGCCGCCGAGGGACAAAAGTCGACGCTCGATAAGCGCGAGATTCGCTCGATGACGGTGCGCGGCCGACTCAATCCCGGGGTGAGCCTGGCGCAGGCGGTAGCGGAAGCGAAGGTGGTGTCGGAGCGGCTCGCGCGCGCATACCCGGATTCGAATCGAACGGCCACGTTTACGGTCTTTTCCAATCTACAAGCGGGGCTGACCAGCAGCCCTTATAACACGGTGCTGGTTGCTTTCCTCATGGCTTTGTCGGCAGGGGTGCTGTTGATCGCCTGCGCCAACGTCATGAACCTGATGGTGAGCCGGGCGCGCGCGCGTTCCCGCGAGATTGCGGTCCGGCTGGCAGTGGGGGCGGGACGGGCGCGATTGATCCGCCAATTGCTGACCGAAAGCCTGGTGATCGCGATTCTCGGGGGGGCCGCGGGACTGATCGTAGCGGAAGCCGGCGTGGACCTGTTTTCCCAGATCCGCTTTCCGAGCGCGCTCCCCATCGTCATCGACTTCCGGCTGGATTCTCGCGTGCTGCTCTTCTCGCTGTTCACCGCGATGGCCAGCGCTGTTCTGTTCGGCCTGATGCCGGCGCTGAAGAGCACGAGCCCGGATTTAGTATCGGCGTTGAAGACCGGGAGAGCCGAAGGCGGCAAGCGGCGGCGGTTCCTGGGGCGCAACGCGCTGGTGATTGCCCAGGTCGCCGTGTCGCTCGTCCTGATGGTGTTTGCTACCCAGGCGTATCGCGGCGCCGCGATTCTGCTGGCGTCTCCAGTCGGTTTCCGTACGGACCACATTCTGATCGCCAATTTCGATCCGACGCTGGCGCGATATACCGACTCGCAAACGCAAGAATTCTACACCAAGCTGCTCGATCAGGTGCGGCGGCTCAATGGTGTGAAATCCGCGAGCCTGGCGAACGATGTGCCGTTTGGCGCAAACGGCGATGCCAGCCGGGTCGCGCCCGAAGGCGCGCAGCTTCCCGCAGGCTCGGAGGCCGCCCTCGTGCTTTCGTCCACGGTGACCGACGGTTACTTTGATGCTATGGGCATACCGATCGTCGAGGGCCGCGCGATCGAGAAAACGGATCGCGCCGATTCTCTGCGCGTAGCGGTGGTCAACGAGCACTTCGCGCGCCATTATTACCCCAAGCAGAGCGCGGTGGGAAAGCGTTTCCGACTGAATGGCCGCACCGGCGCCATGGTGGAAATTGTGGGAGTGGCCAAGCAAAGCAAATATGCGTTCGTGGTGGAGCCGAAGATCGAATATTTATACCTGCCGCTAGCCCAGCATCCGATTCCGGGAGGCGGAATGGCGCTGCTGATCGAAACGACCGGTCCGCCGGCCGATATGGCCGCTCCACTGCGGACCCTGGTTCGTTCCCTCGACGCGGGAATGCCGGTGTTCGGCGTCCTCACCATGGAAGATTACTTCGACCAGCGGGCCAGGCGACTGGTGAACGTGCTGCTCGAAGTCATGCTGGGGATGGGGCTGTTGGGGCTGGCGCTGGCGTTGATCGGTCTGTACGGGCTGATGACCTATTCGGTGGGATTGCGCCAGCGGGAAATCGGCATCCGCATGGCGGTTGGCGCTGATCAATCGAGCGTTCTGCGAATGGTGTTACGGCAGGGTATGCGGCTCGCGGTCACCGGGGTAGTCATCGGTTTGCTGCTGAGTCTGCTGGCGGGTAAACCGACGAACGCCGTGATCGGTTCGGCGGGCTTCAACTTGCCGTTACTGGCGCTGGTGGCATTGGCGCTGATCGGCATGGCCGCATTGGGCGCCTACATTCCGGCACGGCGCGCTTCGCGTCTGGACCCCAATTCCGTGCTGCGACAGGAGTAAATCATGCTGCGCGACTTTCGTTACGCCCTACGCACGCTGCGCCAGAATCCCGGATTCGCATTGGTGGCGATCGTTTCGCTCGCGCTGGGCATCGGCGCCAACGCCGCCATCTACAGCTTGGCCGACGCGGTGCTGCTGCGGCCCATGGCAGTACCGCACGCTTCGGAAATCATGGCCGTGCAGTCACAATTACGCGGCGAAGGCCTGGGCGCGCTCGGGACTTACGGCCTGTTGTCGTACCCCGACTATCGCGACCTGCGCGACCGGAGCCGATCGTTTGCCGGTTTGGAAGCGGCACAATTTGCTCCATTCGGCTTCGCCATAGAAAAGAACGCTCTACCGGAAATGAAGTACGGCACGTTTGTCAGTGGAAACTTTTTCCAAGTGCTGGAAGTCCAGCCGGTGCTGGGCCGCGGCTTCCGCCCCGAAGAAGACCAGGCCGTGGGACGCGATGCGGTTGTGGTTCTCAGTTACGACTTGTGGAAACGCGCTTTGGCTGCCCGTGAGAATGTGCTCGGAACCACCGTCTACTTAAGCGGCATTCCGTTCACCGTGATCGGCGTGACGCCGCCCGACTTTCTGGGCCCCTACAATTTGATCCGCTCCGATATTTTTATTCCGCTCGCGATGGAACCGCGTATGGCGGGCGAGCAGAGCGTACGTGAAAAACGCGGGAGCCGCTCCCTATTCGTGAATGGAAGACTCAAACCGGGCGTCAGCCTGGACCAGGCTGCCGCGGAAGGGCGTTTGATCGGCCAGCAACTGTCTCAAGCCTATCCGGACACGAACCGTACTACATCCCTGGTAGTCAGCACCGACTTACAGGCCCGACTGAAGATGGGAGTTTTTAACGCCCTGCTGGTCGGCTTCCTGCTCGTCCTGGCGGTGGTGGTCCTGCTGATCGCCTGCGCTAACGTGATGAATCTGATGCTAAGCCGAGCGCGCGCTCGCGCTCGAGAAATCGCCATCCGCCTGGCAATCGGTGCGGGAAGACGCCGCCTGATTCGCCAGTTGTTAACGGAGAGTCTGGTGATCGCTTTATTGGGAGGAGTGTTGGGAATGATCGTCGCAGAAGGCGGCGTGGACTTGTTCTCTTCGGTCCGCATTCCGAGCGATATCCCGATTGTGGTCGACGTGCGGCTGGATGCGCGCGTCTTCTTATTCTGTTTCTTGGTGGCGGTGGTGAGCGCGCTGATCTTCGGACTGGCTCCGGCGCTACAAAGCACGCGTCCGGACCTGGTCCCTGCCTTGAAATCCAGTTCTGCCGAGGGCGGTAAGCGCCGGCGATTCGTGGGACGTAACGCGCTGGTGATTGCGCAGGTGGCCGGCTCGCTGGTTCTCCTGATCTTCGCTACACAAGCCTACCGGGGTGCGGCCATCGTGCTTTCGTCGCCGTTAGGTTTCCGGACCGACCATATGTTGCTGGCCAGCTTCGATCCGAGCCTGATTCGCTACTCGCCGGAACAGACGGCGGAGTTCTATCGGAATTTGCTGGATAAGGCGCGCGTGCTGCCGGGAGTGAAATCCGCGGCGCTGACGCAAGGGATACCTATGGCCGCGAGTTCCAGCGGCGTGTCGCGTATCATTCCCGAAGGTATTACGCTACCCCCTGGCACGGAAGCCATCAGCATGCTCTCCAACGCGGTGAGCGAGGGATATTTCGAGACTCTGGGATTGCCCTTGGTGGAGGGCCGCGAATTTCAAAAGAGCGACCGCGCCGATACCCGGCGCGTCGCGATCATCAATGAGCTGGCCGCCCGCAAGTATTACCCGAATCAGAGCGCCATCGGCAAACGTTTCCGGCTGGCAGGCGACCGCGGGACCCCGCTCGAGATCGTCGGCGTGGCTAAGCGAAGCAAGTATATCTTCATCGTCGAGCCTCCCCTGGACTTTGTCTATTTGCCTGTGGCGCAGTATTCGCAGGGAGCTGGAACGTTGTCCGGCATGACCCTGGTGCTTCAGACTACCGGTCCCTCCGGTTCGGTGGCCGAGCCTCTGCGTCAACTGGTGCGCTCCATGGACGCGCAGCAACCCATCATCAGCGTCCGCACCATGGAGGATTATTTCGACCAGCGCGCGACGGGCACACTCGGGCTTCTGATCAAGATGATGGCTGGGCTGGCCGTGTTGGGACTCATTTTGGCTTTGGTGGGATTGTACGGGCTGATGACGTACTCGGTGGGGTTGCGGCAGCGTGAGATCGGCATTCGAATGGCCGTGGGAGCCGATCAGGCGAGCGTTTTGAAGATGGTGCTGCAGCACGGATTGCTGCTGGCCCTGGTCGGCGTGGCGATTGGTCTATTGGTCAGCCTGCTGGCCGGCAACTCAGCCACCGCGGTCATCGGCACGTCATCGTTCAACCTGCCGCTGGTTGCATTCGTGGCGGCGTCGCTGATTCTGGCGGCGGCCTTGGGCGCGTACATCCCGGCTCGGCGCGCAGCGCGCTTAGACCCCAATGTGGTGCTGCGGCAGGAGTAGGGCGGGATAGCGACCTTCGCTTGCTGACGCGCGCGGTTCAAGGCCGCATCTTGGGCCAGTCTTCGATTTTGACGCGGGCTACGAGCATCGCTCCGCCTTTACCATCCGGGCCGAAGATCAGCGCTTCGCCATCCGCCAAGCCGGCTGCGAGCTGCGGAAAGGCAGCCGTGATGTTCGGGAAATGGGTCACGATCAGCGTATTCGTACCGGCCGCGAACAGTTTCACTCTCTTCCGCAGAAAATCGGACTGCGAGTCGGTGGCCGCCCGCATGTTCTGGCCGCCATCGCCCAGTTCGGGAAACGTCTGCGCTTTGCCAAACTGCGCAAGCCGCACCGTTTCGAGCGCGCGGTACGTGGGGCTGCTGAGCACTTCGCCGAGAGGGATTTTCAACTCGCGAAGCGCTCTTCCCATGGCAGCGGCAGTTTCGCGCCCGGTCTGATCGAGCTGCCGTTCGAAGGTGAGGTTGTCGGGATTGGCGGTCTTTTTGTCGGGCTCCTGGCGCGGCGAACTCGCATGGCGCATCACGATCACGTAACCGCCCTGCCGCAAAGCCTTCACCAACGCGTCGCCGGACAAGGTTTGCGCCGGTGCTGTGGGCGCGAGCGCCAGGGCCGCGAATGAGACGATGGCCGATCGAACGCGCATGGCTACTGTTTCTGTGGCGGGCGGCGCTCCGAAGCCGGCGGTGTAATGCCCTTCATGCGCAGATAGCTCACCATGCTGCCGTAGATCTCGTTGTTGTGCCCGTAATTGAGGATCAATAGCGCCATGCGCAGATTGCGCGTTTGCCGGCCGCTCTCTTGAGTGATATCGATCATCTCGGTGCCGGATGCGTCAGTGAGCGAATTGTAGACGACTTCGCAATAGGCGAACGCGTCGTTCACGGCTTTGAGGAATTCGGCTTTGGTGTTCAGCTTCTCCAGATTATTGCCGGCGTTGGGATTCTTCTCGCCCTTGGCTTGCGAGCACCACAGGAAGTTGTAGTTGGCCACATGCCCCACCTGCTGGCCGAACGTGCGCACCTCCTCCTGCGGGCCGGGGCGCATACCATAATTCTCTTCCGGCATCCGCTCGGCGGTTCTCACTATGTTGTTGCGGTTGCCATTGTAGGCATTGCGAAGCCACGTGGAGAGAGGATTGGCGGGCGGCTCGCCCGTCTGCGCAACAGCCGGAATCGTCAAAAGCGCGATCGCAAAAAGTCTGGTCATCATCTCCTCGTCAGTGTCTGGCGATAAAGTCTATCACGGCGCGATTGAACTGCTCCGGCTGCTCCCAATACGTGGAGTGGCCGGCTTCGGGAACGACCAGCGTCTGCGCGCCTTTGATGTGCGCGGCGAAAGATTGCTGGATGGGCGGAGGCGCGTACATATCGGCGCCGCCGGTGATCAGCAGCGTCGGCAGCTTGATGGTTTCGAGCAGGGGAAACGTGATTCGATTGCGCATCGGCTGCGCGGGAGCGCGCGGACCCTCGGGCCTGCTGATCTTTTCCAGATCCACCCAGCGTTGGGTTCCTTCACGATGAGCCGCGCGATACGATGGCCCCACTTCGCGGACTTCCGGCGGCAAGGCATCGAATTGTGAAGGCCGGATGCGGCGCCCGATTTCGAGGAATTCGGGATCCTGGAGGCCGCCGACGCTATTGGCGACGATGAGGCTGCGGAGCCGCTGCGGGAACGACAGCGCGAAATCAAACGCGACGAAACCGCCGGCCGCGCTGCCGACGATATGCGCGCGCTGGATGCCGAGCGAATCGAGCAGAGCGAGCAGATCCTCTGCGGCGGTGCCGGGCTGCGGACCCTGAGGATCGACTACAGTGCGGCCCCAGCCGCGGCGGTCGAACGCAATCACGCGATAACCCGCCGCGGTGAACGCGGGAATCTGATATTCCCAAACGCGGACGCTGCCGGTGGCCGGATGCAAGAAGACCACAGGCACGCCGCTTCCGCCGGTATCGATATAGAAGAGCCGCGCACCGGGGACCGACGCGTACCCTTCGTGGACCTGAGCGGACATCGGATTTGCCAGAAGCCACAAAGCTACCGCAATGACTCGGGTCAGACGTGGCAGGAGCATGCAGCCATATTACCCCGTGAGGCCGGCCCTTCCGGCCGCCGCCTCGCTTCCGCGAGGCGCGCCGGGCAGAAGCCCGGCGGCGGGCCGGAAGGCCCGCCCCACTTACCTCAAAGCCTCATAGCGCACAAAGACGTTCCCATTAGCAAACGTCCGCGAGTTGGTCAGCTTCAGTCTTACTTTCCTGGTGACCCCTTCGAAGAGGGTCCGGCCTTTGCCGAGAACGACCGGTATCACCGCGATCTGGTATTCGTCGATCAGACCGGCTTCCGTCAATTGCGAAACAATCGTGCCGCTTCCCAGGATCATCATATCGCCACCGGGCCGTTGCTTCATCTCACGGACGGCCGCGGCAATGTCGCCTCCGATCACCTTTGTGTTGCTCCATGAAGGTTGGTCCATGGTCTTCGAGAACACGATCTTGAGCGAGCGGTTCATCCGCTCCGCGGTCACCGGGTTACTCTCTTTCGCCATCGGCGTGGGCCAGAAGCGCGCCATGAGTTCGTAGGTAATTCTGCCGAACAAAAGATCGCCCATGGCGCCGGCATTGCCTTCCGAGAAGGCGTGCCACTCCGGATCCATGGCGCGAGCCCAGCTCATATCGTTGTTCGCATCGGTGAAGAAGCCGTCCAGCGAGGTGTTGTTGAAAACCGACAATTTGCGCACGTCTGTTCGGCTCCTCATGCAAACTGCGCTGAGCCCGGCGTCGTCAGCATCTCGCCGGTTTCCAGCAGAGTTTTGAGGCCGGAGAGAATCATCATCCAGCCGCCGTAGAGCTGCCCGTTGGCGTCTTCGCGCAGTTGATCGTGAGTGACCGTCAACCGGCAGGAATCGCCGATCGGTTGAATTTCGAACGTAACGCGCGACGTCCCTTCGCTTTTCACGTCTTCACCCCACAGAGCCTGGAAACTCTGCACGAGCTTGCGTGGCGGATCGACTTCCAGATTTTCGCCCTCGAAGATCAGCGCACCCTTGCCGAAAGCCTGGTAGCGTGATCCCTTTTTCCAGTCCGATTCCACGATCGCTCCGAACGTGTACTTGCGCCGCATCTCTTTATCGATAAGCGCCTGCCAGAGGCGTTCGGGTGTCGTCTTGATGTAGATTTCGAATACTTTCACCATCGTCTTGTCCTCCAGTTTGTTTTTAAGATCGCTCAACGCCGCGGCCCAGGGCTCGGCGTATTTGCTCACCCACCGGTCATGAATCAGGCGGATCGGCACGGCGTTCAGGTAGTGCAGCTTTTCGCGTCCGCGCCGCTTGGTGACAACCAGACCGGCCTTTTCCAGCACCTTCAAGTGCTTCATCACACCGAAGCGCGTCATTTTCACGCGAGCCTCCAGCGCACTGAGCGTTTGCCCGTCTTTCCTAAAGAGCTTGTCGAGGAGTTTGCGACGTGTCGGGTCCGCCAGCGCCCGGAACACATCATCATCCACGCCTAGAATAATAGGTGACCATTGGGTCACATGTCAAGAATAAAACGCACGGGCTTCCCTTGCCATACAATCGATCACGAAAGGCAGGGAAGCAGTATGCGTCTGGAACCCGTGGAACACCCGCGCGGTCTGATGATGCGGCTCGCTTATTGGATGATTCGCCGGCGCTTGGGCAAGGTGATCACGCCGTTAAAAGTAGTGCAGGCGCGTGTGCCCAAATCGCTGCGCGTCAGTTACGAAATCACCAAAATGATGGAACACGGCTTCTCGCTCGACCGGGAATTGCAATTTCTGCTGCACACGCATATTTCCGAGGTCAATCAGTGCCACTTCTGTATCGACATCGCGCAAGCCATGGCGTTGAAGGAAGGCGGGTCGCTCGACAAGATCAAGAAACTCGGACGCTATCGCGAAGACCCGGCCTTCACTCGATCGGAGCGGGCGGCCCTCGCCTACGTCGAAGAAGTCTCGCAAACCAAGACGGCCGGCGATGCCACCTTCGCGGAACTGCGCCGTCACTTCACCGACCAGCAGATTGCCGAGATCACGCTGCTGAATGCGTTCGAAAATTACTACAACCTGGTGAACCGCCCGCTGGGCATCGAATCCGATGGGCTGTGCGCGCTGGTTGCGAAATAGGGCGTTTCCGCGGAGTCGCCCCCTTTGACTCCGGCCTCCCGGCCCATTAGACTTTTATCCAGTCCTGAGAGGAGCACTCGACGACCATGAAACTGACCCATTCGGGCTGGAAGCCCCTCGTATTCCTGCTGGCCGTGCCGTTGATGGCAAGCACCGTCCGCATCATCCAGACCAACAGCGCCGGGGATGATGTCAATATCATCGATCCTTCCAGTAACAAGGTGGTTGGAACGATCCATGGGATAGAAGTGAACCATGGTGTTGCGGTAGCCCCCGATGGAAGCCGCTACTACATCAGCGACGAGGCCGGCCGCACATTGGATGCAGTGGACACGAAGACCTTGCAGATCATCCGCCGTGTCCCGCTCAGCGGTCATCCCAATAACATCGCCGTCAGCAAGAATGGCAAGCGTGTTTATGTCGCGATCGCTGTGGCGCCTGGCGCGGTGGATGTGATCGACACGGCTTCACTCGAGCGGGTGAAAAGTATCCCCACAAAAGGCGCGCTTCACAATGTCTACGTCACGCCGGATGGCAAATATGTGGTGGCTGGCTCTATTCCGGGAAAGGTCATCACGGTGATTGACCAGCAGACCGAGACGCCGGTATGGACGGTCGAGAGGGACTTGGGAATTCGCTGCATGGCCTTTACGACGAATCCGGATGGAAGCACCAAATGGCTGTTTACGCAGCTTTCCGGATTCAACGGGTTCGCTGTCATCGATTTCGCCACGCACATGGAGATCCAGCGGATCAAGCTGCCCGATCTTCTTCCCGGCAAGACTCCATTTCCGGAGGGCGGCAATGAGTCTCACGGCATTGCCGTAACGCCGGATGGCAAGACCCTGATCGTCAACAGCAGGTTGAACACGGAAGTCTACTCGTACTCGCTTCCGGATTTGAAGTTGCTTGGCCGTGTCGAAGTCGGCAAGTCGCCCGACTGGGTGACGATTACGCCCGATAGCAAGAGGGCATACGTTGCCAACGCGGCATCCAATTCGGTGTCGGTGGTGGACATCGCGTCGATGAAAGAGATCACGCGCATTCCGGTGGGCGAAGTTCCCAAGCGGAACATCACCGCCGTACTGCCGTAGAGGTTAAACCGCGCCCGGTTTTACCGAGCCGCGACCAAAGGGAGCGGTGCATCAAGCCATATGTCGAGTCGTGCGCTATCCGCACTCATCTTCGTGTCGGTGATCGGTGGCACGGCGCACGCCGCTACCGATACCAGGAGCCTACTCGACACCTACTGCGTCACCTGCCATAACCAGAAGCTGCACACTGCGGGACTTGCGCTCGACAGTGCCGATGCTACTCACCCCGAGGCTAACCCCGAGTTCTGGGAACGCGTCATCGCGAAGCTACGTGCTGGCTCCATGCCGCCTCCGGGAAGGCCGCGGCCCGACGCCGCCACCTATCGCACCGTAGCCTCTCTGCTGGAAGATCAAATCGACCAGGCTTGGGTAGCGCGTCCGAATCCCGGTCGAGTGCCCGCGGTTCACCGGCTCAATCGCGCGGAATACAACAATGCAATCCGCGACCTCCTGGCGGTCGACCTGGATGTGAAACCGCTGCTCCCCGGCGATGAGACGGCGGACGGCAGCTTCGACAACTTCGCCGATTCGCTTTCGATTTCTACGGCCCATCTGGAGCGGTACCTTTCCGTGGCGCGCGAAGTGACGCGCCTCGCCGTGGGCCTTCCTCCTGTCCGTCCGAAGATCGAAACGTTCCAGATCCCGCTGCATGTCTTGCAAGATGATCGGCAGAGCGAAGACCTGCCGCTCGGCTCGCGCGGCGGCATGGCCATCCGGCACGACTTCCCGGTCAACGGCGAATATCTGGTCAAGATCCGCCTGCAGCGCCAGTATCAGGATTACCTCAAGGGCATGGGCTGGCCGCAACTGGTCGATATCCGCATCGATGGCAAACTGCTGAAGCGTTTCGTGGTGGGCGGCGCGGCGAAAGGCAGGCCGGCCGCATCGAGTTATGCGGGCGATGGCGAGCCGAATTTTGCCGGCGATCCCGAGTGGGAACAATACATGCAGCTCACCGGAGATGCCGGCATGGAAGTTCGCACGCCGGTGGAATCGGGCCCGCATGTGGTCGGTGTCTCGTTCGTGCGCGAGCTGTGGGAGCCAGAGGGCCTGCCACAGCCGCTGCAACGGGGCAGAGTCATCGCGGACGACAACATCTACATGGGCTACGCAAACGTGGGCGCGGTCCAGATCGGCGGCCCGTACCAAACCAGTGGAGCGGCTGGAGACACGCCCAGCCGCCGCGCCATTTTCATTTGTCAGCCGCGTGCGGTCGCCGAAGAAAAAGCCTGTGCCACGAAAATCATTTCCCACATCGCGCGGCTGGCCTACCGGCGGCCGGTGACGCAAACGGACGTGCAAACGCTTCTGCCATTTTTCGACAGCGGACGTAAAGATGGCCGCAGCTTCGATAGCGGCATTCAGTTTGCGCTCGAACGAATCCTGTCCGACCCCGATTTTCTGTTGCGCATCCACCCGCCCGCGGAACGTCGCCTGAGCGATCTGGAATTGGCTTCGCGTCTTTCGTTCTTCCTGTGGAGCAGCATCCCCGACGAGCCGTTGCTTTCACTCGCCGAGCACGGGCAACTCACCAATCCGCAGACACTCGATCAGCAAGTTCGGCGCATGCTGGCCGATCCGCGCGCCACCGATGCGCTGGTGAACAATTTCGCCGCGCAGTGGCTGAACCTGCGGCGTGTCGAGGAGGTGGTGGTCGACCCCGATCGCTACCCAAATTACGACGAGAGCCTGTTGCAGGCGTTTAAAGAGGAGACGGAGCTTTTCGTCGGCAACACCATCCGCGAAGACAGCAGCGTGTCTGAGTTGTTGGATGCCAACTACACCTTCGTCAATGAGCGGCTGGCGCGGCATTACGCGATTCCGGGAATCTACGGCAGCCGCTTTCGAAAGGTTGCGCTGCCGAACCACGAGCAGCGCGGCGGGCTGTTGGCGCAAGGGGCCCTGCTGGCTACGACTTCCTACCCCGACCGCACCTCGCCCGTCCTGCGCGGAAAATATCTGCTGAACAACATATTCGATTTGCCGATCCCGCCACCACCGCCGGGAGTCGACACCAACATTGAAAACAAGCCCGGCGCAGCGCCCAAAACCATGCGCGAGCGCCTGGCGCAGCACCGGCAGAACCCGACGTGCAACAGCTGCCACTCCGTGATCGACCCGCTGGGATTCACGCTGGAGAATTTCGATGTGATCGGCGGCTGGCGAATGGTTGATGAAGTGGGTAAGCCGGTGGATGCAACCGGCGCCACGGTGAGCGGCGCGAAAGTGGAAGGGCTTTCCGGATTGCGGGCACTGCTGCTCGATCAGCCCGAGCAATTTCCGCGAACCGTTACCGAGAAACTGATGGCTTATGCACTAGGGCGGCGCCTGGAATATTACGACCGGCCGGCGGTGCGCAAAATCGTTCGCGACGCTGCGGCTCACGATTATCGCTGGTCATCGATCATACTAGGAATTGTCGAGAGCCCGAACTTTTTGACAGGAGCTCCAGAGGCGCCGAAAGCGCTCCCTTCGGTGGCAGCTCAGTGAAGGAGACGAGATGACGTTTCTGACTCGGAAATCATTGCCGCGGCGAACGCTGCTGCGCGGGATGGGAACGACGCTCGCGCTGCCGTTGATCGAGGCCATGTTGCCGCCTTTCCGCGCCCGCGCCGCCGGAAAGCCCGCCCACCGTTTCCAGGCATTTTACGTGCCCAACGGAATGGCCATGGAGTATTGGACGCCCAAAGGGGAAGGCGCTGCGTTTGAGCTTTCGCCCATTCTCGAACCGCTCGCGCCGTTCAAGAATCAGATGCTGGCGCTTTCCGGCATCAAGTCGAGCTGGAACTACATCCACGCCGGCGCATCGGGGTCGTTCCTCACGGGCACCACCCACGGCGGCCGTAACGAAGTCGAAATCATCGCCGACGTGTCGATGGATCAACTGTTGGCGCGACACTTCGCGAAAGACACGCAGGTCGCCTCGCTGGAGCTTTCGATGGACGTGCCGGCCAACGCAGGCGCTTGCACCGGCAACCTGAGCTGCGTTTACACCCACACGCTCTCCTGGCGTAGCCCAACCCAGCCTCTGCCGACGGAATGGAATCCGCGATCGGTGTTCGAAAAGCTATTCGGCGACAGCGGCAGCACCGACCGGGCCGCACGCGAAGCCCGGTTGTTGCAGCACAAGAGCATCCTCGATTCCGTGACCGCAAAGCTCGCGACGCTCAAGAGCGAACTCGGCCCGCAGGATCAAGCCAAGGTCGACGAATATGCAGACGCCATTCGCGATGTGGAGCGCCGCATTCAGAAGGCCGAAGAACAGGGCGATACCGAGCTCCCGGCCCTGGATCAGCCTCTGGGCGCGCCGCCAGTCTTCGAAGATCACCTGGCGCTGATGCTCGATTTGCAGCTCCTCGCGTTCCAATCCGATCTCACCCGCGTGATCACGTTCATGCTCAGCAAGGAGCAAAGCGCCCGGCCCTATCCCCAAATCGGCGTCCCCGAAGCCCATCACCCTCTTTCCCATCACAACGATGTTCCCGAGTTGATCGAAAAGATGTCGAAGATCAACCGCTATCACACGACGTTGTTCGCGCAATACCTGACCAAGCTGCGCGCCACGCCCGATGGTGACGGCTCCCTGCTCGACCACATGACCATCCTCTACGGCGCCGGCATTTCGAACAGCAACCGGCACTCGGGCGAAAATCTGCCGCTGCTGGTGATGGGAGGCGGGGCAGGGAAGCTCAAGGGCGGGCGTCACATCACCTATTCCGACAAACCCTCAAACGCGAACTTGCTGGTGACCCTGATGGACAAATTGGATGTCCCGGTGGAGCGGCTGGGCGGCAGCACCGGGAAACTCCCGCTCGATACGCTTTCCGGAGTGTAGCCGTGGAACGCAGCCGCGTTGTCGACAGCCCACGTGGGGTCAGGCCTTCCGGCCTGCCGCCGGGCTTCCGCCCGGCGCGCTATCTCGTACTGATCCCACTCACGTTCCCATTCTTTCTCACGGCCGCAGCCGGCGAACGCCCCGCCTTAGTGGACGCCGCCAAGAACGTCGACCACGCAGCCTTGCGCGCTCTTCTCGAAAAGAAGGCCGACGTCAATGCAGCCGAAGCCGATGGTTCCACCGCACTCCTTTGGGCCAGCTATCGCGACGATCTGGAAAGCGCCGACCTGCTGCTCCGTGCCGGTGCGAAGGTAAACGCCGCCAACGACCTGGGCGCGACCCCGCTGTGGGCCGCCAGCCAGAATGGAAGCATTCCGATGGTGCGCAGGCTGCTCGATGCGGGCGCCGACCCGAACCTGCCATTGCTGGCGGGCGAAACTCCGGTGATGGTGGCGTCTCGCTCGGGCTATCCGGAAGTCGTCCAGCAACTACTGGCGCACGACGCGCATGTGAACGCCCACGGCGCGCGCGGCCAGACCGCGCTGATGTGGGCAGCTTCACAAAAACATCCTGAGGTCGTTCAAGTGCTGCTGGAGCACGGCGCCGATGTGAAAGCGCGTTCCGATGTTTGGAGCGACGTGGAAGCGGCGCCGCCACACGGAATTCCGGCGTACAATCGCGCGATCCCGCATGGTGGCGAAACGGCACTGCTGTTCGCGGTCCGTGAGGGAGATCTGCCGTCCGCAAAATTGCTGGCCGCGGCTGGCGCCGATGTGAACGATGCCGATGCCTGGGGCGTCAGCGCCACCGTGCTCGCCGCGCATGCGGATTTTCTCGAGCTGCTCGATTTCCTGCTCGCGAAGGGCGCCGATCCGAACCTGGCCGCGGCCGGTTTCACGGCGCTTCACGCCGCCATCATGCACCGCGATGAAAAGATGGTGGCCGCGCTACTCGATCATGGCGCTGATCCCAACGCGCCGCTGCGCACCTGGACTCCTACCCGCCGCTCGTCTCACGACTTCAATTTCCCGCCGGCGCTGGTGGGCGCCACCCCGTTCTGGCTGGCCGCCCGGTTCACCGAACCCGCCGTGATGCGCCTGCTGGTGAAGCACGGTGCCGATCCGAAGTTCGTGTTACATTCCGACTACATCGCCGAAGCCCGTCTCCAGCACCGCATCGAGTCGACCACCGTGCTGATGGCGGCAATCGGGATGGGCGGCGGTGGCACCGCATGGTCTCAACCGCCGCGCGCACAGCGCGAAGCTCTCGCGCTCGAAAGCGTGAAACTGGCAGCCGAGCTTGGCGTTGATGTCAATGCCGCGAACACCGACGGCCGCACCGCGCTCGATGCGGCGAAAACGCTAGGGTATCAGACGGTGGTTCAGTACCTGGTTGAGAAGGGCGCGCGCTCCAACCGTCCCACACAGAAGCGGCCGGCTCCCGCCGAGCAATAGAGAGAATTGCGACAGATCCGGACGCCGCTCCATGTGGGTATGACTCTAAATAGCTAGCCTGGCCCGCCTAGGCTGGCAGGCTGCTGAAAAAGCCCCAGAACCGCTTGCTAACGCGCACGGCTCGGAAACGCGGCATCGAGTTCACAGGCAGTTACCGAGCCGCGACCGTTAGGGAGCGGAGGTTTGCGGGCTTTTTCAGCAGCCTGCTAGGGTGTTTTGCCAGCGGTTTTCCTACCAGCCTGTAACCTGCTGCATAGAAACAGACGCCCCTCCTATGTAACGACGCAAGACCCCGCGGTGGACGTATGAGAAAAGTGTATCTGGCTCTCCTGGTTATTGCTTTTCTTCGCCAGGCTTCGGCACAAGCCCAGCCCGCGGCTCCGGGTGCGCCTGCCCGAAGCCAGGTGATCGGTCAGGTAACGTCGGTCGATGCAGGAGCGCGGCATATCGTACTGAAGGACGATCGCGGCGGCACGGTTTCCGTTTCGGTTGCCGAAAACACGCCGGTTTTGCGTGTGCCTCCGCGCGAAACCGATCTCAAGAAAGCCACCAAGATCGCTTTTGCGGACATCGCCGCTGGAGACCGCATCCTCGCGGTCGGTGCGAAATCCGACGATGGCAAGGAGCTCCAGGCGCGCACGCTGGTCATCATGAGCCAGGCCGACATCGCGCAATTGCAGCAGCGTGAGCAACAGGACTGGCAGGCCCGTGGAATCGCCGGAACCGTCACTGCAATCGATGCCGCCGCCAAGACTCTCACCGTCAAAGTGGGCCAAAAGACGCTCACGATTCAAGCCGAGGATCGTACCGAATTCCGGCGGTACGCACCGGATTCCGTGAAGTTCGCCGATTCGCTCGCGAGCTCTCTAGGTGAAATCAAATCCGGCGACCAGGTTCGTGCGCTGGGGGACAAGAGCCCGGACGGGCTGACGATCAAGGCCGAGCGTGTGATTTCCGGCTCCTTCCGCCAGATCGCAGCCACCATCAGCTCGATCAATCCGGAGAAAGGCGAAATCCGCGTGAACGACCTCGCCAGCAAGAAGCCGGTGACCGTTACCGTCAATTCTGCGTCCGTTCTGAAGAAACTTCCGCAGTTCCTGGCCGCGCGCCTCTCCCAGCGCTATCAGGCCGGCGCCGCCAACGCGCAGGGTGCTCCGCCTGCGGGTGGGCCCGGCGCTGGAGGGCGGGGTGGGCCCGGCGCAGGAGGGCGTGGCGGGCAAGACCTCGGGCAGGTGCTCGATCGGCTGCCGGCGGTCCCGTTATCCGATCTGAAGCCGGGCGATGCCATCATGGTCTCCGGAAGCTCAGGGAGCGATGCCGGCCGCCTTACGGCGATCAGCCTCCTGGCCGGCGTAGAACCACTGCTAACCGCGTCGCCCGATGCTGCCCGCGACATCATGGCCGGCTGGAATTTCGGCGGGGAGAGTGCGCCGGAATAGCGAGCATTTCATTTCCGAAAGCCGGCAGCGAAAGCTTACCAAACTATGATTCGATCGCGTCAATTATGCGGCTCTGCGGTGATGCTGATGTGGATGGCGTTCGGCGCGGCCGCTCAGACCACCACGGGCGGCGTCCGCGGCGTCCTTTCCGATCCCTCGGGCGCAGTGATTCCCGGCGCCAAAATCTCGATCTCCGGCAATGGCGTCCAGAGGACCGTGGGGACACAGGCGGATGGCAGCTACACCGCCAACGGGCTCCCGCCTGGAGCGTACACCGTTCATGTAGCCTTCCCCGGTTTCGGCACGGTGGATCGCCCCGTCACCGTCAACGCAGGCGGCACGGTCGATGTTCCCATCCAGCTCTTGGTGACTGCGGAAAAACAGCAGGTGACGGTGGAAAGTGAAGCCGGCCCGGCGGTCAGCGTGGCGCCGGATGCCAATGTAGGGGCGCTCGTATTGAAAGGCGAAGACCTGCAGGCGCTACCCGACGATCCCGACGATCTCTCCGACGCTCTGCAGGCGCTCGCCGGCCCAGGCGCCGGACCCAACGGCGGCTCGGTCTACATCGATGGGTTCACCGGCGGCCAACTGCCTCCCAAGGAATCGATCCGTGAAATCCGCATCAATCAGAATCCCTTTTCCGCCGAGTACGACAAGCTGGGTTACGGCCGCATCGAGATCCTCACCAAGCCCGGTTCCGACAAGTTTCGCGGCCAGCTCTTCACCAACTACAGCAACGCCGAGTTCAATTCCCGGAATCCGTTTGCCAGCAACAAGCCGCCTTACCAAAACCGCCAGCTGGGAGGAAATTTCGGCGGTCCGATCAATCGCCGGGCGTCGTTCTTCATTGACTTCAACCGGCGCGACATTCAGGACAACGCCATTACCAACGCGGTCTACCTGAATCCCGCGAACTTTCTGGTGACCCCCATCACCACTTCGGTGGTCACGCCCCTCAACAACACCACCATCGCGCCCCGCGTGGATTACCAGCTCTCGACCAACAACACGCTCACGGTGAGACTCGAGGAGCGGTTCAACAATCGCGAGAACAACGGACTCGGCCGCTACAACCTGCCGCCGCCCTATTCCGATTTGGCGTACAACACCAACAGCAACAACCAGAACGTAATGATCACCGAAACGGCTGTCCTGAACGCGCACACGATCAATGAGACAAGGTTTCAATACTATCGTGGCTGGACGCAGTCGGCCGGCAACGAGATCCCGCAAATCAACGTGGCCAACGAATTCGTCACCGGCGGCAATGGCGTGGGCATCGAAACCGACCTTTCCCATCACTTCGAGCTACAGAATTACACTTCGTTCACGCTGGGTTCCCACACTGTCCGTTTCGGCGGCCGCTTTCGCCGCGATAGCGATCTGAACAGCAACCCGCAAGGTTTCAACGGCACGTTCACGTTCACCGGCGGCGTGGAGCCGGTGCTCGATGCCAACAACCAGCTCGTCTACGATGCCGGCGGCAATCCCGAGACGGCGTTCATTTCGTCGCTCGCTCAATACCAACGCAACCTTGCGTTGCAGCAGGCGGGCCTCAGCGCCGCGCAGATCCAGGCTTTAGGCGGGGGCCCCTCGCGGTTCTCCATCCAGGCCGGGCTGCCCTACGTAAGCTTCGTGCGGTGGGATGCCGGGCCGTTTATCCAGGATGACTGGCGCGTGCGTCCCAACATCACGCTGAGCCTGGGGCTGCGATACGAAACCCAGACCCTGTTTAGCGATCATCAGGATATCGCGCCGCGCGTAGGAATTGCCTGGGCGCCCGGCAGTTCCAAGAACGGCCGGCAAAAAACCGTTATCCGCGCCGGCTTCGGAATCTTCTACGACCGCATCGGTTTCGGCCCATTCGAAAATGCGTTCTTGAACAACGGCGTACGCCAGGTGCAGTACAACGTCGATAACCCCACGTTCAACTACCCCTTCATCCCGCCGATTTCCAGCCTGAGCCCGGGGCAGAACTCCACGTATTCGGTGGATTCGAATCTCCGCCCGGATTCCAACCTGCAAGGCGCGATCGGCGTGGAAAGGCAATTGCCTCACAGCACCACCATCGCGATCAATTACACGTTCGACCGGACCAACCATCTGCCGCAAACCGTGCCGATCAACGCTCCGTTACCGGGCACCTATAATCCGCTGCTGCCGCAAGGTCCCGCCAATGGCGTGTTTCCGTATGGCTACGCCGCCGGCAATCTTTTCGAATACGAATCCGGCGGCGTCTTGAAACAGAACATGCTGCGATTCAACTTCAATACCCAGTTCAATCGGCGCGTTTCGCTGTTCGGGAACTACTCGCTCAACTACGCCCACGATCTTCCGGGCACGCCCTCTGATCCCTACAATTTCTTTTCCGACTGGGGCCGCTCCAACCTGGATGTGCGCCACAATCTCTTTTTCGCTGGTTCTGTGCGCGGACCGGCCCGTCTGCAGTTCTCTCCGTTTGTCAACATCCGTTCCGGCGCGCCCTACAGTATTCTGCTGGGCGACGATCTCTACGGCGACACGTATTACAATGCGCGGCCGGCCTTCGCGGCGGCGGGCGCCTGTCCTTCCGCCTTCTTCGGGACCGTCGGAGACATCTATTGCACGCCCTTCGGCGGATTCAACACTGCGGTGCTCGCGGGCCAGACTGGCAATCTGGTGCCACGGAATTACCTGACGATGGCAGGCATGGTGTCCATCAATATGCGCGTCAACCGCACTTTTGGATTTGGTCCGGTACGTGGCGGAAACCAGGCCGCGGCCAATAACAACGGCGGCCGGCAGTTCAACAACGGCTTCGGCGGCGGCGGTGGGCGGGGCGGCTTTGGGGGCGGTGGCGGCCGTGGCGGCGGTGGCGGCGGGCGCGGCGGCTTCTTCAACGGCGGAGGAGACACCACCGAGCATCGCTACAACTTAACGGTCGGTGTGGGCGTCACCAATATCCTGAACCACCTCAATCCCGGCGGATATCAGGGTGTTCTCAGTTCCACGCAATTTGGCGAACCGACTGGCGTGAATACCGGCTTCGGCGGCGGCGGCTTCAACGGCGGCAATGCCGCGGGGTCGGCCGCAAACAATCGCCGCATCGAAATGCAGCTGCGTTTTTCGTTCTAGTGGAATGCCGGACACCGCCCGCGAAAGCGCGCTGCCTCTGTTCTCACCTGCCGCTTCTACCATCCAGTCTTCATCTCCCGGTTCCATTTGCGAACGGCAGCAGTCATTGCTTGGCGAAATGCAGGATCGTGCCGGCGCTTATAGTAATCCGCAGGCTGATGCGTCAATTCGCGCACGGGACGTGGGATGAAGTGCCCAAGTTCCAATTGGTTCAAGAGGCTTAATGCCCCGCCGCCGACCCTCCCGTCCTTGTGATCGAGCAAGTCAATCAGAAAATCAACCGCTCGCTCATCATCAAGCCACAGGACCTGGAGAAGATGGAGATGAACGAGCAGGCGACCCTCTTTTGCACGATCGAGACACGTGATAAAGACAGAATCCTTGGCTATTCTCCAGAGAGCGCCAGCGATGACTAGGCGCCTACTCTCATCCGATTCCGCATCCAGCATCCTCTGCAAAATCGGAACCGCGTCCAGGTCGTGCAAGGCCCAAGCACCTTGGATGATGTGAGTTTGCCCCAGCGTGAGATTGCGCCTGATTAGACTTCTGGCGACTGCGATCTCTTCCGGAGCGAGGTCATTCAAGAACGAGAGGTCCAACTCACCATGAGTCAACGGGCCGGTATCGCCGAACCAATTCCATAGGAACTTTCCAAATGCGGGCGAGTGGGGACCCTGTGACACTTCCGGTGGAATATCGTAGCTGTCCCTTAATCTCAACCTTGCGACCTCCCGGTCTTCCCCTCGAGGTAACGCCCTATTTCAAACGGCGAGTGCCGAGGTTACCCGCGTTGCTCCAGAAAAACGATGGGCCATGCCCCCACTAGCGATGCGTTCTCATTTCCGGCTTCCCCAGGTGCGGGACGGAATTAAACGAATCGAGCCGCAGATGATCATGGTGCAGCCGGATCACCGTGCACGACGTGTTGTGCAGCACGCCCGCCAGCCGTAACACCCGCTTATCGCAAATCTCCAGCGCCAGCGCCGTCCAGACTCCGATCGGCGTCGCCGAAGTAAACACCACGATGTTCTCGTTGCGATCGCCGTGTCCCAATCTCGCCCGGCAACCGGCAACCCGTTCCAGAAATCCCTGCCAGCTCTCGCCATGATACGGATACCGTCCCTCCACCCACGCCTCCACGATCTTGGTATCGCACGGCATCCAACGCCGATTCACTTCCGCATCCGGCCGTTCCGCCGCCGCGCGCGCGTGCCGCGCCATCTCTTCGTATTCGCGGCGAAACTCCGCGTCCTCCGCGCACATCTGCGGCGCCAACGCGCGGTACACGTCGGTCAGATCGAACTCGTTCCACCCGCAGTCCGGCACAATCTCGGGAAACGCGGCGCCCGCGTCTTGATAAGCAGCTTTCACCTCGGCCGCGGTCTGTTCCTGCCGTGTCAGCGTACCGCTGAACGCTGCTGCGAATTGCATTCCTTCCGAAATAAAGTACTCGCCCAACAGCCGCGCCTGCCGCCGCCCCAGATCCGACAACGAATCGTAGGCCTGACGCGTGCCTGCCTGTCCGTGGCGCACCAGATAAACCCGACTCACGAGTGTTATGATCGCACGCGGGAGGAACATGCAGACCAACAACCTTCTTCTCGCCGCCGGTCTCTTAGCCGCACTTACCACCAGCCTCGCCGCGCAGGAGCGTTCGTTCTATCAACAGACCGATTACAAAGGCCAGGAGATCGGCAAGCTCACCGGCGACGTCTACTACGCCCGCATGGATGATTACGTTTCCATATTCCTGGTCACGTCCGAAGGCATCGTCCTCGTGGAACCGATCGGCACCGAATTCGCCACCTGGCTGAAAGCAGAGATGGCGAAACGTTTTGCTGTGCCCGTGAAGTACGTCATCTACAGCCACTCCCATTGGGATCACGCTTCCGGGGGCGCGGTCTATGCCGATACCGCGCGCTTCATCGGCCACGAGAACATGCTCAAGAACATCGCTATGCCACCGGCCAATACGCCGCTCCCGGCCAACGTGCGCGCGCAGGACAAGAACGGCGACGGAAAAATCGATCCCGCCGAAGCGCAAGGCAATCTCAAAACCATGTTCCGCCTGTACGACGCCGATCACGATGGCTTCCTCAGCGGCGCCGAAATTGTGCGCGGGCCCATCGAGTACGTCCGCGCGCCCGACCTGACCTACACCGAGCGCATGACCATCAACCTCGGCGGCAAACGCGTCGAAATCATCTCCCGGCCCACGGCCCATGCCGACGACAACACCCTCGTGCGCTTCGTCGACGGAACCAACGTTCTATTCGCCTCCGATTGGATCACCGTCCACCGCCTGCCGTTCGGTCCGATCTCGCCCAACGAAATCCCCATGGTCAAGGCCGTCCAGGCCATGGATTTCGAGTACTTCATCTGCAGTCATGGGAAACTGGGCAAGAAGGCCGATGTCACCGCCAACCTGCGCTACCGCGAAGAGCTGCGCGATGCTGTCGCCCGCGCCATCGCCGCCGGCCAGACCCTCGAACAGGCTCAGGCCAGCGTGCTCATGGACAACTACAAGGACTGGGAATTCTACGCGGTGCAGCGACCGCTCAACGTGGCCGGCACCTACCGCGCGCTCACTGCCAGATGACTCGCAACCGGGCCCGCGCTTCCCGAACTATATCCCAGTGAATCAGTGAATTACAGCCCTTTGGAGCGATTGACACTGGTAAACGGAAACACTACAATCGGTGCTACCTGCATGGGAGTCGTGCGTCTGTCCATATCCCCGAGAATAAAGGCGTTACTCGAAATTGGGTTCGTTCTTTACGGAAGCGGTGCGCTCTACGCCGCCTCTGCGCCCCCCGTCGACCAGCGCGCCTTCCTCGATAAATATTGCGTCACCTGCCACAACCAAAAAGCCAAGACCGCCGGTTTGATGCTGGATAAGCTCGACCCCGCGGCTGTTTCCGCGGCGGCCCCGGTCTGGGAGAAGGTCATCGAAAAGATCCGCGGCGGCATGATGCCACCCGCCGGTATGCCGCGGCCCGATCGCGTGGCCATGGACGCATTTGTCGCCTCGCTCGAACAATCTCTCGACCAGGCGTATTTCGCCAAAGTGAATCCCGGCCGCGTGGGCCTTCACCGCCTGAATCGCGCCGAGTACGGCAATGCCGTCCGCGACCTGCTGGGGATGGAGACCGACGTTTCCTCGCTGCTCCCCGCCGATGACGCCAATTTCGGCTTCGATAACATCGCCGATTCGCTGAGCGTCTCGCCCATGCTGATGGAGCGGTACGTAACCGCGGCATGGAAAATCAGCAGCCTCGCCGTCGGCGATCCTAAGATTCCGCCCACCACCTACACCTTCCGCAACCGCCCTGACCTCTCACAGGACCGCCACATCGAAGGCCTTCCCCTCGGCACCCGCGGCGGCATTCTGGTCAAGCACAATTTTCCGCTCAATGCCGAATACCGCTTCAAAGTGCGTTTTTGGGGGAACACGGTCAACACGGTGCGTGGTCTGGAACTGCCCAGCCAGGTGGAAGTCACCCTCGATGGCGCGCGCGTCAAGCTGGTCACCATGGGCGGTGAGGAAGACGCGAATTTCGGCAACACCAATCCCACGGCCTCCGCCGAACAGCTTTCCAAGCGGGTCGAGCTCCAGATTCCCGTCACTGCCGGCCCGCACCACGTGGGCTTCGCGTTCGTACAGCAATCCACCGGTCCTACCGTGGAGCTGCTCGAACCGTACATGCGCGAGAAAGTAGACCCGATCAACACCTCCGGCATTCCCGAAATCGATTGGGTCTCGATCTCCGGCCCAATGAAGCCGACTGGCCCCGGCGACACGCCCAGCCGCCGCCGCATCTTCACCTGTCGCCCGGCTGCCGGCGCCGATGCCGTCCCATGCGCCCGCCAGATTCTCACCGCCTTGGCCCGCCGCGCGTATCGCCGCCCCGTATCCGAGTCCGAGACGGAACGCCTGTTGGGCTACTTCCAGCGCGGCCAAAATGAAGGCGGAAGCTTCGACGCGGGAATCGAGAACGGCTTGGCCTTCCTTCTGGTAAGCCCGCAATTCCTGTTCCGCGCCGAAACCGATGCCGACAAAGTGGCGCCCGGTTCGCCCTACCGTATCAGCGATCTGGAGCTGGCCTCGCGCCTGTCGTTCTTCTTGTGGAGCAGCATCCCCGACGACGAGTTGCTGGCGGTCGCGTCGCGCGGCAAATTGAGCGACCCGGCTGTCCTCGCGCAGCAAGTCAAGCGCATGCTCGCCGACAGCCGGTCCGGCGCGCTCATCCAAAACTTCTTCGGGCAGTGGCTGTACCTGCGGAATCTGAAGGCCACGGTTCCCGATCAACAAGTCTTCCCCGATTTCGACGACAATCTGCGCCAGGCGTTTCTGCGCGAAACCGAGCTGTTCACCGGCAGCATTGTGCGCGACGATCGCAGCGTGGTCGATCTGCTTACCGCGAACTACACCTTCCTGAACGAACGGCTCGCCAAGCATTACGGCATCCCGAACGTATATGGCAACCAGTTCCGTCGCGTGACGCTCACCGACCCCGCGCGCCGCGGGTTGCTCGGCCAGGGCAGCGTACTCACCGTCTCGTCGTATGCCAATCGCACTTCGCCGGTGCTGCGCGGCAAATGGATCCTCACCAACATCCTGGGCACGCCGCCTCCGCCGCCTCCGCCGAATGTGCCGGCGTTTAACGAAATGGCCAGCGGCACGGTGCGCGAACGGATGGTCCAGCACCGCTCCAACCCCGCCTGCTCGGGCTGCCATAGCGTGATGGATCCGGTCGGCTTCGCCATGGAGAATTTCGATGCCGTGGGGCACTGGCGAACCAGGGACAGCGGCGCTCCCGTGGATGCAACTGGCGCGCTGCCCGATGGAACCAAGGTCGATGGCGCGGCTTCGATGATTACCGCATTGGCCGCCCACCCCGAGCAGTTCGTCCGCACCATGACCGCCATGATGCTCACGTATGCCCTGGGCCGCGGTCTCGAATATTACGACATGCCGGTAGTACGCACCGTGGCGCGCGAGGCCGGCAAGAATAACTACCGTTTTTCCGAAGTGGTGCTGGGCATCGTGAAAAGCCCTCCCTTCCAGATGAAGGTGAAGTCGCCGGAGCCCGCCAATGCGCTCGCGGCCGTTGCCGAACCGAAACGTTGAGGGGTCAGAAGGAGTCGTCGATGAATTTCCTCACTAAGAATCACCTGTCGCGCCGCGCAATGCTGCGTGGCGCGGGCGCCGCGGTAGCTCTGCCGCTGCTCGATGCGATGCTTCCGGCTCAAACACCCCTGGCGAAGACGGCCGGGGCGGGCACCTTGCGCGCGGGCTTCATCTACGTGCCGCACGGCGCGATTCTTCCCCAGTGGACTCCCATCGGCGATGGCCCCGGCTTCAAGTTCTCCCGCATTCTGAAACCGCTCGAGCCGTTCCGTGACCGCGTCACCGTAGTTACCGGATGCGCCATCAACGCCGAAAACGGCCACGCCATCAGCAACTCGATGTGGCTGAATGGCGTCCGGCCCGCCCACGGAACCGAGATCCGCTCGGGCACCACCGTGGACCAGTTGATCGCCAACAAGATCGGCCAGGATACAACGTTCCCCTCGCTGGAACTCGCTACCGAAGACCACTCCGCCGAGTTGGGAAGCTGCGGCGGCGATTACGCCTGCGCCTACATGAACACCATCTCCTGGCGCAACCCCACCACGCCCAATCCCATGGAGCTGAACCCGCGCGTGGTTTTCGAACGCCTGTTCGGAGGCGATGGCGCCACCGCCGCCGAGCGCCTGGCCCGCTTGAAGGATAACCTCAGTCTTCTGGATGGCGTGACCGCCAGCGCCAAGTCCCTCTCCAAGGGCCTCGAAGCCCACGACCGCGCGCGCCTGAGCGATTATCTAGATAACGTCCGCGAAATCGAGCGCCGCATCTCGCAAGCCGAGAGGAAGAACAGCGAATCGGAACTGGCCGCGCCCGAAACCCCGGCCGGGATCCCCGATTCCTTCGAAGAGCACGCCAAGCTGATGTTCGATCTATGGGCGCTCGCCTTCCAGGGCGACATCACCCGCGTCACTACGTTCATGATGGCGCGCGAGCTCAGCACCCGCACCTATCCGCAGATCGGCGTCTCCGAAGGCCATCATCCCGTTTCGCACCACCAGAACGTGCCCGAGCAGATTGAAAAGCACGCCAAGATCAACACCTATCACATCACCCTGTTCGCCGGCTTCCTGGAAAAACTGCGCCAGACGCCCGATGGCGATGGCAACCTGCTCGACCATTCGATGATTCTCTACGGCAGCGGCATGAGCAACGGCAACGTCCACAGCCACGATATTCTTCCGGCGGTAATTGTCGGCGGCGGAGCCGGCAGGCTAAGAGGCAACAACCACGTCAAAGTACGGCTACGGACGCCGCTGGCAAACGTCCTGGTCAGTCTGCTCGACAAAGCCGGCGTCCCCACCGACCACTTGGGCGACAGCAACGGCCGCGTGGAGATTTAGTGTAGTGCGTCATACGGAATGCAGGGTAACTCCGTGGGGCAGACGATCGGTTTTTGTCGTCTGCCTGCGCCGCACAGCGGCAGACCGCGAAAGACGACGGTCTGCCCCACGGAATTATTTGTGACCCGGCCTGTGTGTGTCAAAGAACCGCGCGCGTAAGCAAGCGGAAGGAGATCAACGATGAGGACGTCAATCTTAATCCTGGCCGTCGTAACCATCACCACCGCTCCGGCCGCCGATCTCCGCCTGGTAGAAGCCGCCCGGAACCAGGACGCCGCCGCCGTGCGCTCGTTGCTCAAACAACACCTGGACCCCAACACCACCGATATCGATGGCACCACCCCCCTGATCTACGCCGCCCATCAAAACAATCTCGACCTCGTAAAAGCCCTGCTAGCCGCCGGCGCCAACGCCAAAGCCGCCAATCGCTATAACGTCACCGCGCTTTCCGAAGCCTGCAACGTCGGCAACGGCGAAATGATCCAAGCCCTGCTAAAAGCCGGCTCCGATCCCAACGCCACCATCGGCCAAGGCGAAACTCCGCTGATGACGGCCTCGCGAACTGGAACCATCGACGGCGTCAAAGCTCTGCTTGCCGCCGGCGCCGATGCCAAAGCCAAGGAATCCTACCGCGGCGAAACGGCGCTCATGTGGGCCGTGGCCGAGAATCACGCCGAGGTCGCGAAGCTGCTGCTCGCCGCCGGCGCGGACGTCAATGCCCGATCCACGTACTTCGATTTCAATTTCCGCAAAGTCGCCTCAGGTGGCACGCAGGCCATCCTCTTCCGCGGCGGCCTGACCCCGCTCCTGTTTGCCGCGCGCCAGGGCGCGGTGGAATCCGCGCAGGTCTTGATCGACGCCGGCGCAGATATCAACCTGGCCGAGCCGGAATTCCACTTTACCCCGATCCTCGAAGCGATCTACAACGATCACTACGATCTGGCGGCGCTGTTGGTCGAGAAGAAAGCTAATCCCGACGGAGCGCTCTACCTCGCCGTGGAAATGCGCAACCTCGATTACTTCGGCAACCGCCCGCGCAAGCCGGTCACCGACAAGCTCGACGAGTTGAGCTTTGTAAAATTCATGCTCGATCATGGCGCCGATCCCAATGCCATGCTGAACACCAAGCTGCCCGGCCGCATGGCGCAAGGAGCCATCACCGTGCCTAAGGGCGCCACGCCGTTCTACCGCGCAGCGCGCTCGGCCGATCTGGCCGTGATGCGCCTGCTGCTCGAAAAAGGCGCAGATCCCAACCGGCCCACCGACGACCACACCACGCCTCTGCTCGCCGCTGCCACCGGCCAGGGCGCGCGTTTTGCGGGCGGCGAAGAACGGCCGATCCCTGAATTCGTCGAAGCCATCCGCCTCTGCCTGGACAAAGGCGCCGATATCAACACCACCAATGACCGCGGCGATACACCGATGCACGCCGCCGCCGAGCGCGGCGCCGACGAGATGGTCCAGTTCCTGGCCGATCACGGCGCGAAGCTCGATGTGAAAAATAAGTCCGGGCGCACACCGCTCGATGTCGCCATGGGCATCGGAGGCGTCGCTAATACCGGCGGCAGCGTCCACACCAGCACCGCCGAGCTGATTCGCAAGCTGATGGCCCGCGCCACCCAAAAAGTCGCCCAGGTGCAATAGGTGCCGATGCCGCGTTTCCTCTTCTTTGCGAGCGTGCTGCTGGCCTTGCCCGCTACGGCGCAGAACTTGCCGGACGGTCCTGGCAAGGATCTGTTCGCCAATGTGTGCAGCACGTGCCACGGCCTCGAAATCGCCACCAGCCAGAAGAAGCCACGTGCGCTCTGGCAGTCCACCGTCGATTCCATGGTGGCCAAAGGCGCCGAAGCGACGAAGGAGCAAGCTGCGGCCATCGTCAATTACCTGGCCAAGAATTTCGCCTCCGGCGAGGGCGCGGCCACTCCTGACCCCGTCGCGCCCGCCTCTGCCGCAGCCAACGCCATGCCCGAGGGCCCTGGCAAACAAATCATCCTGCGCGAGTGCACCGCCTGCCATCTTCCCGATCACTTCGTCAAGTACCGGCACACGAACGAGGAATGGCAGGCGATCGTGATCCGCATGGGCACGCGCGTCCGCTCCGCGACGAAAGAAGAGCTCGACACGGTCCAGAAATATCTCTTTACGAATTTTCCGAAAGTGGAAGAAGCCGGCAAGCTCAACGTCAACAAAGCCGGCGCCGCAGAAATCGCCGCGAGCCTGGGCCTCACGCCCGAGGAAGCCAAGGCAGTGGTCGAGTACCGCCAGCAGCACGGCACGTTCCGCGAATGGGGCGAGCTCCTCGCGATCTACGGCGTCGACGGCCGCAAGATAGAAGCAGCCAAGGACCGCATGAGCTTTTAGCGTGGGGCCAGGCCTTCCGGCCTGCCGCCGGGCTTCGGCCCGGCGCCCTGGCTAGTCTACGCACCCGACGCGTCAGACGATTTCCTTTCCATTAAATAAGCCGTATTTTATATGAATGGCTAAGAACATCGTCGTTTGCTGCGATGGCACCGGCAACAGCTTCGACCAGATCCAGAAAGATTCGAATGTTGCCAAGCTCTATTCGTGCATCACCATCGATGCGTCGCAGGTGTGTTATTACCATCCTGGAGTCGGCACCATGGGTGCCCAGAATGTCCGGTGGTGGATCGCCCGCCAGTGGTGGCGCCTGAAAGGACTGGCATTCGGGGCTGGCCTTCTCGCAAATGTTGGTGACGCTTACCGGTTCCTGATGGATGAATACGCCGACGGTGACAAGATCTATCTATTCGGCTTTAGCCGCGGCTCCTATACGGTGCGGGCGTTGGCTAGTCTGCTTCACGTATTTGGCCTGCTGTGCCGCGGCAACCATGGCGCCATACCGTACATCCTGCGCATGTATTCGCATCGTACGCGGGTTGCGAACCATAAACACGTCACTTTTCCGGTGGATGAAGCATTCAAATGGCAGTTCACCGACTCGCGCCCGGTGGAGATTCACTTCTGTGGAATCTGGGACACGGTCAGCTCCTATGGCTGGGTATACAATCCAATCAAGCTTCCTTTCATCGGAAACAATCCGATTGTTAGAACCGGTCGTCATGCCGTTTCCATCGATGAGCGGCGCTTCTTTTACCAGGACAATCTTTGGGGCCAGCCGGGTCCCGGTCAGGATATTCGCCAGGTGTGGTTTTCAGGCGTTCATTCGGATGTGGGAGGCAGTTACCTCGAAAAAGGAAGCGGCCTCTCGAAGGTCGCATTTGAGTGGCTTCTTGTGGAAGGGCAGAAAGCGGGTCTAATAATTCAGCGGGCTAAGGCGGAGACCATCTTAGGCCGCGTGCCTCCGAAGGTTGTCGGTCTGCCACACTATGTACCGCCCAACGAGAATGGAAAACTCCATAAGTCCCTGTGGGGGCCATGGTGGTTGGTGGAATATCTGCCTCACCGAGATCCGCACAAGGGTGGCGGATGTTACTTGCCCCTGGGCCGCAGGCGCAAGATACCGGAAGGGTCCTTCATTCATGAACTTTCGCTAAAGAGTAAGCGGTTCCCGAAGAATCTGCCGAAGCATTATCAAATCGAACCACACCAACCCTTCTAACGCGATCGCTGAATGGGCCTCGATCTGACTCTTACTGCTTCGCCGACTCCTTCTGCCGCGTGATGAGGTACGCTTGAATCGCGCTCACCTGTTTCGCGGTGAGCACCTTCTGGAACGACGGCATCCCCAACGACGCGCGGCTGCCGCCTAAGACGATCCCTTCTAGGCCTTCGAGCGTTCCTTTGCTGGCGTAGCGAAGGTCGGGGTTGGGGCCGGAAACCGCGTTGATGCCGTGGCACATCGCGCACTGTGCATTGAACAGCAGGCCGCCTTCGTGGATGGTCTGCGGTGAGGCTTTGGTAGTCAGGACGGATACCGGAGGATCCTTATGGCCGTAGGCAGGGGCTTTCAGCGTAGCGTTGCCATCGATCATGAACGTCACGATGCGGCCGTAGCCTGGTTTGACGGGGCCCGTTCCGGGAGCGTTGAACCCGCCCGAGCCGCCGCCCCATCCCGCCATCACCGACACATACTGCACGCCGTTCACCAGATAGGTCACCGGAGGGCCGATGATTCCGGTGCCCGCGTCGAAGCTCCAGAGTTGTTTGCCGTCGGTGGCGCGGTATGCGGCGAGCATGCCATCGGCGCGTCCCTGGAATACCAGGTTTCCGGCGGTAGCCAAAACGCCGCCGCCCTCAGCCGTCGGGTATTGCGTTCGCCACGCGGCCTTCTGCCCGACCGGATCCCACGCCACCAGTTCTCCTGTGGGCGCGGGAAGTTTGACCAATTGCGCGTTCAGCGGCCCATCGTAGTCTCCGTCCAGCGCAAGGTTCAAGCCATCGGCGTTGTATTTCCATTTCGCATCGGGCGCATGCACGAACTCCGTGTTGGTCTTGGCAGCCAGATAAACCAGGCCGGTCGTGGGACTGAACGCGATCGGGTGCCAATTGTGTGCACCGTCCGGGCTGGGCGAAACGATCACGGGCTTCGACTCGGCGACGCCGGCCATTTCGATGGGGCGGCCTGTTTTCGGGTCGAGTCCCGAAGCCCAGGTGACGCCGTTGACGAACGCCGCGCCCGAAATGAACTCGCCGGTCTCGCGGTCCAGAACGTAGAAGAACCCGTTCTTGTTGGCCTGCATGATCACTTTGCGCATGCGGCCGCCGATGGTGAGATCGGCCTGTACCAGCGGTTGCGTGGCGTCGAAGTCGAAATTGTCGCCGGGCGTGGTTTGGAAGTACCAGGCCATTTCGCCGTTGCTCGCGTGCACGGCAATGATCGATGCGGTGTACAGGCTGTCGCCTTTGCCGCGGATCGAGCGGTACCACGCGGTGGGATTGGCCGTTCCGAAGTACAGCAGGTCGAGCGCGGGGTCGTAGGCAACGCCTTCCCATGGCGTGCCGCCGCCGCCCACCGTCCACCAGTCGCCGTTCCACGTCTTGGCCGCTGCCTCCATGGCTTTCGATTCGAACCCCTTCGAAGGATCGCCGGGTACGGTGTACGAGCGCCACGCCAGCTTGCCCGTTTCCGCGTCGAACGCCGAGACGTACCCGCGCACGCCATACTCCGAGCCCGCGTCGCCGATTACCACCATCCCCTTGGCGATGCGCGGCGCGCTGGTGATCGAGTAGGGTTTGGCGCTATCGGCCACGGTTGCGGTCCACACCGGCATCCCTGTGTGTTCATCCAGCGCGATCAGGCGGCCATCCAGCGTGCCCACGTATACCTTGCCCTTGTAGAGAGCCACACCGCGGTTCACCACATCGCAGCAGATGAAGTACGCGCGTTCGCGAGTCACCTTCGGATCGTAGGTCCAGCGCTGCTCGCCCGTCTTGGCATCGATGGCGTACACCACGCTCCAGGCGCCGGTGGTGTAGATGACGCCATCCTCCACCAGTGGCGAGGCCTCGAGGCCACGCGTGGTGCTCAATTCCTTACTCCAGGCCAGTCCCAGTTTGCCGACCGTCTGCTCGTTGATCTGGTTCAACGGACTGAACCGATGGTCGTCGTAGGTTCGTCCGTACATCAGCCAGTTGGCCGAATCCTGATCGGCGCTCCGCAGCGCCGCGTCGTCGAGAGTCTTCGGCTGGCTGCTGCAGGAACCGAGAGCAAACAGGGCGGGCAACATGGCCCCGGCAATTGCGTAACGTTTCAACATGGAACTGACCTCTCAAGCATTAGACTGCTCCGCGATCGGATGCCTCCTCGGCGGATAGCTCGTCCAGAAGCTTGGCGGCCGCGCTCAGTCTGTCCACGCCGAAGACGACTAAGACCAGCTGCGATCCCGGATCGACTCCGCAGTAGGAGTAGTCAATGTTAATCTGCTTTTCACCCAATCGGGCGGCGGCGCGTCCCAATTGTCCCGGGCGATGCGCCAGCCGCACGGTGGCGACTTCCGTCTCTTCGAAGATCATCCCCAGGCCGCCGAGCACGGCGTTGGCGCTGGCCGGATCGTCCACCAGGAAGCGCGCCAGGCTCTCGCCTTCCTCCACGTACGATTCAAAAGCCAGCACGTTGACACCGCGCTCCGCCAGGGCGAGAAAGCATTTTCCCAACGCGCCCGGCTTGTCCTCAATCGTTACCGTAAATTCCTTCGCCTTCGCCATGCGACTTGCCTCCGTGGTTTTCGAGGACAGCGCGAACGGGGCGCCCGTCATCTTCAGAATATTACTGCAGGTACTTTCCGATCTCGGGATTGCCATTTCCGCTACAGCCTGCCGGGCCGTAGCGCAGGTACTTCTGCACTCGGCCCGCGCCATCGACTTCGCCGGTGTACAGGTTCCCGTCGCCATCCGCCGCGACCACGTGCGGCCAGTGCAACTCGCCCGCTTGACGGCCGCCCGTTCCGACGCGGCCCATTTCCTCCAGGTTTTGCCGATTCACGATGTAGATGGTGTCGTTGGTGAGGTCGGCGATGTACATGCAGCTCTGCTTAGGGTCCGTCGAAAAGTTCACGGTCCCGGACGTTCCGGCCGCCGTCTGCGGCGCCACGTGGATCTCTCCCACGAAACCGCACTTGCCAACCTCGCCCTCCGGGTTCGCGCAGACCTTGCCGGCCTCGGATGCCTTGAAGATCTGGACGCGGTTGTTGCTGCGGTCGCAGACGTAGAGCTGGCCGTCGCTGGCCAGCTTGGCGCAATGCACCGGGCTGCGGAAGAACTTCGGTTTCATCTCGCCGCGCTTGTATTCCGCGGGCCACGAGCTAGTGCCTTCGCCGACGTCTTCACCCGGCCCAGCGCCGTTTTCGCCGGCCACGGGGTTTTGGCCGTAAGCGCCGAAATGGCCCACGTACTTGCCGGTGCCTGCGTCCACAATCAGTACGCGCCGGTTGCCGTAGCCATCGGCGATGTACATGAGGTTCGTCTTGGGATCGACAGTCATGTCGGCGGGCCAGTACGGTTCGGGAGTCCCGTTGACGCCGCCGTTGGTGTCGTTGCTGTTCGGACCCTTGGCGCCGGCCGTGCCGATCTGCAGGACGAACGTGCCGTCGGTTTTGAATTTCAGTAAATGCGAATCGTTGCCAAAGCTCGGCGCCCAGGGATATTGGCCGTGGAAATTACGCGCCTGGCCGTTTCCGGCGATGTAGACAAAATCGTTGTGATCGACGTAGATTCCATGCTCGCGCGCGGGCCAAACGCAGCCGTCCTGCTGGCGGCATTTCTTCTCGAGGAAACCGGGATCGCCGGGACCGCCCCAAGCCTGCACCAGATTGCCGGCTTTGTCGAACTCGAGGACCGAGGGCGCGGGGGTGCAGCAACCGGCCAGCTGTCCGTACGGGCGCGCGAATCCCAGCGGGCTGATGGGCCGGCCCTTGGCGTCTTTCCCCGCTTCGCTTTGCATGCCGCTATCGGTGGAACCGAGCGAACGCGGCCGGTGGTAGACCCAGATGTGATCGTGCCGGTCGACGAAGATTCCGCCAATATCGCCGACAATCCAGTTGTGGGGAAGCGGCTTCGGCCAAGCGGGGTCGAGCACAAAGCTCGGAGCATTCTTGTTGTGCGTAGCGGGCGTGGCTTCGGCGATCCGCTCCAGGACCTTGGCCTTTTGCAGCGCTTCGACAGCACTGTTGGGCGATTGTGCGCCGAGCGCCGCCGCGGAGATCGCCGCGAGAGCGGCAATTCGAATGTCTGTGAGAGTCATGCTCACACTCCTTTTTGACCGCTCCCTCTGGTCGCGGCTCAGAAACGCGACGACGATTACCGAGCCGCGACCAAAGGGAGCGGTTGTGTTGCTCTTAGAACAGCGGCCGGAACAATTCGTGCACTACCAGCCCCGGCCGGCCGCTGGCGCCCGAGTAGATGTTGCCTTTGAGATCCACACCGAGGAACTCCGTCCCTGCGCCGCGCGTCACCTCTTCGTCGGGGATGAATGCTTTCACCCAACCGGTCTTGACGTCGGCGACACGGATGCCGCGCTCCCAGCCGGGGTTCCAGTGCGCGTCGGACATGCCATCCGCTACGTAGATGTTGCCCTGTTTGTCGATGGCGATGGCGCTAGGTTTGCCGAACTGCGTCCACTGCGTAATGAAGTTGCCTTCCTTGTCGAGCACCTGGACGCGGTTGTTGCCCCGGTCGGCAATATACAGCCGGCCTTCGGAATCGATCTCGATGCCGTGGGGATCGTTGAATTGGAGCGGCCCGTGGCCTTCCGACCCGATGCCGCCGCCCCAGGACTTGAGGAACTTGCCATCCTTATTAAAGCGGACCAGCCGGTTGTTGCCGCCGCGGGAGCCGAACATGTTCTCCTTGTTGGGACCGCGTTGCGCGCTGCCGTGGCCATCCGTGATCCAGATGTCGCCATTCTCGGCGACTACTACGCCCGTGGGCCCATTGAAGTGCTTCTCGTCGGCGCCCGATACGCCGGCTTCACCCAGCGTCATCAGGATCTTTCCATCCGGACTGAACTTGAGGACCTGATGGCCCATGTGCTTCTTGAAGCCCGCTTCCCCGCGCGGGTCACCCGCCGGTGCTCCGTCGGTTACCCAGATGTTGCTTTCGCGATCGATAAAGAACCCGTGCGGAAACGAGATGAGGCCCTTGCCGAAGCTTTTCGTGAGTTTGCCGTCGAGGTCCACCTGGATGATGGGGTCGAGATCGGATTCGGCGCAGCCGTTGGCGCCGCACCGATCGAGGATCCAGAGGTGTTTGCCATCGGGATCCATGCGGATGCCGCTGGCGACGCCGATCTTTCGGCCCTGGAGTTTGTCCCAGTTGTAGTTCACTTTGTACGGGCTTGTGGACGTCTGGGCAGCGGCCGTGAATGCGGCGATGCAGAATACGGTGGCGAATCGTGTGGAACGCAACATCGGTGCACCTCCCCGGAGATAACGAGAATACTACTTTCCGGCCTGGTGTAGTGCAGAAGCAGGCTTACGTGGGTGCAGGCCTTCTGGCCTGCCGCCGGGCTTCCGCCCGGCGCGCCGCGCCGAAGCGCGGCGGCGGCCCGGAAGGGCCGTCCCCACTTTAGTCTCCCGTCTCGACAACCGGGTGCAGAACTTTGCGAGTCCCGCGCAGGCCGCGCCACCAGTCCAGGACACCCGACATGTAGGTGTAGACCACCGGCGTGAGGTAGAGAGTCATCAATTGCGAAAACGCCAGACCTCCGACAACCGCCACGCCCAATGGCCGGCGCGCCTCGCCGCCGGCGCCCCAGCCCAGCGCGACCGGAATGCCGCCCAAAAGAGCGGCCATAGTGGTCATCATGATGGGGCGGAAGCGGATCAGGCAACCCTCGTAAATGGCCTCGGCGGGCGGTTTGCCTTCCTTGCGCTCGACTTCCAGCGCGAAATCGATCTGCATGATGGCGTTCTTCTTCACGATGCCGATGAGCATAATCAGCCCGACGAAGCTGTAGATGCTCAAGTCAATCTTAAAGAGCAAAAGCGTCAGGAGCGCGCCGAAACCGGCAGATGGCAGGCCGGAAAGAATTGTTAGCGGATGGATGTAGCTTTCGTAGAGCACGCCGAGGACGATGTACACCACCAGGACCGCAATCAGCAGCAGAAGCCCCATGTTGCGGAGCGAGTCCTGGAAAAGTTTGGCTGATCCTTGAAACGCTCCGGTGACCGAAGCCGGGAGAATCTCTTTGGCGGTTGCCTCGATCTCATCGGTAGCGGTGCCGAGCGAAACTCCCGGTTTGAGCCCGAACGAAATGGTTACGGACGGCAGCTGGCCGGTGTGGTTGATGCTGGTGGGGCCCGCGTCCAGCCGCAGCTTCGCCACGGCGCTCAGCGGAACCAGTTGTCCGGTGTTCGATTTCAAATACAGGAGCCGGAGCGAATCCTCATGCTGCTGGTATTGCGGGAGGAGCTCGAGCAGCACGCGGTACTGATTGTCCGCTCCATAAATGGTGGAGACCAGTTGCGGTCCAAAGGCGTCGTATAACATGTTGGCGATGTTGTTCCAGTCCACGCCCAATGCCGCCGCGCGGTCGCGGTCGACTTCGATTTCGATCTGCGGGTTCTTGATCTGCAGGTCGCTGATCACGTCCACCAGCCCCGGCAATTGGCCCATGGCCCGTTCCATTCTCGGAGCTGCGCGGTACAGATCGTCGGTGTCCGGTCCGTACAGCGTGTAATCGTACGCAGCCGATGAATTGCGCCCGCCGATACGGATCGATTGCGGAATCTGCATTCCCACGCGCAGGCCGGGGATGTTGGAGATGCGCGGGCGAACCCGGTTGACGACATCCACTACGGTGGATTTTCGCTGGCGGCGCGGCTTCAGGTTGACGCTGAGGAAGCCGACATTCCCGCTGGCGCCGCCACCACCGGTGCGCATGAAGAACGTCAGCACATCCGGATCGCTGACTACCATCTCGGCCACCATCTGCGAATATTTCAGCGTCTGGTAGTACGAGGTGCCCTGGTTCATCTGCATGTTGATGTTGAACTGGTCCTGGTCGGTGTCGGGAATGAATCCTTTGGGGACGGCCACGTACAAGAACCCCGTAACTGTAACGACCGCCAGCAGGACCGAGACCATCACCAGCCGGTGCCCGAGCACCCAGCGCAGCGTAGTGCCGTAGAGATTGCGCGTTGCCTCGAAACTGCGCTCGACCATCCGGTACAAAAAGCCGTGCCCTTCCGGTTTGAACTCGCGCAGAAACCGGCTGCAAAGCAAAGGTGTGAGCGTTACGGAGACGACGCCGGAAATCAGAATCGCGGTGCAGATGGTGACGGCAAACTCGCGGAACAAGCGGCCGAGGATCCCGGCCATGAACAGAATCGGGATAAACACGGCGGCCAGCGAAAGCGTCATGGACACGATGGTGAAGCCGATCTCACGCGAGCCATTGAGCGCCGCGACAATGGGAGTTTCGCCTTTTTCCAGATGGCGGACGATATTCTCCAGCATGACAATCGCATCATCCACCACGAATCCCACCGAGAGGATCAACGCCATCATCGAGATGCTGTTCAACGTGAAGCCGAGCAGGTACATCACGGAGAATGTCCCGACGATCGAAAACGGCAGCGCCATGGCCGGGATCATGGTGGCGGAAAGATTGCGCAGGAACAGGAAAATTACCAGGATCACCAGCGACAGCGTGGCGATCATGGTGAACTGGATATCCTGGAAGGCTTCGCGGATGTTCTGGCCTTTGTCACCGCGGACCGTCATCCTGACGCTGGGCGGGATCATGCGCTGAAAGTAAGGCCCGAGACGGCGGATGTCATCGATCACGCGAATGGTGTTCGTGCCGGGCTGGCGATTGACCGCGATGATCAAACAGTTGGTGCCCTTGGGGCCGAAGGTGTCGCCATACATGTACGCCATCTGCTTGTCATCTTCCAGACCATCGATGACCGTGGCGACTTCGTTCAGATGCACGGGCGCGCCGTTGCGATAGGTGACGATCAACGGCCGGTAGTCGGCCGCGCGCATGAGTTGCCCGTTGGCCAGAATGTTGTAGGACTTATGCGGTCCAAAGAGCGTGCCGGTCGGAATATTCACATTCCAGTTCTGGATGGCGCTCTGGACTTCGTTGAGACCGATACTGCGGGAGGCCAGTTTGCTTGGGTCGATTTGCACGCGCACGGCGCGCTTGGTGCCACCGAAGATCTGCACTTGGGCTACGCCGGGCACCATGGAGATGCGCGCGCCGATCATGCGCTCGGCATATTCGTCCAAGTCCCCAACGGGCATCGTCGGCGAAGTCGTGCCAAAGAAGATGATCGGTTGATCGCCCGGATTTTGCTTCTTGAAGGAAGGCGGATTGGGCATGCCGGGAGGCAGCAGCGGCATGGCGGCGGCGATCGCGGTCTGCACGTCCACGGCCGCGCCATCAATGTCGCGGCTCAGGTTGAACTGCAGCGTGACATTCGTGCTTCCCTGGTTGCTTTGGGAAATCATCGAGTCCAGGCCGGCGATGGTGGTAAATTGGCGCTCCAGAACGGTGGCCACGGAGGAGGCCATGTTATCCGGACTGGCGCCCGGAAGATTCGCCGAAACCTGGAGGGTAGGATAGTCCACCTGCGGCATGTCGCTAACGGGCAGCGCGTGGTACGCGATGACGCCGAACATGGCGATCGCCAGCATCAGAAGGCTCGTGGCGATGGGCCTTCGAATGAAAGTTTCGGAAACGTTCAAGCGCCGCCTTCCGTTGGCTCGAAACCGGCCGTAGGCATTTGTTTCGAGCCAGGATTCCTATTCTAGCGTTCCGAAACGGCTAAGTATATGTGCCAACGGGCGGTAGGCGGCACCTATTCGCGGCTGCTCCGTTATACGGGACGCCGGGCGGAAGCCCGGCGGCAGGCCGGAAGGCCTGACCCCACAGGGAGTTTGAATTGCTATCATCATCTGCATGTTTGGACGTTACCGGCCGGGTTTACTACTGGTAGTTCTCGCTGTGAGTGCGAAGCCGCAGTGGCTGAATTTTCAAACGCCGGGAGTTCCGCGCACGCCCGACGGCAAGCCCAATCTCAGCGCTCCCGTGCCGCGCGCGCTCGACGGGAAACCTGACCTCTCGGGCGTCTGGATGCACGAGATCACGACTGTTGCGGAGATGAAGCGCCTCTATGGCGCGATCATCGAAGATTCCATAAAAGTGGACGTACCTGGAATGGAGATCGGCACCCAACATAAATACGCCTTCAATATCCTTCTGGACTTCCCGCCCAAGGACTCGCCGATGCGCCCGGAAGCTGAGAAAGCGATGCGCGCGCGCGGAAGCGGTGATGCGAAGGTTTGCACGGACATCGCCGGTATCCCGCTCAACGATCTTCTTTCGGAACCGATAAAGATTGTGCAGGCGCCACGCACGACCGTCCTCCTGTACGAAGTGGATAACATGAACCGGCAAATCTATACGGATGGCCGCGCGCTACCCAAGGAGTTCGATCTTCCGGCGTACCTGGGATACTCGGTCGGCCATTGGGAGGGGGATACCCTGGTTGTGGAGACTGCAGGTTTCAACGACAGAACTGCGCTGGATCTGGTCGGCCACCCACACAGCGAAGCACTGCGTCTCACCGAGCGCTTCCACCGGCGCGACTTTGGGCACATGGATGTGGAGATGACGTTCGACGATCCGAAGATGTATACCAGGCCGTTTACCATCAAGGTGCCGCACGATCTGCTAGCGGATTCGGACATCTTTGAGAGCGTGTGCACCGAGAACGAGAAGGACAGCGCGCATCTGGGCAAGAAGTAGAGCGGCTGTCTACCGTCCCGCCCGCGTCAAGTACGCCACGATCGCATCCAGGTCGGCATTCGAGATTTCGGTTTTGCGGAATCGCGGCATCACGTAGACGCCGTTTCGCACAGCGTTCTTGATCTGCTCAGATGTCAGATCGGTCCGCTCCTCCAACACCGCGGGCTTTGCGCCGCGATAGTGGGCGTTGGCGGCAATGGCGCCGGCTTTTCCGAGGCCCGGGCCATGGCACGGAGTGCACCACTTCTGATAGACGGCGCGGCCTTTGGCTACGGTTGAGTCATCCGCGGCATAGCTGCCAGCGGCCAGGCCGAATGCGATCAGAAGCAATCTTGTCGTATTCACGCCTTTGCCTTTCGCGTGCTCTTCGGCCAGATCCCGCTCTTGCCGGGCGCCAGAATGCCGTTGGGATCGAGCGCATCTTTGATGGTTTCGTGCAAACGGCGCAGGGCGTGGTTGTTGAAGGAGTAGGCGTCGGCCACATCGTCCATGAAAGCAGTGTGTGTTCGGTATTCGCCCCAGCCGTGCTCGGCGCCAACTTGTACGACGCGACGAAATGCGGCGCGCATCTTCCGGTTCTTTTCGACGTCGTGTTCGATGGGGAAAATGAACAGGAAGAAGAACGATCTCGGGTAATAAGTGCCGGCGGGAACGACGCCCACGTTGTTGGCCCCCATCTCGCGCAGAGTCCGGTCGAAGACTTCCGTGGCTTCGAACACGGCCTGGCCCGTCATGGGCGTGATCGGCGAGAAGAAGATATGGCCTTGGCTGTTGGGACCTCCCGAAGTGAAGATGGAAAGACTGGGAACGCCTAGCGGCACCGGGTTGGCCACTTTGGCCAGCGCATCGGCATCGGGCGGCAACCGGTGGGACATGCCGTCCCGAAACTGCGCGCCGGGGATGGCGGAATACTTCCGCTGCGCAAACTTCCATTGCGCCTCGACCACTTCGGCCGGGCCATAAAACGGCAGCTCGATACTCCAGTAGGGAAGCTTTTTGCGCTGGACGTAGGCTTCCAGTTCCGGAATGGATGCGCCGCCGGGCTTGGAGCGAAGCGCGGTCAATTCCGGTTCGCGCGAGGGGCCGAGCAGAGGGCCGCCGACGGTGGTGGTGCCCTGAACGATATTCGAATTCATCAGGTACGACAGCGTATCGACCATCGGAATCAGGTCGTCGTGTTTGGGCACCGTTACGATACCGGTGATCCGGGCTTCCGGCATGGGGTAGAGCCACAGGCCCATCTTGGTGACGATGCCGTAATTGGATTGCGTGAAGATACCATCCACGTATGGGCCGAAACCGTACTTGTACTGCTGCCAGGTACGGGCATTCGGAATGGCGCCCATGCCGGTGCGGACCAAGTCGCCATTGGCGAGCACCACTTCCATGCCGCAGAGGGAAGCGAAATGGTCGCGCAGGGGCGTGTGGCCGCCGCCGCGATCGAGCGTGTTGCCGACGGGGCTGCCCCAACCGGGGTCGGGCGCGTCGATGAACACGTTGAGGCCTTTTTCCTGCGTGTAGCGGTACAGGTCGAAGTAGCTGACTCCAGGCTCGACGAGGGCGTAGTGATTCTTGTCGTCCACTTCCAGAATCCGGTTCATGCGCTTGAGGTCGAGAACTACCGAGCCGGAAAGCCGAGGCGCGGAGCCGCCGTATCCGAGATTCTTGCCGGTGGAGACGGTCCACAGTGGGATCTTGAACGTGTTGGCGATGCGCACGATTTGTTGCACTTGCTCGACGCTCTCGGGTGCGAGGGCTGCGGAAGGAACCGGATCTTCGGGCTCGTGCCAGAAGGGCGAGTAGGAGTCGCGATAGAGTTCCAGGTCTTCGTCAGACGTGAATACCCAGTCCTTGCCGACCACTCGGTCCCATTGGCGGATGGCGGTGGCAAAGTCCTTGGCGGCGATGCCGGGAGGGAGTGTCATGTAGCGGTGGCTCCTGAGCGGTCAGTATACATCGGCGAAAGGCACGTCTCCGTGGTTGGGCGACGCCGGGCAGAAGCCCGGCGGCAGGCCGGAAGGCCTGACCCCCCGCGGAACCCACGCGGGACGCGGGCACCCAGGGACTTCTTGTATACTCGGCGGGACGGAGAAATGAATGCGAACCTTAACCAGCCTCAAGGTGGTTGCTTGCTTGATGATTGCCGGAAGCCTTTCTGCGCAGAACCTGGTGATCAACAATGCGCGGATCATTGACGGCAACGGAGGCGTGATTCAGCGGGGCTCGATCGTGGTCCGGGATGGCCGTATCGTATCGGTTTCCCAAGGAGCGGCGAGCGATGCGAGCGGACAGAAGATCGACGCCAGGGGGATGACCGTCATGCCGGGGTTCATTGATGATCATCGGCACGTCATTTCGGACGGTTCGTTTCCAGGGCCGAATCCGGCGCAGTGGATGAAAGAGCAGTCCTCGAAACGCATGCAGGAGTTTCTGGATGCAGGGTTCACCACGGTTCAATCCTGCGGCGATCCGGTACAGCAGATCGTGGAATTGCAGCGGCTTCTCCGGTCGGGCAATATCAAAGGCCCGCGGCTGTTTACGGCGGCATTCATCCAACTGGCGCGGCCTTCCGGCAACGCACCCGCGGGGCCGCTTACGGTGGATCCGGCACGCACGGATAACTCGCGGCCGCCCAATCGTCCTACGCAGGCCGCCAAAGCAATTCCGGACGAAGAAACCCGCGCGACCGTGCGGCAGTTGAAGCAGGCGGGCATTGACGACGTCAAGGCTGTGATCGTTGTGACTCCGGGAGGGCCTGAGAAGCACACGCTGTCAGTAGCTGTGGATGAGGCGAAGAAAGTCGGGATGCCGGTAATTACGCACGCGGTGAGTGTCGAGGATATGTTCGCTGCGGTGGATGCGGGCACTACGATACTGGCGCATACGCCACACATCGGCCAACTGGATGAAGCGGGCGCGCGCAAGGTGGCGGCATCGAAGATTCCGATGATGTCCACGTTGGGGGTATTCACTCCGGCATTTGCCGAGGAGAACCAGCGCATTCGGCAACGGACGGGGCTGGACCAAGTGGCGCGATTCCGGGACCTGGATCCATTCCCCTGGAATACGCTCTCGAGCGCCGGTCAAGGTCCGGTCAATGCGCGGCTGTTGTGGGAGGCAGGCGTGGTCTACGGTTACGGAACCGATACCACCTTTTTGCCGAAAGACTCATTGGCGCAGGAGCTGCGTCCGCTGCGCCTTGTCTTCTCCAATAGCCAGGTGGTGGAGATTCTGACTCGTAACGCCGCTACCGTGATCGGCCACGGCAAGGACCTCGGTACGCTCGAAGCAGGGAAGCAGGCGGACATCGTGATGCTGGATGGCGACCCGTTGACGGACATCAACGACGTGTTGAAGGTCAAGTTGGTGATCAAGGACGGGAGCGTGGCGGTGGATCACCGAGGAGCGGCAAAATAAGCGCAGTCAACTCGAGCGCAGCCGCCATTCGCCGGAATAGACGTTGAATCGCTGCTCGCGGGCAAAGCCGATCAACGTCATACCGAACCGCTGGGCCATTTCGACTGCGAGACTGGATGGCGCTCCGACCGCGATGAGCACTGGCACGGCCGCCATGAGAGCCTTCTGGACCAACTCGAAACTAGCGCGCCCACTAAGCAGAATCAAGTGATCGTCCAAGGGCAAGCCGCCGCTCCGGAATCTGCTGCCGATGAGTTTGTCAACGGCATTGTGGCGCCCCACGTCCTCGCGGACCGCAAGGAGTTGTCCACCGGAATCGAATAGGGCCGCTGCGTGCAGTCCGCCGGTGTGGTCGAAAACCTGTTGGCTCGATCGCAACATCTCCGGCAGGCGATGAATCAGGCTGGCGTCGATCACGGGCCGATCCTTTGCCAAGGTAGGGCAGCCGACTGTTTCGAGGGCCTGGATGGAGGCCTTGCCGCAGACGCCGCAGCTCGAGCTCATGTAGAAATGGCGCTCGAGGCGGCTGAGATCGACGCCGGCTTGCTCGGCCAGCGACACGGTTACCTGGTTTTCGCCGGTGATCGAGATATCAGCGATCTGGGTGCGATCACGCAGGATGCCCTCGGTGAAGAGGAAACCGGCGGCGAGTTCCTCGTCGTTGCCCGGCGTACGCATGGTGATGGACACGTTGCGCTCGCCGAGCAGGATCTCGAGCGGTTCTTCTACCGCGAGCGAGTCCTGCCGCTCGGAAATCGCGCCATTCGCGACCGTACGGATGCGAACCGTGGCGATATTGGGTCCCTCAGTGGCGCTCATATCAGTGCCATGGGTTGCTCCAGCGCGCGTCGTGGAGCAGATCCTCGTCGGTAAGCGATTTCAGAAATTCGATCAGATCGCGTTTCTCGTCAGCAGATAGCGGAAATGGGCGGAGGATGCGCGATTTGTTCGGATTGTCCAGTTTGCCGCCGGCGGCGTAATGATCGATGACGTCGCCGAGCGTGGCCAGGCTGCCATCGTGCATGTACGGCGCGGTGACGGCGATGTTTCGAAGTGTGGGCGCGCGAAATCTTCCAAGGTCCTCGGCTTTTCGCGTCCGCTCATAGACGCCGCGATTCGGAGGCAGATATAGCGCGACACCGGTATTGAAAAAGCCCGCTCGGGGATCGCCCATCGCCTCCCGGTCCACGCCTCCTTCAAACCGGACGGTGGTGAAATTCCAGCCGCCGTGGCACTGAAAGCATCCCCCGCGTTCGCTCGAGGAGAAGAGCAGCTCGCCGCGTTTGGCGGAATCGGAGATGGCCGAGGAGTCTCCACCCCACCGGTACCGGTCGTAGGGCGACCGCATGGAGATAATGGTGCGTTCGAATGCCGCGATTGCTTTCGTGACGTTTGCGAGCGTGTAGATCTCGCCTGCTTCCGGGAACGCCTGCGGGAACAGACGCTGGTAAACAGGATCGCCGCGTAATGCGTTGAGGAACTCCTGTTCATGCCCCTTCAGGCCGAGCTCGATGGGTTCTTCGCCCAACATGGGCGTCAGCGCCTGCTCTTCGAGCGAGTGCAGTTCGGGATTGGCCCAAGTGAGCGACGGCGCGTACGCGACGTTCACCAGGCTCATGCTGCTGCGCGGATGCAGCTCACCGGTGGCGCCCTGTGCATAAGCTCGACCGTCCGTGAAGGCCAGTTCCTGGCGATGGCAACTCGCGCACGATGCTTTTCCGTTGACCGACATTCGCTGGTCGTAAAAGAGGTAGCGGCCGAGTTCGACTTTCGCCGCGCTCATCGGATTGTGGTGGGGCACGGACGGGCGCGGAAATCCTGGCGGAAGGTCCCAGTTGAAGCCGGCGCCAAATAGGAGACCAGCGACGCTGAACAACAATAGGATGCGGCTACGCAACGGTGCTCCCGGTTTGCGAAGTGTCGTAGCCGGCCAGGACTTCGAGCTTGCGCCGCAGCGTGGCTCGCTGCAGCACATCGAGGAATGCTTTGACGGCCGGCAGATCGGTGGTCTTCCTGCGCATCACCAGATCATACCTCTCGCTCTGGAGTGGAATAAAATCCAGGCCGAAGGTTTGTGCCGCGGACCGGGTTGCCAGGCAGACATCCGCATCTCCCGAAACTACGCAGTAAGCCGCCGCGAGATGACCATAGGCAATGCGATCGTATCCGCGAACGGTGGGCGCGTCCATGCCGGCCTTTTCCAAAAGTCGATCGAGCAGTCCCCGGCTCCCGGAACCGGGTTCGCGGTTCACAAACCGGACGTTCTTCCGCGCCAGGTCCTCAATCTTGCGCAGGCGGAGCGGGTTGCCCGGCGCGATCACGAATCCTTCTTCCCACCGCGCGAACGTGACCACGCTGAAATCTTCGTCTGGAAACTGTTTGTGGATGAATGGCAGATTGAACTCGCCGGTCTTGGGGTCCTCGAGGTGCGAACCCGCAATGTGCACTTTGCCTTCGCTCAGCCAGTGGAGCGCAAGCTTGCTGGAAGCGGCGGCAGAGACCACCTCGACGCCGCTCAGTTTCTCCACCATTCGGGAAAGCAGGCCGGTGGCGGGATCGCATCCCGCCAGCACGAGCCGTTTCTGAGCGGCTTCTTCTTTGGCAAACACCACCAGATCGGTGCGGCCATTGGCGCGCCTGGTTCCTTTGATGATGCCATCGGCTTCCGGCATGTAGTAGGGCGATGCGCTGACCGGGACGCTGACCCACCGCGAGCCGATCTGGGAAATCCGCACGGGCTGACCTTTGGCGGCGGGCGCCGCGCTCAGCACCTCCGCGGCGAGAGATTCGGGGGATTTTGGCGACCGCTCGTCGATGGAAAACAACTCGTCGACGGTCACCTCCAACTCGCGGGCCAGATGGAGCGCGACCTCGGTATTGGGAACATAGGTGCCGGCTTCGATGGCGTAGATGGTTTGGCGGGTGACGCGCACGCGACGCGCAAGATCGGAGGCGCCCACGCCCCGGCTCTTTCGAATCTGCGCCAGCCGGCTTCTAACGTGCGTCTTCACGCGGTTATTTCCTCACCTGGACGATTTCCAGTTTCGTCAACATGCGGACGGAGCGGGCTCCGGGCTTGTCTTTCGGCGCCACCAGCCGGAAACGGCCCTGCGCGCCAAACAGAGGTTTGCCGTTGGCCGTGTCTGCGAGCAGGATCTCATTGTCGATAAACGCAGGGTCGAGCTCGGCGAGCGAGAACACTACCTGATATCCGTCCTGGGCTTCGGCAAGGACGTAAGTGGACAGGGCCTTACCGCGGAGCTCGCTTCCTTGAGGAACACCGGCGGCTTTCAAGACGTCGTGAAGCCAGACGCCGTCGTACACGGTTTCCATGCCATTGTTGGTGGTGCGGACGGCCGCGCGGGGCATTTTCGCGAGGTCGTCAGCAGTCAACGTGAGGGCCTGTTTGACCGCCCCCGTCACCTGGATGGTAGCGGGTGCTTCCTGCGCGGCGGCGAGGGATGCGGCCAATACTGCCCAAACGAACAGGTGTCGTGTATACATGACACCTACATTGTAGCTTTGCCCGGGGCCGGGAGCCGCCCCATCAGCGTTAAACTTAAGCGGGTTCTCTTCTTCCGCTTCAACGTGTCGGTTGTCAAAGTGAGTCGGGCACTAGCCGGGGGCCAAAGTGGCAAATGTCGCAAGCTGCCGCGTCGCTCCTAACCGTCCACCGCTTGCTCGACTTGGCGCGAGACGCAAAGATTCAGTTGCCACCGGATGTACTCGCCGGACGGACGGAACAGGTCAAGACACTCGCCGATTCATCCAACGACGTTACCTTCGCCCATGGCGGATTCCAAGCTATCGATCCGCTCACGAAGCTCGTTATCGGCGGCGCGGGACTCGGCGGCAGCGGCACGGGACTCGGCAGCAAGCTGATCGATTCGGTTCCCAAGCCTCTTATCAGCCTCTTCGATTCGCTCCCCAAGTGCCGGTCGGTTTCCTCGATCTGTCTCTGCGTATCGCGCCAGAGCTGCCGGTCTTCCTCGCGCTCCTTCTGCCACTGTTCGAACATACCAGCGGTGATATGTTCCAGCCGATCCAGCCTTTCGTCGATGGTCATGGCCGTGCTTTCAGCATAGCGTGAACCGACCGGACAGCATAGGCGCCTCCCGCCGCGCTGGTACTATGGCAGTGCGCCTTAGTCCTTCATGAAACCTATCCGCATCATACTCGCCGATGACCACGCCGTAGTCCGCCAGGGCTTCAAGATGATCCTAGGCGCGCAGCCGGATATGGAGATTGTCGGCGAGGCCGGTAACGGGCG
>Ga0335081_10000349_pt1 | contig 84984 bp, 93 predicted proteins | sample Lox_Sample_35_FD_206713 | JGI IMG/M metagenome (GOLD analysis project Ga0335081, IMG submission 206713) | Soil microbial communities from Loxahatchee National Wildlife Refuge, Florida, United States - Lox_Sample_3.5 | ecosystem: Environmental > Terrestrial > Soil > Wetlands | place: USA... | reverse complement strand
GTCACCGAGGTGCTGAAGCTCGGCACCGCCAAGCGCCTCGTTGGCATCGATGAGGTTATTCCGGATTGTCAGACCGCGGTGGTGTTCTACAGCCCGAAATTCGCGGAAACGCAGCCCGATAATGCCAAGAAATTCATGGTGGCGCTGGTCAAGGCCATGCGCTTCTACAACGACGCGCTGAAAGACGGCCACATCGCCGGGCCCAACGCCGACCAAGTGATCAAGATCCTCACCGAATATTCCTTCATCAAGGACCCGACCGTGCACCGTGCCATCATCTCGCAGGCGGTCGATCCCGATGGCAAGCTCGACCTGCCGTCGCTCAAGATGTCGTGGCAGTTCTTCATCGACACCAAGCAGATCGACGGTTCGGTCAAAGTCGACGACGTGGTCGACTTGAGCTACGTGCACGAGGCGGCGAAGAAGCTCGGGCCCTACGTGAAGAACGCCGCGTCGCACTAGCCGTACGGTTGAAACCAAAGGCGATTTTGATCGTTGTTATCGTTGGCCGTTGATGGCCGCGATGCATTGTTATTTGGTACTGGACCGTTGCGATGGCACGGTATTTTGTTCGCAAATCCGCTGCCCGACTGCAGGGCGAAGCCGAAGAGGCCGAATTCCAGGCGCGGCGGCAGGCTTGCTGCTGATGTTCGGGCTGCCGTTCGATACCTGGCTGCGCTTCGGCATCTGGCTTCTCATCGGGCTTGCGGTGTACGCGCTCTACAGCGTGCGCCACAGCCGGGCGCAGCTTGCCGCGGCGCAGGGGGCGCCGGCCGCTTCACCATGATCGGCCGGCGTGCTAGGGCCTGACGTCTTGGGCTAAGTGCGGCGAGGTTGTGAGATTGTCGACTCATTCCATCTTCGTGGCCCGTGGCGCGGCCAACGCGATCCCGATCTGGTTCGTCACGGCGGCGACTTACGCCGAGGTGCGCGGCCGGCTCGATGCCGAGGCGCGCGCCTTTGCCGACGCCGCGAAGTTCGAGCCCAAGGCCGGGCGTCATCTGCTGCTGCCCGGCAGGGGCGGCTTGAGCGGCGTGCTGTTCGGCCTCGAGACCGCCGACGATACCAAGGATCTGTTCCTGCCCGGGCGGCTCGCGCAAAATTTGCCCGACGGCGTTTACCGCTTTGCCAACGAGCCCCATGACGGGCGGCTCGCCGCGCTCGCCATCGCGCTCGGCGCCTATCGCTTCACCCGCTATCGCAAGGCCGACGGCCACGACATCAAGCTCGAAGTCTCGCAAAGTCTCGACCGCGACGACCTCGACCATATCGTTGAGGGCGTGACCTTGGCGCGCGATCTCATCAACACGCCGGCGAACGACATGGGGCCGGCCGATCTCGAAGCGGCGGCGCGCGGGCTCGCCGCGCGCCACAAGGCCGAAATCCGCGCCACCGTCGGTGACGATCTGTTGGCGCAGAATTTCACCTTGATCCATGCCGTCGGCCGCGCCGCCGCCGCGCAGGCGGCACCGCGGCTGATCGACATGGTGTGGGGAGATCCCAACCATCCGCGCGTGACCTTGGTCGGCAAGGGCGTCTGCTTCGATACCGGCGGCCTCGACATCAAGCCCGACACCGGCATGCTGAACATGAAGAAGGACATGGGCGGCGCGGCCACCGCGCTCGCGCTCGGCCACATGATCATGGCGCGCGGCCTGAACTTAAGGCTGCGCGTGCTCATTCCGGCGGTGGAAAATTCCATCGCCGGTGCGAGCTTCCGTCCGCGCGACATTTACACCTCGCGCAAGGGCATCACGGTCGAGATCGGCAATACCGATGCCGAGGGCCGGCTCATCCTGGCCGACGCGCTCGCACTTGCGGATGAGGAGAAGCCGGCGCTGATCGCCGATTTCGCCACGCTGACCGGCGCTGCGCGCGTCGCGCTCGGCCCCGATCTGCCGGCGTTCTTCACCGAAGACGACGCGCTTGCCGACAATCTGATGGCCCGCGGGCTTGCCGAGAACGATCCGCTGTGGCGGCTGCCGCTGTGGCGGCCCTACGAGGCGATGCTGGAATCGAAGGTCGCCGACATCAACAATGTGGGCGGCGGTCAGGGCGGCGCCATCACCGCGGCTTTGTTCATGCGCCGCTTCGTCACTGCCAAATCCTGGCTGCACTTCGACCTGTTCGCCTGGAGCGCGTCGGCGAAGCCCGGCCGGCCCGAAGGCGGCGATTGCCAGGCGGCGCGCGCGCTCTACGCGCTGCTCGCCGACCGCTACGGCTGAGCGATGGCCGCCTTCGACCCGCGCGTCACGCCGGCCCGCCCTGATCTCGCGGCCAAGGCGCTCGAGGGCAAGGTCAAGGCGGCGCGCTATGTCGAGGGCGCGCCGCGCGAAGTGATCGAGCCGCAGGCACCGCTGCGCGCCGAGCCGCGGCCCGACGCGGCGCTGCTCACCGAGGCGCTCAAGGGCGAACGCGTCACCGTCTATGACGGCAACGGCGAGGGCTGGGCCTGGGGGCAGTTGGCTTCCGACGGCTATGTCGGCTGGCTGCCGGAAAACGCACTCGCTCAGCCCGGCCCTGCGCCGACCCACAAAGTCGCCGCCTTGCGCACGCTCGCATTCCCCGGTCCGTCGATCAAAATGCCGCCGCTCGAAGCGCTGCCGCTCGGCGCGCGGCTCGCCATTGCGCGCACGGAAGAGCGCATGGCGGTGACGCATACGGCAGGCTACGTGCCGGCGGCGCACCTTGCGCCGCTCGACCGAAATGAAACCGACTTTGTCGCGGTCGCCGAGCGCTTCCTCGGCACACCTTATCTCTGGGGCGGTAAGACCGCGCTCGGTCTCGACTGTTCCGGCCTGGTGCAGGTGGCGCTCACCGCCTGCGGCATGTCATGCCCGCGCGACAGTGACATGCAGGAGCAGGCGCTCGGGACGGCGGCAGCGGCCGATCCGTCGGCGCTCCGGCGCGGCGACCTTATTTTCTGGAAAGGCCACGTCGCAATCGCGCGCGACGCGACGACTTTGCTCCACGCCAACGCCCATCACATGGCGGTCGCTATCGAGCCGATCGCCGAGGCGGTCGCGCGCATCCGCAAAGCCGGTCTCGACATCGCCAGCATAAGGCGCATTGCGCTATAATGGGCGCCGAAGAGGAGGGCACCCATGAGTGACACCTCGAGTGACACCTCGCACGACATCGCAGGCGAGCCGCGGCCGTCAAGCCTGCCGCCGAGCAAGCTGCACAAGCTCAAGCATGTCAGCTTCTGGGTGCAGGAACTGCCGTTCACGCTGGTGCTGATCCTCACCCTGGTCGGCGTTGCCTATACGAGCTTCTCCAAGAAGCCGATCACCGGCTACTGGGAGCTGTTGGCGCCGCTGATCGCGCTGATCTGTGTCGCCACCGGATGGAAGGCGGCGACCGACAGGAATGCGCGCGTCAAGCTGATCGGCACCCAGGTGCTGCACTGGCTCGCCTTCCTCGTGGTCATGAACCTCATGCTGCTGCCGAGCGTGCAGCAGAATTTCAGCGCGCAGTCGACCGGCATCGCCATCTTCACGTTGCTGGCGCTCGGCACCTTCACAGCCGGCGTTCACGTGCTGTCGTGGCAGGTCTGCCTGCTCGGGCTCATCATGGCGCTCGGCATTCCGGCGATTGCCTGGATCGAGAACACGGCGCTGATCTCGGTGCTCGCCGTCGCCGTGCTGGCCGGCATCGTCGTCGTGCTGTGGTGGCATTTCCGCGACGGCCGAAAACACCAGTCCTGAAAAGCGAGATTACAAGCTTCGACCGTCGCCGAAGCATCGCCGCACTGTTTTGCGGCACGCTGCAGGCTCGCAAGCGACGGGAGCCTGTCATGACCATCACCGTCTTCATCCGCTACCAGCTCGACCCCTATAAGCGCGACGGATTCGAAGCCTACGCCCGCAACTGGCTGACCATCATTCCGAAGTGCGGCGGCGATCTGGTCGGCTACTGGATGCCGCATGAGGGCACCGACAACATCGCCTATGCGCTGATTTCCTTCGACAGCCTGGCCGCCTACGAGGCGTACCGGGCGCGGTTGAAATCCGACGGCGAAGGCGCCGCCAACTTCGCCCTGGCGCAGAAGGAGCGCTTCATTCTCTCCGAGGAGCGGACGTTCCTGCGCCAGGTCGAATGAGTCTGGTGGAATGAGCGAGGCCGTCAGACCTTGCGATTGTGCGCGTTCCACTCGCGCTCGAGATTGGCAATCAGCGCCGGGCTGTAGTGACAATAGGCCTGGTCGCGGGCATAGGCCGAAAAATATTTGCGGAACGTGTCGAATGGCTCCTCGCCGATGCGCAGCGCCCGGCGGTTGCTCACGGCGCTGACCGCGCCGGAATTGGTCAGGCCCGCGATCACGCGCTCCAGAGCGCGGTCCATGTCCGCGGGCGCGGCGATCTCGTCGCAGATCATGCGGCCTTCGGGGGTGTCGCAGGGGAGCTTGCGCTCGTATTGGATCGCCTGGCGGGCGATGCGGTCGCCGGTGAAGCGAGACAGCCGCAAATTGGCGGCGCCGGGAATGATGCCTTCCTTGCGCGCCGGCAGCGTCATGAACGCGTCGTTCGCGGCCAGCACGTAGTCCATGGTCAACAGGATCTGGCAGTGCCCGCCGATGGCGAAGCCGTCGACCGCGGCGATCCAGAGCTTTTCCTGCGCGGTGCCGTGCACATCGTCGGGCAGCGCGTCGGGCCGCGCCACGCCGCGAAACATTTTGTGCACGAAGCCGAGATCGCGTCGGAGAAACCAGACAAACGGAATTTGGCCGCGATAAAGGTGGGTCAGATTGATGCCGGCGCCGAACAGCCGCTTGCCGGCATATTTCGGATGCTCGACCGCGCCGCCGCGCAGCACGGCGACATCGGATTTCGCGTCGAGGATCGCGACATCGACGGCGATCTCCATGGCATCGAGCGTGGTGTCGTCCTCGGCGTTGAGGAAGCGCACGTTCTTCGATGTCACCACCGCCGCCTTGCCGCGGCGCTCGATCTCGACCTTGCCGAAATCGATGCGGCCATCGGCGTGGAATTTCTTCAGATGCTCGGGGCTGTCGCGGCGCGGCAGCAGCATGGCGTGGCACAGATGGCGGCCGGCGGTTTCGCTTGCAAGCACATGGGCGAGGAAAATCCCCTGATCGATCTCGACACCGTCCTTGTCACGCTGCAGGAGTTGCGCCTCGGCGCCAACCTGCGCCCGCGTCGGCGTCAGGCCGGGCACGGCGTCGGCCGCCGCAAACACCAAGTCTTCGAGCCGAATGAAATGGGTGTGCTCTCGCGTCAGCGCGTCGTAGAGCGTTTCGGCATGGGCGGCGAGGAAGTGCTCGCGCTGCTCGCGCGCTGCGGTGAGAATCGACGCCGCGGCGCCAGCTTGCGCGGCGTTGCGCTGCGGTTTCGCCGGCAGGCGCGCCAGGAGATCGGCCGAGATTTGCCAAAAGCGCGAAAAACGCGGGCGGTCGACGGAAAAATCGCCGGTGCGTTTGGGCGCGGCAGCAAGCCAATCCACGACGGCGCGCTCGTCGAGACCGGCCGATGTCAGGCCTGCCGGCGCTTGCGCTAACTCAACACTCATCAGATGCGCTCATGCGGTTCGGCCCCGCGGTTTCACTCGGCCTTGATGCCGGATTCCAGGACCACCGGCAGCCATTTGTCGAGCTGCGCCTTCTGCTGCGCCGCAAGCGCCTCGGGCGTCTGATACTCGACCGGCCAGATTTCCTGGCCGACTTTCTTGAAGCGATCCTGCACCGTCGCATCGGCCAAGGTCACGCGCACGGCGGCATTGAGCTTGGCGATGACGTCGGGCGGCGTGCCCTTCGGCGCCCACAGCCCGTGCCAGAAGGTCACGTCGATGTCCTTGAAGCCGAGCTCGTCCAGCGTCGGCACGTTGGGCGCCGCCCACCAGCGCTTCGGTTGCAGCACCGCCAGCGCCTTGAACTGGCCGGCTTCGACGTTGGTGATGTAGCCCGCCGCCTGGCCGAAGGCGAAGTCGATGTGGTCGCCGAGCATATCCTGAATGAGCGGCGCCGCGCCGCGATAGGGCACGAGCTGGAACGACGTGCCGGTCTCGCGCATGAAGATGCGCGCGGCGAATTCCGACGGGCTGCCGATGCCGACCGTGCCCATGGTCGCCTTGCCGTTCTGGCTCTTGAGGTAAGCGATGAAGCCTTTGACGTCGTCGACCGGCAGCGACTTTCGCACCACGATCCAGATCGGCGTGTCGGCAAGCAGCGAGATCGGCGCGAAATCCTTCACCACGTCGTAGTCGAGCTTCAGGATGCCGGCGTTGAAGACGTGGGTCTGGGTGTGGCCGATGATGAGCATGTAGCCGTCGGGCGTGGCGTGCGCGACGCGGCCGACGCCCATACTGCCGCCAGCGCCGCCGATATTCTCGACGATCATGGTCTGGCCGAGCGCGGTTCCCATGCGCTCGGCGAGGATGCGGGCGATGGTGTCGGTCGGGCCGCCGGCCGGATAGGGCACGATCAAGGTGATGGTACGCGATGGAAAGTTTTGCGCTTGCGCCACCAGCGTCGCCGCGACCGTGGCGAGCAAGGCGAACGTCAGTGCAATCACTTTCCGCATGGCTGTCTCCTCCGGTCGGCGCGGCGGGCTTCTTGAGGGGGCAGGCGCGCCGCGGTACATCTTACATCAAGTCGCGCGCCGGCAAGCCGGGAGGAATAAGCCATGCAGGGTGTGATCGATACCGCGGTCGAGCCCGACACCGCGCCGAAGATCAAGGTCAAGCCGCTGTCGGACGCCTGCGGCGCCGAAATCTCCGGCGTCGACCTGTCGAAGCCGCTGAGCGAGGCCGAGGTGGCGGCGATCAAGGACGCCTGGGGCAAGCATCTGGTGCTGGTGTTCCGCGGCCAGCAGGTCTCGCAGGAGGATCAGCTGCGCTTCGCCGCCTATTTCGGCGATCTCGGCAGCCGCAAGAAGGCGCCGGAGGCGCTGCGCTCGCGCGCCGAGGGCACCCAGCAGGACAACGAGAAGGTGCTGCTCGTCAGTAACATCAAGGTCGACGGCAAGCCGATCGGCGCCTTCGGCGAGGGCGAGTTCTGGTTCCACATCGATTCCGGCTATACGGCCAAGCCCTACAAATACACCTTCCTCTATGCGCTGGAGCTGCCGTCGCGCGGCGGCAACACCATGTTCTCCAACATGTACAAGGCCTACGAGGCGGTGCCGACGGTGCTGAAAGAGAAACTCAAGGGCAAGAAGGCGCTGCACATCCACGAATATAACCGCGCCAAGCAGGCCAGCTCCTCGGGCGACATCTCAGGCATCCCGCATCATCACCATCCGATCTTCATCACTCATCCCGATACCGGGCGAAAGACGCTGTTCGTCGACCGTTTGATGACAACGCGTATCGAGGACATGAGCGAGGCCGAAAGCGACGCCATTCTCGATCAGCTCTACGAGATCGGCGAGCGGCGCGACTACATTTTCGAGCACGTCTGGCAGCTCGGCGACTTTCTGATGTGGGACAATCGCTGCACCATCCACGCCCGCACGGATTTTCCCAAGGAGGAACGGCGGCTCCTGCGCCGCTGCACCGTCGAAGGCGAGCCGCTGTTCGAATAGAGGGAATCGGCGATGGCTAATCCAAACCTTGTTGCTCAGCGACTGCCGGTCTTTGATTCGTTCATCGGCGACCTGCGCGCCATCTGGGCGGCGGAAGCCGACGACCGGCGCCGCATGGAGAAGGCCAAGCCGTTGGTCGAGCGGCTGGTACGCGACGATACGCTGAAAGCGCATTCGAAGGACTGGCCATCGACCGAAGGCCGCAAGAATCTGCTGCTCTATGTCGATCCGGACTACGCCTTCGTCGTCAACGCCGCGGTGCGCATGCCTGGCCGCACTGGCAGCGTGCACGATCATGCCGACGCCTGGGTCCTCTACGGCGTGCTCGACGGCACCGAGAGCCTTGAGCGCTTCGAGCGCGTCGATGACGGCAGCCGGCCTGGCCACGCCGAAGTGAAGCTGTCCTCGGTCACCACCGGCTCCCAGGGCAAGGTCGATCTGGTCGAGCCGCGCGCCATCCACGCCGAGCAGGGCGGGCCGACGCGGTCGGTGGCGATCATCGTGCGCAGCCAAAGGCTCGGCGAGGGCACAGTGCTGCAGCATCAATACGACCGCACCGCCAATACCGTGATCGAGCGCTACGGTCCGACGCAAATTCCCTACGAGGTTGCCGGGTGACGGCGACGCTCGCGCTCCGATAAAATTGGTTCTTCAAAACCGAAGGCGATCGTCTCAGCGGCGATCTACGTGGGGGAGCAATGATCGGACTTCGAACGTTTCGGCTCGCCGCCATTGCCGGCGTCCTCGCTTGCGTCGCGTGCGACGCGCAGGCCGAGGACGCCTTTCCGACGCGTCCCATGACCATGGTGGTGCCGTTTGCCGCCGGCGGACCGACCGACATTCTGGCGCGCATCGTCGGCCAGCATATCGGCAACACGCTCGGCCAGGCGGTCATCATCGAAGACGTCACCGGCGCTGGCGGCACCATCGGTGCGACCAAGGTGGCCCGCGCCACGCCTGACGGCTACACCATGGTGATGGGCAATCTCGGCACCCATGCTGCGAGCCTCGGCATCTACAGCAAGCTCGCTTACGACCCGCGCACCGACTTCGAGCCGGTGATTTTGGTCGCGAGCACGCCGATGGTGCTGGTGACGCGGCCGACACTGCCGGTGCACTCGCTCAATGACGTGATCGCCTATGCCAAGGCGCATTCCGGCAAGGCAACCATGGGCAGCGCCGGCATCGGCTCGATCTCGCATCTGACGTACTTGCTGTTCAATCATCTGACCGGCGCCAATCTCGCCCATGTGCCCTATCGCGGCCTGTCGCAGGCGACCAACGATCTGCTCGGCGGCCAGATCGACACCATGTTCGACCAGGTGGTGACCGCGACCCCGCACGTGCTCGACGGCGGCGAGAACGCCATCGTGGTGACGATTCCGACCCGCGCGCCGTCGATCCCCAACGTGCCGTCGGCGAACGAAGCCGGCCTGCCGGACTTGCAGACCGTGGCCTGGACCGCGCTGTTCATGCCCAAGGGCACGCCGAAAGCCGCCATCGCGCGCGTCAATGCCGCGGTGCAGGCGGCGATGCAGGACGCCACCATCCAGAAACGTCTCGCCGACATCGGCGCCGATCTGCCGGCGCCGGATCAGCGCAGCCCCGAGGCGCTCGGCAATCTGGTCCGCACCGAAGTCGACAAGTGGGTGCCGCTGATCAAGGCGGCCGGCATCGCGGAACAATAGGTGCGGCTCACCGACGAAGAAGAGGCCATGCAGGCGGGCGGGTTCGGCCCGTTGCGGCAATGGGCGATCGACCATCAGATCAAGGTCGGCCGCTATTTCGGCGCGGACGATCTGGTCGCGGTCGGCCAGGCCCACATCATGGCGGATACCGAGTCGCTCGGCGTCGCCGGCGTCGAATGGCTCGAACGCTGGGCCGCGCTGCCGGCGGATCAGCGCATGGTCCGCATTCCGACCCTGACCGATCCGCGCGGCACCGACTTTGCGGCGGCGCAGCGCCTGAAGCAGCAGCCGTGGATGGTCGATCTCGAGCGCCGCGCCGCGGATGCGTTCGCGGCGCTCGGCGTGCTGATGACCAACACCTGCATCAACTATCAGACCATCATGGCGCCGGTGCGCGGCGAGCACGTCGCCTTTGGCGACACCGGCGTGGTGATCTATTGCAATAGCGTGTGCGGCGCACGCTCGAATTTCGAGGGCGGCCCGTCGGCGCTGAGCGCCGCCGTCACCGGCCGCACGCCGCGCTACGGCTTTCATTTGCCCGAGCGCCGGCAGGCGACGCTGCTGGTGCGGCTTTCCTACACGCCGCACCGACTCGACGAGTGGGGTGCGCTCGGCGGTGTCGTGGGCCGCCTCGCCGGCGACTATTGGCAGGTGCCGGCGCTCCTCGGTATCGAGCGCGTGCCGAACTCCGACGAGATGAAGCATTTCGGCGCGGCGCTGGCGAGCTACGGCTCGGTCGCGTTGTTCCATATGGTCGGCATCACGCCGGAGGCGATGCGCCTCGAAGATGTCGCCGCCGCACCGGCGTCGTTGAAAACTCATGACATCGACGAAGCCGAGCTGCGCGCGTTCCAGGCGCAATATGCCAAAGACGTCGGCGCCGTCGATGTCGTGGTGTTTTCCGCGCCGCAGCTGAGCCTGGTCGAGATGCAGGCGGTGGCGGGTCTGCTCGACGGCAAACGCGTCACCGTGCCCTTGCTCGCCGTCACCAGCCCGCAGGTCAAGGTTGACGCGGATCGGATGGGGCTCACCGGGCGGATTGAGGCTGCTGGCGCCACCGTGCTTTCGGGCATGTGCTTCTATCAGAGCTATGCGCGCGAGATGGCGGAGGCCAACAACTGGCGGCGGCTCGGCACCAACTCGGCGAAGCTGGTCAACATCCTGGGCGGATACGGTTACAAGCCGGTGCTGTTGTCGATGCAGCAATGCGTCGAGACGGCCTGCGCCGGTGGCAGGTTGAGCGCATGAGCGACACGGACGCGCGCACGTTCTTTGCCGCGGCCGGCATGGGCCGCAAGGTGACGGCGCCGGCGCTGGTCGCGAGCGACGGCTTTTCCGCCCGTTACGATCTCGACCGCATTCGCGGCGTGTTCTCGCGGCCCGAGCACAAGCTCGCGGGCGAGAGCTACCGCGACCGCATATTGGTGCTCGATGCCGCCAAGGGCGGCGTCGCCACCGCCTGGATGCTCTACGAAATGCAGGCGCGCGGCGTCATGCCGGCGGCGCTGGTGCTCAATCGCGTCAATCCCATCATGGTGCAAGGGGCCGCGCTCGCCGACTTCACCATGATCTCGGGATTCGCTATCGACATCACCAAGGCGATCCCGAACGGCGTCACGGTCGAGATCGATCCGACGGCCGCGCGCCCGTTCATTCGCGTATTGTGACAACGACTGGAGGTTCCATGGAAGCGTTGCCGAAAGGCGCCAACTTCGTCCGCGCCAAGACGTTGTGGGAAATCGGCCTGCACATCGCCGGTAATCCACTGACGCCCTACGGCGGCAACCGCGACATGATCATCGCGGTGGGCTCGGGTTCCGGCGAGACATTCCGGCCGTGGCTCCGGCTCGCCACTGGCTCGGCGATTTTGGCCGAGGAAGTCGCCAAGGGCGGCGTCGAGGCCGCGTTCGTCAATCCGTCGGCCCTGCTCACGCAGGCCTATCGCGGCGTCGGTCTGTTCAAGGAGCCGCTGCCGCTTCGCATCATCGCCTCCTATCCGAGCTGGGACCGCTTCGTCTTCGCCGTGCATCCGCGCACCGGCATCCGCTCGCTCGCCGACATCAAGGCCAAGAAATATCCGCTGCGCGTCTCGGTGCGCGAGGATCCGACCCATTCGACGCTGGTCTTGATCGAGCAGGCCTTCGCGTTGCACGGCTTCAAGCTCACCGACATCGAAGCCTGGGGCGGCCGCCTCATCACCTGCGGCGGCCCGGGCGACGAGCGCCGCCGCCTGCAGCCGATGGCGCAGGGCGAGATCGACGCGGTGTTCGACGAGGGCATCAAGGTCTGGCTCAACGAGGCGCTGGCCGCAGGGCTTCTACCGCTGCCCCTCGACGCGGGCGAGTTCGACGCCATGGGCAAGCTCGGCTGGCGCAAGGTGGTGCTGCCGAAGGCGCGCTTCGGCGGCCTTGCTGCCGACATCGACACGCTCGATTTCAGCGGCTGGCCGATCTACTGCAACGCATCGCTGCCCGACCAGGTCGCCTACGACATCTGCGCCGCGCTCGCCGCGCGCGAAATCGAAATTCCATACGAGAAAGGGACCAACGGCAACGCCATCCAGACGGTGACCGAGACCGACATGACGCCCATGGACGTGCCGCTGCATCCCGGCTCCGAGCGCTGGCTGCGCGAGCAGGGGAGGTGATCCCAGTCGCTTGTTTCCCGGATGCGGTGCAGCACGCAGTGGTGCACCGCTGATCCGGGATCGTCAAAGACTCTGAGCTTGTGACGATCCCGGGTCTGCAGCGCATCACTTCGTGCTGCGCTGCGCCCGGGAAACGTTTTGGTGTTTTTTAAATCACTTCCTCGGTCTTGTCGTCGGTCTCGCCGTAGCGGCGCAGCGTCGCCGGCTTGGTGCCGGTGTAGAGCGCGTCGATGCCCGGCGCGATCTTGGCGTTCTCGCGCTCGAACAGCGAATTGCCGGAAAGGTCGCTCTCGACCAGGAACGGCCCGAATTTTTCGACGTCGAGCACCCATACCGCCTGCGCCAAGCCGAGCTCTTCCAGCCAGTACACGCCGGCGACGCGCTTGATGCCGCGGCCGAGCAGCGCGCCGGTGCCGTAGCCGACGGTGGTGAGATAGACGGCGTTGTTCGGCACGAAGGAGCGACGATAGGTCTCCGACGTCATGCCGCCCTTGCCGATGATGATGTTGCAGCCCGACATCTTGAACCAGCCATCGAGCCATTGGGCGAAGCGAAACGACGCCGTCGCGGTGACTGCGCCGACGGTGTAGCTGCCGTCGGGATTGACCGACGCCGCCGGCGAGCAGTGGAAGTTGGTAATGCCGAGGGCCTCCTTGCCGGCGGGCATGCCGACACCGTCGCCGATCGCCCGCTTGTACGCGCCCTCGCGCGCGGTGAAGACGCGGCCGGTGAGATACGCGACCGAGCCGATCTCCAATTTGCGCAGATCGTTCGTATTGGCTGGCAGATCGAGATGAACTGTCTTCAGGTCGGCCATCAGCGGATGCTCAGGTGTTTGGGTGCCACCACCCAAATATCGCAACAAAGAGGCATGAAACCAACAAAATTATCCGGATGCCGATTTGCATCCAGTACCGGACCGGCGTGGCATCTCTATCAGCAATCCAATGCGACCAGTCCAGCAAACTTGGATTGAAGTACGCGATTTTTCTCTCGACAAAGCCGTGCCACAGTTTGCGGCCGCAATCGACGCACAAATAGAATGCGACGATGCGGGCAGCGATCTCATAAAGGAAGAACTGCATTCAAACATCCGCGGTGACGTATATTGCATCACTCCGCGGCCGCAGCGGTCTCGCGCTCCCATTCCACCGTTTCGCGCCGCATGTAGTCGGTGAACCACATCGGGTCGGTGCGGAAGGTGGCCTTGCCGTCGGCCCCAATGCGTGCGCAGGCGCGGCGCGACGAGAGGCAGAACATGTGCACGGACATCGGCAGGCCGCCGGTGTGGCAATAGCCGACTTCGATGTGGCAATCGATCACCATGGACGAGCCGACGAAGCCCATGGCGCCCATGCCGATATTGTTGCCGAGCGCTTTCAGCTCGTCTTCGAGCGCCGCCATCTTCGGGTCGGGATTGCGCGAGCCGACGACGCGCAGGCATGAAGCCTGCTTGCCGAGCACCATGGCGGTGTCCTTGGAGCCGCCCAGCCCGACGCCGACGATCGCCGGCTGGCAGGCGAGCCCGCGCTTGCCGAAGCCGATCAGCGTGTCGAGATAGAAGCGCTTGATGCCCTCGATGCCGTCGCCAGGAAACAGCATGCGGTAATCCGTGCCGAACAGCCCGCCCTTGTGCACGGTGGTGAGTTCGATCCAGTCGGCCTCGGGATGAAACGCGTATTCGATCTCCGGCGCGCCGATGCCGACATTATTATTGTGGTCGGTGCGCCACAACGGATGCACTCGGTTCGGCCGCAGCGGCACGTTCGTCGTCGCCCGCGCGGTGGCGCGCCGCAGCGCCGCCTCCAGCGCCACCGGCCCGCCTTCGATCGCGGCCTCGTTGCCGATCTTGACGTACCAGCGCGGCAGCCCGGTGTCGCCGCACATGGCGCGGCGGTCCTCTTTGGCGGCTTCGTAGTTCTCCAGCATGGCCTTGATAACGAAGGCCGAGAGGTCGCCCTTCTCGGTGTCGGCGCAGCGGCGCAAGCCGTCGAGATAATCCTCGGGGATCTCGATGGCGGCCTTCGCCATCAACTCCTCGGCGGTGCGCTGGATGCTTGCGAGCGGGATCATGGCTGCCTCAAGGGGTCATTCGGCCGCGAGCGCGTCGCGGATCAGCGTCTGGCCCGGCTTCACGTGGGTGAACTGCACCGGGCTCTCACTGATATCAACACCGTTGGCGCCCTGGCGTGCCACCGTGAAGGTCGAGGTGGCGAGGTCACCTTCTCCGGGAAAATCGGACCGGAAATGGGCGCCCCGGGAATTCTCGCGCTTGAGCGCCGCGAGCGCAATGACCCGGCTCACTTCGACCAGCGAGCGCAGATTGAGCCAATCGTGCCAGGTCAGATTGAAACGGCGGTCGGCATCGGCGACGCCGGTCGCCAGAAGTTCCCCCTCGATGGCATCGAGCGCCGCAAGCCCGCGCTCGATGCTGGCGCGGTCGCGCACCACGCCGACTTCGTCCCACATGCAATCGAGCAGCTTTTCGCGTAGCGCATTCAAATCGCCGACCTTGTGCGCGAACGGATGTCGCGCGCGCGCCAGTTCCGCATCGAGCACGGCCTCATCGGGCGCGCGGTGGCCAGGATTGGCGGCGATCCATCGCGGCATCGTGTCGCCGGCAATGCCGCCGAACACGGTGGAATTGGCGACGCCGTTGCCGCCGAGCCGGTTGGCGCCGTGCATGCCGCTCGCGTCTTCGCCGGCGACAAACAGGCCGTGGCGCTCGGTCGCGGTGGTCACGTCGCAGATGACGCCGCCCATGAAATAGTGCGCGGTCGGCACCACCTCGACCAAACCGCCGGCGAGATCGAAGCCGCAGTCGCGGCAGCGATCCACCATGCCCTTGAACTCTCTCGCCACCTTGTCCGGGCCGAGATGGCCCATCTTGATATAGACGCCGCCGTTTTTCGTGGTGCGGCCGGCGCGCATCTCGGCGTAGATGGCGCGGCTCACCACGTCGCGGGTGGCGCGCTCGAGCTTCGGGTCGTAGTCGACCATGAAGCGGTGCATGGCGCCGCTGAGGAGGTGCCCGCCGGCCCCGCGCAGGCCTTCCTCAAGCACGGTGCCGGTCATGCGCGTGTCGAGGCCGGCGAGCAGCCCGGTCGGATGGAACTGCACCATCTCCATGTCGCGCAAGGGGAGGCCGAAGCGGAGCGCCATGGCGAGCCCGTCCATGCTCTTGTCGCCGGACGGCGTGTGATAACGATACATTGTCGGGCCGCCGCCGGTCGCAAGCAGCACCGCTTGCGCGGCGACGAAACGGAACTCGCCGCTGCGCACGTCGAGCAGCAGCGCGCCGGCGAGCGCGCCGTCCCTTGCCGGAATCAGCGCCACCGCGCGATGCTCCTCGAGCCGCCGGATTTTTGGCCGGGCCCACACCTGCTCCATCAGCCGGTTGATGATCTCGATGCCGGTGAGATCGCCCTTGTGCACCGTGCGGTCGAAGGTCTGCCCGGCGAACGCCTTGCCGTGCAGCGTGCCGTCGGCATTGCGGTCGAAGAAGCAGCCGATCTCGTTCTCCAGTTCCTGCACGCGCTCGATCGCCTTGCTGACGAGCGTCCAGGCCAGGTCCTGGTGCGGTAGCCATTTGCCGCCCTCGATGGTGTCCATGAAATGCCGCTCGACCGAGTCGCCGGGGTTGAGCGCGACGTTATAGCCGCCTTGCACCATGCGGGTGCAGCCGCATTTGCCGAGCAAGCCCTTGCTCACGATGGTGACGTCGAGATCGGGATTGGCCTTGAGCGCATGGAGCGCGGCGAACAATCCGGCGCCGCCGGCGCCGAGGATTAGAATGTCGGTCTGGTGCCGCTCGACGCCCATGCGCGCCTCAGAGCGCCCGCACGAGGAAGACGAAGGCGATCACCGCCGCCACCGCGGCGGCGAGCGTCGCAAGTAGTTTTTGGTCATCGCGCCAGGCGAAATTCTCGATTACCAGCACGCGCACGCCGCCGAGCAAGTGCACCGTGAGCAGAAACACGAGGCCGCCCTCGGCGACCTTCACCAGCGGCTGATCGGTCCAGCGCAGAAATGCGTCGAGTGCCGCGCCGCGCTCCACCGCGAGCCCGAGCAGGTGGAGATGCACCGGCAGAAAGATCGCCAGCATGAGCCCGGAGATGCGGTGGACGAAGGCTGCGATCCAAAGCGCACTGCCGCGATGCTTCAATCCCGCCACCGTCATGCCAGCACCAGGACGTAGACGGTGTACGCGCCGGTCCACAGCAGAAACTGGCCGAACAGGAAGGCGAAGGTATCGGCGCTGCGTTCGCTGATCGGCGACCATTCAAGGAGCACATTGCGCACGCCGATGCCGGCGTGAACGGACGCCGCGGTGACAAACAATCCGTAGTACGCCGCCCACAGCACGCTGCCGTGGGTGCGAGAGAGAATGTCGGCCGCGGTCAGGCCGCGGCGCGATACATAGAAGATGAGGGCGATGTGGATGATGACGAGCGGCACCATGATCGCCGCCGTCGCCCGCTGCCACACATAGAGCTTCACATTCATGGCGCGATCTCGCCCTTGAGATACGCGGCAACGGTGCGCCGCTTCAGCCCCGCGATCGCGGCGGTCGGATTGAGCGCCTGCGGGCAAAGCTCCTGGCACGATTGATGCGAGTGGCAGGAATGGCAGCCGCCGGCGCCGGCGACCGCTCGCAGCCGCGCGGCGTTGCTGGCGTCGCGCGTATCGTTGACCAGCGTCCAGGCCCGGGTCAGTGCCGCCGGACCGAAATAGTCCTCCTTCCAGCGCACCGTATCGCAGGCGGCGTAACAGACGCCGCAATTGATGCATTCGATCGCCGCGTCGGCCAAGCGCCGCGCCGGATCGTCGGGGCGAATTTTCTCGATGGCGTCGGCTCTTGTCTTCGACGGTTCGAACGCGCCCTTAGCCTGCTGCCACTTCTCGAAGAATGGCTGCATGTCGGTCGCCAGGTCCTTGATGATCCGCAGATTTTCAAGCGGCCCAATCTGCAGCCGGTCATCGCCCGCGACCTTGGCCACATGGGTCCGGCAGGTCCAGCGCGGACGACCGTTCACCGTCATGGCGCAGGAGCCGCAGACACCCACGCGGCAGGCAAAGCGGTAGGTCAGCGTCGGGTCGAGATGGCGCTGCACGAAGGTCACGACGTCGAGCACGGTTTGGCTCTCGCGCCGCGGCACGCGGTACGTCTCGTAGCGTCCTTGTTCTCCGCCTCGCCACAGCGAGACCGACAATTCGCCCGGCATTTCCGCTCCTTGGCGGGACTTGTTACGCCCGCGTTGCGGGGCAGTCCAGCGAGCGGATGCGCTTGCCTGACCGCGGCAAAAGGCACAGTCTGATGATCTGGAGGCCGCGACAATAACGCGCCCCAAGGGGAGGATCACATGACCAAGCACGACGAAGGTCGTCGCGCCTTTTTGCTCGGCACCGCGCTGGGCGCGGGCGCCGCCGCAGGCGGCGCGCTGGTGCCGGAAGCCTTTGCCAAGGAGCACGCCCGTCCTCACGCGGCGACGACCCACGCGATGGAGCCTATGCCCGAGCCGGTCATGGCCGGCATGGGCACCCGCCACGGCGCCTTCTTCAACGACGACGACTGGCGGCGGCCGAACGAGAAGGCGCGCATCGAGTTCATCCAGAAAAAACTCGTCGAGATCGGCCAGGCCATGGGCGCCGCCAAGGTCTGGCTCGGGCCACTCGGTCCCGGCGCGCCCGGCGCCCACCACCAGGGCGGCACCCGCATGGGCGCCGATCCGAAAGAGTCCGTGGTCAACAAATACAGTCAGAGCTGGGATATCCCGAACCTGTTCGTGATGGGCTCGTCGACCCATCCGACCATGAGCGGGTTCAATCCGACGCTCACCATCCAGGCGCTGGCGTACCTGACCGCCGACGCCATCGTGAACCGCTACCGGAAAAATCCGGGGCCGCTCGCCTGACACCCAAAACGCCGCGGGCGCGGCCGCGGCGATCCCTCCAAGACGAAATCGCAAAGCCATGAAACGCAGTACCGATCGTATCATCACCACCCATGCCGGCAGCCTGTCGCGGCCGGCGAACCTCATCGCCATCAGCAAGTCGATCGCCATCGGCGAAGCCAAGGGCGACGACGCGGAGTACGCCAAAGTGCTGGCCGCCTCGGTCGCCGACGTGGTCAAGAAGCAGCGCGAGCTCGGCGTCGACATTCCCGACGACGGCGAGTTCGGCAAGCCGGTGGGCGGCTCCTACGATTACGGCGCTTGGTGGAATTACGCCTTCGCCCGCATGTCGGGCTTTTCCGCGGCCGGCAGCCCGGCCGCCGCCGCGCACGAGACCCAGCACAAGAAGTCGAGCGTCGCCGATGTCGCGCTGACCTCGTTCGCCAACCGCCGCGACTGGCAGAAATTCGCCGAGTTCTATCTCGATCCGGAATCGAGCGGCACGTTGATGGGCTCGGCGGCGCGCCGTCCGGTCGGCCGGCCGGCCTGCACCGGGCCGCTCAAATATACCGGCCATGCGGCGCTCAAGGCCGATATCGACAATCTCAAGAAGGCAATGGCCGCGGCCGGCGCCGAGGAAGGCTTCATGTGCTCGATCGGCCCGGGCAGCTTCGCCCGCGGCATCGACCTTTATTACAAGACCGAGGAGGAATTCCTGTTCGCCTCGGCCGACGCCATGCACGAGGAATACAAGGCGATCGTCGACGCCGGCATCGTGCTGCAGATCGACGATCCGAGCCTTCCCGACAACTGGGACATGATCAATCCGGAGCCGCCGCTTCGCGAGTTCAAGAAATTCGAGCAGGTGCGCATGGACGCGCTCAATCACGCGCTGCGCGGGCTGCCGCCGGACCGCATCCGCTTTCACATCTGCTGGGGCAGCTGGCACGGCCCGCACACCACCGACATTCCGCTCAAAGACATCGTCGATCTCGTGCTCAGCGTGAATGCCGGCGCCTATTCGGTCGAGGCCGGCAATGTGCGCCACGAGCACGAATGGCGGGTATGGCAGGAGGTGAAATTGCCTGACGGCAAGCTGCTCATCCCGGGCGTCGTCAGCCACGCCACCAACATCGTCGAGCATCCGCAGGTGGTCGCCGACCGCATCGTGCGCTACGCCAAGGTGGTCGGCCGCGAGAACGTCATCGCCGGCACCGACTGCGGGCTGGGCGGCCGCATCCATCCGCAGATCGCCTGGGCGAAATTGCAGGCGCTGTCGGACGGCGCGAAGCTTGCGACCAAGGCGCTGTGGGGGTAGGGCGGGCTAACGCAGAGTAGGAGTGGCGCCTGTGACCAATATCCGTCATCCTGAGGTGGTCGCGAAGCGACCCTCGAAGGATGCGGCCTGTGCGCCCGGGCCGTCACCCTTCGAGGCTTGCTTCGCGGCCGCCTCAGGGTGACGGAAGAAAGCAAAATGGCCATCGATCCGAACGATCTGACGCCGACCATCCCGCCGCACGATCCCAATCCGAAGAAGCCGAGCGTCACGTTGCCGCCGCGCTCCTGCGACTCGCATTTCCACGTGTTCGGTCCGCATCGCGAGTTTCCCTACGCGCCGGACCGGGCGTTCACGCCGACCGATGCGGGCAAGGCCGATCTGTTCGCCCTGCACAAGTTTCTCGGCATCGAGCGCGGCGTGTTCGTGCAGTCGACGGCGCATCGCAGCGACAACCGCGTGCTGGTCGATCTGCTCAAGGCCGGCCAGGACCGCTACCGCGGCGTGGCGCTGCTCGAGCCGACGACGCCGGACGACGAGGTCGAGCGGCTCGACGATGCCGGCGTGCGCGGGGTGCGGCTGCACTGGTACTTTCCCAACGGCGGCACGCCACGGCCGCGCGACGAGATGCGCGCTATCATCGCCAAGGTCGCGCCCTACGGCTGGCACATCGCCAACCACGTTGGCGGCAACAACATCATCGACTATTACGATTTCCTCGCCGGCATCGAGGCGCCGGTGGTGATCGACCATATGGGCCGCATCGACGTCGACGAAGGCTTGAACGGCCAGGCGTTCCGCGCGCTGCTTCGCCTGCTCGATCGCGGCAATGTCTGGGTGAAGCTCTCCGGCGCCGACCGCATCACCAAGCACCCGCACGCCTACGCTGAGGCCATTCCGTTTGCCCGCGCGCTCGCCGTGCACGCGCCCGAGCGCATCGTCTGGGGCACCGATTGGCCGCATCCGAACCATAAGCCCGGCGCCGTGCCGAACGACGGCGTGCTCACCGATCTGATCGCCGAGATCGCGCCCGATGCGAAGACGCGCCAGCGCATGATGGTCGACAATCCGACTCGGCTGTTCGGGTTCTAAAGGCGCATCATGGCGAAGCAACGCTCGGCAAGCTTGCCGCCGAGCAGGCGCGCGAGGCCAAGATCGCCTCCGGCGCGCCTGCGCCGGAGCTGTTCGGCAAGGCGTGCCAGACCATTCGCGCTAGAGAGCGAGCGACAGCCGCGGCTATTGCCCGAACGTCGGCATGTTGGCGAGGTTGTTGTCGATCTGCACTTGCAGCGCAGCCGCGGCGTTCATGTCGTTCGCCGACTGGATCGACTGGTTGATGATGTCCGAATTCAACTGGTTCTGTTGGTTGATTGCGTCTTGACGGTGTATCTCGTCGTCCCGGCGGATCGCGTCGTCGACGCTGGTGTCCGATGAGCTCGCCGACCATGACGACCACGATGGCCGCGGCGCCGACGCGACGACGCGGCGACGGGCCAGCGGCGGGCCGTATTGGGTCAGCGTGTATTTCCAGCCGCGATCCAACAGGCACGCGTCCATGGCCTTATCGGTTTTCGCGGTCGCGTTGCAGGCGCGGGTGTCGGCCTGCAGCGCGGCATCGCCGCGTCCATGTTCGTGGCCGTCGCCCTTGATGTCGACGTAGTGAGTGGTGGTGCCGCCCGGTGCCGGTTTCTTCTCGTTCGTCGAGTAATGATCAAGCACGTAGCCTTTGCCGTTCATGCATTTCTCGAAGGTCGGCATGAACGGGATGGTGTGGGTCGGGCCGGTGGTGCCGCAGGCGTCGCCATCGGCCAATTTCTCCGCCTTGGTGCGCTCCTTGCCGCCCGGCTTCAGCACATCTCTGAAGGTGACTTGATCGTTGGCGTGAGCCGCGTTCAAAGTCAGCGCCGCGCAGGCGAGCGTGGCGGCGAGCGTGTAGGGCAGTGTGCGACGGATCGACATGCGACCCTCCTTTGTCCGGAGTAAGCATGACGATAGTCCGCGATGCCGCCCGACCGGTTCATGGCCGGTGCCTTAATTCCTGTTCATGTTGGCATATTGCCGCGATCCGCGCCGAAATGCGGCTTGGCGCGTGCCCGGCCAGCATTGTTGCGGCCGTTCTCAGCGGTCGTCGACGCACTGTCTCGACGCGGCTGCCGGGTCGCCTTGCTCAACGGATGAAGCCGAGGCCGCCGGCACAGGCGGCCTCTGCGTCAAGCTACCAGAGGTACTTCCACGCGATCGCTATGACGATGATCGCCGCAACGATCAGCAGGCCCATTTGCAACGGCAGATTATTGGCCAACCCTGCTTTATGCTGCGTTTGCGTATTCATGATCGATCGCCTCCCTGGTTGCGCGGTCCGTCCGGCACCGCTTCATTGCGCGTCGTCGCTCATTGGACGCGGAACTCCTTGACGTCCGCGTCGAATATCAGCCGCTCGCCCGTCACCAGCGGGATGTTCAGGAGACGCCGGTTGCGCTCCGATCCCTGCTGCGGCACGCCATCGACGAGCGTGTGACTTCTCAAGAGCGTCGACCAAACTGTCGGAAAATCGTTGCCGCCGCGCACGAGCTCGGTGCATTGGCGTGCAAGATCGTTCGCTCTCTCATTTGGCATGCGCGACCTCCCGTCGAAGTCGAACCCGCCACGCGTCACTTTGTTTTGTCGTCTGCAGCATCGGTGTCCGAAAAGTCCCGTGCCAAAATCGGCGGCGCGGTGGGAACGGCGAAGCTGGAGAACGTTTGCGCTTTAAGTCGCGTTATCGACTTGCGATGTAAAAGAATACGCGCAATAAGATTCGCGCGCGATAAATTTTGCGTGTCGGCGCGTTGCAGAAAACATCAGTTTTCATGTTTAAAAATAAAAAACTGATGTTTGATGCTCGCAAGTACATGTCAAAAGCTGAAATTGTCTTCGGTCGCTGAAGCGTCGTTGAGTGCTCGGTCGGGAATCGCGATGAGCTGGGAATTGCTGCGAGACCTCGGCCTGGTCGCATTTGCTTGCGGCGCTGCGGTGGTGTTTGGTCTCAGCAGACTGCTGACGCGACGCTTCGGCGCGACCGATGTCGCTTTCATCGCCACGATCGGCGACGCGATGATGCTAGCCGGCGCCTCGCTCGCGGTCACCGCCATGGCAATCGGGTATCTGGTGGCAAATGCGAGCCCATCGTGACGGACGATTTCAGGGAAATCGACGTTTTCGACCGGGCCTATTGCGAGCGGATACGCGATGCGGTCTGGAAGACCATCATCGAAACGTCGCGCGATCCGAAGACCAAGATGGCGGCGCTCCGCAATTACGAAATTTACGACGCGCTGCTGCAGCTCCAGGCCATGATACTTGCGACCTCGAAGGAGACGAGCTCGCCGACCAGGGCGCGCGAGACCAGCAACGAGTTTGCAAAAAGACTGCGGCGGCTGATCGCGCAGTTCAAAGACGAATATGATCGCGATGGGCTGCCGTTCGACGTCGTCCACACCGACGAAATTCAGTAGGACATGAGTTCACGCCGGGCGTGCGGACCTTACAGCACCTCGGCCCGGACGTAGATGACGCCGCGCTCGACCATGTCGAGGGCGCGCGCCGCGCCGGGACAGAGGTCGAGCACGCGGCCGCGGTTGAACGGGCCGCGATCGTTGATGGTGACGATGACACTGCGGCCGGTCTTGACGTCGGTGACGCGAACGCGCGTTCCGAACGGGAGCGTCTTGTGCGCCGCTGTCAGTCCGGCGCCCTGACCGGGATAGAACGCCGCCATGCCGAAGAACGTGCCCGCTGCGGCCTGTCCGGCCTGTGCAGGCAGTGGCGCAACCGCCAGCGCGGCCGCCCACGCAGCGATCGCGCAGCGGTACATGCAAACCCCGACGATGATCGGATGTTTAAATGCGCGACGCGCCGCTTCGTTCCATAACGGGACACGGTTCCCTGTCGAAACGCCGCGCGGTCGCGACCGTGGGCCGAAATTACCCTCAACGGCGCAGCGGAAACGGTGTAGCCTTGCTCCCCAGAGCTGCCGCCGGGACGTGCCGAAGTCCCTTCAACGTGGCAGCGACGATGCCCGCGGCGGGCGCGCATTGCCAAAACCCAATGTTCGCCTTCGCTTATGCCCTCCGATCGGGGAGGGCGGCACAACGCGTGGAGCATCGGACATGAAAACGCCCCGCCGCCGTTTTCTGCAAATGACCGCGAGTGCCGTCGCATTGCCGGCCGTGATGCGCCGCGCTTTCGCGCTCGACTATCCGACGCGGCCGATCCACTGGATCATCGGTTTCCCGCCGGGCGGCGGCGCCGACATCGTCGGCCGAATCATGGGCGCATGGCTTTCGGAACGACTCGGCCAGCAGATCGTCATCGAGAACAAGCCCGGCGCCGGCACCAACATCGCCACCCAGGCGGTGATCAATTCGCCGCCCGATGGTTACACCTTGCTCCTGGCGGGGATCAGCAACGCCATTAATGCGACGGTATACGGAGCGCTACCATTCGACTTTCTCAAAGATATTGCACCGATTGCCGGTATGGTCGTTTATCCCATGATTTTTGTGGCCCATCCTTCGGTTCCGGCCAGGAGCATTCCCGAGCTGATCGCCTATGCGAAGGCCAATCCGGGCAAAATCACGCTCGCGTCCTACGGCACCGGCACGATCTCTCAGGTTGCGGGCGAACTGTTCAAGTCTCGCGCCGGCATCAGCATGGTTCACGTGCCCTATCGGGGCGGCGCGCCGATGGTCGCCGACCTCATTGGTGGCCAAGTGCAGGTCGCACTCGACGTCGTGGCCGGCTCGCTTGCTCATATTCGATCCGGCGCAATCCGTCCCCTCGCCGTGACGACGGCCGCCCGTGTCGATGCGCTGCCAGATGTTCCGACTGTGGCGGAGACCTTGCCGGGTTACGAGGCGACGGCTTTCAACGGCGTCGGCGTCCCGGCCGACACGCCGGAACCGATCATTCGGCTGCTCAACCGCGAGATCAACGCCGGCTTGAACGATCCGGGCATCAGAGCCCGGCTCGCCGATTTGACCGTAACGCCGCTTATTCTCACGCCGGCCGAGTTCGGCGCCCTTATGGTTGCCGAAACGGAGAAGTGGGGGAAAGTGGTCAAGCTTGCAAATGTAAGGGCGGAGTAACCCCGGGTCGGACTTCGGTGCGCTGCGGTGCCGGCCGGCAACGCCGACGCCTAGGCGATCCAGAACGGCTTGGCCGCCTCGAAATCCGCAGCACAGCGCGTCAGGCCGATATCCTGCAAGCATCTGTTGTCGAGGCTTTCCAGCTCGGCCCGCGAGCGCATGTTGTGCCACCAGCCAGCCAGCTGCCGCCTGGCGGCGCTCACCTGCAAGCGGCTCCAAGAGCGACCCAAATCCTGAACTGTCAGGCCCAAACGCATCGTGCTCATCACCGCCTCCGTCCCGGACTAGACCCCTGCCTGCGATTAGCCTTGTACCGCGCATCGACCAAGCGCGGCGTGATCGTCGACACACTTTGGCGCTTTCTGGCGGGCCTTACCGAACCCCGGCAGCGCGCGGGTTGGTTACCTTAGGGTACCAAAGCTATTCGTGCAGCCGTATCGGCTACGCCGGCGGCGCGGCGCCGGCGCCGAGCCACTCTTTGATCAAGGCCGGCAGCGTGCCGTCGACCGCGAGGGTGGCCTGCGCCTTGGCGATGGCGTCGCGCAGCGCGGTGTTGCCCTTGCGCACACAGACGCCGAGGCGCTCGACGGTGATGCCGGTCTCCGCCACTTTGAGCTTTTTGCGGTCGCGCACGAACCACGCCGTGACCGGCGCGAGCTTCATGAAGGCATCGCAGCCGCCGGTCGACAGATCGTCGAGCGCCCTTTCGATCTCGTCATAGGCGTAGACCCGCACGCGCGCGGCGCGACGCTCGGCCACCAGTTTGTCCGCCACCGGTTGGCTGGTGTTGCCCTGCTGCACGCCGATCACCAGGCCCTTCAGGTCATCGATGCCGTGCACGTCTGGATGGCGCGTGCCGTCGACGACGAGCGACTGGCCCGAGACCGCGTAGGGCGGGCAAAAATCGGCGATCTGCTGGCGTTCCTGTGTGATCGTGGTGCCCGAAGCGACACAATCGTAGCTGCCGTCATCGAGGCCGGCGAAGATGCCGTTGAAGTCGGCGCCCGTATACGGCAGCCGCCATCGGCGGCCGAGCATTTCGGCGATGCGCCGCATCAGCGCGACGTCGAAACCGGCCGGCCCGGTCTTGGTCATCAGCTCGAACGGCGGGTCGGGCAGCGCCGCCCCGACTTTCAGGATCGCTGCCGTGGCGGCGGCGCGCGCACCTTCCGCGCCGGCCGCGTACAGCGGTAACGCCGCGAGCAGACCGCGGCGCGTCATCCCGCCGCGCAATCGCCGCGTCGAGACGACAATGCGACGCGGCGCTTGCCGGCCCCTCACGTGGCCGGCGTCGCTTCATAGGCGTCGTATTCGGCGGAGACGTCCTGCCGGGTGTAGTCCGGCATATACCAGGTCGAAACGAGGCTGATCACGCCGCAGATCGCCAGATACCAGGCGATGGCGTAGCCGGTGTGGAACGACGCGTATAGCGCGGTCGCGACCAGCGGCGCCGGGCCGCCGGCGATCACCGAGGCGAACTGATAGCCCAGCGAGGAGCCCGAGTAGCGCAGCCGCGGCGTGAAGGCTTCGGCGATCAGCGCCGCCTGTGGGCCGTACATCATGTCGTGCGGAATGAGCGACAGCACGATGGCGATGAACACCAAGGTCGGGGTCGCGGTATCGAGCATGCCGAAATAGAGGAACGCGTACAGCGCGCAGAGCACGACGCCGATCAGGTACATCTTTTTCCGGCCGATGCGGTCGGAGAGATGGCCGAACAGTGGGATCGAGAAGAACGAGACGACGGAGGCGACCGTCACGGCGGTGAGAATGAAGTCGCGTGGCAGGTGCAGCGTGCCGACGCCATAGGAGAACACGAAGGCGGTGAAGATGTAGAACGGCGACTGCTGGCCCATGCGCAGCAGCGCCGACAGGCAGACCTCCTTTGGCTGCTTCTTGAGGACCTCGACGATGGGCGCCTTCTCGACCTTGTCCTCGGCGACGAGCTTTTGGAACACCGGCGTCTCGAGGATGCCGAGCCGGATCCACATCCCGATCCCGACCAGGACGATGCTGAGCGCGAACGGCACGCGCCAGCCCCAGGTCAGGAACTGGTCGCCCGACCAGGAAGCGGCGCCGAGCATGACGACGGTCGACAGGAACAATCCCGCCGGCACGCCCCATTGCGGCCACGACGCCAGGAAGCCGCGGTTGTGATGGCCGCTGCGCGACCATTCCATCGACAGCAGGACCGAGCCGCCCCACTCGCCGCCGACGCCGATGCCCTGGATGGTGCGCAGGATCGTCAGCGTGATGCCGCCCCAGACACCGATCGAGGAATAGGTCGGCACGAACGCGATCAGGAAGGTCGCGATGCCCATCAGCATCAAGGTCGCGATCAGGGTTGCCTTGCGGCCGATGCGATCGCCGTAATGGCCGAAGATCGCGGCGCCGACCGGGCGCGACGCAAAGCCGATGAAATAGGTCGAGAACGCCAGCAGCGTGGCGGTGGTCGGATCATTGTTCGGGAAATAAAGCTTGCCGAACACCAGGCCGGCGGCGGTGCCGTAGAGGAAGAAGTCATACCATTCGATGGTGGTGCCGACGGTCGCGGCGATCACGGCTTTGCGCAGTTCGCGGCTGTGGTCGGCCGCCGAAAGCGAGTCGTGCGCGGTTATCGATGTCATGAGCGTGCCCCCTTGGTGATGGCGCCGTTCGGTTTCGGCGGCGCCTCTTCCTTGAGGGGCAGCATAAATCGTCCCCCCGGCGGCGCAAGCCGTTCCCGGATCGGCCGAAGGCTGCGATGCAAGAGGCCTGGCCAGCGATGATCGCCGGCCAGGCAAGTTTGGGAGGAAATGCCCCTTCTGCAGACAGACAGCTCAAGGAGCGATCTTGTGTTGCCATAACTGCGCGCCGGCGTTGGTGACCTACGTCACAGTGCGTCATTGTGACCGCTGCGAACGTCCTGTGGTAGATTGGCCGCCTGTTCGCTTGCCGATGGAGGTTGCGATGGTCCGCCTTTTGCTTGCCGCGACGACGATTGCAGCATTAGCCGCCGTGCCGTCCGCCCGCGCTGCCAGCCCCGAGCAGCTGGAGGCCAACAAGAAGACGGTCGCCGCCTTCGAGGATGCGGCGCTCAATCAAAAGGACTTCGATGCGGCGGCGAAATATCTCGGACCGCGTTACACCCAGCACAATCCGCTCGCCGCCGACGGGCCGGAGGGGCTGAAGGCCTACATCGCGTTCCTGAAAGACAAATTTCCGAACAACCGCACCGAGATCAAGCACATCTACGCCGACGGCGATTACGTCATCACCCACGATCACGCCGTGCGCGAGCCCGGCACGCTTGGCCTCGCCATTGTTAATATTTTCAAGCTTGAAAATGGAAAAGTTGTCGAACACTGGGATGTCATTCAGCCGATCCCGGAAAAGCAGGCCAACAGCAACGGCATGTTTTGACGGCGTTCTGCGCCTGACGAGGGCGGAACGGCCCCGGGGGGCGCGGCCGCCGGCATAGCTGGCCTTTTGGGATAATGTGCCTCGAAGTCGATGCACAGGCGCAAAAGGTCATAAAGACCCGACGATTAGCTTAGCCCCCGGTTGCTGAGGCAGTAATCGATTTGGCTGGGGCCATCGCTGTGCCGATACTGACGTCCGAACAGCAAGACGCTGCGCGCGATCTCGACAGCGTTGCCGTGTTCCGCGAGTTGACGCTGCAAGTCAGCAACCTGGAGCACAGCCTGCGCTCGTTCGATTTCGCCACGCCCGAAGTCCATGCCGTGAGCTTGCGCGAGATGGTTCGTGCCGTCGCCGTCTCGGCCGAGCAGATCGAGCTCGCGATCTGGTCCGACGACAGCCGCCTTTGGGCGCTGGCCGACACGATCAGGATGCGAACGGCCAAGCTGTGGGACGAATGGAGCCCGGCCGACGGCGAGACCTGCCTGTGGCTCGCGCTGGAGCGCGCCGTTCCGATCAGCCGCCAGCTTCGCGCCATCGCCCGGCTGTGTGAGCTGCTGCAGGTCGAGATGCGCGGCGAGCGCGAAGCCGGCGCGCTGTCGCGGCCCGCGGCCTAAGCTGTCACCTACGCGCGGTCCCGCTGCGGTCGGTGCGCCGCGTTCCGTCGGTTTGTTGCGCCTCTCGCCGAGATGCCCGATAGTGAGCCGAGCTGAGCGGCCGCTTGCGCCGGTATCGGCGAGGCCGGTGCGGTGGAGCTTCTTCCGCGGACTTCATATGAGTGACGACCACGCGCATCCGCACAACCATGGCCGCGCCCCGCGGCATCCGCCGCTGCGGCGCCGCCTGCCGATGCCGGCCTACGAGACACCGGCGAAATATTCCGACTTCCTGCAGCGCATGCTGGCGCGCGGCCGGGAATCGCTGCGCGAAGAATTCAATGGCATCACCGCCGACGGCCTCGTGCGGCCCGGGCTGTTTCCCGTGCGCAGGACCGGCGTCTCGCTTGTGCCCATCGTGCGCGCGGCGCGCGATTTTCTGGCGACGCTTGATGCGCATCAGCAGCAGCACGCGTCGTTTGCGATCGACAGCGACGCCTGGCGCTCCTGGTGCAACGTCCATCCCTACATGATGCGCCACGGTCTTGGGCTGCACGCGCTTTCGCCGGCGCAACGCGAGGCGGCGCTCGCGCTGATGAGCAGCGCGTTGAGCGCCAGCGGATTCGAGACCGCCCGCAACGTCATGAGACTCAACGAGCATGCGCGCGAGCTCACCGGCCTCGGCGACGAATACAGCGAGTGGTACTACTGGCTCAGCGTTTTCGGCACGCCGTCTGAGACCGAGCCCTGGGGCTGGCAGTTCGACGGCCATCACCTGATCGTCAACTGCTTCATCCTCGGCGATCAGCTGGTGCTGACGCCGCTCTTCATGGGCTCGGAGCCGGTGCTCGCCGAATCCGGCAAGTATGCCGGCACGGCGGTGTTTCGCGCCGAGGAGAGCGGCGGCCTCCTCGTGATGCGCGCCCTGACCGCGGAGCAGCAGGCCAAGGCTATCATCGATACGCGGCTGCCGGGCGAGGTGCTCGCGGCCGCCTATGCCGACAACCTGCGTATGCCCTATGAAGGCATCCGCTTCGGCGACTTGACGACTCCGCAACAGGCCGTGCTGCGCGATCTGATCGGCGTCTACCTCAATCGCGTGCGCCCCGGCCACGCCGAAATCAGGATCGAGGAGGCGTTCGCTCACTTGGCCGAGACGCATTTTTCCTGGATCGGCGCCCACGACGACCACGGCCCCTTCTACTACCGCATCCACAGCCCGGTCGTGCTCATCGAGTTCGACCATCAGCCGGGGATCGTCTACGCCAACAACGAGCCGACCCGCGACCACATCCACACCGTGGTGCGCACGCCGAACGGCAACGATTACGGCAAGGACTTGTTGCGCCAGCATTATGCGCAGCACGACCACGCGCACCCGCTGAGCGCGCACCGGCTCGGCCAGGTGTAGGATCGTCAGGCGCTACCGGGAAAACAGCCGGCCCGAAGCCAGCCCCGCCCCGTCGCGCAGGCTCTTGAGCTTGGCCCAGACCACGTCCTCGGCGACGCGGCCCCAGCCGGCCGACGTGTCGAAGCCGCAGTCGGTGCCGGCCAGCACCCGCGACGGATCGCCAACGACCGCGGCGACGCGTTCGATGCGGTCGGCCACGACCTCGGGGTGCTCGACGAAATTCGTAAGCGTATCGATGACACCCGCCACCAGGATTTGATCGTCCTCGAGCGGGTGCTTGGCAAAGCAGCGGAATTCGTGGGCGTGCCGCGGATTGGCAAACGGCAGGAAGAAGCCGCCGACATTGGCTTGCTGCAGCGCCGGCAGGATATCTTCGAGCGGCACGTCGCAATCGTGCGGCGATTCCGAATTGCCCCAACACACATGCAGGCGGACGCGGTCGCGCGGCACATTGCGGAGCGCATCGTTGATGGTGGCGACGACCTGCTCGACGAAGGCGACGAATTCGGCCACCGGCTTGTCCTTGTAGGTGATGTGCCGTTCGAGCGCGAGGTCGGGCGCGTCGATCTGCAGGAGCAGTCCACTTTTCACAATCGCCTCGTACTCGACCTGCAGCGCCCGGCCGAGCGCGGCGAGGTAGTTCGCCAGCGTATCGTAATGCCCGTTGCGCACGGCGGTGGCGAGGATGCCGGGGGAGGGCGCGCTCATGAACGGCTCGGCGAAGACGCCGGGATTCTCCTTGAGCACCGCGTTGAAGTGACGGCACTCGTCGTCGATGGCGCGGGCGTCGAGATAGCGCACCTCGCCGATCGCCTTCGGCAGGCCGCCGAGCGACGAGACCTGGGTCCTGGCGGCGTGCTGCTCGGTCCACATCCGCTTGAACTCGGGATAGCGGTCAACGTCAGCGCGCGACGGTCGCTCCCAGCTGCCGCCAAGTCCCGACAGCCGGCTCTTCAGATAGAGAAAGAACGAATCGCGCTGCTGTTCGCCGTTGTTGCCGACGTCGATGCCGGCGTCGTGCTGCTTGCGCACCACCGCCCGCACCGCGTCGCGTCCGGCGCGCTCGATCGCGGCCGCATCGACCGCCTCGCCGCGGGCGCGCAAGGTGTAGAGCCGCGTCAGCTCGCGCGGCCGCGGCAGGCTGCCGGCATGGGTGGTCAATATCCGCGACGTTGAGCGCTGCATCGGTTCGCTTGCCTCATCTCGACATATGGTAGGGCAGCCATAGCGCCAAGTCCGGCCACAAGATCACCAGCGCCAGAACGACGAACATCGTCAGATGGAACGGGATGGTGCCGAGGATCACCTCGCTCAGCTTGCCGTCCCAAATGCTCTGGATGACGAACAGATTGATGCCGATCGGCGGCGAGATCTGCCCGAGCTCGACGAAGAGCACGAGAACGACGCCGAACAGCAGTGGATCGATGCCGTAGCTCGGCAGCACTGGGAAGATCAGCGGCACCGTGATCACGATCATGCCGAGGCTTTCGATCAGGCAGCCGAGCACGGTGTAGAGGATGAACAGCGCCAGGAAAAACTCGAGCCGCGTCAGATGCAGGCCGACGATGAAGGCCGTCACCCGCTCGCCGACGCCGGCGAAGCTGATGGCATAGGAGAAGACGTAAGCCGTGAAGATGATGAACAGGATGTTCCCGGAAAATCGGATCGTCGAGTACATCGCTTCGAGCAGGCCGCGCGGCTTGAGATTGCCGAACGTGGCGCCGAGCACGATGGCGAGGCTGCAGCCGATCGTGGCGCCTTCGGTGGTGGTGACGAGGCCGGCGTAGATGCCGCCAAGCGTGCCGCCGATGAGGAGCGCGAACGGCAGCACGTCGGCGACCGCCGCGATGAGCTCGTGCAGCGAGCGGGGGCCGGACTCGCGCGGCGCCACGCCGGGCACGGCGAGCGCGTGGGCCCCGATATAGGCCATGAAGGCCGCGGTCATGAGGAGGCCGGGCACGACGCCGGCCATGAACAATTTCGGCACCGAGGTTTCGGTGAACGTGCCGTAGACGATCATGCCGAAGCTCGGCGGCAGCAGGATGCCGAGCGTGCCGCCGGCAGCAAGCGACCCTGCCGCCAGGCGCCGGTCGTATTTGCGGCGAATGAGTTGCGGCAGGGCGACGCCGCCGATCGAGGCCGCGGTCGCGATGCTCGAGCCGCTGACCGATGCGAAGATCGCGCAGCCCGCGATATTGGTCTGCAGCAATCCGCCGGGCAGGCGCGCCACGAGCTTGGCGAGGCCGGAATAGATGCGGCTCGACAAACCCGAGACGCGCAGAATTTCCGCCATCAGCATGAACAGCGGCACGCAGGTGAGGACGAAGCTGTTCATGCTGCCCCAGCTCACCAGTCCCAAGCTGTTGAGGCTCGTCAGCCCTCCTTGCAGCAGCAGATAGAACATCGCCGGCACCGCGATCGCGAACGGCACCGCCATGCCGCAGGTCAGCAGGACGAGAAAAAGAACGAAGGTGACGACGATTTGGACGTCCGGGCTCACCGGCCGTCCTCCGCCGTGCCGGCGTGCGCGCGCAGGCGCGCGACGTCGGCCGCGAGCGTGCGCACCATGGAGAAGCACAGCGCCGCTGCGCCGAGCATCATCACGGCCTGCGGCATCCAGAGCGGGGTCGCGAGATACGTCGGGGCGTGATCGCCGAACCGATACGAGGAAAGCTCGAAGCGGACCAGTTGCCACAACAGCAACGCGCTGAATGCAAGCGAGAGCAGATCGAAGATGACGTGAGACACCGCGCGGCCGAACGGTGAAAGGCGCGATTGCACCAGCTCAACGTGGTGGAAGCTGTCGCTGATCTGGCAGACCGGCAGGCTGACGAAGCTCATCACCACCAGGAGGTAGCCGCCAAGCTCGTCGGAAATCTCGAACGAGAAATTGAGCAGCGACCGCGTCAAAATATCGAGGCCGATCACGACCAGCATCGCGATCAGGGCCGCGACGCAGGCGAGCTTGCAGGTCCGCTCGACGATGGTTTCCTCGAGCTTGCGCCCGGAGCTATGGGCGCCGCCCGGCTCGCTCTGCGCCATTACGATGCCGCGGTTTATCGGCCGAGCGCCGTGCGCACCTTTGCCAGCGCCTCGACGACGTCGGGGCTGCGCGCCTTGGCCCATTCGTCCCAGTAGGGCGTCATGGCCTCGACCGCGCGCTTATTCTCGTCCGGCGTCGCCTTGGTGAAGGTGTAGCCGGCGGCGGTGAGGATTTGCACCGAGTCCGCCTCTTCCTTCTGCATCGTCTCCTGGTCCCAGCGGGCGGTGTCTTCGGCGACCTTGCGGACCTTCGCCTGCAGCTCCGGCGCGAGCTTGTTGTAGGCCTCGGTATTGGCGATGAAATAGGAGTTGTTGACGTTGACGATCAGCACGTAGCCGTATTTCAGCAAATCCTTCCACAGCACGGCGCCGACGCCGGCGGTGAAGATGCCGTCGACCACGCCGCGGTCGAGCGCCGAAGGCACTTCGGGCGCGCTCATGGTGATCGAGGTGCCGCCGAAGCGCCGCACGAACTCGCCCTGCTCCGGCTGCGCGACGCGAAGTTTCAGGCCTTTGATGTCGTCGAGCGATTCGAGCTTCTTGCGGCCCCAGATGAATTGCAGCGGATAGGTATAGGAGGCGAGCAGGGTCGAGCCTTTCTCCTGGTAGGCCTTGGCGATGTACGGCTTGAGCACCGCATCGGCCTTGGCGAAATCGGCGTAGGATTGAATGAGCATCGGCAGCCGCGGGATGCCGGCGACCGGGATGTTTCCCGAATTGAACAGGTCGTCGCCGATCTGCACGACGTTGCCGCCGACGGCCTGGGTGACGTTGCTGGCATTGATCTGCAGCGTGCCGGCCAGATGCAGGCGGACCTTTAGTTCGCCGCCCGTCGCCTTCTCGATCTCCTCGGTGAACTGCTTGGCGCCGCGCGATGTGGCAAAATTCGGCGCCGACTGATGCATGTAGAAGTTCCACTCCTCCGCCACGGCGGGCGCCTGCCCACCCGGAAGAATCCCGAGACTCAGCGACCAGCACAGCACCGCGGCAACGCACGTTGCAGCAGACTTGGCCGAAGCTTTGCGATTTTGCGCAAACATGGCGATCCTCCCCCTCGACGCCGCCGGCCCCCGGGCGGCGGCCGCGACCTTCTTTCGTCGATCGTTACGACGAAATATTTTTCGTCGATGGAACCTAGGGACACGTGTTTTTGCTGTCAACGCACCGGCCTGCAGCGTGCGCGCTCGCGCTCGTGGGGCGCGAAGCTCGCGAACTCGTGTTGAAAGTTTGACGCGTCGGCTTTGCGCCGCGTTTCCGATCCGACTCCGGCACAAAAACGCTCTTCGATCACCGCGGTTGTTCGATAGCCGGTGCGCGCTCGCGCCGCTGACGCTCCCCAAGCGGCGGGCGCCGCCACGCTCTCGAACTGAAATATCGCATGATCCGCGCTCAATTGGCCGCCGCGGCCGCCGTCTTTGGTGCCACAGTCGCTGTAACGCTGCTGGATGGACTTGAAGGGGGTTGCACGAGCGCGCATGCCCAGACGTCACCCGCACCGCCTGCGCCTTCGGTCTGGGACCACAATGGTTCCACGATGTACCTGGTCGAGAACGGCGCGACGCGCGAGTTCCATTATCAAAGCCCCCGCCCGGGAATGATGCAGGTTGGTGCGCATTCCGGCACGCTGCTGTTCCGTGGCCGTCTCGACAACGGACAGTTCTCCGGCACGGCGTATATCTTCAATCCGCGTTGCGGACCGATTCCGTTCCCGGTCACGGGTTCGGCGCTCGACGACGGCGAGCGGATCGTGCTGACGGGACAGGTGCCGGTGGTCGGCCGCAAGTGTCGCGTTTACCGGACCGTTGCGAGCAGCTTGGAGTTCACGCGATCGAAACCGGCCGAGGCTGGGCCGCCGCAAGAATCGCCGGCAGCGGCGCCGGCACCGACGGTCGAAGAGACAAAGCCTGAGGCGCCGGGGCAAACTGGCGGTGAGATTGCGAGCCCGCCGGCGATGCAACCATCGGCGACGAAGCAGACGCCGCCGGCCGCCAAAAAGCCGTCGCGGCGCGCCGCCGAACGCCGGGAGCCACGCCCTGCACCGGCCGCCGCTCCGGCGGAGCCGTCGGTGACGAACAAGATCCCGTCGGTGGCAAAGGATTTCGAGAACTGCAGATCGGGAATAGTGCTTATTGTGATAATTGCATCGCTCTTCGGCTTTTCATTGGTGACGTCTTTGCGGAGAACTGTTTTCGCAAGAGGCTGATCACCGCGACGTTCAGCGCTGCGGTGGCCCGCCGGGGAGCGGCGAGGGCGATGCCGGCGGCGGCTTATGCGGCAGGACGTGCGCCGTTGGCGACGACAGCACGGATGCAAGCTGCTGGCTGACGCTCTGCTCGATGTCCTGCAAGGTCACGACGTTCTGCGCCATCTCCACCTGTTTGGCGGCGAGCTGATCGTTCTTGGCGGCGATTTGCTCCAGCGCCCGGCGCACCACGACGAGGTCGAGCGACATGGATTTGAGCTGCTCTGCCACTTGCGGAAGCGTCGTGGTCGTCGTTGCCGGCGGCTCAGCCGTTGCGGCGGGCACCAGCCAAGCCAGTGACGGAACCTGGGCCCTGACAATGGCTGTGGCTTCGTCGCCATACATCTGCCAAGCCAGCGTGCCGCCGACGCCGAGCAAAACGGCAAGGCAAAACCTTGTGACGGCGCGCAGCATGCGTTTGCCGGCCGCCGGGTTGGCTTTCCCGACCCGATAATTCCAGCGCGTCGCCGCATAGCTTGGCGGCGCGACCGGCGGAGCCGCGGCATAAAACTCGGGATCGTCCGAAGCGGCGTCGACGGTCTGACTGGTTGAGTCGAGGTCGGTAGCCCAATCCCGTGGTCCGGCACCGCGCTCGCGGTGCCGTTGGTTCGGCGGCAAACCCTCTGGACGATTCATGCTTCCTCTTTGGTTCCCGGCGACCGGCACGACCGATCTCGGCCGCGCACGTTCGCCCCAGGCGTCATGCAAGCGCGCAGTCCGGGCCGAATTAGGCGCAGCGAATGGTCAAACGGGGGAAAGTGCGAGGCAGCCAAACCCCCATAAGGCGCTTCGACGACGCCGGAGTGGCAGCCGTCAACACAACCACAAGGCGGACCGCCCCGGGGCGCCAGGATATTTTCGGATGCCATCAGGAGATTTTCGGATGCCATGACGGCCGCCGCCCGATGCTTGCCACATTCGACGGTACGATGGTGCTCGGGGAGTGGGGTCGTGGAGTACAAGAGTTTCATCGTCAGCGCTTTCGAGCGCGAGCCTGGGAAGTGGCGTGCCAGCGTCGAGCGTGCCAACGGCAAGGCTCTCATCCGAATGGCGAGCGCCAATCAGAAGGCGTTCAGTCGATTTGTCACCGGCGTGGATGCAATGGCCGCGGAGGCGGCGTTGCGCATGGCCATGGCCGCCATCGACGCCAACGCCTTCTCACGAAAGCTGCACAGGGCTGAGAACACTTAAAGCCGCGGCTCGGTCGCGCCTCACGCGGCGTGATATTCCGGTTCGAGCTGGGGCGCGCAGGCGAGCGCCTCCTGATAGGCCGCGTTGATGCGCTTGGTTTCGGCCTCTGCAAGCTCCCGGAAAGCGGGCGACATGCCGTGCACGCGGTCGGGATGGTTCTGCTTGATCAGCACCTTGTAGGCCTGCTTGATGTGGTCGATGTCGGCGGCCGGCGGCACGCCGAGCACGGCGGACCAATTCCCGGACGTTTCAATCTCGCTTGAGGCTTCGTCGGCAGCCGCTTGATCCGACGCATCTTCTTCGATTAGCGGCCGGACGCCGGATCGCGCCAGCTCCCGGAACGCGTGAAATTCCAGGTCATGATGCCGGCGCAACCGCGCCTGCTGCACCGGATAGATCAGGAGCACCGCCATCACGGCGACGGCGGCGACCGCGCCGTTGGCAAGAAACAGGCTGATCTCCTCCAGGAAGTTCGACGCGGTGATGGTGAAGGCGAGCCCGATGAAGTACACGGCGATCGCCCCGGCCAGCGCGTCGTGGGTGCTGATCATGTGGATCCACGATCGCAGGCGCTGCAGCGGGCGGCGCTTGAGCTGGCGGATCGTTGCCCGCAAATGCGCGGCGTAGGCCTCGAGGTCGTGGCGTTCTTCAAGGTCCGCGGCGGCGCGATCGGCGTCGAGATTGAGCAGATCCGGCCACAGCCGCCGGGTCGCGTTCGGACGCTCCAACCGCTCGAGCCGGATGCGGGCCTGATCGAACAGCCGTAGCGCGCGGTTCAGTTCCGCGGCTTCGGATCGGCAGAGCGTAAATTCCGATCGGGTGCGCCGGACCGCGCGCGATTGAAGCGCATAGCCGAAAAAAAGCGCGGGCGGCACCGCCCATGCCATGAGCAGCACCACCGTGACCGCCGAAAGCTCCTCGCCGCCCTCCAGCCCGAACATGGCACGCGACTCTACGCAACGCTACAAACACAACCGCAGTCGCAAGACACGCAGGTATCGTTTCCTCGCGGAGCGCGACGCTAAGAACGGTTCCTGTCGGAATGCGGGCGTGCCCTCGGCAAAATGCGGGCAAATGTCCGGCTGCCGTGCCTTCAATCCACAGTGCGGCCAGCATTTTTTCCGGGCGCCTCGCCGGCCGCGTCGGCCCGCCGCATCCGATGCATTAACGGCCGCACGGTGTTCTTAACCCTCCGTTAACCAAGGTTGTCCAATTTATTAACCAATAGATTCGGTTGGCGGGCGAATCCCGTCACTTGCAGAAAACTGAAAATCCGAAGCGGCGGGACGTCGGGCTTCGGCCGGCGCGACACGCGCAAGACGTGTCTCGCCGCGATTGAAAATGGAGGTTGTGACGATGGCGGCAGAGGGGCGGGTGCTGGTGGTGACTTCGGGCAAGGGCGGGGTCGGCAAGACCACCTCGACGGCCGCCTTGGGCGCCGCGTTCGCGCAAAGCGGCGATCGCGTCGCGGTGATCGACTTCGACATCGGGCTGCGCAACCTCGATCTGGTGCTCGGCGCCGAGCGGCGGGTCGTCTTCGATCTGGTCAGCGTCATCCAGGGCGTGGCCAAGCTGCCGCAAGCGCTGATCCGCGATCGCCGCCTGGAAAATCTATACCTGCTGCCCGCCTCGCAGACCCGCGACAAGGACGCGCTCACCCAAGACGGCGTCGCCACCGTCATCGCCGAGCTGCGGGCAACGTTCGATTGGATCATCTGCGACAGCCCGGCCGGCATCGAGCGCGGCGCCACCTTGGCGATGCGCTATGCCGACGTGGCGATCGTCGTGACCAATCCCGAGGTGTCGTCGGTCCGCGATTCCGACCGCATCATCGGGCTGCTCGACTCCAGGACCGAACGGGCCGAGCGCGGCGACGGCATCGACAAGCATCTCCTCATCACCCGCTATCAGGCGGCCCGCGCCGCGCGCGGCGAAATGCTGGCGATCGACGACGTCCTCGAGATTTTGGCGATCCCGCTGATTGGCATCATTCCCGAAAGCGATGAGGTGCGTCGCGCCTCGAACGTCGGCTCGCCGGTGACGCTCAACAAGGCGGCGAGCGCGCCCGCGCTCGCCTATCGCGACGTGATGCGGCGCCTCAAAGGCGAGGCGGTGCCGATGGTCATGCCGGGCGAAAGCCGGGGCCTTTTCAACCGGCTGTTCGGGCGGAAGGCGGCCTAAAGACGCGTGATGGCGACACGGAAAAATCATCGGCGAGCCGGCTCCGTCTCGTCTAAGGGGCTAGGGGAGTGAACGAATGCGAACGATAGCTTTCCTCACGCAGAAGGGCGGGACCGGAAAGACGACATTGGCGGCCTCCGTCGCGGTGGCGGCGGCGAGCGCCGGCGAAAACGTCATCGCGCTTGATCTTGATCCGCAAGGCTCGCTGGTGCGCTGGGCATCTCGCCGCGAAGCCGCCGACCCGCGCAATCGCGTGATCGTCGATCTGTTGGAATGCGAGCGCCTACCCCAGCTGCCGAAGATTCTCGATGGCCTCGCCGATGTCGGCTTCACGGTCGCGGTCTTCGATACGGCGGGCGCCGATCCGTCGGCCATTCGCCTCGTCACCGAAGCCGTCGACCTCTGTCTGCTTCCGGTGCGTCCGAGCCTGTTGGACGTCGAGGCGACGGTTGCGACCTTCCGCGCCGCCTACCTCGCCAAGCGCAAGGCCGCCTTCGTGCTCAACCAATGTCCGCCCGTCCACCACAGCGCGCGGGCCAAGGCGGCGGCCAAGGCGCTGAGCGAGCTCGGCGTCCTGGCCGAGCCGATGCTGTCGACGCGCATGGATTTCCAGGATGCCATCGCCGCAGGTGTCGGCGTGACCGAATACGCCCGCAACGGCCGGGCAGCGCAGGAGGTCGTCGAGCTGTGGGCCTGGATTTCGGCGCAGGTTTCCGGGCGCCAGCTCGAAGCGCCGTCAAGCTTGCGCGCGCGGCGGCTGCCGCACAGCGCCCAGGCGGCTTAAGCGCCGCTTCGAGGCCCCGATCAGGACGGCTCGCCCGAGCCCGGCGCGGCGATCTCGTGAGGACGGGCCAACTCCTGCTCGATCGCGGTCAGGATGACTGCGTTGCGGCCGTCCATGCCGGCGCTTGGCAGATCCGAAAACTTTTTCACATGGATCATGCCGTCTGACACGATTTGTGTCAGTTGAACAACCGACTGGTTCAAGGAGACGTAATCGGCGAGATCGCGTTGAACACGACTGCCTTCGACCTCCAGCTTCTGGCGGAGTTTCTGCAGATCGTCGATCAATCGATCGATCTCGCGCGTCGACTCGAAGGCAACCCGGCGAATCAGTGTGGCGGTCTGCTCGTTCGCATCCTCGGGGCGACGGGGAGCACCGGTTTGACGTCGCGGCAGATCGCGAATATTTCCTTCGAAGTCGGCTGGCTTGTCGCTGCGCGTCAGATCGCGCGTCCTTATGTTGCTCATTCCCCACCACCCCTACTTTGTGAATCCATCCTCGCAACGATCGACAAAGGGCAACATGCGAATGTGACCCCTTATGGGCGCTCGCGTGTTCCCTCGCGTATTCCATGGAGCCGAATGCACTGCCGCTCGGTCACGCATCGGCCGCGTGGGCAATTGCGGCTCAGCAAGCTGTCGAAAAGCCGCATTGCAACTGCGGACGCGCAGCATTAGGTACTACCGATTAGGCCAAGCCGGGCGGCTCCCATGTCCCCCGACACCCGGCCGCCCAGCCCACATAAGTGCCTAACCGAGGCAACAAACTTTGTAGCCCCAAGCGCGTAATCGGCTTGGGGTTCTTTTTTGTGGCGGTGAAGCGGCTTTCCACTTCATTTATTGGCGTGATCGGCGGCGTCGTTCGCCGCGTTGCCTAACAGCCTTTCCAGTCGCAGCTGTTCGGCGACGTTGATCGCCTGCATGTGCTCGGCATAGGCCAGCATCTTCTGCGCCAAGGCGGCATTCTGGCCGTTGCCGTTCAAGGCCGCGATCGCCGCTTGGTGCCGCGCAATATCGTCCGCCGTTTCAGCGATCTGGTTCAATGTGACGGCGAGCTGCTTTAAGATCTTGTCGCGGTTGATGGGCATTGCGGTGCCGAATGCTTATTTCTGGCGAGCCGCTGCTCCCTGCTGCCATTGCAGGAAGTCGCGAAACAGGACATCGCGTTCGGCGTCATTGGTAGGCATTTGCGACTTCGTATTGAGAAACGACTCGAAGCTCGACTGTTGCGAGGCGATGCGGTCGAGCATGTCCTGAGCCACGCTGAATCGCGTCCAACCGGGGACCGTCGCCGCCAGATTTATGTCACGCCATTTTGGATGGAAGGGCGGATGCTGGAACTTGGGCCAGTTGTTGAAGAAATACTGGACGAACCGCTCGACCTTGCGATAGCGGTCGGCCTTCTTCGACCAATTGTATACCGCGAGCACGGCCGGCACCGCGATGGTGTCGATACGGTCGTTGTTTTGCAGGAGGTTCGGATAATCCTCCTTGGTGAATTCGCCCAGCGTGTAATAATCCTCGAACGTCTTGGTATAGGGGATGTTCACCAGGTGCAGACCCGAGCCCTTCGGAATCTTTGAAAAAAAGTCGATCGGCTTCATCACCACTCGGGCGATGGCGTCGATCTCGCCCGATTGCAGCTTCCGCAGCGCGCTCGGTTGATCGATCAAAACCTGTTCGACATTGATGCCGAGCCGCTGGAACACGATCGTCCCGGTGAGGCTTGCCCCGGTGCCGGCCGGGCCGAAATTGACCTTCTTGCCGCGCAAATCCTCGAGGCGCTGAACGTCGTCGCGCGCCAGGATGTGCAGCTCCGAGATGGGCAGTCGAACGATGTAGTGGACCTGGCCTTCGAGATTGGGCGTTTTGCGTTCCGTGCGGAAGTATTCGAAAACATCCGACTGCGTGATCGCCGCGTCGACGCCTTGCAGATAGAGCAAATCGTCGAGGTTGGACGCGGCGCCATACGATACGATGGGAAGAATGCGCAGATTGTCGCCATCGTTCAGCGCCGCCGCCATCTCGTCGGCAAAACGCATGTAGGATCCGGAGAGCAGGCCGCCGACAATGCCGACGGTCCAGGCATTTTTCCGCTGGCGCAAGACGGTATCGCTGCCGCCCTCCTGAATGGATTTCGGAATGACCTGCGCGGAAAGGTTAAAGCTGAACACGCCGACGACGAGCGCCGCAACCCACGCCAAGACGATCCGACCGAACATGACACACCCCGCACACATGAACGCGTGCGAAAAAGGTGGACCGGCAATTGTGGCGCAGCTAGGACGCAAGCGCGCCGGATCGATGTCGCCGCAATTTCGCCCGCGCTTATCCGTCTTCGCGGCGGCGGCGTGACGAGCGCTGCGGTCGCTCGACACAATTTGACGCATCGCACGACCGCTCGCCTTTGTCGGCGCGGCGTTATTTGACGTTAACCGCCGTAAACCACGACGCGATGTCGCCCACACCGCGTCACCGATCCGCCGGCTTTGGCCGCGCTGTTCATGCGGCATTGGCAAGCGCGGAGGAGGGTCATGCTGAAGAAATTGCTGATGACGGCGCTGGCGACGGTTTTCGTCGCCGTTGGGCTCGCGCAAGCGGCAACCTGGCCGAGCCGGCCGGTGACGATGGTTGTGCCGTTCGCCGCGGGCGGACCGACCGATGTGGTCGGCCGGATCATGGCGCAGCGGCTCGGCGAGATCCTCGAGCAGCAAGTCATCGTCGAAAACGTCGGCGGCGCCGGCGGCATGGTGGGCGCCCAGCGCGTCGCGCAGGCGCAGCCGGACGGCTATCAAATCCTGCTCGGCACCGTCGGCACGCAGGCCTACAATCAGACGCTCTACAAAAAGCCGCTTTACAGCGCGACCGACGATTTCACGCCGGTCGCGCTTATCGCCGAACAGCCGCTGGTCCTTGTCGTGCCGAGTAATTTTCCGGCGCGGACGCTCAGCGAGTTTAGCGCCTATGCCAAGGCCAATGCCGCGAAGCTGTCGTTCGGCTCGGGCGGCAGCGGCTCGTCGACGCATCTCGGCTGCGTGCTCCTGAATTCCGCGCTCGGCATCGACGTCCAGCATGTGCCGTATCGCGGCTCGGCACCGGCCATGCAGGACCTGATTGCCGGCCGGATCAATTATCTGTGCGACGCCGTCTCCACGGCGCTGCCGCACATCAAGTCCGGCGCCGTCAAGCCCATCGCGGTGCTGTCGCGGACGCGCTCGGCGGTCCTGCCCGACGTGCCGACCGCCCAGGAGCAGGGCTTGGCCGGTTTCGAGGCCAATAACTGGATCGCGCTGTTCCTGCCGAAGCAGACGCCGAAGCCGATCGTGCAGCACCTGCATGAAGCCGCCGTCGAGGCAATGAACACGCCCGACGTGCGCGAGCACATGGCGGCCATCGGCACCGATCTGGTCGCCGCCGACCGCACCAGTCCGGACTATCTCGGCAAATTCGTCGCCAGCGAAATCAAGAAGTGGGCAGTGCCGATCAAGGCGAGCGGCGTTTCGGTCGACTAGTGCGCAGGAGTGGCGATCAGGCTGAAAGAGCGGAGGAGCAACGACCATTTTGGCCCGGGGTGAGGATCGGGCTTCGATGTTGGAGGGCGAGTGATGAGTACTCCAATGGCGCAAAGCGCAGCTTTGCACGGAGTGGAAGACCTTTACGCAGAGTGCAGCGCCGAAGCACCCTATGCATCGGAGGACGGCGTGACAGCGGCGCTTCCGCCGCCGCTCGATGATGAAGCGCCGGCGGACGCTGGCCGCCGGCAGACCGCGAACGACGATGAAGCGATGGAGACGGCGCTCGCCGAGTTCAACGACGCGGTGCAGTTCGCCATCGATCTCGCTGCGCCATTCGAGGAGACGGAGGCCGACGAAGCTGCTGAGCGTCCGTACGCGGAAAATGCCGATTCGTGGCAGGACGGGGGCGGCGATGCTGTCGCGCCGTTTGGCGAAGGGGAGTGCCGCCTTGCCGAGGACGTCTTATACGCGATGCCACGATTTCTGCGCCTTGATTCGGAAAGCGCAGCGGAGCCGGCCGGCGAAGGACGGCGCAGCGTTCGTTATTTTCTCATTCGCTATGCCGCGATGGTCGGCTGCGCCGCGGTCGTGGCCTATGGCTTGATCAGCGTGCCAATTCCGCAAAGTCTGACCAGCCTGGATTTGCCCGGCCGGTTGGCCGACAGCGTCGACGCCGTTATCGCCCAAGTCAAAACCGTTGAATTTAAAACCGCCGAATTCAAAACCGGGACCACCCCGGCGGCGCGACTTTTCGTAAAAGACCAGCAGGCACTCGCCAACGAGCCGCTCCCGATCGAGATATCGGTGCAGAATGCCGTTCAAAATACGTCGCTGCGCCTTGACGGCTTGGCCGCGGGAACGCGACTGTCGGCGGGGTCGCCTGTCGGCATCTCCAGTTGGCAATTCCCGTTGCACGATCTCAAGAGCCTGTATCTCTACGCGCCGGCGGGCTTTGTCGGCGTCATGAACAGCGGGGTCGATCTGTTTGGGCCCGATAGACGGCTCATCGATCGACGCGACGTGCGATTTGAATGGCTCGCCGTCAAGAAAAGCCAACCGCCGCCCGCCGCGGCGGCATTAACCGAACCGAAGCCCGCGATCGACCATCCACGCATCAGCGCCGAGCTCGCCGAAACGTGGATGGCGCGAGGTCAAGGCTTCTTGAATGCGGGGGACATCGGGGCCGCGCGCATCCTGTTTGAACGCTTGGCGAATGCCGGCATTGCCGATGGCGCGTTTGCGTTGGCCAAGACCTATGACATGCGCTATTTGGCGTCCCACCATGTCATTGGTCTGGCCGGCGACGATGCCAAGGCGCAGGCGCTGTACCGGCGCGCGATGCAGATGGGATCGGCCGAGGCCGGCAGGATCGTCGAACAGGCGACGAGGAATTAGCCGCGCGTTCCGCCAAGCGTCGATCGGCTACAAATCCGGCTGCGGCGCGGCCATGCTCGGCCCGGTGACCGTCATCATCCAGCAATAGACTTCGAGCCGGTTGCCGTCCGGATCGAGGAAATAGAAGGCGTGGCTGCCGCTGCCGCCCCTGAACTTTTCGCCGCCTTCGGGGCCGTGCACGTAGGGGCCGCTGACGATCGCGATGCCGCAGCCGCGCACGTGGTCGAGGGCGGCGAGCCAGTCCTCGCGCGACTCGATCTCGAACGCGAGGTGATCGATGCCGGGGCTCTTGCGGTCGCGCGAGTCGACCGATGCGACGCCGGCCTTTTTCGCGTCCTGCGACAGCCCGAACAGCACCACGTCGTGGTGCTTGTCGTTAATGCGCATGAAGCAGATCGGACGCCCGAAGTCGGGCGGCCCCCAGCGCCCGGTGACCTTCAGGCCCAGCACCTTGCGATAGAACGCGACCGAGCGGTCCATGTCGCTGACATGGATGCCGATGTGCCCAACCCGGCCGAGATGAATGCCCATCGCTTTCCCTCCAGATGGCGATCCGCTTACAAGGGCAAAGCCATCGCAACCGTCAGATCGCTAGCGGGGCGCCGCTCAAATCTTCGGCCCGCTCCACCTCGATAAGCACGCCAAAACCCTTCTTCTCCGGATCGCCCTTCTTCTCCGGCTCGATCAGCCGGTTCCAGATCTCCTCGTAGACCGGGCCGGACTTGTAGACCTTCGCGGTGCCATAGAAGCGTGCGATGCCGCCGCGCGGCAACAGGCCGGATTCACGCAACGGCGGCTTGCGGAAATAGATGGTGACCTTGGTGCCGTCGGCGAGGCTGGCCGTGGTCGAGCCACGGCCGCGTTCCCACAGCGAAAAATGCTCGTCGTCGAACACCGCCGTGCTGCCGCGCGGGGTGATCTGCGCATAGCCGTTCGGCAGCGCCGTGCCGACCAGGCAGACAAACGCCGGATAGGCCGTGTTGATGTGCTCGTGCAGAACTTTCGGAATCGTCGTCAATTCACCCTCCCTTGAGCGGCTCGGCTCTTGAGCTTTCAACCATCAAGCTTGCCGTGGCACAAGGCCCCCGCCGATGCGGTCGGTTTTGGCGGTCGACGTCGGAGCTTCAGTCGATCGTCACGTGCGCCGCATCGATGACCTTGCCCCATTTGGCCGAATCCTTGCGCAAATAGTCGGCAAAAGCGTCGAGCGGGCCGGGGATCGGCTGGACCGCGAAGTGCTTGAGATATTTCTTCTGGAAATCGCCATCGCCGACGATCTTTTGCACGTCGGCGTTGATCTTGCGGACGATGCCGGCCGGCGTGCCCGCCGCGGCGAACAGCCCAAACGACACGCTCGCTTCATAGCCCGGGACGGTTTCGGCAATGGTCGGCACGTCGGGGAACTGCGGCACGCGTTTGTCGCTGCCGAAGGCCAGCATCTTGAGCTTGCCGGCGCTGACCGAGCTCAGCGCCACCGACGGGCCCATGATCACCGCGTCGATGTGCCCGGCGATCACGTCGGTCAGCGCCGGCGCCGCGCCACGATAGTGCACCGCCGTCACCTGCGTGCCGGTGAGGTTTTCGAGCTCGACGGCCGCGATATGCAGCGCGGTGCCGACGCCGGCGGTGCCGAACTTCACATCGCCGGGCTTCTTCTTGGCGAGCGCGATCAGGTCGCCGACCGAGCTCACCGGCAGCGCCGGATTGACCAGGAGCGCTGCCGGAATGGTGCCGTAGCCGGCGACCGGCACGAAGTCCCGCTCCACGTCGTAGGGCAGCTTGTCCTTCGCGTAGAGATGCGGCTGCGTGGTGTAGAAACCGGTTTCGGAGGCGAGCAGCGTGTAGCCGTCGTGCTCGGCGCGCAGCACATATTCGGCCGCGATCGCGTATCCGGCGCCGCCGCGGTTTTCGACGATGACGCTCTGTTTCCACGCTTCCGAAAGCCGCTGCGCCACGGCGCGGGTGAGCACGTCGGTCAAGGCACCGGCCGCCGAGGTCACCACGATGGTCACGTTGCGCTCGGGATAGGCTTGCGCTAGCGCCGCGGGGCTTGCGACGAGGCAGCCGAGCAGAAACAGGCGGCCGAGCAGGGCGGTCATCGCTCCCTCCGATCCTTGAGTTTGTTTTGTTGCGCTTCGAATTTAGCCTAGCACGGCAGGCGACGGCCCACGCAGCGGCAATGTGCCCCGCCGGGACATCGGGGGGATTTGCTCGACTTTATCCGCTATTCGTCAACTTGGCCGTTTGCAGCGTTCCCACCGATGTCAGTGCGTTTGCAGGTGAGCCTCGCGGAGCGTGCGGCCGTAGTTGGCGTAGTCCTTGCGAAGCATCGCACCGAAATCGGCGCCGCACTGCCCGCCTTGAACGAAGCCAAGCGAGGCAAATTTTGCCTTGACCTCCGGCAGCGCGAGCGCGTCCGAGAACCAGCGGATGGTTTGGCTTACGGTTGCTTGCGGCGTCTTCGCCGGCGCGACGACGCCGACGTAAAACTCGGCCTCGACATCCTTGTAGCCCGACTCGATCATCGTCGGAACGTTCGGCAATACCGGCACACGCGTCGCCGCAGTAGTGGCGAGCGCGCGCAACGCGCCGGTCTGCAATTGCCCCTGCAATGTCGTCAGGTCGGCTTGGGCGGCCGTCACCTGGTGCGCTAGGAGCGCTTGGACTGCCGGTGTATAGCCGGTGAACGGCACGAAAGTGATATCGACCTTGGCGGTTTGCTCGACCATTTCAAAAGCAACGTACGAGGCGGTATCCGGACCGATGGTGCCATATGTCAAAGCACCGGGGCGGGCGCGGGCGGCGTCGATGAATTCCTTTATTGTATGGTAAGGTGAGTCCCCATTGACAACGATGAGCGGCGGGAAGGTCGCGAGTTCGCAGACCGGCACGAAATCCGTCAACGGAGCGTAGTTGAGCTTGCGCACATGCGGCAGAACCACGAACGAAGGTGAAATGATCAGCAGCGTGTTACCGTCGGCAGCCGCCCGCGAGACGTACTCGGTTCCGATTTCAGAGCCAGCGCCGGGATGGCTTTCAACCACTATCGACGGGCCACCCGAGGCGCCGATCTGTTGCGCCATGACGCGTGCCATGACGTCGGCCGGACCGCCGGGCGGAAATGGCAGAATCAATCGGATCGTTCGGCCGGCCTCGGACCACACAGCCGAGGAGGTGAGCACACCGATCAGCGTGATGATCGTGAGTGCGATGGGCAAGAACATTCGCCGGTGCCATTGCATGCGTTGCTCCCCAAAGCTCCGATGCAGACAACGTCAACATGTAATCTTACACCGGTTCAGCGCGACCGATAACAGCGGCGAATTGGCGCGGCGTGGCGTCGGCCAGTGAAAGAGACCCGTCTTGGTCTGCTTCGCGTCCTGACTGCGACATCGTCGCTTCTACATTCCGGTAAAGAACGGGTGTAGCGTCCATTGCAGAGCTGCCAGCGGAACGTGCCGACTTCCGCAGAATCAAAGGCAGCGTTTGTGTCTCCGGCGGACGAGCACTTCTGAATTAAATCGCGATCGGATGTTCGGCGCCTTCCGCAATTTGCGGAGGGCCGAAAGCGCGTGGGACATCGCGCCGCTGATTGATCTGGGAGGTATGACCATGAGAAAGCTCGCCGTCATCTTCGTAGCCGTCGTCATTGCATCAATCGGTTCGGCGCTTCGCGCCGACGACTACCCGACGCGACCGATCACGCTCGTTGCGGTGTTCGGCCCGGGCAGCGCCAGCGACACGATCTGCCGCATCATCGCTGACAAGCTCAGTCCGATGCTCGGGCAGCCGATCGTCGTCGAGGATCGTCCGGGCGCCGACGGCGCACTGGCCGCGCTTTACGTGCATCATCAGCCGGCGGACGGCTACACGCTGCTGATGGGGACCAACTCGCCGCTGTCCGCCGATCCGTTTATCCACAAGGACATCAACTACGACCCGATCAAGGACTTCGTGCCGATTACGCGGGTCGGAAGCTTCACGCTGATGCTGGTGGTCAATCCGAAGCTGCCGATTCATTCGGTCAAGGACCTGATCGACTACGCCAAGGCCAATCCGGGCAAGCTGACCTACGCCAGTGGCAACACCGCCGGGATCGTCGGCATGGAGACCGTCAAGAAGTGGGCCGAGGTCAGCATCCTGCACGTGCCCTACAAGACCACCGCGCCGGCGCTCGAGGATATCTTGGCCGGGCGCGTGTCGATGATGTTCGCCGATTTCACGTCGGCGATGCCGCACGTGGCTGCCGGCACGATACGGCCGGTGGCAATATCGCGCATCAAGCGCAGCAAGCTCTATCCGGACCTGCCGACCATGGATGAGGCGGGAATAAAGGGCTTCAACCTCGATGCTTGGGCCGGCCTCGTCGCGCCGGCCGGAACGCCGCCGGAAATCGTGACCAGGCTGAACACCGCGCTGCGCAAGGTCATCGACAGCCCGGAAGTGCAGGCGAAGTTCAAAAATGTGGGCTTTGACGGATTTTCCAGCACACCCGAGGAGCTGGGCGACTACATAAAAGCCGAGGTCGTCGAATGGGGGAAGATGGTCAAAGACGCCGGCATTCAGCCGGATTGACGCTGGAATCGGTGGCACGCCGGCCGATTTCGCCAAGCGCATCGCCAATGAAATCGAAAAGTGGGGCGAGGTGATCCGAACGGCTGATATCAAGCTGGGGTGATTCTTCGAACTCAGATTACCAATCGCTCGTGATATCTGCAGCGCAGAAAGCTCTCAGCCAATGGAGTGACCGATGAAGACCGCCAGTGTACAAAGGTTGCACCCGGACAAACAAAAGATACGCGCGCTGGCAGCCCTCGTCGTTGCCGGCGCACTCGCGGTGTCGCTCGCAATTTCGTCGTCCATTGCACGGGCGGAAAATCCCTACGTGATGAAGATCACGTTGCCCACCCTCAACGATACCGTTCATCAAGTGGCAAAGAATTGGGCCGCGGCTGTGCAGAAGGATTCCGGCGGTCGGATCAAGACTGAGGTCTATCCTGCCAGTCAATTGGGCTCAATTCCGCGGCAGATCGAGGGTGTGCAATTTGGCGCCATCCAAGCCTCGTTGATTCCGCCCGAATTCTTTGTCGGCGTCGATCCGCGTTTCGAGGTACTGGCGGCCCCCGGTCTTGTCGACTCGATGGAGCAAGCCCAGCGCGTTGCCGCCGACCCGGCGGTGCTCAAGCTGATGCTCGGCCTCGGAGCCAACAAAGGACTGCATGGCGTCGGGCTATTTATGGCGACGCCATCGGCCGTGATCTCAAGAACGGCCATCCGTCATCTCGAGGATTTCAAGGGCAAGAAGATACGAATTTTCGCCTCGCAATTCCAAAGCGTGGCTTTCGAGCGACTCGGGGTGACGCCGGTGGCAATGACGCTCGGCGATGTGGTGCCTGCGCTGCAGCAAGGTGCCATCGATGGTGCCGATGCCGCGCTTAACGTATATGTCCCCATGCATTTCGTCGACGCGGCAAAATACGTCACTGAGACTAACCAGCCCGCCATCTTCATAATCATGGAAGTTAATCAGAAATGGTACGATTCGTTGCCCAAGGATCTGCAGGATGTCGTCAGCAAGGATGCTGCTGCGGAATCGGTGAACATAAATCCGTGGGCAACGGAATTTCGCGCCAAGATGCGCAAGGCTTGGGTGGAACAAGGCGGCGAGTTGATCCAGTTGCCGGCAGATGAACAGGCCAGGATGCTGAACGTGCTGGCCAGCGTCGGCGAGGACGTATCAAAGGGCAACCCGACTTTGCATCAGGCTTACGAAACCGCGGTCGATGCGGCGAAGCGAGCGCAGCCGCCGCCTAGCCATTAATGACCGCGTTCTGCGACACACCGGATCGTCCGGCTAAGACGGGACCGTGGCATCTTGTTTGTCGTTTGTCGTTGCCGTCCGAAAACACACAGCAGTGCCCCGCGTCACTGCGGCTGCTCGCCGAGGATGGTGATGCGGCGCATCAGGCGGCGCTCGGCCGGCGAGAAGTCGGTGCGCGCGTGCAGCGTGCAGCGATTGTCCCACATCAGAATATCGCCGACGCGCCAGACATGCTCATAGACGAAGCGGCGCTGCTCCTGGTGGTCGAATAGGAGGTCGAGCAATTCGGCGCTCTCGGCGTCGGGCAAACCTTCGATGGCGAGCGTCATCAGTCGGTTGACATAGAGCGCCTTGCGCCCGGTCGCCGGATGGGTGCGCACCACGGGGTGGGTGTAATGCGGCACGCCGTCGCGAATGCGCGTGCCGCGGAAGGTCGCGGCGTTGTCGTAGTCGTAGGCGTTGACTGCCCTGCGGCCGTCGATGCGGCGCTTGATCTCGTCCGGCAGCGTCGCGTAGGCGCGATAGGCGTTGGCGAACAGCGTGTTGCCGCCGACGCGCGGCACCTCGATGGCATAGAGCATTGACGCCGCCGCCGGGCGCTCGACGTAGCACTGGTCGGTGTGGAACTGCATCTCGCCATCGGGCAGCGCACCGATCGGCTTGCCGTCCTTGCGGATGTTGGACACGAGCATGATGGCCGGATGGCGGCCCGTATTGTGGACGTTCAGCGTCTTGCCGAGCGGGCCGAAATATTCGGCGAACCGCACCTGGTCTTCCTCGCTTAAGCTTTGGTCGCGCAGCAGCAGAATGAGCCCCTGGTGCCAGGCCTCGCGCAATTGCGCGACGCGGGCGGGCGGCAGCGGCTCGCGCAGATCGACATCGAGGGCTTCGACGCCGAGCGCGTCCGACAAAGCCCGCGTCCGCAGCGGCGGAACGGCGCCCGGCGTTGCCGCGATCGCCTGCCGCTCCGCTGTGGTCATGGGCTTTCCTCCCGTGCGGGGCCGAAGTCTAGGCCCGCCCGCCGTGGCGGTCCATCTCGGGCGAGGTCTCAAGATGCGCGGTGCAATTGATCAGGCTCACGGCGTGCGGCGCAGCCTCGTGCAGGACCGTCACGCTCGTATTGTGATAGCGCTCGGGCGCGACGACGTCTTCGGGGATCAGCGCATGGCGTTCGACCAGCGCGCGGCAGACCAGCCCGTGCGTCATCACCACCAGCGTGCCGTTGGCGCCGCGGCGGCGCTCGGCGATGAGCGCGAAGGCCTCCGCAACGCGGGCGTGAAACGCCGCCCAGTCCTCGCCGTTGGGCGGCGCGTAATCCGGCCCGAACGGATCTTCAGCCATGGCGGCGTAGGCCGTGCCGCGCACGTCGCCGAAGTTGCGCTCCTGCAGCAGCGGGCTTTCCTCGATCGCGATGCCGGAGCGGGCGGCGAGCGGCGCCGCGGTCATGCGCGCGCGCAATAAATCACTGCACAGGATGTGAACGAAACCGTGGGCGAGCAGGCGATGGGCCAGCCGATCGGCCTGATGCAGGCCGCGTTCGTTGAGCGGCACTTCGGGGCGCTGCAGGACGCGCGCGGCGTTGCCGTCGGTCTCGCCGTGACGCACCAGCAGGATCGTCATGGCGACTTAAGTAGCAGCGTTTGCAACGGCGGACGAGTCCCTGCGGCGCCATTCAGGCGAGACAGCCGGCGATCTCTTCGCGCGTCGGAAAGCGGCCGGTCGCGATCTTCGAGTAGACGAGGCGGCCGTCGACGCGAATTTCGAACACGCCGCCGCTTGAGCGCCGCAGACTGATCTGCGCCCCGGGCCGAACTTTGAGGATTTGGTCCCGCGCCTCACGGGCGCGCGGCTCGTAGCCTCACTGGCCGCAATATTCGATCTCGATCGTCATGACGATATCCTCGCGATGCCTCTTAAGCCTTCTTCGGCGACCAGCGATAGGCCTTGGCGCAGGCGCCGCTCATCAGCGTGGCGCGGTCGCTGTCGCTCAAGCGGTCGGTCTTCAGAAACGGCGTCACCGCCTGCTCGTAGTTGACGACGGCGTTGGCGCGGGTCCAGTCGGTGCCCCACAGGCAGCGGTCGAGACCCCAGGCATCGAACACGCGCGCGAGCGGGTCCCAGATGTCGGGGAACGGATACGGCTTCTGCGACAGCGTACAGGCGCCGCTCACCTTGATCACCGCGTTCTTGCGCTTGGCGAGCTCCAAGACCTTCGGCAAGTCGGCCCATGGCTGCGGCGGCGCCGGCGGCGTACGCGGCTGCATGATCGCCAGATGATCGATGATGAAGCGTGTGTCGGGATGGCGGTCGATCAGCGTCGTGCCGGCGTCGACATTGCCCCAGCACAGGATGTTGACCGGCAAGTCGTACTTGACCGCGGCGCGGGCGATGCGGTCGAGGCCGGGGTCTTTGGGATCGCGGTCGCGTCCCGGCTCCTTGGTCAGCATGATGCGGATGCCGACCGCGCCGGGCGTCTTCTTCCAGTCGGCGACGACGTCGGCCACGGCCGGATCGTCCGGGTCGACCGGCTTGACGATCCCAAATCTGTCAGGGTGCGCCCGCTGCACTTCCACCGCATAGCTCGCGTCGTAGCGGTACATGGAAAATGCCGAGATGAAGATCGCGCCGTCGACGCCGACCTTGTCCATCGCCGCGCACATCTCGTCGCCGGTGACGTGCGGCGGCCAGTTCGGCACGTTGTGCCAGGGCCGCTTCGGCGTGTTCGCTTCGTAAGCGTGGACCTGGGAATCGATGATCGTCATCTTAGGCTTTCCTCGCTCGCTGTCCGGGTCGCTATGGCAACAGGTCAGGCCGCCCCTGTCCAGGCCCCCGGGTCGTTCAGCGGCGGGGAATCATGTCAGTCAGTCCGCGCGGCCTAACACCGACGCCACCCGTTCACTTTTTCGAAGAGCCATCGGCAAATTGCATAATGACCGGTGATAAAGCATTCACGCTTATGAGAAGTCGTTGCGCAATATCGCAGCGCACAATGGCGATGCGGCTCGGAACGATCCGACGCAGCACAAGGTGCCAGTCCATGCTACAGTGCGGGCTGGCGAATAGGAAATATCGGGAGGGAAATCATGTCGAAGACATTTGCTCTTGCGGTTCTTGCTCTCTCCATCGCTGCCGGATCGGCTGAGGCAATGACGACCCGCAGCCACTCCCTCAGCTACAAGCATTTTCCCACCTGCGCGGCGGGTCTGGTCAAGGCGAATTGCGTATGTCGCGCCACGAATGGTTCGCGCAAATTCGGGCTTTGTACGTCTGGGCATTATTGCCACACCTACGATGGCGCGTGTACGCAATAGCCGATCGTTGTCCGTTGCGGCTCTCGGCTGAAGAGTGCGGCGCCGTCCGGCGCCCCACGCTCACGGCGATTCATCCGTATCGTCGTGTTGGCCGCGCAGAAATCTTGAAATAACCGAGATCGTGCCGCCAATGGTCCAGTCGCCGGCATCTTCGTCGGCGTCGACGGCGTGCGTCGGCGGCGCGGTCACGGTGGCCGCCGGCGTCGCGGGATGTGCGATGCCTTCGCCGATGCGCTCGATCATGTACGGAAAAAATGGATTCGAGGACGCGCGAAGGAGCGAATCGAGGCTGGCGATCAGGACGTTGCGCTCGCCGCGCGGCGCGAGCGAGCCGAGATGAAGACCGAAATCTTCCGTCGCATCGGGGGTCAGGCCGTAAAGTGAATCGGTCATCGGAAACGGCAGCGCGACGTGGGACAGCGAATAAAGACCTTCCGGATAGGCGACGCCCAACGGACGATCGGTCTCGGTCGTTTCGCCGGGCTCGGTGCGGCGCTCGACTTCCTGGCCATCCGGAGTGTCCGCATTGGTGACGATGGTGGTTCGATAGTTGCGCGCCCGTTGGGGTAGCAGCCGGCTCAAAGCGGTGTCCGCGGACGGGCGCAGCAGCGCACCGAACTTCACGGTCCGGTTCACGTCAAACAGCACCAGCTCGCTGCCGTTCGCCGGCAGGTATTCGTACAACGCCGTGATGATCGCCGATGTGCTGACCGTGAAGTCCATCACGGATTGGAACGTGATCATGGGCGGCAGGCCGGCCAGCTTTCCGGATCGATCGTACAGCGCGATCTCGTGCTGCGAGGCTCGCGTCAGTCGATGGGACTGCACGGCGCCATTGATGGGGAATGAATTGTATTTGAATGGATTGAACTCGGGCACGACGCTGAGCCAGGCCGCTTCGGCGAAAGCCGGGAAGTGAGCCGGCAAGCCGGCCAAGCCGGCGAAGCGCGCGAACCGGGTAATCCCGATCATCGGCGAAATCAGCACCAGGCGGTCGGCCCGGGGAAGCTTCGGATCTTCAATCGAGTCGAGTGCGTATTTGACGGCGAGTGCCCCGCCGTTGGAGAAACCGATGAGATGCAGCGGCGCGGGCGCGGCGACGCGACGGCGCGCCTCCCTGATGGCAAGCCTGGTGGCCGCCATCCAATCTTCCCATTGCGCATCGATAAGTCCCGCCGGAACCGTGCCGTGCCCGGGCAGCCTGATCACGATGGCGACGAAGCCGTGGTCGCGATAATAGCGGGCGATGTGGCGTTGACTGTAAGGCGAGTCGGTCAGGCCGTGCAGCAACACGGCGGCTCCGACCGGCGCGCCTTCGGGTTCCAGGATATAGGAGCGATTGAAGTCTTGGGCGAAGCGGCCGGGGTAAATCGGACTGCCGGCGAAATATCGGTTGAGCGGCAGGCGTTCATCGGGCTTGAGCTTTTGCGTCACCGCGGTCGCGATGTCTTCGAAGATCTTCTGCTCGCGGGCGAGATAGCCGCGCCAGTCCGAGGCATCGAGCTCCGCCACTGACAATTCCTGCGGCACATGGGTATGCCACGGCGCAAGCGGCGGACCGCGCTGGGAGTCGTAGACGCGAATGGCCAGCAGAGCCACTGCAACCACCAAGAGGAGAGTCGCGGCCCACTTCGTTGCTTTGACGATTTTGGCAAGCATCGTTGCACTACCGGGTCGATGGAGGGCTCAGCTCGTTGTCGGGCGGAATCTCGGCATAGAATCCGGACACCGGATCGATCCAGACGAAATGTTCTTCGACTTTCCGGACGCCCGGAATGTTCTCCGCGGCGACGCGCAGCGCCTGACGCTCGCGATCGTCGGTGACGGAGCCGGACAGCTGGACGATGCCGTTACGAACGGTGGCGGTGACCATAGCGACCGGAGCCCAGGGCTGCTTTTCGAGCTCGGCGATCAGCTTCTCGCGTATGGCGGTATCCGTCGCAGCGGAGGGAGCGATCTCGCCGATGAAACTTGCCATGGCGTCAAGCAGATTGGCCCGCGTGACGATGCCCACGACCTTGCCGCCGTCGACGACCGGAACGCGCTTGATATGATGGCGTTCCATGAGGTCGACGACGGCGGCCAACGGCGCGTCCGGTGCGACGGTGTGGACGTCCCGCGTCATGACATCGCCAACCTTGCGGCTGGAGACATGAACATATTCTTCCGCGAGCCGGCCCGGGCCGAGAACGAATTCGAGCCACCGCGGCCTGACGCGCTTGGTGCCGGTCTCGGCGCGGCGCAGGAAATCGCCTTCGCTGACGATGCCGACGAGCTTCCCACCGCCATCGACGACCGGGAGACCGCTTATGCCTTTCTGCAGCATCAGCCGCGTTGCGGCCAGCACCGACTCTTCCGGAGTGACGCAAATGACGCGGGGCATCATCACATCTCTGACCAACATGGTTGAGCTCCTCGGCGGCGCGCGCGGGCCCGACCCTGCGCCATGCCGTGGCTTTGGCTTACGCGTCCATTGCGGACGATGCACGTGACATCCGCGTGATTGCCGTCGCCACGGTATCGATCGACGCTTGCTGTCGGTTTTGCGCCGTTATAGATTTTGTTTTCAGTTGTAGAAACGTCTGCCGGCTGGAATCAGCTTGGAGGACACCGCGATGCGTCGAGCGCGTTCTCGGGGAAGATCATGAAGCGAGCATTCATCCTGATCCTTTGTTGCGCCGCCATGGGCTTGCTGGTCCAGGACGCTTCGGCCGCCATCGTGTTCAAGCGCTTCCCCCATTGCGCCGGCGGTTTTGTGACGGAAAAAACCTGCGAATGTCACAAGACCGGGTCGACGCACTTTTATTATTGCCACAAGGGATATTACTGCCACCCGTTTGACGGCACGTGTCGACCATAGCTTGGAACGCGACGGGTCGAAATCGGCGCAAAGACGCGCCCGCTAAGCGGGTCATGCGCGATGTTATGGTTTGGGTGGAATAACCGTCGGGCCTGTCCAGTCTCGGGGAAGAAGCTCGACGAACAATATGCGAAGCGGGAGGTCCGTCTTATTGTCGGCAGTATGTGCGACGTTTCCCGTTTCGAAAAAGTAATCCCCGGCATGATAGATCGTTTCCTTCCCGCCCTCCGTGAATGTGAGCTCCCCCGACAGCACATATCGAATCCCCGGGCCGACATGGTGGTGCACGCCAAGGTGAGCCCCCGGGGCAAACGTCACCTCCGTGGCCCGCATCTTGAACTTGCCGTTGAGCTCGTCCATGTGGCTGAACACGGTCTCCTCGAGCTTGATACTGGGCGTAATGCCCCGTGCTTCCACGGCTTCCTGAGCCGCCAGGCGATCGATCCCGCCAAGCAGCGCCACGACGACCAAAAGTGCGGAGCGCATCATCGTATCCTCCATTGTGCTGCGCGTTAGCGAACCCTCGCCCCAGGGCATCATTCGCCGATGGGGCGCTACGCTCCCCCGGCCGGCGGCCATTCTACTGTGACCCGCGGCACAGCGGAGCATTGTCCGTTGCGGCACCGTAGACCTCGCCGGTTAACCTCACGCTTGAGGGCTGCCATGCCGTCCGCCAGACCAGTTCCCCGTTTTGGTGTCGCCGCCAGCATCGGCGCTCTCGCGCTCGCCCTGATCCCCGCGGCGGCCGCCGGGGCCCCGGACAAGACCCCACAGCAGGCCGTCGACGATCTCAAGGGCAGGATTTTCGACGCCAAGATGGCGCAAAAGACCTTCGAACGCGGGCTGAAGTATTGCAAGGAGCTCGACGGCGATCACTTCTACTTCCTGCCGCGCGATCGCGTGCTCCAACTGGAGGACTATCATCGCTCACTGGAGGCGCTGGCGAAGCAACAGGCCTTCAATCCGGAAAAGCGGCGGCCGTGGACCGACCAGGACGCCGCCGAGCGCTGGGTGCAGGCGCAAAAGCAAGCCGCGAGCGACAAAGCCAACTGCGCCTTGGCGGCAAGCTTGCCCGATCTCGAGAAGCAACTCGAGGAGCTGGAGAAGCAGCAGCAGGCAACTGCAAAGCCTTGATCGGCGGTAGCGAGGACTTCCACTTCGTGCAGAAGTGAAGGGCCACCGCGTTGGCGCTCGTGTGCGCCGCCGCAAATGATCCGGCTGACTTGACGCGGCGGGTCGCTCCCGTCGTTTCCGACCTCATCCGATCCTGTCGCCACGACCAAATCCACGACCTGTCGCGAAGCGCGCAGCCGTAACCCGGCGCGGCAGATCATGACGTCGGCGTTTTGGTGTGCCGCGCGTCATATGCGCCGCGCACCACACGGCGTACGAACGCTCGTCACCTCAAGATACGGAGCGCGCAATGAACACGACGAACGCAAATGTTCCCATCGTCGCTCGACGTCGCCCGTTGCTTTGGGCGGTCATCGTCGCCAGCCTCGTGGCCGGTTATGCAACCGGCCTGCTGACTGCCAAATCGTTCCCGTTCACCGCGAGAGCACCGAAAGAGCCGATCGCGGCGAAGATAAATCCACCCGATGCCGATTCGGCGCCGACAGCTTTGCCGATCGTGCCGTCTCCTACCGTTGAAGCTCATCCTCAATTCTTCCATGGCACCGGAGATGGGGGAAATGGCGGCTACGATCCCGATAAGTGAGGAGCAAGCGAGTCGTTTTCCATCGAAAGACACTTCATGCCATACTGCGAAGCAATCCGGAGGCACTCATGAAACACTTGACTGTCGCATTGGGAATTCTCGTCGCAACAGCGGCGCTCTGCGGACAGGTGGAAGCCCAGAACTATCCGTGGTGCGCCTATTACAGCGGCCTCGGCGGCACGAATTGCGGCTTTACGAGCTTCGCCCAGTGCATGGCGACCGTGCAGGGTATCGGCGGGACTTGCAGTCCGAACACCCAATACCAGGCGCCCGGCTCGATACGCGGGGGTTATGGCCGTTGAATTTCTGCGACCGGCCGGCGCGAACCGCGCGAAAGCGCCTCCTCGATCACCGCGTCGGCGCGTAGCCCGTCGGCTCGGACGGGGCCGCATCGCGCGGCCGATGGCGCTTGACCGCTTCGGGGTTTGTCGAGTCGGCGCCCATATAGACGCCGCGCTCCCACTGGCGCTTGAGCGGGTCGGCGACCTTGAGCGACATTCGGCCAATGCGCTCGATCTCGATCTCGACGGTTTCGCCGTCCTGCAGCGCGCCAAGTCCTTCGTGATTGGTGCCGCACGCGATGACGTCGCCGGACAGCATCGTCATCACGGTCGTCGCGAATTCGACGAGCTCGGGCACGTGATGCTCCATGTCGTCGGTATTGTAGTTGTGCCGCAGCTGGCCGTCGTTCCAGAGTCGCACGTGCAGATCGTTGGGATTTCGAATCTCGTCGGCGGTGACGATGCAAGGACCGAGCGGCGCAAACGTATCGAACGATTTGCCGAGCCAGCTCATCGGCTGGCTGGCCGGCCAGGTGCGGCGGCCCTCGCCGCGCGCGGTGACGTCGATGAAGCAGGTGTAGCCGAACACGGCGTCGCGCCAGTTCTCGCGCTTGATCGTCTTGGATGGTCCGCGCATGACCAGCGCAAGCTCCGCCTCGTGCATGAAGATCCAGGGGTCGGTATAGGCCGGCAACTGGATGGTGTCGCCCGGTCCAATGACGGCGTCGGGATTCTTCATGAACATGTTGAGCGGGCGCGGCGCGCGTTGCGCGTGCTCCCAGTAGTTGGCCAGCGCGCAAAGAATCTTGTGCGGCCGGGGCAGGGGCGCCCGCAAACGGACCGAAGACAGCGGCAGCGCCGTTGCCGTCTCAAGCAGCGTCTCGAGCGTCGGCCGCAGCTTGTCGAAATCGTCGATGACGCCCTCCATGACCAGCTGCGGCGTATGGTTCGACCTGACCACGCCCGAAATGTCGATCACGCCGCGTTCGGTGAGCAGGCCCGGCAACGGCGCAGGAGCCTCATGGCGTTGGAACAGAACAAGCTTCATGATTGCCTCGGATAATGCTCCGCCTGAGATGTTGCGATCGGTCAAGGTTGCCGCTTTGACAGCTCTGATCGATGTCCGATCTTCGCCCGTAAGCGACCGTGAAAGCAACTCGTGGAACAGTCGCTAAATGCCGATATCGACCGAATCCCAGGCGGCATGGAACGGGTCGGGATAGCATTGCACGGAACACCATAGCAGGCCGGCTACAACCGCGTGCGTTAAGTGCGATATCGAGAGACTCGGCCCGAGCCTATCCAATGGCCGGAGAAGTCGAACCTTCACGTTTATCAAGCTCGCATTCCAGCCCTCTACGGGGCCTTGCCGAACGATCCGGCAAAATTGCAAGCTCGCGAGGTTCACACGATGAGGACCTCGGTCATGTCAAACAAACTACAAGAACGCCTCGATCGCCGCGACTTTATGATCGCATCAATGACAACGGCCGGCGCATCCGCCGCCCTCGCCATCACCGCTGGGGCTGCAAATGCGCAGGGTGCAGCGACAACCTCTGCCGGTCCGGCATCAGGAACGGTCTATACCGGCGATACAATCCAGGGGAAAAAGGTCGTCAGCGCGCTCGACGTCAACAACTTGGAACCCGGCAACAAGCACCTTTTGTATTTTCAGGGCGTGCAGATGCCCACCGGACAGTACGCGTATGTGTCGGTGACAGTCGCCAAGGGAGCAAGGCCCGGCAAGCGCGTCATCCTGGTCAGTGGTGTGCATGGCGACGAGATGAGCTCCGTGCATACGGTCCAGACCGTGATGAACCAGCTCGATCCGGCGAAGATGTCGGGCACGGTCATGGCGGTCACGGACGTCTCTGGTCCGGCCATGGACGGCATACAGCGCCGATGGCCCAATCAAGGCAGGGGCATCGATCTGATCGATATGAATCGGGAGTGGCCCGGAAACGAGAACGGCGTTACCGCGGCCAGCCGACACGCCGGGCTGTTGTTCAACCGGCTGCTGCGGCCGAACGCCGACTTCGCGATCGACTTCCACACTGGAACAACCGGATTCGAAGTCACCGCGTTCAATATTGGCGGCATGGATGTGCCCGAGGTAAAGGCGATGGTGGAGCTCTATCCCGTCGGCCAGATTTTCGACAACCATGTTTATCCCGGCGTCCTGCATAACGCGTTCCTGGACGTAGGCATTCCGGCCTTTACGCCGGAGATCGGCGCTGCGCGCGTCCTGAACCTCGATATGATCTCGCTGTTCGTGGAAGGCACAATGAACGTACTCAAGCATCACGGCATCCTGGCCGGGCCCCTGGGGCGCACAGGCAAGGACGCGGGCGTCTTTATCGGCAACAGTGCACTCCCGATCCTTGCAACCCGGGGAGGGCTCGTCGAGCATCTGGTCAAGCTCAATGACAAGGTCGATGCCGGACAGAAGGTGGCCATCCAGCGGAACAGCTTCGGCGAAGTGGTTGCGGAATATGCAAGCAGCGTGGCCGGAGAGGTCACGGGCCAGCGTAGCGACGCGATGTCCGAGCCCGGCAACCCCCTGGTATTCATCCTTTTCCACAAAGCGACGCTGGACGGCGGTGAGACTTATCCCGAGTGATCTAACACTCAGGGCCCGCATACATCCCGCCCCCGTACATCAGGACTGACATCGCTCCGCAAACCCATCAGCAATTTGCCCGCCAGGCGCCGGCTTCGACCAGAGCGCTTCTTGCTGTATTTTCCCTCCAGCCGTTCCTTCTCGGAATGATGCGTCGGCCGAAGTGGGCCGAGCAAGCCAGCCAAGGGAGCCAATATCCGCCATGAAATTCGGCTATTTCACCCTGAGCGACAACCGCTACCCCGACAATCCGCGCTCGGCCGAGCAATTCCTGGTGGAGATCCGCGACCAGGCGGTGCTGGCCGAGAAGCTTGGATTAAGCTCGGCCTGGATCGGCGAGCACCACTTCAACCGGCGCGGCTGCGTGTCGGTGCCCGCGGTCGTCCTGGCCAATGTCGCCGCCGCCACGACGCGCCTGCGGCTCGGGCCGGCCGTCGTCGTGCTGCCGATCCATCACCCGATCCATGTCGCGGAGGAATGGGCGACGCTCGACCAATTGTCCGGCGGCCGCGTCGATTTCGCCGCGGGGCGCGGCTACGACCGTCACGAGTTCACGCCGTTCGCCGCCGATTTCGATGCTTCGGCCGAGCACTTCAGCGAAGCCGTCGCACTCCTGATGCGCTGCTGGACGGAAACTAAGCCGTTCGACTTCAAGGGCCGGTTCTACAATGTCGAGGACGTCGAGGTGTTTCCGAAACCCTTGCAGAAGGACTTCAGGCCCTACATGGGCTCGTTCTCGCGCTTCTCGATGGAGCTCGCCGCACAGTGGGACTGGAACCTGCTGCTGGCGCCGTTCGCGGCCACCATCCTGTTCGGCAGCCTGGCCAACGCGGTGGCCGCCTATCGCGAGATCTGCGCGAAGGGGCAAAAGCCTGAGCGCAAGGTCAAGTGCAGCTACTTCATCCACATCGGCGAGGGCGAGGCGGAGCGCCAGCGCGCTTTGGAACGAATGGTCGGCTACATCACCATGGCGGGCTTGCGCAAGACCATGAGCCAGGGCGGCACCGGCGCGCTGCCGCCAAGCATGGCGTACTTCAAGCAGATCGGCGAGCGGCTCAACGACGCCAAAGCGTCCGACTTCGACGACAATTCGCTGCTGCATGGCTCGCCGCAACAGATCGTCGACACTTTGAAGCGGGTCGAGGCGATCGGCATCGACGAGGTCATCCTCTATTTCAACTTTGGCAACCGCCCCGACGCCTTCGTGCGCGAGCAGATGCACCGCTTCATGGCCGACGTCGCGCCCGCCTTCGGCAACCGTGCGACCGCCACCGCGGCCGAGTAGCCGATGCCGGATCTGACGGCCGGCGCTATTCGATCACGTCGTCGGCGCGCGCCAGCAGAGTCGGCGGCACCTCGATGCCGAGCGAGCGCGCGGTCTGCAGATTGAGCGTGAATTCGAACTTGGTCGACTGCAAAACAGGAAGTTCGCCTGGCTTTGCGCCTTTGAGGATGCTGCCGGTATAGACGCCGACCTGGCGAAACACGTCGGCAAGGCTCGTGCCGTAACTCATGAGCAGGCCCGCGGCGACCGTTTCACTGGAGAAAACGCTCGCCGGCATCCGCTCGCGTGCGGTGAGTGTTACGAGTTGTGCGCCCCGGGCGGCAAAGAACGCGTCGGGCGCGATGTAGAGAGCGTGGGCTTGGACGCCGACGATCGCGGTAAAGGCCGCATCGATCTGGGCCGGCGTGCTGGCGCTGAAGAAGACGAGCTCGATGCCCAAGCCGGCCGCGGCCTCCTTGAGGGCCTTCGACGTCGCCTGCGTGGTCACGGGGTTCGCCGGATTGACCAGCACCGCGAAACGCCGCGCCTTCGGCAACAGCTCGTGCATCAAGCCGAGCCGCTTGGCGTCGATTTCGCTGGCGAAGAAATTGATGCCGGTAGCATTGCCGCCCGGCTGCGCCAGGCTGGCGACGAGGCCGAGCGTCACCGGATCCTCGCCGACGCCGAACACGATCGGAATCGTCCTGGTGGCGGCTTTGGCGACGACCGAGGAGGGGGTGTTAGCCGGGGTGGCAATGACCGCGACATTGCGTTTGACAGCGTCGTCGATAATCGCCGCGGCCGCTTCGTAGTGACCGTCGAGCCAATGGTACTCGACGGCGACATTGCGGTTCTCGACGAAACCGGTCTGGCTCAGGCCTTTGCGGAACTCGACGGCCAGCTGTGCGCCGGCATCGGCCCGTCTGGCATTGAGGAATGTCACCACCGGCTGCGCCGGCTGCTGCGCGCGCGCCGCAAGCGGCCAAGCCACCGTCGCGCTGCCGAGCAGTGCAATGAACTCCCGCCGTCTCATTCAATCACCTCGTCGGCGAGGGCCTGCAATTTGTCCGAGACGACAAGATCGAGCGCCTTGGCGGTCTTGAGATTGATCACGAGCTGGAACTTGGCCGCTTGAACAACGGGCAGCTCGGCGGGCTTGGCGCCGTTGAGAATTTTTCCGGCATAGACCCCGGCCTGCAGATAGGCATCCGCGAGGCTGGTTCCGTAGCTCGCCAAGCCTCCCGATACCGCAAACTCTCGTAGAAAATAGACGCCCGGAACGCGGCGCTCTGCCGCCCGCGCTATGATCCGGTGTCGGCGGTCGACAAAGAAGGGGTCGGCAAGAACAAGAAATCCATTGATATTGCTTCGCTTGAACTCGTTGAAAGCATTTTCGAGATCAAGGTCGGTACCGGCGTTGATGATCTCGATCCGCTGTCCAATGGCTTCGGCCGCCGCCTTTACCGCATTGGCCTGCACCTCGGCGTCGGCATTTTTCGGGTTGATGAGCGCAGCAAAGTTGGAGGCGTGAGGCGCCAGCTGTTTCAGCAATTCGATGCGCTTTGATTCCGTCTCCGCGACGAGCAGATTTATGCCGGTCGCATTCCCTCCGGGGCGGCTCAGACTCGCGACGAGCCCCAATTTGACCGGGTCCTGTCCGACCATGAAGACGAGCGGAATGGTCGTTGTGGCGGCCTTGGCGGCAAAGCTAGGTGGATCGCCGCCGACGGCGACGATCACCGATGGGCGTTGCTTCACCAATTCGGCGGCGAGAGACGGCAATAGGTCGTAATGTCCTTCCGCCCAGCGAAATTCGATTGCGACGTTTTTCCCTTCCTCATAGCCGATGCTGGCGAGTCCTTGTCGAAATGCAACGACGGGACCGGTAAGCGCGGCGGCGGACAGGCTGCTGAGAAAGCCAACGACTGGAACTAATGGCTGCTGCGCGCGCGCCGCGAGCGGCCACGCCGCGGCTCCGCCGATGACCGAAATGAACTCGCGCCGCTTCACTCTATCACCTCGTCGGCGCGGCCGAGTAGCGGAAGCGGAACCGTTAGCCCCAGCGCTTTGACAGTCTTGAGGTTGATGACGAGCTCGATCGTCGTCGATTGCTCCACCGGGAGCTCGGCCGGCTTCTCACCCTTGAGAATCCGAGCGGTGTACAGGCCGGCTTCCCTGTATGCCGCATTGATGCTTGCGCCGTAACTCAAGAGCCCTCCCGCGACGGCGAATGACCGTTCGTTCGAGGTTGCGGGCAAGGCCGCCGTTGCCGCAAGTACCGCCAGGGTCCGCGCGCGGGCAGCAAAAAATGGATCGCTGACGAAGTGGATTGCATCGTCCCGGCGCGCAGCGACCTCCCTGAAGGCGGGCGCAAAATCGTCCTCGCTGCCGATGCTGACGAAGCGCACGCTCAAGCCGAGCGACTTTGCCGCCACTTCGATCTGTCCGGTATCTCTCTCCGTTCGTGCATTGGCTCCGCCTATGAATACGACAATCGATTTCACCTCCGGGTCGATCTCGTGCAATACCTCGACACGCTTTGGCTCGAGCGAGCTGCCCAAGAACGTAATACCGGTCACGTTGCCTCCGGGGCGGTTGAGGCTCCTGACATAGCCGGCCGATACCGGATCGTTGGCGGTTGTGAAGATGATGGGGATTGTGCTTGTTGCCGCCACCGCGGCCTTTATCGCATTGTCGCCGCCACTTGCCAGGATCACGTCGACGCCTTGACGCACCAGATCGAGCGCCATCGCCGGCAGCTTATCGTAGTGGTATTCCGCAAAACGAAAGGCCAGCGAAACATTGCGGCCTTCGACGTATCCGGCGTCACTCAGACCCTGACGAAAGGCCGCGATTCTTGGCGCCCAGTCGTCTGCCGTCGAGCTGCAAAGGAAACCGATGACCGGCGGATTGGCCGCCGGCTGCGCGCGTACGGCAAGCGGCATTCCCAACGCCGCGCCACCGACGAGACCGATAAATTGCCGTCGCCGCATGGGCGCCCCTCAGGCTGACGCCGCAGCCTACCACGTTGCCGACGTCAAAAGGGCGGTCGAGCACGCGGTGCATGCGGATGCCAGCCGGCGTTCACTTGAGCATTTACTCTGGCGTTTCACTTCGCCGGTCGCGCGCAGCGGCGAAAGGTTTTGCTGTCGCGGGTCCATGTTTGGGTTTCGCCGATCAATTTGACGCCGAGATAGCCGTGCACGACCAGCGTATTGGCGTCCTGCCGCCTGACCTCGACCGAATAGGTCTTGCCCCGGTCCTGGTGCGGATCGTAGACCCAGCCCTCCCAGCTTTCGCCCTCGTCCTTGAGGTCGCCCAAGATTTGCAGCCCGCAAATCGGCCGGGTGCGCAGCTTGATATCCTCGTTATAGATGTCGCGCGCGTCGGGCGGCACTCCCGGATCGAGAATCGAAGCGATATACCCGCACATCGCTTCGCCGCAGGATTTTATCTCGACGTGTCCGTCGCGCGCATCGGTGAACCAGAGGCCCGCAATGTCGTCCGCCGCGCGTGGGGAGACGGGCGCGAGAACGACCACGCTGGCGCCGAGGGTCAGCACCATTGCGAGCGATCGTAGCCAGCCGGGTAAAGCGCAGCTTCCACGCAGCGCCATCAGAGCCGCCGCAACGCCGCCGCGGGCGACATCCGCACCGCCCGCCAGGCCGGGAACAGCGAGCCGACCGAGCACAGCGCCAACGCCGCGGCGAGCGTGAGCGCGATCAATACCGTACTCGGCCGGAACGACACCAGATCGCCGATGGTCGGGATGTAAGGCAGCGCCAACGCCGCGAGCGCGCTGAAGCCCAAGCCCAAAATACAGCCGACGACATAAAGCAGAAGCCCCTCGACCACGATCGACGCCATGATCCGCCCCCGGCTCCAGCCGATGGCGGCAAAGATGCCGATCTCCCGCGTGCGCTCCTGCGTCGCCATGATCAAGGCGTTGAGTACGTAGATCGCGCCGATCGCGATGGCGATGATGGAAATTGCCAGAGAAATTGCATCGAGCACCGCGAAATTGCGGTCCTTGCTGAGCATGTCGTTGGCGGTCGAGGCGGTGAGATTGCCGAGCGCCTCGATCGCGTCCTTGACCCGGCCGATATCGCCGACTTTGCCGTGCTCGGCATTGACGTGAATCATGGTGACCTGCTTGGGCCGCATGCTCGCCGCTTGCAGATCGGCGAGCGGCAGGAGAACGAGCCCGCGATTGATCACGGTGGTGTAATTGGCAATGCCGATGACCGTGAATTTCTTGCCGAGGATCTCGACGGTATCGTCGCGCTTCTTGCCGAGGGCTGCGGCGGCGCCTTCGCCGAGGACGGCAACGCCGCGCTCGCCGGCCGTCGGCACGCGACCTTCGCGCAGCGGCACCTTGCTCCAGAGATAGCTGCCGTCGGGCCAGCCCAGCGTCAGCACGCTGCGATTGTCGCCGGCTGGCGCGAACATGAACAGTTCGCCGGCCGCCTTGGTCACGCCGGGCACGGCGGCGACGCGCTCGACCGACTCGTCGGCGATGAAGCCGCCGAAAATGTCGGAGGCGCCTTTCTGCATCACCACGAGATCGTCGCCCATCTCGTCGACGCCGGCGCGGGCGCTGTCCTTGATGCTGTGCGACAGCGAGATCAAGGCGAGCGCGCTGCCGACGGCAAGCCCGATACCGAGCACGGTGAGGCCGGTGCGCACCGGCCGCCGTTTCAGATTGCGCAGCGCAAGACCGGCGAGGTTCATGGCGAAGCCTGCTCGGCGACCACCGATGGCGCCACCGCGAGCCGGGCGCTGTCCTCGACGATGCGGCCGTCCTTGATGCGGATGCGGCGGGCGCAGCGCCCCGCCAAGGTTTCGTCGTGGGTGACCAGCACGGTCGTCATGCCGAGCTCGGCGCGCAGCTTGAACAGAAGATCGGCGACCGCGCTCGCATTGGCGCTGTCGAGGCTGCCGGTCGGCTCGTCGGCGAGCAGCAGGCTCGGCTGGTTCACCAGCGCGCGGGCGATAGCGACGCGCTGGCGCTCGCCGCCGGACAGCGTGGTGACGAGATTGTGCGAGCGCGGCTCCAGCCCGACCCGGTCGAGCATCACCGCTGCGCGCGCGAGCCGCCGCGTTGCCGACAAGCCGTTGCCGAACAGCGCCAGCTCGACATTCTCGATCGCCGTGAGCGTGGGAATGAGATTGAACTCCTGAAACACAATGCCGATCGCGAGCCGCCGCAGGTCGCTCCAGCGCCGCTGCCCGCGCACCGGCTGGCCGCGCCACAGCACGGTTCCAGAATCAGGGCTGTCGATGCCGCAGAGCATATTGACCAGGCTGCTCTTGCCGCTGCCGCTCGCGCCGACGATGGCGACGCAATCGCCGGCGGCGATGTCGAGGTCGATATCGGTCAGCGCCGCGATGGCGCCCCGGTCGTAATGGCGGCTGACGCCGCGCAGCGCGATCAGCGTGTCGCCGTCAGCGCTTTCAGCCGCCTGAGAATGAGCAGTGCCCGCTTCAGCCATGCCGCCCCGAACCATGCCGGTCGGTCGTATCACTGCCATGCCGCGCGGACGGACGGCGCCATTTGCCAAACGCGATGCCTGCGTGGAAACGCCGCACCGGCCGCGCCCGCATCCCCGGCAAGCGGTGCGGATCGGCCTTAAGCGTTGCCGGTGGCGTCGTTAACTGTCAAGAACGCAACACGGTCGACGGTTAACGTCGGACGCTGCGATGCAGCATTGTGCATGCCCATTTTTCAGCCGCTCGCGCATTCATGATTAGCGCGGCCGATGGCCGGCCAATGATTGACGCCGCTTGCTCGGACCCATTAGGTTGCTTGTGCAAGTCGGGGGCGACTGATGTTTATTTGTTGCGTGCCGCGCAATGCGGCGGAGTTTCTACGCGTCCTATCGCTCGAGCAAAATCTCTTCGGCCGTTTCTCCGTTCCGCCGGAGACCGCGAAAAAGTTCTTCCGCGTCCGGCCGGAGATCTTCCAGGCGGTGATCGGTCCCGCCGACACCTTGGCCGCCTATTCCAGCGTCTATCCGCTCAAGCCGCACTGGGCCACGGCCTTTATCTCAGGCGAGATCGGCGAACCCGAGCTTGAGCCGCACATGCTTCTGGAGCGCGACGAAAGCCTCGAAGACGCAACCCTCTATGTCGGCTCGGTGGTGGTGGCCGATCACTACAATGCGGCGACGAAATCGCTCTTGATCGCGAGCCTGATCGCCTGGCGCGCCAAGCAACTCGACGTCGTCGCGCTGAAGCGGTTTTCCGTCATCGCGACGCCACTGACGGATCACGGCCACCGCATGCTGCGCCACGGCGGCGCCACGCTCCTTGCCGCCGGGTCGAGCCGCAAGGACGGCTGTCCGGTCTACGGCCGCGAGATCACCCACGGCTACCACAGCCGCCTGTTGCCGACGATCGAGCGGCTGTTGAACGGCTCGGTCGTCGAGATGAAATACAATTTTCCGCGGCAGGAGAGGCGGCCGCAACGCGACCCAGCCGTCGGCGAGACGACGAGCATGGAGGTGTCGTTGCCGTCTCTGTCGTAATTCACTTTACCCCGCGCCGTGCCAGCCGCCGCCGCATGCGCAAGTTGAGCGATCTCGTAGCCGCCCCTGATCATCCCTCGCGGCGGCTTCGTGCGGCGTCAACGTGGATATCCGAATTCAGGCCAAGCCCTCAGCACAAAACCTTGCCGCAGCTTCCGGCGGCGTCGACGACGGCCTGCAGGCGGTAGCGGCCGGGATAGCCGAGGATGGCGACGCCCGCGACGATGAAGGACGGCGTCGCGGCAAGGCCGAGCGAATTGCCGAGATTGAAATGGGCTTTCATGATCTCGGTGACTTCGTCGCTGTTGCCGACCTCGGCCAAGGTCTTGGCGTCGAAGCCGAGGCCGCGCGCCACGTCGAGTGCGCGGGGGCCGTCGGCGGTGCCGCGCTGTGCGTAGATCTTGCGGTGGAAGTCGTAGAACTGCTGCGGCGTGCCGAGCTTGGCCACCGCGAGCTCGACCCGGCTCGCCGCGACCGAGGCGGCGCCGAGCACCGGAAACGGCACCAGCACGAGTTTCAGCTCGCGGTCGAGCTCGACCATGTCCGCCACGTCCGCCGCGGCGATCCGGCAATAGGGGCAGTTGAGATCGTAGAACTCGACCAGCGTGGTCTTGCCATCCGGATTGCCGACCGTCACCACGCCGGGCAGCGCCGCGATCGGGCCGAGCAGCTTGACGGCGTGATTGGGCACGCGCTGGCCGTCATCGCCGGCGAGCGGATATTCCGAGACCAGCGCCATCGCGCGATCGCGCTGTTGCGCGCCGCCCGGGGCCGGCAGCATGCAGGCGAATGCAAGCGCAAGCGCGGCCGCGCGCCGGCGCCGGGAGAACAAGATCACTGCGCCACCACGTCCGTGGGCGCGGTTTCGAGCTTGAAGGCGGCGGCGAACAGCGCGCGGGTGTAATCGGTCTTCGGATTGCGGAACAGCTCGGCGGCGTCCCCGGCTTCGACTACCTGGCCGTGGCGCATCACCAAGAGCCGGCTCGCGAGCGCGGCGACCACGCGCAGGTCGTGCGAGATGAAGAGATACGTCAGATCGCGGCGCTTCTGCAGGTCGCGCAGCAGATCGACCATCTGCGCTTGGATCAGCATGTCCAGCGCGCTGGTCGGCTCGTCGAGCACGATGAAGGTCGGCTCCAGCACGATGGCGCGCGCCACCGCGATGCGCTGGCGCTGGCCGCCGGAGAACTCGTGCGGGAAGCGGAAGCGCGTCGCCGGATCGAGGCCGACGTCCTTGAGCGCCTGGATCACGCGCTCGTCACGCTCGCGTTCCGGCATCGCCGGATGATGGACCTTCAGGCCTTCTTTGATGATCTCGGCGACCGACATGCGCGGCGACAGCGAGCCGTAGGGATCCTGGAACACGATCTGCATGGCGTGGCGGTACGGCCGCATCTCCTTGAACTTCAAATCCTGCAGCTCGTTGCCCATGAACACGATCGAGCCCTCGGAGGAAATCAGCCTTAAGATCGCGCGCCCGAGTGTCGACTTGCCGGAGCCGGATTCGCCGACGATGCCGAGCGTCTCGCCCTTGTGGACCTGGACGCTGATGCCGTCGCAGGCCTTGACGTGGCCGACCACCTTGCGCATCAGCCCGCGCGTGATCGCGAACCAGACTTTCAGATGCTGCGCGTCCAGCACCACCGGCGCGTCGGGCTGCAGCGGCGCTGGATCGGGCCGCGGCTCGGCGGCGAGCAGCGCCTGCGTATAAGGATGCTGCGGCGCGGCGAACACCTGCTGCACGGGGCCGTGCTCGACGATCTTGCCTTCCTTCATCACGCAAACCCGATCCGCAAGCTTGCGCACGATGCCGAGATCGTGGGTGATGAACAGAAGCGACATGCCGAGCCGCTGCTGCAAATCCTTGAGCAGCGCGATGATCTGCGCCTGCACCGTGACGTCGAGCGCGGTGGTCGGCTCGTCGGCGATCAGGAGGTCCGGCTCATTGGCGAGCGCCATCGCGATCATGACGCGCTGGCGCTGGCCGCCGGAGAGCTGATGCGGATAGGCCTTGAGCCGCGTCGCCGGATCGGGAATGCCGACCTGGGTCAAAAGCTCGACGATGCGTGTGCGCGCCGCGGCGCCGGTCAGCCCGCGATGCAGCAGCAGGATCTCGCCGATCTGCCGCTCGATGGTGTGCAGCGGATTGAGCGAGGTCATCGGCTCCTGGAACACGATGGTGATGTCGTCGCCGCGCACCCGGCGCATGTCGCGCTCGCCGAGCGGCAACAGGTCGCGGCCCTTGAACACGATGGCGCCGGAGGGATGCCGCGCTGCCGGGTAGGGCAGGAGCTTCAGGATCGACAACGCGGTGATCGATTTGCCGGAGCCGGATTCGCCGACCAGCGCCACGGTCTCGCCCTTGGCGATATCGAACGAGACGCGGTCGACGGCGAGCGTCTCCCGCCCGCCCTGGCGGAAGGCGATCGAGAGGTCGCGGACGGAGAGGAGCGGCTCGATCATGCGAACGTCTTCCGCGGATCGAACGCATCGCGCACCGCCTCGCCGATGAAGATCAGGAGCGATAGCATCAGCGCCACGGTGAAGAAGCCGGAGAGGCCGAGCCACGGCGCCTGCACGTTCGCCTTGCCTTGGGACAGCAGCTCGCCGAGCGACGGCGAGCCGGGCGGCAGCCCGAAGCCCAGGAAGTCCAGCGAGGTCAGCGTCATCACCGACGACGACATGATGAACGGCAGAAACGTCAGGGTCGCCACCATGGCGTTCGGGAGCAGATGCCGGAACATGATGACGGCGTTCGACACGCCGAGCGCGCGCGCCGCCTGGATATATTCGAAATTGCGCCCGCGCAGAAATTCGGCGCGCACCAGGCCGACGAGGCGCACCCAGGAGAACAGCAGCAGAATGCCGAGCAGCACGAAGAAGCCGGGCACCAGCACCGCCGAGATGATGAGCAAGAGATAAAGCTCCGGCACCGAAGTCCAGATTTCAATGAAGCGCTGGAACAACAGATCCGTCCAGCCGCCGAAATAGCCCTGCACGGCGCCGGCAGCGATGCCGATCACCGACGACACGATGGTGAGCACCAGGCCGAACAGCACCGACAGCCGGAAGCCGTAGATCAATCGCGCCAGCACGTCGCGGCCGTTGTCGTCGGTGCCGAGCCAGTTCATTTCCAGGGTGCCGCATTTGCCATAGCCGTTCTTGGCGGCGAAATCGCAGTCCTTGGCGTTGAGCATCCAGGTCGGCTTCGACGGAAACGCCGACGGCGGATTGTCGTTGATGGTCTTGTAGGAGAAGCGTACCGGCGGCCAGATCACGATGGCGTCATGGTCGGCGAGGAATTGCTGCAGATGCGGGTCGCGGTAGTCGGCGGCGGTGCCGAGGTCGTCGCCGAATTCGGTGTCCGGATAGGTGATCAGCACCGGGAAGTAGTTCTTGCCGTCGTAGCGGATGAACAGCGGCTGGTCGTTGGCGATGAACTCGGCGAACAGCGAGACGAAGAACAGAATGATGAACAGCCACAACGACCAGAAGCCGCGACGGTTGGCCCTGAAGTTGCGCCAGCGCCGGGCGTTGAGCGGCGACAGCGTCAGCCAGTGCTCCTCGACCGGCACGCCGATACCGAGCGGCCCGACCGGCGCGGTATCGGACGCTTGCGGGCCGACGCGCGCGTCCACCTCACACCTCCCGCGTCTCGAAATCGATCCGCGGATCGATCCAGGTGTAGGTGAGGTCGGAGATCAAATTAACGACGAGGCCGACCAGAGCGAAGATGTACAGATTGGCGAACACCACCGGGTAGTCGCGGTTGAGCACGCTTTCGAAGCTGAGCAAGCCCAGGCCGTCCAGCGAGAAAATCGTCTCGATCAGCAAGGAGCCGGCGAAGAACGCAGCGACGAAGGCGCCGGGAAAGCCGGCGATCACGAGCAGCATCGCGTTGCGGAAGATGTGGCCGTACAGCACCTGGCGCTCCGAGCAGCCCTTGGCGCGCGCGGTCAGCACGTATTGCTTGCGCAATTCTTCGAGGAACGAGTTTTTGGTGAGCAGCGTCATGGTGGCGAAGGCGGCGAGCCCCATCGACACGATCGGCAGCACCAGGTGCCAGAAGTAGTCGTAGATCTTGTGGAACCAGCCGAACTGCGCCCAGCCGTCTGAGACCAGCCCGCGCAGCGGGAAGATCTGCAGGTAGAACGGCCCGAGCGAGCCGCCGGCAAAGACGATGATGAGCAGCACCGCGAACAGGAATCCCGGGATCGCATAGCCGATAATGATGACGCCCGAGGTCCAGACGTCGAACGAGGTGCCGTCTTTGACGGCCTTGCGGATGCCGAGCGGGATCGAGATCAGGTACGAGATCAGCGTCATCCACAGCCCAAGCGAAACCGAGACCGGCAGCTTCTCCTTGATCAACTGAATGACGGACACGTCGCGGTAGTAGCTCTTGCCGAAGTCGAAGCGCAGGTAGTTCCACAGCATGAGGGAAAAACGCTCGTAGGCCGGCTTGTCGAAGCCGAACTGCTTTTCCAAGCTCTTGATGAATTCCGGATCGAGCCCCTGGGCGCCGCGGTATTTGGAATTGATGTCGCCCTGAGCGCCCGACTGCAGCGCGCCGCGATTGCCAAAGTCGCCGCCGCCGGAGCCGGAAATGCGCGAGGTGGCGCCGGTGTCGGTTCCCGAAAGCTGCGCGAGCACGCGTTCCACCGGCCCGCCGGGCGCGAATTGCACCACGGTGAACGACACCAGCATGATCCCGAAGATGGTAGGGATCATGAACAACAGCCGGCGGATGATATACGCGCTCATCGTGGTCCGTCGCTGCCGGACATTTGCGCCATGATGTGGTCCACCGGGCCGCCGGGCGCAAACTGTGTCACGACGAACGTCACCAGCATGATCCCGAAAATGGTGGGGACCATCAGCAGAATGCGGCGGATGATATTCGCGGTCATTTGCTTCCGGCTGTCATTTGTATGGACTTAAGCGCGCACCCGCAAGCTGCGGTCTTTGAGAGCACGATCCGGAAAAAGCCTGCCCCACACTTGATGCGGGATGGATACTGGTTTTCCGAAAAAGATCATGCTCCATCAAGATGCTAGAGCGTAAATCGTTGCACTGAAACGATTTCGCTCTCGTGCGATAGTCTAGCCTCCTTTCAATGTCTTATTGGTGTCAGCCCACCAGGTGTCGGGAATGCCGCGAAAGTAGCGCGGCTGCGCCGGTGGCCGCCCGAAAACGTCCCAATAGGCGATCCAGTGGGACGCTTTATACCACTGCGGTATCCAGTAACGGCCGGCGCGAATGACACGGTCGAGCGCCCGGCAGGCGGTGGTGAGCTGAGGCCGCGTCTCGGCGCCGATGATGGCGTCGATCAAGGCATCGACCGCGGGCTCGGCAATGCCGGCGAGATTGTTGGAACCCTTCAGGCCCGCCGCCTGAGACGAGAAGAACGAGCGCAGCGAATCGCCCGGCGTCGCCGAAAAGCCGAAGCGGTCGATGACGATGTCGAAGTCGAAGCCGTCGCGCCGGGCGCGGAACTGCACCGGATCGACCACGCGGATAGAGGCGTCGATGCCGAGCGTGCCGAGGTTTCTGACGAACGGCATGTGGTGCGGCTCGAACGATGCCTCGTCGAGCAGAAACTCGATCGTGATCGGCTCGCCCGACGGCAGCACGCGCTTGCCGTTGACCACATTGCAGCCGGCGTCTTTCAGAAGCTGCGCCGTCTTGCGCAGCCGCGCGCGGTCCGCCCCCGAGCCATCGGAGACCGGCGGCACATAGGGCTCGCCGAACACTTCGGCGGGAAGCTTTTCGCGGAACGGCTCGAGCAGCGCCACCTCTTCGGCGCTCGGTGCGCCCTTCGCCATCATGTCGGAGTTCTGGAACACCGAGACCGTGCGCTCGTAGGAGCCGTACATGACGGTCTTGTTGGTCCACTCGAAGTCGAAGGCATTGTCGAGCGCCTCGCGCAGCCGCGGATCGGCGAACTTCTTGCGCCGTGTATTGATGAACCAGCCCTGCGCGCCCGATGGCGTGTCGTCGGGCAGCACGTCCTTCTTGACGCGGCCGTCGCGGACGGCGGGAAAATCGTAGCGCATCGCCCAGATACGCGAGGTGAACTCCTCGCGGAACAGATAATTGCCGGCGACGAAGCCCTGGAAGCCGACGTCGCGGTCGCGATAATACTCGTAGCGCAGCACGTCGAAATTGTTCTGGCCCCGGGAGACCGGCAGATCGGCGGCCCACCAGTCCTTGACGCGCTCGTATTCGATGAAGCGGCCGGGCTCGAACGCGCCGACCTTGTAGGCGCCGGAGCCGAGCGGCACGTCGAGGGTCGATTCCTCGAACGGCTTTTGTGCGTAGTAGGCGCGCGAGAAGATCGGCAGGCCGGCGACGAACAGCGGCACGTCGCGGGCGCACTTTTCCGCAAACGTGACGGTGACGGTTGCGTCGTCGCTCGCCGTGGCGTCCTTGAAATCGCGCAAGCTCTGGCTGATCAGCGGGTGGCCTTTTTCCTTCAAGATATTCAACGAGAAGGCGACGTCGTAGGCGGTGAGTTTCGTGCCGTCATGGAATTTCGCCTGCGGCCGGATCGCAAACGCATAGGTCAGCCCGTCGGCGGAGCGCCGCACTTTTTCGGCGGCGAGGCCGTACATGGCGTCGGGCTCGTCGCCGGAGCGCACCATCAGGGTGGCAAACGTCAGCTCCATGCCCTGCGCCGCGTCGCCCTTGAGGATGAAACTGTTCAGCGAATTGAAGGTGAGGAAATTTTGATTGTATTCGCGGTTCGGCCCGATCTGCGAGAACCGCCCGCCCTTCGGCGCTTTGGGATCGACATAGCTGAAGTGCGCAAAGTCCGCCGGATAGGCGAGGTCGCCGAAGGCCGAGAGCCCGTGCGACTCGATCATCGCGCCGGGCGCGGTCTCCGCGCGCGCCGGTGCGACACCGCGCCAAAAACCAAGTCCAGGGCAAGCACCCGCCGCCGCGCCGGCCGCGAGCGCAAGCAGGCGGCGGCGCGACGTCCGCGTCACGGGCGCGTTCCCACCTTCGCCGCCTTCTCGACGTCCCACCACCACAGCGTCGGGAACGCCGGCGTGCCGTATTTCGGCAGCGGATCGGGGCTGCCGAAACGGTCCCAGCGCGCCGAGCGCACGAACGGATAGGTCCATTGCGGCACGACGTAGTCGTTCCACAACAGCACGCGGTCGAGCGCGTGGGTGGCGGCGACCAGATCGGCGCGATTGGTGGCGAAGATCACCTTGTCGATCAGCGCGTCGACCGCCGGATTCTTGATGCCGATCAGGTTGAGCGAGCCGGGCTGGTCGGCGGCTTGCGAGCCCCAGAAGCTTCGCTGCTCGTTGCCGGGCGACAGCGACTCCGCCCACGTGTTCATGACGATGTCGAAGTCCCAGCTGCGCATCCGGTTCTCGTATTGCGCGGCGTCGACCGAGCGCACCTGCACGGTGATGCCGATGCGCTCCAGCGACGGCTTGTAGAACAAAAAGATGCGCTCGCCGCTCGGATCCTCGGTGAGAAACTCGACCGCGAACGGCGCGCCGGTCTTGGCGTCGACGAGCTTGCGGTCGCGGATTTCGTAGCCGGCGTCTTTCAGAAGCCGCAGCGCCTCGCGCAGGTTGTTGCGCATGGCGTCGGGCGTGCCGGCGACCGGATTGGCATAGGGTGTGGTGAAGAGTTCGGGCGGCACCTTGTCGCGCAGCGGCTCGAGCAGCTCGAGCTCGCGGCCTTCCGGCACGCCCGACGAGGCGAGCTCGGTGCCGGAGAAGTAGCTCGCGATGCGCTGATAGGCGCCGTAGAACAACTGCTTGTTCATCTCCTCGAAATCGAACGCGTAGTTGAAGGCGCGCCGCAGCCGCGGGTCCTGGAACTTGGCGCGGCGGACGTTGAACGCGAAGGCCTGCATCAGGCCGCGATTGGCGACGGGAAATTCCTGCTTGATGACGCGGCCGTCGTTGACCGCCGGAAAGTCGTAGGCCGTGGCCCAGTTCTTGGCCACGTTCTCGAGCCGCCAATCGACGGTGTCGGCCTTAAACGCCTCCAGCGCCACCGTGGTGTCGCGGAAATATTCGTAGCGCAGCTCGTCGAAATTGTTGGTGCCGACATTGACCGGCAGGTCCTTGCCCCAATAGTCCTTGACCCGCTCGAACACGATGGTGCGGCCCGGCGAGAACTCCCTGACGCGGTAGGCGCCGCTGCCAAGCGGCACTTCCAGCGTGGTCTCGCCGATGTCGCGCTTCTTGCCCTTGGCGTCGGTGCCTTCCCACCAGTGCTTCGGCAGCACGACCAGTTCGCCGACGATCTGCGGCAGCTCGCGGTTGCCGGGCGCGTCGAAGGTGAAGGTGATGTCGCGCGCGCCGGTCTTCTCGATCTTGGCGACGTGCCGGTAGTAGGCGGCGTGATAGGGGCTGTACTTCTTGAAGGCCTCGAAGGAGAAGATCACGTCGTCGGCCGTCACCGGCTGGCCGTCGTGCCATTTGGCTTCGGCGCGCAGCCGGTAGGTGACCGACGCGCGGTCGTCGGGATAGCTCACCGTCTCGGCCAGCAGCCCGTAGCTGCCGGTGACTTCGTCGTACGCCGAGGTCATCAGCGGTTCGTTGATCAGCACGATGGCGCCGGCGATATTGCCTTTGACGCCGGCGACGACCTGATTGAAGTTGTCGAACGTGCCGATGGCGATCTGGCGCACGGCGCCGCCCTTCGGCGCGTGAACGTTGACGTAGTCGAATTGCTTAAAACCTTCCGGATATTTCAGGTCGCCGAACAGCGACAGGCCGTGCCGCCAGATCTTGTCCGGCTTGTCGGTTGCAGGTTGGCCTTGCGCCAGCGCGGGCGCGATGAAGGAAGCGTGCGGCAGCCGCCGCGCGGCAAGCGCAAGCGCGGCGGACGTCAAGAGCGTGCGGCGGTTCACCAAAAAGCTCCGGTCAAAATTCGCGTGCAGGATGCGCACAAAGCTGCGCCGCTCGTTTAAGTGCTTTTCGATTGCGGCGCCAGCGTGGGGGACGGGTGCCCGCGACGAAATGCACTTCACAACCGCGTGCTTTTGCGCGTGCGTTCGGCCGCGAACGGGGCAGGAAGCCGGAGGTATGCGGCTATTTCGCCGCCGGCGCGGCGGGCGCGGCTGGCGCCGCCTCGGCCGCCTTGGGCAGCGGCTGCGGCTTGTCGGAATTGGCGTTGAGGTAGGCGATGATGTCGGCGCGCTGCTTCTCGCTCGGGATGCCGCCGAAGGTCATCAGCGTCCCTGGCACGTCCTTGCGCGGGTTCTCGATCCACGGGCTGAGGTTCTCGAACGTCCAGGTGCCGCCCTTGGCCTTGAGCGCTGCCGAGTAGTTGAAGCCCGGCACCGAGGCGACCGCGCGGCCGACCACGCCGAAGAGGTCGGGCCCGACCTTCGGTCCGCTGCCCTTGGCCATGTTGTGGCAGGTCAGGCAGACCTTGGCGGCCTGCTCGCCGGCCTGCGGCGAAGCGCTGGCGAGGAGGTCGGCGATCGGCGTCTCTTTCGCCTTCTCGGCGCCCTTGGCGGGCTGCTCTTCCTTCACCTCGATCACAAAGCCCGGCTTCTCCAGCTTGGGCGGCGTGAAGATCGCGCCCGAGGCGATATGGACGGCCAGCAGCACCAGGCAGGTGCCCAGAATAGCGCCGAGTATCTTGTTGATTTCGAACGAGTCCATCGCTGCAGGGCTCCGCGGCCGGGGAGGGAAAGCTTGAAGACGGGGGCGGTGCACCATTAGCCGGTTTGCGCCGCGGCTTGCAACCCGGTGTGGGGGATAACGGTCTGCAGCAGCAGCCTTCTCGTTGTCCGGCCGCGAACCCCGTATAACCCTGGCCACCCATGGCCGACGATGTTCTCATCCTCATCCCCGCCCGCATGGCCGCGACGCGGCTGCCGGGCAAGCCGCTCGCCGATATCGGCGGTGCGCCGATGATCGTGCACGTGGTGCGCCGCGCCGAAGCGGCCGAGCTCGGCCCGGTGGTGGTCGCGACCGATTCAACGGAGATCGCCGCCGCGGTGGAGAAATCCGGCGGCCGCGCGGTGCTGACGCGCCCCGACCACACCTCGGGCTCGGACCGCATCTTCGAGGCGCTCGGCAAGGTCGACCCGACCGGCCGCGCCAGGATCATCGTCAATGTCCAGGGCGACCTGCCGACCATCGATCCGGCGGCGATCGCCGCCGCGCTCGAGCCGCTGGCCGATCCGGCGGTGGATATTTCCACGCTCGCCGCCGAGATCAAAAAGCCCGCCGAGCGCACCAATCCCAACGTCGTCAAGGTGATCGGCACGCCGGTCGCGCTGGCGCGGCTGCGCGCGCTCTATTTCACTCGCGCCACCGCGCCCGCCGGCGACGGCGCGCTCTATCACCATATCGGGCTTTACGCCTATCGCCGCGAGGCGCTGGCGCGCTTCGTCAAGTTGCCGCCGTCGGTGCTGGAGCAGCGCGAGAAGCTCGAGCAGCTGCGCGCGCTCGAAGCCGGCATGCGCATCGACGTCGCCATCGTCGACACCGTGCCGCTCGGCGTCGATACGCCTGAGGATTTGGAAACCGCGCGTAAAATGCTAACCACTTCCCCATGAGCAAACGCAAGAAAATCTCCTTCCAGGGCGAGCCCGGCGCCAATTCGCACATCGCCTGCGCCGAGGGCTATGGCGGCTACGAGCCGCTGCCGTGCCCGACCTTCGAGGACGCGTTCGCCGCCGTTCGCACCGGCCGCGCTGCGCTCGCCATGATCCCGATCGACAATTCGGTCGCCGGCCGCGTCGCCGACATCCATCACCTGATGCCGCAGTCGGGCCTGCACATCGTCGCCGAATATTTTCTTCCGGTGCAGCACCAGCTGATGGCGCCGCGCGGCGCCACCTTGAAGACGGTGAAGACCGTGGAGAGCCACGTCCACGCGCTCGGCCAGTGCCGCAACATCATCCGCAAGCTCGGCATCAAGGCGGTGGTGGCCGCCGATACGGCAGGCGCCGCGCGCGAAGTGGCCGAGGCCGGCGACGTGTCCCGCTCGGCGCTCGCCACCGCGCTCGCCGCCAGGATCTACGGCCTGCAGATCCTGAAAAAGAACGTCGCCGACGACAAGCACAACACCACGCGCTTCGTCGTGCTGGCGCGGAAACCCAAGTGGCCGAGCCGCGACCGCAGTGAGGACATGTCGAGGCACGTCGTCACCACTTTTGTTTTTCAGGTGCGCAACATTCCGGCCGCCCTCTACAAGGCGCTCGGCGGTTTTGCCACCAACGGCATCAACATGACCAAGCTCGAAAGCTACATGGTCGGCGGCCACTTCACGGCTACCCAATTTTACGCCGACGTGCAGGGCCACCCGAAGGACCGGGCGCTGGAACTGGCGCTGGAGGAACTGGAATTCGTCTCCCAGCCCAAGACCTTGCGCATCCTCGGCGTCTATCCGGCGCACCGGTTCCGCGCGACCATGAAATAGCGCATGATCGCCGCCGGCCCGTAGGATGGGTTGAGCTCCGCGAAACCCATCATCTACGGCGGCGTTGCAGAAACGATCGGTTTCGCTGCGCTCAACCCATCCTACGACTCTCGGAAGGCGGTCAGGCGATGAGCAGCGACGAACCTCGAAAAATCCGGCGCACCCTGCAAATCCGCTTCACCCTGCCGACCGCCGAATCCGCCCATCTCATCGCGATGATCAAGGCCGCGGCGCCGTTCTATCAGATGTTCGGCAATGCCGAGGTTCGCTTGCTGCAGAACGTCGACGATCCGGTCAAGCTCATCCAGGTCATCGAATACGAAGCCCAGGAAGACTGGGAGCTCAGCCGCCAACGCATCGCCAGCGACCCGCGCATGCAGGCCTTCCTGCAGACCTGGCGCTCCATGTTCCCCGGCGCGCTGGAGATCGACGTGTTTCAGGAAATCTAATTTCCGCTCGTCCCCGCGAAAGCGGGGACCCAGTGCCCAAGCAAGAGCTGGATTCCCGCTTGCGCGGGAATGAGCGGGCGAAAGATGGCGTTCATCCTCCCCCGCGGCAGCGGGGGAGGGGGACCACCCGAGCCCGCGCTTAAGCGCGCGGAGGGTGGTGGAGGGGGCGCAGGCCGCGCAGCCTCGTGATCTTTGCAGGATAGGCTCGACCGCCACGTTGAATCAGAAACTCCTGAGTACCCTTACCGCAATCGCCCCCCGCTATCGCGGGGCACGATGTAGGAAGCGTTGCCGAGAACGTTGATTAGCAGGGGAAACGTCTGCGGCCCCGGTATTATGGCGCAAACGCCACAAGCCTGATCGCGATGGGATTCCTAGTTCATGGTCGGAGTGCCGACCATGAATAGGCGTGCCACATTTGCCTGTTTATTCGCTGGTATTGCAGTCTGGACGGTATGGAGCGGGCTGAAAACCGATTGGCTTTGGTCCTGGTGCGGGCGATCCTTGCCCCTGGTCTTGTGGCGTGACTGGGACCAAGGGGGTGATCAAAAAACAGTAGTGGATTTGCTTGATTTTGGAGGGATCAAAAATATCGGAATATTGGGCCAATCCCCAAAAAAGGATTACCCCCTTTTTGTCTATCGTCCTTTGAACGTCATCGGTTCCAATAGCGGCACCAATCTGATAAGGACTATTTGGGCCGATCACCACATTGCCAATCTCTATCTTATTGTATGGCTTATTGAGGTCGATATTGTTCGGAACGGCACCGTCAAAATATTTGACAGAAGTCCAACCCTGAAAACTGGCGGTCCTCGTTGCCCCGAAATTTTGGAAGTTGGCGATAGCGTCCCATGCAAGAATTTTTCCATCTTTGTCGGGCAGCGCAACGAAGCTGGCGTTGCTCATTGTCCGATCGTGCGCCTGCATCGAGGGCGTTGCCGCTTAAATAAGTCACGCCAACGATTCATTGCGAGTGAACTGAATCGCGCCGTCGGGCACCGGACGGCGCGGTCGTCCGCCGTCGCCCGCCGCTCTGAAAAGCGCTGCGTTTTCCATGTGTTACAGCTTGGGCGAATTCGCGCGCAGATAGGAATTGACACCTATGGCGATTCCTGTAGGTCGCTGAACTAGCCCGCCCATCGAAGGCACATTCCGGATGCGATCCTGAAGGTGGGGCGGGCGCGGTGTCCGCGCGCGGTCTCGCAAGCCGCTGCCGGGCAGCCTTGGGGCCCCGCTCGTCCGGCATGTGCCGGACTGTGAGGAGCTCACTGCACTGGCACCGGGGAGGGTCCTCCCGTTCGCACCCGGTGATTCCAGGAAACGCGGCCCGAGGCTGAGCCGAGGGAAACCTCGGCGAGAACCGCGGTGGAGCGCCGAGAGGCGAGCGCGCTGCGATGAGCGCGCGCCGCACCGCTGGTGCGGCTCCGAGAGACACTAGCGCCGACCGGCGCTCCGCCTCCCTTTATTCGTTTGGAGGCAGTCTTTTCGTGCCGTTCGTTGTCCGCATTGCGCTCGCGTGCATCGCGCCGCGAGAACGAGATCGCCTGCCCCTTCCCCTGCAGAGGAGGCCGAAAAGGCGCGGCCCGTTAACCGCCGGTTAACCATATGTCCGCACTTTCTTAACCAATCAGAATCGCAACCCGACGGAGAGACCACCGTGACGAGCGTCGTTCGCCAGCGCCAATCGCTGATGTTCCGGGCGCGCTCCTACATGACGTTTTCGGTGATGCCGCGCCCGCCGATCGCCGAATGGCTGTCGGATCTGGATGCGAGCGTCGAAGCCTCCAAGGGCTTCTTCGCCGGCTATCCGGTCGTGCTCAACCTTTCGGCGGTCACTTTGAGCCCGAACGGCATCATGCAGCTCCTCGCCGATCTCGAGGAGCGCAATATCCGCGTGCTCGGCATCGAGGGGCTCGACCCGGCGGTGTCGGCCACTGGCCTACCGCCGCTGATGCGCGGCGGCCGTGATTCGCAAACTCTCGTGGTGCCGGAGGTGTCGGGGGACGCCGTGGCGCCGGCGCCCGCGATGGCGCCGGCAGCCACGGCGGCGACGCTCAAGGCCGCGCAGCCGGCCTCGCTGATGATCGAGGCGCCGGTGCGCTCGGGCCAGACCATCGTGTTCATCGAGGGCGACATCACCGTGCTCGGCTCGGTCGGCTCCGGTGCCGAGATCGTCGCCGGCGGCTCGATCCACATCTACGGCACCTTGCGCGGCCGCGCGCTGGCGGGCGCCGCCGGCAATGCCAAGGCGCGCATCTTCTGCCATCGCGTCGAGGCCGAGCTTCTCGCCATCGACTCCTTCTACAAGACCGCCGACGACATCGACGAAGCGCTGCGCCGCGGCCCGGCGCAGGCCTGGCTCGAAGGCGAGACCTTGAAGATTTCGGCGTTGAACTAAAACGCACCGGCCCAAACCGCCGGCGCCACCAACAGGAAGAACGGAAAGGCAGTTCTCATGGCTCAAGTCCTGGTCGTGACATCCGGTAAAGGCGGCGTCGGCAAGACCACGTCGACCGCGGCTTTGGGCGCAGCTCTCGCCCAGAACGGCGACAAGGTCGTGGTCATCGACTTCGACGTCGGCCTTCGCAATCTCGATCTGGTGATGGGCGCCGAACGCCGCGTGGTGTTCGATCTCATCAACGTCATCAACGGCGTCGCCAAGCTGCCGCAGGCGCTGATCCGCGACAAGCGCCTGGAGAACCTGCATCTGCTGCCGGCGTCGCAGACCCGCGACAAGGACGCGCTGACCGAAGACGGCGTCGCCAAGGTGATCGAGGAGCTGAAAGGAAAGTTCGACTGGATCATCTGCGACTCGCCGGCCGGCATCGAGCGCGGCGCCACCTTGGCGATGCGCCACGCCGACTCCGCCATCATCGTCACCAACCCCGAAGTCTCCTCGGTGCGCGACTCCGACCGCATCATCGGCCTGCTCGATTCCAAGACCGTGAAGGCCGAGCGCGGCGACCGCATCGACAAGCACCTCCTCATCACCCGCTACAGCGCCGGCCGCGCCGCCCGCGGCGAGATGCTGACCATCGAGGACGTGCTGGAAATCCTCTCGACGCCGCTGCTCGGCATCATCCCGGAGAGCGAGGAAGTGTTGCGCGCCTCCAATATCGGCACGCCGGTGACGCTGGCCAACGCACTGAGCGCGCCGGCGCGCGCCTATTTCGACGCCGCGGCGCGGTTGCGCGGCGAGCAAATTCCGATGGTCGTGCCCAGCGAAGGCCGGGGTCTGTTCAACAAACTGTTCGGACGGAAGGCAGCATGACGCTCTTCAACCTGTTCCGCCGCGGCTCGGCGCCGGTTGCGCGCGAGCGGCTGCAAATCCTGCTGGCGCACGAGCGCGTCGCCCGCAGCCAGCCCGATCTGCTCGGCCTGTTGCGTGAGGAAATCCTCGCCGTCATCAGCCGCCACGTCGCCTTCGAGCCCGACAAGGTCCAGATCAAGATGGACCGCGGCCGCTCGGTGTCGACGCTCGAGGTCGAGATCGAAATTCCCAACGCCCCCGGCTTCTCGCTGGCGAAGGCGTCGTAAATCTTTCCTCCCCCACGCAAGTGGGGGAGGTTTTTAGATCGTCTGATTATATTCGCCGACTTCCTTGTGCGTGCGCAGCACGGCGTCGACCGACTTGAACATGTCGCGCATGCGCGCTTCCGACACCGGGCTTTCGACCACGACGACCAGCTCCGGCTTGTTGGAGGAGGCGCGCACCAGGCCCCAGGTGCCGTCGTCGACGGTGACGCGCACGCCGTTGACGGTGACGAGATCGCGGATCGGCAGGCCGGCGACCTTGCCGCCTTTTTTCTGTTCGTCCTGGAAGTGCTTGATGACGTCGTCGACCACGGCGTATTTGACTTCGTCGGCGCAGTGCGGCGACATGGTCGGCGACGACCATGTTTTCGGCAGCGCGTTTTTCAGGTCGGCCATGCTCTTTGTCGGATTGCGGTCGAGCATGTCGCAGACCGCAAACGCGAAGATCAGGCCGTCGTCATAGCCGCGGCCGAACGGCTTGTTGAAGAAGAAGTGGCCGGATTTCTCGAAGCCGGCGACGGCGCCGATCTCGTTGACCCGGCGCTTCATGTAGGAATGCCCGGTCTTCCAGTAGTCGGTCCTGGCGCCGTTCTTGATCAGCACCGGATCGGTCATGAACAGGCCGGTCGATTTGACGTCGGCGACGAACAGCGCGTTCTTGTGCTGCGCCGAGATATCGCGCGCCAGCATGACGCCGACCTTGTCGGCGAAGATTTCGTCGCCGTCGTTGTCGACCACGCCGCAGCGGTCGCCGTCGCCGTCGAAGCCGAGCGCGACGTCGGCCTTGTTGGCGAGCACCGCGTCGCGCATGGCGTGCAGCATTTTCAAATCTTCGGTGTTCGGGTTGTATTTGGGGAAGGTATGGTCGAGCTCGCAGTCGAGCGGAATGACGTCGCAGCCGATCGCGGCCAAAGCCTGCGGCGCAAACGCGCCGGCGGTGCCGTTGCCGCAGGCGCACACCACTTTGAGCTTGCGCTTGAGCTTGGGCCGCTTGGTCAGGTCGGCGAGATAGCGCGCCGGGAAATTCTCGACGAATGCGTAGGCGCCGCCGCCTTGCAGCTTGAAGGCGCCGTTGAGCACGATGTACTTCAGCCGCGCCATCTCGTCGGGGCCGAACGTCAGCGGCCGGTTGACGCCCATCTTCACGCCGGTCCAGCCGTTGTCGTTGTGCGAGGCCGTCACCATGGCGACGCACGGCACGTCGAGGTCGAACTGGGCGAAGTAGGCCATCGGCGTCACTGCGAGGCCGATGTCGCGA
>Ga0335081_10000348_pt1 | contig 85125 bp, 76 predicted proteins | sample Lox_Sample_35_FD_206713 | JGI IMG/M metagenome (GOLD analysis project Ga0335081, IMG submission 206713) | Soil microbial communities from Loxahatchee National Wildlife Refuge, Florida, United States - Lox_Sample_3.5 | ecosystem: Environmental > Terrestrial > Soil > Wetlands | place: USA... | reverse complement strand
TGTAGGGCGCTATTTTTTCAAGCGAGCGAGCGCCGAGTCGCCCAGCAAGACTTCGATCTTGAATGAAGTTCGCCATGTAGCCCGCAAGTTGCGGCGCATCGAACGGATCGAAGATGAAGCCGTTCTCTCCGTGTGAAATCATCTGTCTGGTTCCTACGTACTTAGAGCACAAAACCGCTTTTCCGAAAGCCATGGCCTCCAATACAGCCACGCCCCAGGTGTCTGCTCTGCTTGGTGAGATAAAAACATCGGCGCTCCGGTAATAGGGGCCCAGATTGTGATAGTCGACGAAGCCAACCTGGTGCACGATTCCCTGGAGTTCGTGGTCCTTAATCGCAGCGTGCATTTCGTCTTCTTGCTCCCCGCTGCCCACAAACAAAACGGAAAAGTCGCGCATCCCCCGATCGAGCAACAGCCGAGTTGCGTCAATAAGGTATTTCCATCCCTTGCGTGGGCTTACGCTGCCCACATATAGAAATATGGGATGCTTTAGGTCTGGCAAGTCGACCCCACCAGCAGCCGCGCAAAGCAAAGACAGATCGGGGACCTGGCAAGGATGACAGAGGAGCCTGCTCCGCGGCATTCCGATAACGTCCCGCAAATAGGTGGCCCCTTCATCGGCATTGCTGACCGCGGCGTCCGCGAAGCGCGCTGTCCAGCGGCGAAGCATAGTTTTTACCCTGGACGAGCCGACGGACTGAGCCGAACAGCCTTCCCAGTAGATGATCACGCGTGAACGTCCGAACAACTTGGTTAATAGGGCGCACAAAGTCCAGGCACTGAAGCCGGAACAGAACACCACATCCGGATGGAATGCCCGTAGCTCTTTTAGGATCGAAAGCGGAGCCCAGATAAATCCGCGACGGGAATCAGGGAGCGGCTTCTTGAGATCAAGATATCGCAAGCCAGGCAGAGTGTGGACCTCGAAAGCATTTTCATAGCCTGACGCGAAGCCAGGCCAGATGGAGGTAAAAACCGCGGTGCGTGGGCAGCGGGCAGAAAACTCTTTGAAAACTGGCTGCCAATAATAACCTCGCGCCAGCGATGGAAAAAGCCATGCAACTCGCGTGTTCTCTTTCGCTCTCGAGCTTCCTGTCTCGGCGATGTCAGGAGCTCCGTTGGCCATAAAAGGTGTTTCGATACGTTCCGTCGCATTGAGCTCTCAGTAGCATGCTGAGAAGGAAAACCGAAAAAAAGATCATAAATCGGTCGTCGGGCGCGCCCCCGAAGGTTACTGCCACCAGCCCCCATACGAACAAATGCGTATACAGGGCGAAAGCGGCCACCGCGTAGTATCGCACTCGCAACGTGGGAGGTCGCAGCAAAGGTCCTTTTAAATTGAACACAATCACAAAATTCATGATCAAGATTGGGATCAAACCGGCCAGCCCGTTGTTGTACAAGACCTCCAGGAAGGAATTATGCATATTGCCTGCCTCCTGGAATGCGCCTGGCACCTCTTCAGACAGGAACCTGGATGCACGGTATCCCTTGCCGAATGCGATGTGTGACTTAATTTCCGGCCAAGTCGCGTTCCAGAGATTGGTTCGGCCAGTGAGGGTGCTCGCGTTTTCAGATTCGCTATATTTCTGCAGAGACTTCCCCAGCGGAGTAAATGCACAAGCCAATATAAAAACGATCGTAAATACGAGGCACGCAACGAAAGCTTGTGCTGGCCTTTTCAGCATAAAGAAGAACACCATGAGTGACGCGAAGCTGGCCACCATGCCGCCTTTGGTGCCCGCCAGCATCATCACCACAACAGAAAACACCGCGCATAGAAGAAACCACGGGTTCTTTTTGAGCCAGAGAAAAAGCAGACTCAAGAGCAGCAGGATGCCGCAGGTGCCCGAAAGTCCAATCATCGCCCCGAGCCTTCCGCCAGCAAAGGGGTCTGGCCCGAGAAAGGGAGTTATGAACTCCGCCATCACGACAATTAACATGCCTGCGAACAATGCCACAAAGAGCTTGTGGATGCCGGCGTCATCTTCGATCGCTTCTCCCATTGCGCAGAGCGTTAAAACGATCACACAGAGCTTGAATGCCAACGCCGCCGAGTACAAAACCTGCGATGAAAGCCCGCACGAGAGGAATGCGACAATGGCGAAAATGGTCGCCCACTTGAACGAGCCGGAGAACAAGCGACGGAGGTAAGCAGGCCGGAAGCAGGTAATAAAAAGGAGAGCGAGAAAACACAGTATCCAGGACAACGCCTGGTACAGGGCAGTGGGGTCGACGTGCCCTTTAGCCGCACTCGCGGTTGTTTGATTATGGATGAAAACTACTCCCGAGACCATTAAGAAGATCCAAATTACCAAGTTCGCGGAAAGGAAGCTTTCTCTGGCCCCGGCAACTGTTCGGCCGGAAAGGGGGCGCGCGACGCAGAGTGCGGCGAAAAAAATCGCCGTAACGAGAAAAAAGGAAAATAATTCCCACGAAACCCCTGCCATCACCAGCACGATGACCGAGATCATCGCAATAGACATAACCTTCAACACGGCGCGAAGTGCGCTGCGGAGCGCTCCCACAGTCCGCAAGGGGTAGGTTAGGATCGCATTGCTCATCTGGATTAGCTGGTTTGGACTAAATCAGGAATCTTGCAAGTGTTCTCTAAAGGAGTCACTTTTGATAGAACTTCTCTGTAGAGAGCCTCGGCGAAAGCGGCGCGTGTAGGCCAACTGAGGGTCTTGGCGAAGGTCCAGGCGTGCTTTGACATTTGGTTCTTTCTTCCGGCAGCAAAGGAAGCGTACTCTGCTATGGATTTCGCAAGATTGCTGACGGTTTCCGCAGGATTACCCACCGGAACTTTGAGAGAGGCTTCATCCGGTACAAAATCGTGAGCTCCGTGCAAGTCGAGGGAAATGACCGGAAGTCCCATCGCCATGGCCTCAAGGATCTGCGAACCGAATGAATCGCGAATGCTGGTAAAGAGCATTGCATCATGCTGTCCGTAGGCGGTTCGCAACTCCTGGAATGTTAGGCGACTCCCTCTCCAGAACACTCTTTGCTCAAGATTGCGATCTTGAATCATCCTGTGGACCGTCGCGGGATCCATTCCATCGCCCGCGATCGTCAACGTCACATCCTGCTGAGTTACTTTCATCGCATCGAGAGCGAGCGGCAGGGCTTTTCGCGGTAGCATTCTTCCAGCCCAGAGAAGCCTGAGAACGCCATTTGGTTCTCCAAAATTACGAGGCTCTTCGGCAAAATAGTCTGCCGGAATCGCGGTGTCGCACATCAGGCTGGCCCTCGTGCAGCCAAACGACCGGACCATATTTAATGTGTCGTGGTTAGCCGCCAGGACGAAACTCATCTGTTTTAGCCAGTGTCTATGAGGAGGCGACCATCTCAGCGCCCTAGTCACCCACGAGCGTAGCTGTTCTCTGGATCTTTCGGCACCGAAGTATGGCAACATGCTCGCCGGAGCAATCTGGCCTCCGCCCACTGGGCCAAACACCAGCGGGATTCCCAGGCGCCACAATTGTGAAGGCACGTGAAGACTGGCATAAGTCACATGATGCGCCAGCTGAAAATCAAACTTGCCGGTAAGTTCTCGAGCTGCCTTCAAAGCCGCGAATTGCCAGGCCACATAATGCAAGCCCTCGTTTTTCTTGCTCCATTCCAAAGTCGTAGGCACGTACGTAAAATGCAGGTTCGCAATGGGGTTGAGCCGGAGACCTTCTTCGATCGGTTCCTGGTTGCGTTTAGCCACAAGAACATGGACTTCAATGCCCCGGGCCGCGAGGTGAGTTGCCCAGTTCCAGCCAACTCCAGGCTCACTACCAGCGTTCGGCCGGCAAGCATACGCGGAGAGCAGAAGTCGCATGTCTGAAATTGCAGTTCGCCTTGTTCGGAAAAAGGTTCAAGCGGCCTGGCTGGCAGATGTCACTTGCAGACGACCTGTGTTCCTCAGTTCGTTTTCAATCCAGCGATACGTAACTTCGAGGCCTACCTCAAGAGGGATAGACGGTTCCCAGCCCAGAATCTGCAGCAGCCGTGAATTGTCGCTGTTGCGGCCGCGCACACCCTGCGGCTTCGTTAAGTCGAAGCGCTTGACAAGGCGCTTCCCGCCGATTGCCGTGGTAAGGTCGACCAGGCCTTCGATGGTGATCATGGTTGACGATCCAAGGTTTAAGGGTTCGCAATAATCCGAGGCCATGAGCCGGGAGAGCCCGTCAAGGCAGTCATCGATATACATGAAGGAACGTGTCTGCCTCCCGTCGCCCCAGATTTCGATTTCATCACCATCGCTGGCCAAGGCTACCTTGCGGGCAATGGCTGCTGGCGCCTTCTCTTTTCCACCGTCGTAGGTGCCGAGGGGGCCATAGACGTTGTGAAAGCGCACAATTCGAGTATCAAAGCGGTAGTCGCGCTGGTAATAACGGCAAAGCTCCTCAGTGAAAAGCTTCTCCCATCCATATCCCGGTTCGGGATCAGCAGGATAGACATCCTCCTCACGTAACGGAGTGAGATCAGTGGCCTTTTGTTTGTAGCTAGGATAGACACAGGCCGACGACGAGAACAGGAATCGAGTTACCCCGTTCAGGTGGGCGGCCTCCAGCATGTGCGTGTTAATGAGGACGTTATTCCGGGTGATTTCTGCATGCGAGGAACTGATGTACCCGATACCTCCCATGTCTGCCGCAAGGTTATAGACGTAGTCAATGTGGCCACGTGACGCTTGCAAACAACAGTCGTATCGCCGCAGGTCGAGAATTTCGAACTCGTCTGCCCGGCTTGCCTCGTAATCGGGTAATTTAAGGTCAACGCCACGCACCCAGTGCCCTTCATCTTTTAACCGGTTAACTAGATGATGGCCGATGAAACCTCCAGCACCTGTCACCAGGATCCTGACTTGCTTCGCCATGGGATATAGTCCTTTTGAATGTTGTAAAATTGTTAAGTGGTGTGAGGCGGATTAGGAGAGTGGGGCAAGAGTCCAACCAGCTCCAGCAAAGCCAAACCGACGGCTTTGGGAATCGAAATGAGGTAGCGTCGCCACAATCGATAGGGCTGCGTCGATAAACGAAACAGCCATTCCAACCCAATTTCTCGCATCCAGGCCGGAGCCTGACGAGCTCTGCCAGAATGGAAATCGAAAGCAGCACCAACGCCGAGCATCACAGGAACCGAAAGCCGCTCACGATTTTGGTGCATCCATTTTTCCTGCTTCGGAGTGCTGAGCCCGATCCACAACACATCCGGCGAGGCCGCTCCTATATGTGAAGCAACGTCCTGCTGCTCTTTTTCAGTTAGCGGGCGAAAGGGAGGGCAATAGGTGCCCGCCACCACAATGCCGTAACGTTGCCGAAGCAAATCCGCCAGCAGTTCTGCAGTTCCGGGCCCGCCTCCGAGAAAGAAATGGCAATAATTCCCTCCGGTTTCGCGGCAGAAGGTTTCCATTAGTTCCGGGCCGTAGACCCTGCGTTTCAGCGGATGCCGATGCCATCGGCCCAACCAAACGAGCGGCATGCCATCCGGGACTACCAAATCAGCGGAGTCGAGTGCGCGTCGAAAATCGCTGTCAGCGCGCGACTCAGCGATCCCATGCATACCCGTAACGGCGATGTAACGTCCCTGGGCGCCGCTCCCAATCCAGTTTTGGATCTGCGAAACCACCGCCGGGATCTGTACGGCATGTACGGGGACACCGAGAACGCGGAAGCTAGGCGGCGGCTTGAAGTGGTCCGTTTTGTTTGAGTCTGGCGTGCGTGTCAATTGCGGAAGCATAAATATTCATCAAAAGACCGTAGTTCGTGTTGGCGGTATAGCGATCTTCGTAAATTCGCCGCGCCGCTTTGCCCATAGCCGCCATTTCTGGTAAGTGTGCCCACGCCCAGGTAACTTTCTCCGCCAGTGCGTCGGGATCGCCTGCCGCGAAATGCAAACCGGTCACTTGGTCGCTAAGCATCTCTGGAATTGCACCCACGAATGCACCGAGCACCGGTGTTCCGCACGCAAAGGCCTCGGCGACAACCAAGCCGAAGGGCTCGTACCAAATACTCGGAATAACAAGGAATGCCGCTTTTTTGATCGCGTCGTACTTTTCGTTAAGTTTCAATGGCCCGGTAAAGCAGACCGATCGAAGTCCCTTCTTGATCACCTCAGCCTCGAGACGATGGCGCATGGGACCGTCACCGGCAATTAGGAGCGGAATTTCGGTCGGGACGCGTTCCCACGCTTCCAAGAGCGTCAACAAGCCTTTTTCAGGTGAAAGACGTCCAAGAAACAGCGCGTAGTTGCCGGGATGGGACCGCTCGCCCGGGTCCGGATCCACAAAATTCGGCTTCACCGATATCTTGCCGGCCGGAAATCCGGCTTGCATGAATTTATCTCGTACGAAGCTGCTGATCGCAATGTAGGCGTCTATCCGGGTATTCCAGGTCTGGCGGGAACGATGGGTATGGAGCATGAGTGCGACCGCGCCCGACATCGGACGCGAGTCGCGGTAGCATCCGTATCGTACGCTTCGCAAGAGCCCGTGGGTCAGACACTCTTCGCACGGCGCGCCATTTCGACAGAGAGTGGATGCGGGGCACAGAAGCCTGTAGTTATGCAGGGTTTGAACCACCGGGACGCCTTCGTCGTTACATGCCTCGTATACTGAAGGCGACACCATCACAAAGGTGTTGTGAACGTGAACGATGTCCGGTTTAACTTCTCGGAGGAGTCCCCTGACAGCAAGCTTACTATCGTCGGCCGATACGATCCGGTTGATCAGACTGAACCGTTGTAGAAAAGACAGGCCACGAATCTCATCGTTGCTACGCCTGTACATGCTGACGCTATGTCCATTTCGGCCTAACAACTCGGCTTCTTGAGCAACTACAGCATCCTCTCCACCTGGTTGCTGATAGCTATTGTGGATGATCAGAATCTTCACGACGGCTCTAGATCAAAAAGTGGAGAGTGCGGACAGTGCCGCTCGTGCTTTACGCTGCGCCTGAACCCCTCAAGACTGCGGGAATTGTCCGCGCCAGAATTTTCATGTCGAGCCAGATTGACCATTCATCCAGGTATTGAAGATCAAGTTTCATCCAGTGCTCAAAACCTATATTGCTGCGTCCGTTGACTTGCCACAGACAAGTGATGCCTGGACGCACACTGAACCGTCTTCTTTGCCAGTCTTGGTCAAACCCTTCATAATCCCTGAGCGGTAGAGGCCGTGGACCCACTAAGCTCATATCTCCACGGAGCACGTTAAAGAGCTGGGGCAATTCGTCCAGGCTGGTGCGTCTGAGCAACCGGCCCAGCGGGGTCATTCGCGGATCGTTCCTGATTTTGAAAACAGGTCCCCCAGCCTCATTCAAAGCCTCAAGCGCCGGCTGCAATTTCTCTGCATTCGGTATCATGGTGCGAAACTTATAGATGAAAAATCGTCTCTTATTTCGCCCTATACGCTCTTGCAGGAAGAGAACTGGTCCTTTGGAGGTCAGTTTAATCGTCAGGGCGACGGCGACGAGTATGGGCGAAGCTGTCACCAGGAGCGCCAGGGACAGGATCACATCGAGGAATCGCTTCACCAAAGCCGGCCATCCATCCAGTGAAGAAGGATATGCCATGATATGCGCCCTGCCACCGAGCTCTTCCGCGTGAGCGCGGGCGATCTTCAAATCGAAGATTTCGGGATCGAAGCGCATGCAGATACCGTGCTGCTCGCACAGGCTCGCAACGCGAAAGGAATGTTCATAAAAGGATCGCAACGGAAGGTAGTTCGCGATTTCGTCGACCACATTGTGGCGCAAATAGTCCGAAAGTTGGTCAAAACTGCAGCATAACGGATATGACCTCTCAAGGTCATCTGCGCCACCACGCCACTCCTTGTCTACAAATCCGAGAACTCGATAACCCCACTCTGGCGTGCCTTCCACTCGGCGAGCGAATTCGATCGCGCGCTTGTTGGTTCCCAGAATAAGTATGTAACGGAGGTTGCGACCGTGCACGCGGACGATCCTAAGGAAACCTCGAATGACCAGCCTCGACCCTGTCACCAGCACAGAAGCACAAATCCAAAATAGAAGGAGAAAACCAGGCGTAACCATGTCAATCCGAAATATTACGGCTACCACACCTAAAAAGAGGGAGGCGATCGTGGTTGCCTGCATCGCACTCAAAATGATGGAGCGTACCCGGGCCAGGCGTTGGGAGTGATATTGTCCACAAAGCGAGAAGATGGCGTGCCATGCCAGGAGCAGCAGACAAAAGATTACAAAGTTAACAACCTTCACCCTGATGGAAAAAAACGCGGAGAGCGGCACACCTCCATCTTCCTGGGGGACCAAGAGAATGGTTGTGATCCCGAAAGCTACAACCATAAGCCCAAGATTAAACACCTTGAGCATGGCGAGATAGATGCGCCGCTTGGCTGTGTTCACGGTAAATCGATCAGGATAGAAAGATGGGGGCTACCGAGCAGAAAACCGCACTGCAACTACAGCCTGCGATAGACAAAATCGGGAATGGGGAACGTTCTTTGGTTGAGGACTGCGCCTAGAACTTCAATCTGGGAGTCACGCAAGCTTTCCAAGCCTCTCCGCGCTGTTTCCCGACGAGTGGCGTCTGCCCGCAGCACTACCACCATCCCGTCCGTAATTCGGCCCAAGGCGATGGCGTCGGCATAAAGATTCAGAGCAGGTGCATCAATGAGGACGTAGTCAAACTCTTTCCGTAATTCTTGCAACCGGAGTTTAAGGCGGTCAGAATTCAGGAGGCTGGGCGACTCCGGCCCCAGGTTTCCTGCAGACAGCAGCCACAATTCAGATGGTTTCAGTTGCTTTGCGAAACATCGTATGTCCCCTTCTCCGGCGAGAGAGTCGGCCAGCCCATTATTGGCGGAAACGCCGAAGAACCTGGCAAGAGAAGGAGTCCGAAAATTTGCGTCCACTAGACAGACTGAACGGGAGGAAGTTGCCACCAATGCCCGGGCAACCTCGATACAGATTCGGCTGCAACCATCTCCCCGGTCGACTCCTGCGAACACCACGGCTCGGGCGGTATTCGCGGGCTGGCCCATGAATACACGCTGAACCAACTTAAGGCATTCTTCCTGCGCAAGCTGATCAAAATCCGAAGTACTTGTCTGGGTTTTGGCACCCGCTTCAGAATCCGGAAAGACAATTATGGCGGGGTCGGGACCGGCAAGAGCCTTCTGCTGGGTTTCCTTCAGGGCCTCTTGCATCAGCTCAAAATTTTTACTCACGTCTTTTTACTCTTCCCAACAGCAATCGGGATCGGGGGCAATCGCCGTGCACCGGGCCGGCGGAGCGACAGTTTATAAGGTGCGCTTGCAGGGGTCAACTCTTGAGCCTAAGTCAGCCGGTTACACGCAGACGCGCTTTCTTGCGAGTTAGTGGCAACGCCCATCTTGATCACTCAGCAAGGTTTCCGCACGCACATTCCCTCTTCGAGAGGCAGCCCGCAACAGGATTTGAGCCTGTGCACAATTTCGAGGCACTTCCGTCCCCTGCATATACAGGCGAGCTAGCTCGACTTCGGCGTCGCTGCTCTGTTTCCTAACCTCCGCCCAAAGTTTCGCGGGATCACCTGTTTGTTCAGCATCGTGATGTGGTTGCTCACGCAGAAGCTGGCCGGGGTTTGACGAGGCCTCAGGGCTCGCCGAAAGATTACTGGCAGAGCTGCTCTTCGTGAATTCTGCCGATTGGCGCCCGCGATCGACGGCCGGGTCGCCCGAACTCGGGTGATCGCCTGGAACCACTGAGTGCGACGGGACTGTTTCGACCTGTGAAGTGGCACTCAAATCATGGGAAGAGCCACGCGCTTTTGCGCGCCCGCCGCCGCGACCGGAGAAAGACAGCAAAAGCAGCACGATGCAAATCGCACCCAGCCTTCGCCACAAAGGTTCCCGGACTGCTGCGATGTGTCCACTCGCCACGACGCCAACCAACTCACGTTCAGTACGTTTCCCCCGCTGGCCGTTTACAACTGTCGATTCGAGTTCGAGGTCCTCCAAACACTCGCGAACGACCTCCTCACGGATGCTTCGTTGTTTCATCACAAAACCCAACGAAAGAGCATTGAAACAAATGTTGTTAATGTTTCGCGGAATTCCCTCGCTGAACTTAGCAATTAGCGCCTCGGCCTTTGGCGCGAAAAGCGGGGTCTTGAAGTCGAATCGCGCTACCCGGAGACGATGACGCATATAAAGGCCAGTTTCTTCCGCGTTGAGGGGATCAAGTCGAGCAACAATCGATATCCGCTGTTTGAGCTGAAGCAACTGAGGCGACGCGAGTCTTTGGCGAAGCTGAGGCTGACCCGATAGAACAATCTGGATCAATTTGTGACTGGTCGTCTCGAAATTTGACAGCATGCGCAACAGTTCCAGAGCAGAGTCTTGAAGGTTTTGGGCTTCGTCGATTACTACTACAACTCGACGCCCTGAACGGGCTTCGGCGACCAGCAAACTGTTCAGCTGCTCCTGCATGCTGCCAGTGTCGGCCCCATCGTTCACAACAACTCCAAGGTCCCGCAGCAGAGCTCGTAGCAGTTCCGCAGGCGTACTGAAAGTTTGGAATAGGAACACCGTCCGAGCCACGCCTTCCAGTTGGCTTAGAAGTCGAAACAAGATGGTGGTCTTGCCCATTCCGGGCATGGCGATCAGGGACATGAAGCCTCGACGGCTTCCGATTCCATGCGACAAGGAGGCCAACGCCTCGCCGTGGCTCGCGCTTAAGTAAAGATAGCGCGGGTCTGGAGTCACTCCGAATGGATCTTCCCTCAAGTTGTAATAGTCCAAGAACATTCGTTATCGCCTCCGAACCTTATCCAGGCTCGGCTACTGTCACCGTGGTCAAACCCGGATGGGAAAAGTCTTTCCCGGATTTGTTAAGCGCGCTGCTTCGGAACGCTGGCCAGTACCGGGATTCTGAGAATTTCGAGTACTTCATCCGGAGTGCGCAGGGTCGGGTTAAGGTACTCTGCGAGAAATGCTGCGCCCGCAGCGACGATTGCCGCAAGGCACAGGCCGACAGCCACTACCAGGACTGGCCCAATCCAAGGGAGGATAGGAAGGATTGGCGCCTCGGCAACTGCAACATTTGCGATCCGTTTCTCATCCAAAGCATCCGACGTTCGTTCTTGTTCTCTCTTTGAAAGATATAGCAGATAGTTTCCTTCATTGGCCTTGACGTCGCGATTCAGGTCCGCCTGTTTCAAGGCCTCTAAATCCAGGTTAACCATTTGCGTCTGCAAGCTATGAATGCTGCTTTCGAGCGCGCTCGCCGTTGCTTGATGAGAAGCCAGGTCAGCTCGCGTCTTTGCGACGTCTCCTTTCATTAGCTCAAAAGTCGGATCCCGGTCTGTAGTCTGGTTGGTGTATTGCTCTTTGGTTGCTGATGCTAACGCGTCCTTCGTTTCGGCAATTTCCTGGTCGGCCTCCTGTACGAGTGGATAAGTTGACTCATATTTCATCTCGAGCTGAGTTTTCTTGACTTGAGCCCCCAATAGTTCTGTTTCCAAATGTTGCATCAGCTCTTGGGCAGAATCCGTTGACTCCGTAGCCAGAGAACGCTCAGGAGTGGATTTCATGCGCTCGCTTTCGTCCTTGATCCGGTGGTTGTCTGCGGCAATAGCTTGCTGGGCCGATTGCAAAAAAGCGATCGAATCGACTACCTGCTGAGCCATTGCTGTCCGCTGGACCTCAGGGGCCGAGGTGCCCATGGTTTTAGTAAATTCCGCCAGGCGTTCCTCGGAGTCGGCGAGAGCTCGCTGATATTTGTCGGTCTGGGCGGCAAAAAACTCATATGACCCTGGCGGACGGTGAATTGTGAGATGCTGTTTTAGATACAACTTCCCGAGCGTATCCAAGACGTTATAAGCAAGTTTTGGGTCGGCCGACTTGTACTCGACCTGAATCAGCTTGCTCTTCGACACCGCTTGAATGTCTAACTTGCTGCCTAAATGGTCGGCTGCCCGGGCAATGTACCAAGCCTCATTCGCTCCAGGGTGAAAATAGTGGGTAAACGATTCTCGCTCCTTGTCCTGAAGCTTATTGGCGATGACGACTTGTTGGAGGAGGTCCGGGTTCTTCAATAGCTCAACCTCGGAGCCGATATCTTCGTCTCCTACTGGAGGAATCGCCGCTTGTCCCTGCGTTGATTGTGATGTAACCGTCGGGTCCGTCCGCTCTGCATTTACAAGTATCTCCATGTGAGCCTTATGAATATTGTTCAAAATGAGAGCGGCTAGCACGGTGCCCAGCATGACTCCGACGAAGGTGTAGACAAAAACCCGCTTGTGACGGAACAGGGGCGCCAGCAGATCCCGAAGCGTAGGATCCGATTTCGGTTTCGACTCATTTTCCTGGTTTAGCTCAGCCATTCTGTTTGATCCCTCCTTGGGCCACGTTATTGATTCAGAAGGTATGGAACGCTACCCAGGTTAAAACCGAGGCCGATATTGTAGGGAACATATTTTCTGAAATTTGAAATGAACTTATCAGGCACAAAGATCATGTCACCCTCCTGAAGGTGGACGTCCTCGTGAATGTTGTGCCCATTTAAAAGTTGCTTAAGGTTAATCTTGTTGACCTCCACCCAGTCGGTAGATATTCGGTGAAAGAGAAACACTTGGGTCTTAGCCGTAGGCAGGAATCCACCAGCAACCGCGATAGCCTCTGAGACTGTGGTGTCGATACGCAGCGGGTATTGGCCGGGCTTCCCAACCTGTCCGTTTACCGTAAAAATGGGCGGCTGAAAATTAGTGATATCCACGTTCACGATGGGATTGTGCATCGTTTTGGAATACGACTTGGTGAGAGCGTCGATGATTTGAGGGACGGTGAGTCCCTTGACGTACATTGTCCCGCCACCGTTCGGAAGCGTGATAAACCCATCGGGTTGAACCGTTACTGAGACGGTTTGAAGCTCCGGAATCAGCGGGAAGGAAATTGCCAGGATGTCACTGGGCATCACTTGATAACGAGGGTATCGCTCTTGCAAGGTCGGCAGGGTCGAATTGTGGACGCTGGGGACCTGGGCGGAATTGCTTTGGCCTGAATCCGATTGAGCCGTCTGCGCGAGGCACGCCCCGCAAATGAATGTTAAAGTCACAAACCACGCAACGCCACGTAACCACATCTTGACCATAATCTTCTACCTCCGGACGCTAGCGCGAGACCGGCGCCGCAACAAGCGGCTAGATTGCCTCCACCTGATATTGGTCAAGGCGCACAGCAACCGACCGCTGAATAGGGTCAACGGAAATCACCAGCATGCGGTCTCTGTTATGTCCAGTTAAAAGGCCTTCGATGCCGTCCAGCGCGCCGCCACGAATTCGTACCCGCTGACCTATCCGCAGGAAAGGATAGAGCGTGTAGGAAGCATCACTCGTCAAGAGTGCGCGCAGATTCTGAATTTGGCTTCCTGGGATGGGTACACCCTCGCCGCGGCCGCCCACGAAACTCAGCACGCCGTTGGTTTGCATCACTTCGTGCCAGATTCCAGGCGACAGCCGCAACCGCAGAAATGCGTAACAGGAGAAAAGCGGCAGCCGGACAACTTTCCGCCTATCGGTCCAGCGATGCACTTCGTCGATGGTCGGAAGAAAAGTTTCGAAGCCCCGCTGATCAAGCTGTTTAACCACGAACTTCTCGTGCCGCGCGCGGGTGTGGACAGCGTACCATTGCGGTTCGGTAAGTTGCGGAGACGGCCATCGCGGCTCCGACCACTGCTCGCAAATTGTATTAGCGACGCTCACACTTCGTGCCTCTCAGTCACATTTGGCCGTTCAACCGGGTGGTGCGACGCTAAAACTAACGGCAGTCGCACACTTCTGGCGCCCCGAAGACTTGCTCACAGCTCAGAAAACCTGTCGGGACAAGATTGGCTGAGCTGGCAAAAACCCGCCCTTGTCGTCACGTTGCCAAATTACGTATCCGCAACGTGCGCCTGGACCGCACCTTCGTCTTCAAATTTGCCGCCCACCGCAAAACCCAGCAGGTCGTCGCACACCTGAACTCTGTTTACTCGTCCGGTGTGGCGGAAAAAGATCTCCTTGGGCGCCGGGTCGAAAGCTGGCACTACAACCTCGACTTGAATTTCGACGTCTACCGGAGGGCACTCCGCAGTTACGATAAAAACCCCTCCCAACCCGACATTTCTGCAATATCCGACGGCGGAATGCTCTATTCCGTCCTTCCAACGAAATACGACTGGCAAGACCAGGGCAAAGCGTTTGCGACTTCTTCGCTCAACCCAAACGGTATCGGGCACGTTTGCTGACATGGCGGGCGCCCTCCCTGTCTGCAGTGTTCTGGTCATGTGGGTCTACGCCGTAGTCGGTGATGCTGATCAGATTTGCTTACTGCCCGCCACACTATCGAGGGCTTCGATTGCAAACAAGTGAGTGACTTTCCACAACCAAAAGATCACTTGCCCTACCGCGAATACGGGCGATCGTACTGACGGATCTAGAGAAGATCAGTGGTATCAACCAGGACGGTTGTATCCAGGAGAGCCAGGTATGAAGGGACTATGAATAGGGACAAACGGCCTACTCCGCCACTAGCCGGGCGTTTTAATCAAAATGTAACAATTCATTAGGAAGATATACGTTTCGTCCTTCCACACCGGGCATTCCGGTTGGGGGGGATGGAGGCAAAGTGGCACGACGCGCTAAGCGGCGATCGCACCAGGCTGCCCGTTCAGGGCTGCAAGTGCTTTCGAAGACGACATCGACGGGAAGCGTCGTGGAGATTCCGCGAGCGAGGATCCTCCGACCGGAAATTCCTCGTAGCAAACCTTGGGCGAGCCTTTACTCGTACATGGTCCTGACTGCGGCGACGATTCTGTGTCTGGTTCCGTTTTCCGGGCGGGCCTTTCATGTCGATGACTCGTTGTTTGTTTGGGCCGCCAAGCAAATCGAGAAGCATCCATTCGATCCGTATGGATTTCGGCTCACGTGGGACAACACGCAAGTGGCCATGTCAGACGTGACCCAAAACCCGCCTCTGGCTTCGTATTACGCGGCGCTCATCGGAACGACGGCAGGCTGGTCAGAACGGGCCCTGCATTTGGGTTTTCTGCTGCCGGCTCTGGCACTGGTTCTTGGGACGTATCGCCTGGCCCAAAGATTCACCCGTTCTCCTTTGCTGGCAGGGTTCGCGACCTTACTGACCCCTGGATTGCTGGTCTCCGCCAGCAGCGTCATGTGCGACACCATCATGCTCGCAATTTGGATTTGGGCAGTAATTTTCTGGGTGGAAGGGCTGGAACGGGCGAAGCCGCTGTTCCTGACTGCATCCGCTTTTTTGATCGCGGCCGCCGCATTAACAAAATATTTCGGCGCGGCCCTGATTCCTTTATTGCTGACCTATTCGATTGTAAAGGGGCGGAGGGTCGGGAAGTGGGTCCTATATCTACTGATCCCCGTCGCTATTCTGTGCGGTTATCAGCTTTGGACGGCAGAACTTTACGGCCATGGGCTATTACTTGGAGCTGCCGCGTTTGCCCAAACACAGCGCTCCTTCGCCAATATGTCGGTGGTCGCGATGGCGTTGGTAGGCGCCAGCTTTGCCGGCGGATGCGCCGTTCCTAGTTTAGTTTCCGCACCATTCATCTGGTCGCGGACGCGGCTTCTCGGCGGAGTTGTTCTGAGCGCAATCGCCGCCACAGCAGTCTCGCTCGGTTGGGTAAACCTCGGCTTGCAGGTCGGTGGCGCCCCAATCCTTGCTGCGCGCCACGATCATTGGTTGCTTATCGCAATCCAGCTTACTCTTTGCATCGCAGGCGGAATCTCCTTGCTGGCGCTGGCGACTGCGAGCTATTGGAAAGAGAAGAGCGCGGATTCACTACTTCTGACCCTGTGGGTGTTGGGAACTTTTGCGTTCGCTGCCTTCGTCAACTGGAGCGTTAACGCACGCTCTATTCTGCCGCTGATTCCGGCGGTTGGCATTTTGTTAGCTCAGCGTTTCGACAAAATTCCGCAAACTAAGATAGGGCCGATACCGGGCAAAGCTGCGGCGGTCCTGCTCATCTCCAGTTCGGTCTCGCTTTGGGTTGCCGGAGCGGATGCAAAGTTGGCCAATTCCGCGCGCCAGGCCGCAATGCGGATCCAGGCCAGCATTCAAGGCCAAGCCGGCGATCTCTGGTTCGAAGGACACTGGGGTTTTCAATACTACATGGAGTCCTTGGGGGCCCGGCCTTTGGATCTTGAGAATCCACAAGCGAAGGCGGGGGATTTCGTCGTGATTCCAGAAAACAATATTCAGCTAAAGGGAATACCGGAGGAATTGATTGGTGCCGAGCGGACGCTGACGCTGCCATTGCACACTTGGGCCAGCACAATTTGCACCAATCTGGGAGCCGGATTTTACTCCTCCAATTGGGGTCCGTTGCCTTACGTGTTCGGCCCCATTCCAGAAGAGCGGTACCTGATCATTCGGCTGATAGGGGGACCGGGCGGACCCACCTAGATTAACGGACATGGCAAAACGCAAAAAGAGGGAAAGAACAAAAACACCTCCCCCAAAGCCGGATCAACCCCTTCTGCGGGCAGCCCCGATTGGAGTGGTTGCTCTGGCTTTTCTCGTGTTTGGTTACAGGCTTTTCGAATTGATTTCCGACTACGCGGTCAACATCTTCTTTTCTGATCAGTGGGATTTCGACGACGCGACATTGTTTCAACACCACTCTCTATGGCAAATGTTCACCTGGCAACACGGCCCGCACCGCCAGGGAGCGGGAGCGATCCTCGCATGGCTGGTGGAACCCTTTTTCCGCTGGAACAGCCGAATCGAGTCTTTCTTTGTAGGCGGCATTGTCACCGTCATCGCCTTGTGTGCCCTTCTACTTAAGAAGAAGTTATATGGCCGTGTCTCCTACTCGGACGTCATCATCCCAATGATCTTTTTTTGTCCCCTGCAGTATGAAACTCTTTTTATCACCGCCAATCTTGCTCACGGGCCACTCCCCGTGTTGTTTCTCATACTCTACTGCCTGGCCTGGACCTGCCAAGACGTGCTGGTCCGATACAGCCTCGTCCTCGCGATCAACTTTCTCACGATTTATACGGGCTTTGGCCTTTTGTTGGGTATTCTCACTCCGGTCTTTCTGGCCGTCGATTACTGGGTGAACTTGCGGGCGATGCCAAAGGGGAAAATCTATTTCATAACTGCTTTGCTTCTCGCCTTGGCTTCCTTCGCTTCTTTCTTCATCGGATATAAGAATCAACCCGCTGCGGATTGTTTTTCTTTTCAGCTTCAGTTGCCAACCGACTACGCCTGGTACGTAGTGCTGATGTTCGCACCGTTCTTCGGCGTTCAGGGAATCGGCTTTTCGCCAACGGTAGTAGGCGCAATTGCAGTAACTGCTTTGATCGCTTCCCTGACATTGAGCGCCATCGGCTTGTTTCGCGCACAAGGTAAGCCCTGGCAACGATACCTGGCAATTGCAATTCTCACCGCCTATTGTCTTTTGTTTTGTGTGGCCACAGCTTACGGCAGACTCTGCTTGGGAATCGGGCTTGCGCAAAGCTCGCGTTACGTTATTTATCTGGAGCTGGGATTGCTGGGGCTCTACTTTTATCTCCTCAAGATTTCCCACACGATCACGCGAAACACCTTAATCATTGTTTTCGGTCTGTCGCTGTTGGGTATGATCGCTTCTGGGGAAAGGGTGCGTGGTCAAATGGCGATGTTCTGGCAGCTGAAGCAGGGCTGGAAAAATTGTTATCTGGCCCTTGGCGACGTCGAGCGCTGCAACCAGTATGCCAAGGTGTACCCCTGGGAACCGGAAAGTACGCACCTGCAAGAGAAACTGGAGTTCCTCCGGAGAACTCGGCAAAATCTTTTCGCTGATTCGAAGTGAGGCAATCATCGAGCAATATTACAGCCACGTTAAAATGTGCCACCTGGTCTTGTTTGGTGCCGCGGCATTTCGATACCCTAGTGTCCCCGGTAAACATCCTATCCTGGCGAGAAGTTGAACCTTGGCCGCAAGAAAAAAACGTCAAAAAGCGCAGGCCCAGCGGCGCCCCCAGACGGTTGTCAGCAGAGAAGTGGCAGTGCCTCCAGCTTCTTCCAACGTGGTTCGCCCTGCGCCTTCGCAGATGAGACGCGATCTTGCGATCGGGCTTTTGCTGGGGTTGACTTTTGCGGTTTACTTGCGCGCCACGCGAAACGGGTTCGTGAATTATGACGACCAGGACTATATCGTCGAGAACCAGCATATTCAGCAAGGTCTGAATACAGCCACACTGCGCTGGGCGCTGACCTCGACTGAGGAATCCAATTGGCATCCGCTGACCTGGCTTTCGCACGCCCTGGATTGTCAACTGTTTGGCTTGAACCCGGCAGGACATCATTTCACTAACGTGCTTTTGCACCTTTTGAATGTGGCCCTGCTGTTCTGGCTGTTGTGGCGGGCGACAGGGGCAGCAGAACGAAGCCTGCTGGTGGCGGCGCTGTTCGCGCTGCATCCGCTAAACGTGGAGAGCGTGGCCTGGGTGGCGGAGCGGAAGAACGTGCTCTGCATGTTTTTCTTCCTGCTGACCCTGGGGGCCTACGGATGGTACGCACGGCGGCCGGGGTGGAAGCGCTACCTGTGGGTAGCCGGGTTGTTTGTGCTGGCGCTGGCAGCAAAACCGATGGCGGTGACTCTGCCCTGCGTGCTTTTGCTCTTGGACTTCTGGCCGTTGCAGCGGGTTCAAGGGCGGGAAGCTCCTTCAGAGACATTTCCCGTGCCGCAGCAACCATTGGGGCGGCTGGTGCTGGAGAAGCTGCCGCTGCTGGCCCTGTCGGCTGCGAGCAGCGTAATAACCGTACTGGCGCAAAGGAGCGCAGAGCCAGACCGGCAGTTATTACCAGTTACGTTACGCGCAGGGAATGCCCTGCACGCCTACCTGATGTACATCGTGAAAGGATTCTGGCCGACGCGATTAGCAGTGCACTATCCATATCAGGGCTACGGGCTTTCCGTATGGTCCGTCTTGCTGAGCCTCGCGCTCTTAGCGACAGTTACCGTAGCGGTATGGCGCGAACGTGCCCGGCCTTACCTGCCTGTGGGATGGTTTTGGTTTTTGGGAACATTAGTGCCCATGATTGGATTAGTTCAGGTTGGCGATCAGGACATGGCTGATCGTTACGCCTATCTTCCTCTGGTGGGCATCTTCGTTATGGTTGTATGGGGCTTGGGTGACTGGGTGCGGGCAAGAGGAGTCAAGCTTCGCTGGTGCGTAACTACAGCCGCGATAATCTTAACGGCCTTGTCCGCGCTGACCTGGCGCCAGATTGGGACCTGGCGTAACAGCCGTGCCTTGTGGGAGCACGCGCTCGCCGTGACTAAGAACAACTATATGGCCGAGGACTACATCGGCGTCGATCTTTTGTTTCAAAACTACGAAACAACGGGTCAGCGTTATTCCGACGCAGCCCTGGTCCACTTTCAGAATGCTGTTCGCATTAACCCACGCGATCCCATCAGCCATTTGAACCTTGGCGCAGATCTACAGGAGCACGGAAAGTTTCAAGAAGCGATCCAGCAATACCAGACTGTGCTGAAGCTAACTCAGAAGCGGGACCTTGTGATGAAAACGTGGATCGACATGGGCGCCGCGTATCAGCAATTAGGCGATCTGCCAACGGCGCAGCGATTCTATCTTCAGGTGTTAGAAATGGATCCTGGAAATCAAATAGCGTTTACAAACCTTGGAAAGTTGGGAATGGAAGAGAGGATCCGACAGCTTACAGTTTCGGCGTCGACCCATCCCTCAGCTGAGGTGTACTTACAGCTCGGGCAGGTTCAGCAGATCGCCGGGCGCGTGGCGGAGGCCCGCACATCTTACCAAACTGCGCTCAAGCTCGATCCCAAGTTCTCTGAAGCCAGGAACGCTTTGAATAGCCTGGCTGATGCAGCCGCCCAGCAATAGCAACTGGTTTGGGATTAAGAGCGACTTTGAAATACATGCATGCTTAGTGTTGCGGGCGTGAGAGAGAACTCTCGAGGAATTTGAACTGTGGCTGCTACGGGAAAGCGCGCAAGATCGCGGGGGACGCGCAAGCCGCAGCTCGTCGTCTCCAGGGAAGCGGCCCTGCACAAGGCCCCGGCTCACGCCGCCAATTTTTTCTCTTCCAATGTGAAGCGCAATTTGGCGCTTGGCCTGTTGCTGGGGCTGACCTTTGCTGTCTACTTTCGGGCGACGCGAAATCCGTTTATCCAGCACGACGACCAGGATTACGTCCTCGAAAATCAGCATGTCAAGCACGGGCTAAAGATGGCCACACTGCGCTGGGCGCTGACCTCGACTGAGGAATCCAATTGGCATCCGCTGACCTGGCTTTCGCACGCTCTGGATTGTCAACTGTTTGGCTTGAACCCGGCAGGACATCATTTCACTAACGTGCTTTTGCATGTCTTGAACGTCGGGCTGCTGTTCTGGCTGTTGTGGCGGGCGACAGGAGCAGTAGAACGAAGCCTGCTGGTGGCGGCGTTGTTCGCGCTGCATCCGCTAAACGTGGAGAGCGTGGCCTGGGTGGCGGAGCGGAAGAACGTGCTCTGCATGTTTTGCTTCCTGCTGACCGTGGCGGCTTACGGATGGTACGCCCGGCGGCCGGGGTGGAAGCGCTACCTGTGGGTAGCCGGGTTGTTTGTGCTGGCGCTGGCGGCAAAACCGATGGCGGTGACTCTGCCTTGTGCGCTTTTGCTCTTGGACTTCTGGCCGTTGCAGCGGGTTCGAGGGCGGGGAGCTCCTTCAGAGACATTTCCCGTGCCGCAGCAACCGTTGGGGCGGCTGGTGCTGGAAAAGCTGCCGCTGCTGGCCCTGTCGGCAGCCAGCAGCGTGATTACAACGATTGCACAGAGGGGGGCCATCAAGCAACATCTGTCATTTTCGGTTCGTCTCGTGAATGCTCTGTACGCTTACCTGATGTATTTGGTGAAAGCGTTTTGGCCAGTACACCTCGCAGCGCTGTATCCCTATGAAGGTGCGCGACTATTCGCATGGCAGGCATTGCTTTGCTTCGCGCTTCTGGGGTCCATAACCGCGATGGTGTGGCATGAGCGTAAGCGGCTTTACTTACCGGTGGGATGGTTTTGGTACCTGGGAACCTTAGTGCCCATGATTGGGTTAGTACAGGTTGGTGAGCAGGGTATGGCAGACCGTTATGCCTATCTTCCTTTAGTGGGCATCTTCGTTATGGTTGTTTGGGCCTTCGCCGACTGGGTGCCAGCAGGCCAACTTAGGCAGCGATGGTATTTGGTAGCGGCGGGCGTCATCTTGGCACTTTTTTCGGTACTGACCTGGCGGCAGATCGGAACCTGGCGCAGCGGTTACGATTTGTGGTCGCACACATTGCAGGTCACTAAGAACAACTACCTGGCTGAAGATTACATGGCTTTTGAATTAGTGGCTCAATCCGGTCAAACAGGCGATTCCGAGCGTTGCACGGATGAGATATTCACCCACTTTCAAAACGCGGTTCGCATTAACCCAGTTGATGACTTGGGGCATTTGAACCTGGGAGCTTGCTTGCAAGAGCGCGGGCAGTTACAGAAGGCGATCGAAGAGGACCGTAGAGTGCTTGAGCTGACCAAGGACAAAACCCTGGTCGCCAGGAGCCTGGGCGATTTGGCAACAGCCTATAGTAAGCAGAAAAATTACTCAGAAGCTGAACAATACTATCGAAGAGCCTTGGCTATGGACCCGGAAAATTCGACGGTGCGGATGGAGCTTGGCATCGTTGAAATCGAAGGGAGAATCGAAGATCGTGTAGCATCTGCCACCGCCCATCCTTCTGCCCCGGCTTATTTCCGATTGGGTCAAGTACAACAAGTCGCGGGTCAAGTTGCCCAGGCCTCGGCATCTTATGAGAAAGCTCTCAGGCTGGATCCCAGGTTCTCGAAAGCCAAGAAAGCTTTGAATGGCGGGGAGATAATGGATGCAATCAAGGAGTACAAAGCTCTCCTGGGAGAAAACCAGGATCCAAGCTTGCGAATCAAAAGCTCAATCGACCTGGGCGCCGCCTACCATGGGTTGGGTGATTATGAAATGGCGCGCCGTTATTATCTTGATTGCCTGAAACTGGACCCTGAAAATGTGCCGGCACGAAAGAACCTGGAAAAGTTAACCTTAGACGAGACGATTCAAAAGCTTTCCACTTCTGCTTCTGCCAATCCTTCGCCAGACGCTTATCTCCAACTTGGAAGGATCCAACAATTTGCGGGCAAAATCGCGGAGGCGCGCAAATCCTATGAGGCAGCACTTAAACTCGACCCACAATTCTCTGAAGCACGAGAGGCCCTAAGTGACCTCGAGGCTGATGGAAGTTCGATGCGCTAAGACGATAGCTTCCTGGTCCCCTGGGTATTTCACTGCGATTGAGGCTCCCCTCCTGGTTTTGGTTGCTCCGGATTAGGGGCCGCGGGCGATTGCGTTTGAACAGGTGGAAGGGTTGTTGGTGTTGGACCCTTCGGTTCGTAACGGAGTTCATTGCTGGAATCGTAAAAAAAGAGCCATTGGTTGTAGTGGTTCTTGTGTTCGAACTCGCGAATAGTCACCGCTTTGCTCTTGCTGGCGACGCCCAATATGATGCCCTGGGCACCGGCCACAGGCGAGTTCCCATCTGAATCGGCGACCGGAGAAGGATTCCCATCCGCGGCTGCCGGGTTTGCGGCCTCTGAATTCGTGCCGTCCGCATCCGCGGAAGAAGATGCCTCGCCACCGACATTCGATGAACCATAGGCCGGTATGTCCGACGCGTGGAGCAATTTGAAATCTCCCCCGGTAATCGGATCTTTGTAAATCTTGCGAAGAGTTCTTCGCTCATTGTCTTTATACATTTGATCAAGGGTTAGCGGGTAGGCCCCGTTTTTCTTGGCATAGAGCCGAATCGCGCGATAATACTGGACTCCGCGATGGATCAATTCCTCTTCGCGATCGCGCTTGATCGTGAACGCGATGCTCGGGGCAGCAGCCAACGCCGCGATGGTAAGCAAGGCCACAGTCAAGAGCAACATCAGCAATATGTAACCCCGTTCCGCTCTGCATCCAGGATTCGAAGGGTTCGTTTTCACAAGAGGCATCATCGAGCGTCACCTCAGATTTCATCAGAAGGTATATTTCAGCCCGAACTGGATTGTTCTGGGGCGATGAGCATCGATCGGATGCAGGAAAGAAGCCCCTGTGGTGCAATCCACGTATTCAGGTTGGCTGCCTGGGGTGAGCAGGGTATAGCCTCCGGCGGAGGTGTAGGGCGCGCCCCCGATCCCGCCACCATAGCAACTGATCGTATTGTTCGCCGTATTGCCGATATTCGGATTGAATATCCGGAACTGCGTGTGATTAAAAATGTTAAAAGCTTCTGCACGGAATTCGAAATTGCTACCTTCCGTAATCTTAAAAAACTTAAACAGGGAGAGATCGAAGTTAAGGCGGTGGGGATTGATCAGGAAATTGCGCCCGGCATCCCCGAACGTGAGACCTTGCGGTGCGGCAAAGGCTGCGGGGTTGTACAGAAGCGGACCAAGACTTTGCGTATTGAATCTGTTTATGCCGACAGGCAGCGCGGAGCGAGGACTGCCGACTATGTCGGGATAGGAACCCGCCCCTGCTCCATTCGCTACGCCGGCATTATCCAGAACCGAAATGCCAAGAGGGCTCCCGCCATTAATAACGCTGAAAGGTGTTCCCGACTGAAACAGCGTGATGCCCGAAATCTGCCAGCCATCGAAGAGAGAGCGCAGCAGGTTGGAATCGCTTTGCGCTGGCTGCGACGTTTGCGTGGCAGTTGGTGTCCAAAGCCACCGCTGTAGCGTTCCGCTCAACTTGGGAATTTCATAAATGTAGTTGAAGGTCAGCAAGTGGCGCTCATCAAAATTCGAACTTGCCCAACTGGACTTGATGTCCGCCGAATTAACAAAAGATGCATCCGAACGATCGGAAGAATCGTCCAGTGAATGGCTGTAGGTATAAGAGACCCCGACGGTAAGCGGACCGCGAGTGCGGCGCAGCGTAGTCTGCAACGCGTGATATTGCGAATCGGCGATATTCTGCAGGGAAAGAACCCGGTGAAAACCGAAATAGGTGCGCAGAGTATCTGGATTGGGAATTCCTTGGTAAGGAGCATCGGTGATCGGATTCGTCGTTCCGTAGCATGCCGCGACCAGATTTTTCCATGCCGGCTGCGTGTTATGTACTTCAACCCCATTTACCAAGAAGAAAACGTTGTTTGGATCGGTGCCAGAGTTTTGTGGCTGACAATCGTTTGCAGTAATCGGCTGGCCCGGATTGAATGGGTTCCCGTTGAGTGCGATGCCGTTGTCTGAGCCGATTGGGGGAGGCGTCAGCTGGTTGACCTGCAACTCTGCGGTTAAGTGAGTTCCTTTACTGCCCACATATGCCACCGTGGCCACCATATCTTTCGGCAGCTGCCGTTGAACGCTCAGACTCCATTGTTGAACGTACGGCCACGTGGTCTTGGTCGGAATGGACGTAACATCGAGCGGGAACGCAACCGGAGTTGTGCCGTTGTTTCCACCCAAACCAATGTTCGTATAGGTAAACGGAAATTGGTTGGTCATCGTAAGGACATTGGGTGCGGAACCTTCCAGCGAGCCGGTATTTGCTTCTTTGGCGGTGCCGTGCTCGAAGAACACCCCGTATCCAGCCCGAATCGAAGTCTTGCCATCGCCCTTCGGGTCCCAAGCGAAGCCAATCCTTGGCGCGGGATTGAACAGGTGACTCGTCATGCAGCTGGCTGGCACGCCATTGGTTCCGCACTGCACCAAACCGTTGGTGATGGCAGGATTCAGATTCTCCATTGGGTTGTCTTGATTGATCGTGATGGGCTGGCCCTTGGAATTTACGAAATAACCGGAATTTTCGATGGCCCCATTGACTTGGAAGATCTTCACTGTGGAAGCCAGTTGTGGGTTGTAAGCGCTGGCCACCCAGTTATAGGCATTCAGGTTCTTTTCGTGATAATTGCCGAAGATGCTGAAACGCACACCCAAATTGAGCGTGAAGCGGTGACTTAGACGCCAGTCATCCTGGACATAAGGTTCGACAATCCAAAAGTCGTTGTAGTACTTAAGTTGGGCGCTGTCCTGCTGGTAGGTCTTAATCGCGTTGACAAAGCAATCTTGCTTGCAACCCGGGGCCCCAGGACCGGCCAGGAAATCGGCAAATGCATTGCCCGTGGTGAACAGATTATTTTGGTTACTGAAGGTGAGGACACCCTGCAGATCGCCGGTGGCTGAGCCGATGGCGCCGTTGGTCTCATTCCTTTGCGCGTCCACAACTTGAACTCCAAACTGAAGGGTGTGGTGGCCGACCACTTTGCTGATGTTGTCCGCCAGAGAATAGGTTGGGTTTGTATGTACCCAGGGGGTATAACCAGGATCCACAGCGAAACCAAAGCCTCCGTACTGGGCGTTGGTTCCTGAGATGACCAGGCCAGGCGGCTTCCCACCCTGGCCATTGGTGAAAATGTAATTCATGCAGCCCGTGGTCGATCCGGTTTTCGTACAACTAGGAATCGGCTGAAGGTTCACACCGGGACCGTTGAGCGTGTCGAGGGTAATGTGGGAGTTAACGTAGCTGAATACGAATTCATTCAGCAGCGACGCGGAGATCGTGTTGGTCAAGCGAGCGACGACGCTTGTCCCCGGGCCGTTCAACCGGTTTTGCACCGAGGGGAAGCTATTTTGCACATATCCCCATTCAGGCGTCGCTACCGTGGTGTCCCAGGAATCATGAATGTAGCGGAAAGACAGACGCATGCTCTGGGTGAAGTCGTGATCGATACGACCCAATTCTTCCCGCCAGTAAGTAGGCGGAGAAATTACCGACACGTAACAAGGGATGTTGGCTTTCCCGGTATTGGGATTCACCGTGCCGGCAAGGCTCGAGTTGCAGCCGACCGATGAATTGGGCAGAGGGATCATCCCAGTGTTCAGAAGCGCTTTGCTGGTGGAGTTGATGGGAACCAAGTTGCTGGCAAAGGTTAGTCCGGCGTACTCCGGGCAATCCGGATAGAGCGTGCGATCAATCGGGGCGCCGCCTGTACCCACGAATGGGCAGACGTCACTGAAATCTGCGCACGTGCCCGGCCCTCCCTGCCCCGACAAATCCACAGGACAGTTCGTCACACCGATGCCGCGCTCCTGGGCGGTAGGGACGGCCTGGTTAAATTCCTGGGGCGATTTCTCCAGCCGGAATTCCTCCGACCAGAAGAAATAAGTCTTGTTTTTCTGCGTATTGAAGACCCCGGGAATAAAAAGAGGGCCGCCAATGGTGCCGCCAAAATCGTGGCGGCGGTAAAGCGGGGCTTTGCCTACTGGATCAAAATAATTGCGGGCGTTGAAGAACTCATTCCGCGCAAACTCATAGAGTCCGCCATGGAATTTTTGTGTGCCCGATTTCGTACTTACAAGTACCGTGCCCGAGGCGCTGCGCCCGTACATCGCGCCATAATTCGAGGTCAGCACTTTTACTTCCTGGATCGCATCCAGGCTGGGATAGACCATCAAAGTGCTTTCAGCGCCATTCAGTCCGGCGTTCAGCACATCGCTGCCATCGACATCGAAGTTGTTGTACTCTACGCGTCCGCCGTTGACGCTGTATTTCACGCTGCCCTTCACGCCCACGAGAGCTTCGTCTTGCCCGGTCTGATTGCTGACTCCCGGCGCCAGCGCGATGAGTTGCGTGAAGTTTCGACCATTCAATCCGGTTTGCAGCACTTCCTTTTCGGTAATGGTGCCCTCGATGTGCGCCGTTTCCGTCTGCACTTGGGCGGCATTGGAAGCCTCCACGCTAACTTGTTCTTTTGCTGTCGGCGGCTGCAGCTGCGCGTCAAGTTCCAGCGACTGGTCAGCGGTCAAGGTGATATCGGCCTCAAAGGGAGCGAACCCGGCGGCGGCGACTGAGAGCTTGTATGCGCCCGGCGCCAATCCGTTGAGCACATATTCCCCGCGCGCATTGGCGGCGACGGTTTGCGTCCCTCCAGGACCGGTCACCGTGGCGGAAGCCGCCTGAATGACGGCGTTCGACTGGTCAGTAACTTCGCCATACAGAGCGGCCTTGCCCTTTTCCGCTTTCACCGAAAGGGCCTCAGGCACCGCCGCCGATACCTGCCCTGAAGGACTGGTTGGCCGTGCCTGCGGCTGGCTTTGGCCTGCTTCCGCCGCGGCAGGCGGAGCTTCCTGGGCAATCGCCGGCTGTTCGACCGGCTTGGGCAATTCTCTTAGTACAGCGTCGGCTTCGGCATTTCCGCCGGCGCTCACGGAGATGTTGACTTCAAAAGGCGAAAAACCCGGCGCGCTGATGTGCAGTTCGTAAACCCCCGGCGCCAGCCCGGTGAACTTATACTCGCCATGCTCGTTGGTCGTGGCCCCCTGCGCGCCCGCCGCGCCATTCACGCTGACCGTCGCCTGAGGAATGGGCGCCCCGGAAGGCACAATCACCACTCCGTGCAGAGAGGCACCCCCTTCCTGTGCCGGCAGCGGCATGGTGAAGCATGCAACCGAGCAGAAGAAAACAAAGAAAAGCTTATGCAGTCTCACGAGAAGCGCTCCCACCGGAAGGCCGCGGCCACGTGCCCCTCGATGTCTGGATTATTGGGAAACGGCAGCTAAAAATGAGAAGAGCAAATTACAACCGCATTGTTACAGAGGCATGAAGCGAAAGTTAATTTCCCGTGACATGCTGCCGCCAACTGAGTGGAACCATTTCAGATTGCAATCTACGCGAGGGCTAACTTCGAACGCGAACGCAGGAATACTCTCATCGGCCGCCTTAAGCAAGTCAATCGCCAATAGGTAGTTCTCTCCTGAACCTCGCTTGCAACCCCCGCCACTCTTCGCAGCAAGGCTTATAAGGAGAGTAGAATAGGCCGCTTTTTCCACAGCAAGGCTCGATTGCCGATCCAAAAATTTACTCTCATTTAATCTTTCGGTCATTCTCCAGTAACAGCGGTCGCCGATACTCCCATCGCATAAGTTTTGTGCTCCAAGGGTCTTGCATACACACTCGTCGCTCGTCGATTTGCTAATGGCATGGCGCTCTTATCAGGGCCACGCAACCACCGTTAACTGCGTTCCGTCGCACACGAAGTCAAATCTCAAAGGAGAGATTGAAATGAGCAAAAAGTTCGTGGTAGTAGCGCTGGTGCTGTTGCTCGCAGCGCTCATGTCCTCCAACGCCCTTGCTGCAAACTTCACTGGCTGTGGCACCGGCGTGAACCCGGTGTTCATCGCCGTAGGTTCGTCTGGCCAGTTCAACACCTTCGCCTACGCGGCCGAAGACATCCTGCTTGCTGCCGGCAACGGATACAACTTCTGGGCAGGCAACAACGTGACCCAGCTCGTAGACAGCCGGGTCAACGTCAACGACACGGTAAAAACCTGGATGGCGTGGGACGGCCAGGCGACTTGCAACCTGTATGTGTACTTCAGCTCCGATTCCACCGTCGGCGTGAAGGACTTCTTTGCCTACACCCACGTGACCATCCCTAAAGCAGCCAACGTTGGCTCAGTGTACGTTAACTCCAGCGGCAGCACCTGGCCGGCATGCGCCAACACAACAACCCCGGTCAACGCCGGACTACCGGACTGCACGGCAACCGGAGCGGTTCCAACCGCAATCACCACCTTTCTGACCACAAAGGCTGGCCCAACCTCTACAACCTCTGCTCCGCTACCGCATTGCGGCCAGACATCGACAGCTAACTCGACGTACTGCTTCTTCAACGCCGGAATGGCGGACATCCGGCCAGAAGACACTCTCTATGCCACCACTCGCGCCCTCACCAACTTCGCCAGCACCACTTACGTAGGCCTCGGATACAACTCGTCGATCTGCAACGGAACCGCGACTCTCGGTTGCACCTTCTTCACCGCCATGGGCACCGGATCCAAGTTCAACGTCGTGAAATTCGCCTTGACCGGCACCGACCCAATCGGCAAGGGAACGGTTCCGACCTACACCACCCTCAGAACCGGCGCCGCCCCGGTCATGGTGACCGTCAGCAATTTTGACAGCGCCACCTCGTCGGGCTTTGGATTCGTGGATTCAAATACCGGCACCTACCTCTATCACGACATCCTGCGCAAAGTCCTGGCTTTGTTCTATGAAGGAACGCTCTCCTGCACGGGTGACGTTCTGGAGAACGCAGCCGTACCTTGTCAGAGTCCAGACAATCCTGTAGGTTGCGGCGTTGGCTCGGGCAATCCAGTCCAGGTGCTGCAGCGCGAAGAACTCTCCGGCACCTACAACACGTTTGAATTCAATGCCATTCGCACCATGACGGGCAGTTCAAACCCGTTCAAGGGCCAGAACACGATCTCCGCCACCAACTGGGTCAGCGACGCGTTGAGTAGCCAGGAATTCAACAACTACCCGGCGCTGAACTGGAACAATGGAACGGGATGCCCGGGAAATGCCAATACAGTTCCCGATGGCAGCGAAAACTGCGGCGACCCGCTCTACATGATAACGAACACCTGCGGCAGCGGCAGTGTCCACGGCTGGAAAGCGCGCGCCATCGGCACGGGCGAGCTGGTCAATGGATTGCTCAACAAGAACGCAGCCCAAACCCCTGGTTCCTCCATCTACGTCAGCGACGGACTCGGATACACGTTCTGGGGCTACGGCAACGTCTCTGCTACGGGCTCGGGTTGCGGAACCGGCAGCGGCTTCGTGACCTGCTCGCAGTATCTTGCCCACTACCTGACTGTGGATGGAATCGATCCATTGTTTACCACCGAAGGTGGACAATACGATCCGACTCCGAACCCCAGCGGGGCTTACAACTTCCCGCAATGTAATCTGAAGCCCACTACCACTCTCCAGTGCGGTGCGCTACCGTTCACCCACATCCAGGATGGAAAGTACCCCATCTGGACCATCCTGGGTCTGGTTACGTTTGATACTGAAAGCTCGAAAAAGCAGGTAACTCCGACCGGAGTCGTTCAAATGGTGGCGAACGCGGAAAATGAAGCGAACGGTGGCAAGAACATCGATGACTTCGTTCCGCTGCTCACCAACATCAATCTAACCAACCTCACGGGTGATCTGAACCTGGGCGTCGTGAGATCTCACTACGTTCAGTCGGCAGTGAACCCATACGACGGTATCGCAGGTTGCAGCAGCTTCACCACCATACCGATCGGACACAACAAAGGTACCACCGCGGCTCCAGTTTGCCTCGGCGACACTGGCGGCGATGTGGGCGGCAGTGTGTTCACGGTGCAGTCGGTGATCGACTTCTCAGCCGACTTCGGCGGCACAACCTACAGGAACGGTAAAGCTTTACCGGCTAACTATGGAATCTACGGGTTGCACCAGTAAGCACAGCTTGTTGGTGTAACAAAACACGCTGGAGGCAAAGGGGCATTCAGCTCCTTTGCCCTCCGGCGATTTTCGTCGAGGTGATCAAGGGAGCTATGAGCAGAATCAGGATGAGCGCAAGAGGCAGATTTTTTCTTAGCGTATTTTTTATTCCCGGAATTCTCTACATAATTTCAAGCTGCGCGTTGGCGCAGAATTCACCGGGCACAACGCCCGATGGCAAGAGCGCAGATCAAAACGCCGCCCCGAATGCCGCTCAGAGTAGTGGGGCGGCAGTGACGCCGAAACCGAATGCCACGCAGGGTGCGGCGGCATCCGCGGCACCCTCAACCGGAAATGCCAAACCGCCGGTAATGGGAGACCCGAATGTTCCCTTTGGGTTCAGGCCGTCGGTTGATCCAAAGACCCGCCGTCCTTTGTACGAAACAGTGGAAGAAGACTGGAGCTCGCTTCAGGTCGGGGCCAGCAAGCTGAAGGCAGAACCACCCCTGGTTTTGCCCATGGAGGAATACGACAAATTCAACCGGCAACAGGCCCAGGTGCAGTGGCGGCCGGGCGATCCGCTTGACTTGTACGTGGTTTTGCCCAAGGGCGTAAAAAAACCGCCGGCGGTGCTCTATCTGTATAACTTCAGTGAGTCCGCTGACCGCTTTCGCAATCAGGGCTGGTGTGAACGAGTCACGAGCGGAGGGGTCGCCGCGGTTGGCTTTGTTTCTGCTCTGAGCGCCGATCGCTTCCATGACCGGCCCATGGAACAGTGGTTCGTCAGTGAATTGCAGGAATCGCTGGGCAGCACTGTGCACGACGTGAAATTTATCCTCGATTATCTGGCGGAGAGCGGCCTGGTGGATATGAACCATATCGGCATGTTCGGGCAGGGATCAGGCGGGACGATCGCCATCCTGGCTGCGGCGGCCGACCCGCGAATCAAGGCAGTGGATGTTCTGGAGCCGTGGGGAGACTGGCCGGTTTTTCTGGCCAAATCTCCGGTCGTCCAGCTGGACGCCAATAACACCAACTTCGCTACGCCGGCGTCCCTGAAAAAAGTGGCGCCGCTCGATCCGGTGAAATGGCTGTCTACGTTGAAGATTCCGGTCCGAATCCAGCAGGTGAAAGAAAACGGGGACACGCCCATGGCGGTCAAGGAAAGAATCAAGGCCGCGGCCCCAAAGCAGGCTGAGGTAAACCGCTTCGAAGGCAACATGGTCCTGGGGGAGAGGGAGGGCCATGGGCACCTATTTGACTGGATCAAAGCCAGGCTGCAAGAGCCGGCCAAACCGGGAGCAAACAAGGCGCCTATGGCGGCGAACGTCAGCATGCCGCCCGAAAACCAGAGCCATCAGACGGAGCAGCATTAGCGCCGGAGCCGGCTTGTGGAGTGCGAAGCTGCGGCATTTTTCTTGATGAGAAGCTCTTAGCTTTGTGCTAGAGTTCCGGTCTTTCTCGAAGCTCTAGCCTCCCGCGCTGGCGGGGAAATTGTGGTCAATCGCGGAGTTCCACCTGGCCTGGAATGGCCTCGCGAGATCTGTCTTCATGGGGACTAGTGTGGCTGAAACCAGGAATTTCTATTTTTTATTCGTCTGTCTGATCTTATCCTGCCTGGCCGCTGGGTGCTCGAGTTCGCAGAGCTCGAACGGTCAAGGCCCACAATCGGGCGTCCAGTTCACAGCCCCAACCTCCAGCCCAACGATAGGACCGGGGCAGAGTGTGAATTTCACGGTACAGGCCAGCGGCGGGGTGACGTGGCAATTGCAGAGCAGCGGCAGTGGCAAACCTCCCGGAGAGCTCACCAACACAACCGATACTTCGGCCACGTACAGGGCCCCTACGTTGACGAGTCCTCCCACGTGCAGCGCATCGTCGGGACCACCAAGTCCGCTCAACGTTGGGGTGGTGGCGGTGTCAAAGGCAAACACGACGGAGTCGGCGGTTATAAGCGTGAGGATTGTTCAAGCCTTGCCATGCGTTGCAACCGTTCCAACCTTCCCTGCGTGCCCGGCAGTGGGCAGCGTGCTGCCGCCGCCTCCGTCGTTGCCGTTCAGCCAACTGACGGAAGTTGGCAGCTTTACAACTTTCGTGATCGGCGATGGAGGTTACCAGGTAGGTTTTCCGTTCGGCGCGCCGCCCTTTACCTGGAAGATCACTTCAGGCGCGCTTCCGATTGGGCTCACGCTTAGCGCGGGTAGCGATTCTTCCAGCGTGTTGATTTCGGGCACGCCGGTGTCTTCGAGTTGCTCTACATTTAGCCTCCAGGTCACGGATGCCACAGGAGTGGCGAGCACGCCCGTCCCGTTCAGTCTTGTGGTTCTTCCGAACCCACTCAAAGCGCAGGTGTCGCCTTATTCTCCAACGTATCTGGGGGCAAAAAATGCAGGCGTACCTTACCAACCGACATCGCTGACAGTTTCGGGGGGCGTTGCGCCTTATACCTGGGCCTTGGCCGATCCGGCGAATTTTCCTTTGCCCCCAAACCTGACCGTCACAACCGGAGTCGGCTCGGCGGCGGCCTACATTTCGGGTACACCGACTGCACAGGACCTTCAGATAGGCACATACCCGGTGCCGTTCCTGATAACCGACAGCCAGCAGCCGTATCCTGCATTGGCAACTCCTTCGGTGACGTTGAGTGTTCAAAGCCTGGCCGAGTCGTGCACGCCGGCAGGAGATATTCAGCCGGTGCCGGGAGTCAACGGAGGAGTTTTGGGTGCGGGCAACGTGCCTTCGGATTCCTATCTGGTGGGCTCCCTGGCGTTCTGGCTGCACGGTTTCGATGCGAACGGGCCAGTGGTCATAGCCGGCGCTGTTACGCTGGACGGGGCGGGCAACATTACCGGTGGCGTCGAAGACATCACGCGCAAAAGCGGCTCACAAACCCTCACGATTCAGCCGGCGGGAAGCGTCTATACCGCCGGGGTGGTTGGACTGAAGGGCCCGAACTATTCAAGGGGCTGCATGACGCTGGCGGACTCTTCGGGCGGCACGACTGCGTTTTCGTTCTCGCTGGGCGGCTGCTCGAACCGCTACGCTGAGAGCGGCGTCACCGTGACAAGCGACAACGCCTGTGGCATGACACAAAACGGCCAGGGAGAGAACATTGCCGCCGGATTTTTCACCAACGGCCGCATCGTTGAGTTTGATGACGCGACCGGTAATGGCACACGGCTTTCGGGTATTTTGCGATTACAAGACCAATCCAGTTTTTCGAGCGGGCTGAGCGGGCCCTATGCGTTTGGGCTGAGCGGCCGTTCCACGGGCGGCCACTACGCCATGGCAGGTTCATTTCGGGCCAGCTCTGGCAACCTCAATTCGGTGGCGGCTGACTTCGACGACGCCGGAACGCCTGGCACACAGCTTACGGGCGGATCGGGAACCTACAACATTGCGGCGACCGGCCGGGGGACTGCGACGCTGACAGTCGGGAAAGCAAATTTTGATTTGGCGCTGTACATGGTGAATCAGAACGAAGCAATCGTGATATCAACCGACGCGCTTAGCGACGGCCACCCGATAATCGGCGGAGAGGCGGTGACGACCTCGAGTTCATTTAGCGGCGCCTCGCTGCAAAACAGTCACATGTTTCACATCGATGGCTCCATACCTGGTTGCAAAGCGGAGCCATCCGGCTGCGCGGACGTGAGCGTGGGAACACTTCTCTTCGATGGCATTGGTTCTTTCACCGGGACCGAATTTCAGGACCAGGCCGCGACTTTGGGGACGAGTTCACTCTCCGGCGCTTACTCCGTTGATCCATCCTCCGGGCGGACCGTATTTTCAGCGCCTGAGATTGGCCAGAGTCTGGGTCCGCATACGTTTGTGGCCTACGTCATTCCCAAGGCTACCAATCTGACGCGAGCCACCTGTCTCAATCCTGCAAGCTGCATCACAGGATTTCTGGTAGGGACCGACAACGCAGCTCAATCTGGAATCCTGGAGTTCCAGACTTCCCTGGCCACGCCACCTCCGCCGTTCCTGGCCAGGCTTTTGGCAGGGGACTATGCGTACGGAACCAATGAAAGCCTGGATCCGGCGACAGCCAATCTTGAGGGCTCCGTTTCCGCACTTCCCAGCTCCACTTCACTCACGGCAGGAAGTTTTACCCGAATTGATCAAGACGTAAGCTATGCCGATCCAGGCTACTGCCTTCAGCCGGGCTGCTTGCTTTTATTTCCCGACGAGTCTCTGACTGGTTCTTATTCGATAAATCCGAACGGTACAGGGAATTTTGGCGGCAACACGGTGTCGGTAACCAACGGGAGAGTTGTTTTCTACATTGACGAGTCGCCGCTGAATCTGCACCCCACAGTCGTGGTTGTCGAGCAATGACCGCCGAACCGGAGGATTTTCGCTTGAACTTAATCTGGGAGCACGCTTCATGAATAAGATTTTGGCGGGACTGCTGACGTGCTTCCTGATGATTGCATGTTTGAGCTGCGGGAGCGGAGCGGGCGATCCGCCTGCCGGAGCTTTCCCTTTGATTGCTGGTTCATGGGAGTTTATTGCGAGCTCCAGCAGCAATCCAGGATTTCAGACCGGATTAGAGGTGAATCTGCAAGAAGGCCGAGTGCTGGCTAACAGCTTTCAGTACAAACCGAATGGGCAACTTTCGGCGTCCGGCCTTCAGCAGATCCAAATCGTTGGCGCCGAGTTGGATCCCGCCAACAATATTACGTCTGTCACGTTCACCGGCGCCTGTGGCGCCGCCGGTGGTGGCGTGTTGAGTGGCACTGTGGATACAGGTTTCAATGTCGCCTTGACTTACAGCCAAGGCAACGACGTCTTCACGGTGAAAGCATTGCTGAGCTCCGATTTTAAGAGCATGGTCGGTACGTATACGCTTGAATCCGGGGGCAGTTGTGAGGATAGCGGTCTTTTCACGGCAACCCAGGTACCGAAGCTGGCCGGCGTCTACACTGGCCAACTTATTCTGCCCGACGGTACGACGGACGATGTCAGCGCCACGCTCAGCGAAAGCTCGCCTTCGAAGTTCAGCGCCAATCTGATTATCACCGGCACCCAGAACACTTCGCTCTCGCTTAGCGGAGTTGTGATGGGTAATTCCTTCTCGGCGCAGGGAACATTTCAGTCTCAGAGCGTGACGTACTACGGGTACTCGTATCAAATTGTCATCGAGGACGGGATCAACCAGGGGATCACGCAAAGTTCGCTTTATTTGGTCAATGCCACTGATCCCAATAATTTGGTTCCTGCGGGAACACTGACCATCCCGATACCGCCTCTCTAACCGCTCTATCGCGGAAGCACAAGCCCGAAATGCACGAGCAAAAATTTCGCCCCCGCTCGGACAAGGCCCAGCGGGGGCGAGGATCACACTGCTTACGGCAAGTAGTAGCGGAACGAGGTGAGGAACAGGTTGTCGACGCCGTGCGGATCGTTGGGAATGCCAAGTGCAGGATTCCCTATACCCGACCAGGTGTTGCGGCTCACGTAGGAGTATTGTGGGCCAAACTGCACTTTGCCCTTGGGGCCGTTATACAAACGGAACCAGAAGCCGAACGTCCCTTCGATCACGGTCCGGGTATCCCCGGTGCAATTGGCCAGCGTACCGGGAGTAAATCCATTCGTACCCGGCAAGATTTCGGTTGTGCAACCTACATTTGTAAAGCTGGGCGAACCGTAGCCCACCGGCTTGCCGGAGATGGGATCGACATCCCAACTACGGCTGGCGTACTCAGCGCCCCCGTTGAAATAAACGTCGATTTTAGGCCCGTGCCATTCGACCGTGGCCAAACCCTGGAAGTTTCTCAGCAGAGATGGGGTTCCGTCGGAGCGAACTGTTACATCCGGCAGACCGGCGGTACCGTAGCGGCCGACGCCGCTCCCGCCCAGCACGTGACCTCCGAGATCCAAGTGTTTCTGGAGCAGAGAGATGCGGGCATTGCCTCCGATACCGCCGCCGAGTTTCGATGAATTGAAAGCAAGGGCTGCGGAAGGAGTGGTGATGGTTGAGCCTGCCGGACAAGTCTGACCGGCGGCGATTTCAGCGCAGGGGAAAACGCGGTCCCGGAAGTTCGAAAGAACTCCGAAGATCTCGTAGTGTCCAAACCCGGGTTCGAAGACGGCCTTGGCTACGAAGTCCGGATTCGGGTTGAAAGAGTAGTTGGCGCCGGAATTGTAAAGGCCGCCCGTGTTTCCTGCGGATCCGAACAGAGCATTGGCTACGTTGTTGTGGGCCGAGAATGTGGCCTGTGCGTTCTCTACGGAGAAGGCAAGCCAGAATTTGTTGTTGAAGTTCTTGGCCACACGGAAGCCATATTGCCGCGCCCAACTGAAGCCGACAGTGTACTGCGGGTCGATGGTCATCGGCAGCGCTTCTGTGCGATTGTCCACCCCCTTCTTGGTCTCAGTCACCAGACTCCACATCTGGCCACCGGTGAAACTCCAGCCGTCATGGAAAGCCGCCTGCCCCCAGAACTGCCGTTGGCGAAGCGAGTAGCTATTGCTCTCATTATTGTTGGAGGTCACGGCGGCCGAGAGGAAGTCGGCCTCGAGGTAACCCGAGAGCTTAACGCTCGACAGTTTGCCTTCGCCCAGCAGTGAGATTCTTGACTGGCGCCCAGAACCATAGAATTCCGAGAGCTTGGTGTCCGAGCTTCCTGGAAGCGGAACGCTGTTGAAAGGCGTGTTGATATCAGCGCCGAGGGCGCGATTGCGCCACACGGTTTCTGCCGCGAAGAACCCGCCCGGAGTCAAAGTGATCCCCTTGAAATGGATGGCCAGGGGGCTCTCCAGCGTCGAGGCGACGTTTTTCTGAGTCTCCTGCAGACTCAGCGCCGTGTTGGTTGCGTTCGTTTTCAGGTCAGCTACATCGGTTTTTACGGCAGCCACGTCAGACTGCTGCTCTGTCGCCTTGGAGTCCGCGGCCGTCGCCTGCTGCTGGGCTTGGGAAGCCTGGCTTTGAACCTGGTTGACCTGCTGCTGCAGCTGCTGGAGCTGGCTGTCCCGGCTCTGCAACTGCTGCATAAGTTGCTGGATTTGTTGCTGTTGCGCCTCGATCGCCTGTTGCATCTCACTGAGTTTGGCGTTCAGGGACGAGGTGCTACTCTTCGTCGTCTTTTTGCTGGGAGACGCGCTGGTCTGGGCATTTGCCACAGAAAGCGCGAATAATAAAGAGAGAGTAACCGCTAACAGCTGCCTCATGTGCGTTATCTCCTTACTAAGTTGTATTCAACATGGGGGCTCCTCCTTTCTTGCTTTAGGTTTCCAACCGGAAATTTGTTCCGCGAGAGCGGTGGGCCGCTCGGAAAGGCGGCGTATTCTGCTTTCCTGACGCACTCACGGCTGCGTATCTATTAGTGGCACAGTACGTTGCTTCTATGACACGCCCCTGGGGTCCGTCCGTTCATCATACTCCGAGGGGACGGGCTTTGTCCTTATAGTCCAGGAATTCGAAGGCTTGGAAGATCACAGGTTTCAGGCGACGCTGTGCCGAGGCAGACGCTGGGCTTGTGGTTTTGGGATGGATTCAATGCGGTTGCGCCCGTTTTTCTTGGCACGATACAGGGCTTTGTCCGCGGTCCGGACTACCTTTTCGACCTCTCGCGTTTGCGAATCAGCGGCCGCGACTCCGATGCTTATGGTCACCGACAGAGATTTCACGTTATCCGGCGTTACGCTTTTGCGACCGCGAATTTGCCTGGTTGGCGCCCGCCGGTCACCATTCTTCCCTGCACGTCGATCCCGGACGTGTTGACTTTCGGATTCACCCGGCTGACGGCGATCTTCCCTGCCACGCACGCGGAAAGTGGATACCTCCACAGCGGTGCGGAGAGTTTCGAGCGCGGAGATGACTTCTCGCGGCGATTTGCCGGGAAATAGAATTGTGAACTCCTCGCCACCAACCCGGTAAGCGCGACCTCCGCCTTCGACGCTCGTCAACTTGCGAGCCACCATGCGCAAGACCTGGTCGCCCGTTTCGTGTCCGTAGGTATCGTTGACCCGCTTGAAATGGTCGATGTCTACCGCCGCGAGTGTGTAGGGAGCCTCGAGGCGATGAATGGCCTCGTTGAATGCGCGGCGTCCGGGCAGAGCGGTCAGCTCATCGTGATAGGCCAACAGGTAAGAATTCTCGATGATCGAGGCGAGAAGAATCAGACCAGCGGTGGCCATGAAGGCAGTAGGAACTGTTCCCACGCCGCCTGATTGCAAGGAAAAAAATGCTGCCACCAAGGACCATAGAAATCCGCTCTCCATCGGCCGGCGATAAAGAAGGAAGCGCGTTAATAGAAGGGCGAAAGCCAGCATGAAAGTGATGAGCGCAAGTTGCGGAATGTGTGTCCAGGGCTGCCGGCCAAGGAAAGCTGGATGCAGAAACCCGGGCGCGTGAACCGTTCCGGGGCGGCAAATGACGGCAACGAATACTGATTCGAAAAATATAAGCGTCAAGCGCCGGGCCAGCGAAGCCAATGTCAGACCACTTTCCGGGCTCACCGCAAAAAACAGGAAATTCAGGGGCAGCAGAAAGGCCACGGCCTCAAACGCAATACGGCCCGGGCCGGCCGCAGCCAGGTGTTCATGCGAGAAAAAGCCGAGAGCCCGATGCGCCAGCAGTAAAGTAACAAGAGTGAAGCATATCCGGATGGAGTCAAAACGCCAGGCCAGCAGAATGCCCATTCCAAAAGCGGCGAAGTAATAGAAGTCAACCGCTCCCACTGGAACGGTCACGAGGCCGCCCCAAAACAAAGCAATAGCAGCCAGGAGCAAGATGCTGCCAGGTACAAAAAGCGATTTAATCGTTGTACGCGCCAGCAAATCCAAGGTCAGGCCCCTTCTTCGTCGTGCGACTCGCGTTAAACAGCAATTATCTTCGGGCCGGTGGAAGAGGAGCGAGTGGCAGCGCAGATTCCCGCTTGCCGCAATCGTTTTCATTCCGGCATCGAGTTCAGTATTGGGAGTTCTCCACCTTTTGTGAACCGTTGGACAGCTCAGGCACGTTTCCTTTCAGCGCAAGAAAATGGTTTTTTATACCAGCCTTATGCGCATTTTGATCGCAGATGATGCCGCCCTGGCCAGTTTCGTTCGCAAAGGGTTGGAAGCGGAACATCATGTCGTGGAGAGTTCCGCGGACGGCGAACAGGCCAGGGCTATGGCCTCCGAGCTGAATTTTGATTTAGTCATACTCGACTTGAGCTTGCCTCATGTTGATGGCGTTTCCATCCTGCGTTTTCTGCGGACACGCAAGCCGAGCCTGCCAATTCTGGTTTTGACAGGTAGAAATCGGGTCGAGGACCGGGTGCAGTGCTTGGACCTCGGGGCCGACGATTATCTGGCGAAGCCGTTTTCGTTCAGCGAACTTTCGGCCCGCATCCGCGCCCTGATGCGGCGGAGCCACTTGCCGGCAGAATCGATGCTGACGGTGGACAACTTGAAACTCGACCGTGTGGAGCGGCGGGTTGAACGCGGCGGAAAGCGGATTGAACTTACCTCAAAAGAATTCGCGCTGCTCGAATACCTCATGCGCAATGCCGGGCGGCGGATCACTCGCGCCATGATCATCGAACACGTGTGGAACCTTTCGTTCGATACCTGCACCAATGTGGTTGATGTCTATGTCAACTATCTTCGGCGGAAGGTCGACGATGGATATGAAAAGCGGCTGATTCACACGATCCGCGGCGTTGGCTATGAATTGAGCGCGCGCAGTGGTATCGAGGGGTAATTCCATGATGAAATCTGCGGCAGTAGAGCCTGTGCAGATCTCGACCGAGAAGGAGCGTCAGCAATTGATCGCAGATTTGTTTCACGCCCTGAACCAGCCGTTGACGACCCTGCGTTGCTCGCTGGAATTGACTCTGATCCAGCCGCGAACCCCCGAACAGAATGCGGAGACGATCAAGCAGGCACTCTCGCAAGCGGAACAGGCGTCCTGGGTTGCGGCGGGCCTGCGCGAACTTGTCGCCTCTGACGATCCCGGGGACGAGCGGGAGGTTGTGGAATTAGAAGTCTGTCTTCAGCAGGTGGTCCTGGATCTGCTGCCTTTGGCGGAGGCGGCAGGAGTTTATGTCTCGGTGCGCCGCAGTTCCGCCTGCTTCGTGCTTTTTGAACCGCTGCGCCTGCGGCGAGCTCTGTTTTACTTACTGGAATACGCCCTGGACTCCGCCCCCAGGGGTGGGACGATCAAGATTGAAATTCGCGAAGAACAGGGCGAAGCGATTCTGTCTCTTGCCGCATCACCGGCTGAGAACGCCACAGCGGCCAGCGAGCCGGTAACTTCGACGGAAAGTTTGTCGAGGCGTTTGCAGCTTGCAGTGGCGCGAGGCCTCATCATTGCCGCTGGCGGCCGGCTGCAAGCTGACGCAGATAAGCGCGCCTATACCCTCGAGGCCAGGCTGCCAATCACTTCCTTCCTGCGTTCCTCATGAATGCCCTCGCCCGGTTCCTCTTCCCATTTTCACCGTCGTTCTTCGACGGGGAAAAAATTCCGGTCGAAAGAAATGTTTAATACCGTTCTAATCGGGTTCTAACCTCCGCCGTATCAAATCCAATTATGACAATCCCTGCGATGGTCGACCTGCCGAGTGGTGGGGTACTGGTCGCCAGTCCCAATACTTTATTTCGGGAACAGGTTCGGCAAAGTCTTCCTGACCGAACCTGGCCAGTGCAGGAAGCGCTCGGCGGAGCTGACGCTCTGGTGAAACTGGAGACCGGTAATTGGCAACTGTTGTTTCTCGACCGGCGCCTGCCTGATCTTGACGTCGAGGAGCTGATTCAGATCATTCGAAGGCGCTTCCCCGGAATTCAAGTGGTCATGGTTGACTCTGATTGTGGACAGCCTCTTTCGCTTGGCAGCAGTGCGATGCCTGTGGCCACAGAAAAACCTCGAACCAGTTGCAGCGTTTCCGGGATTCAGCAACAACAGAGCCGTTCCCAGGCTGAACCCCTTCCGGGGATGATCGGAAGCAGCCAGCCAATGCTGCGCCTCTATCAACTGGCTCGTTTGGTGGCGCCCCGCATGACCACGGTCCTGATCACCGGCCCGACCGGCAGCGGCAAGGAACTGGTGGCGCGAGCCCTGCACGAACTCAGCCCGCGCATTTCCAAGCCTTTCGTGGTGGTGAATTGCGCGGCGATTCCGGAGGCCCTGCTGGAGTCGGAGTTGTTCGGCCACGCCCGCGGCGCATTTACTGGGGCGCTTCAGGCGTATCCGGGCAGAATTCTGGCAGCACAAAACGGGACATTGTTTCTTGACGAAGTGGGAGAACTTCCGCTGAGCCTGCAGGCCAAGCTGCTGCGTTTTCTGGACAGCAAAGAATTACAGCGGCTCGGCAGTGCAGAAACGGTTCGAGCGGATGTGCGAGTGGTGGCCGCAACCAACGCCGACCTTTCAAAGAGGGCTGAAGCTGGAGGGTTCCGCGAGGACCTTTATTACCGTTTGTCGGCATTCCCGCTCGAACTGCCGTCTCTGGCCGAGCGGATTTCCGACCTTGCAGCCCTCGCGGAGTACTTCTTAAAAGTCATGTGCACATCACCTGCTCCCCATCCGCACAGGCTGAGCGAGGAGGCGATATCCCTTCTTCAAGGGCATCGCTGGGGAGGCAATGTGCGAGAGTTGCAACAAGTCATCGAGCGGGCCGCGATCCTGGCTCAATCCGCGCCGGAAATCCGGCCGGAGCACTGTTATTTCGCTCCTGGCAGGAGAGCGCGCGGCGAAGTCTAAGAGGGATCTAACGCTCGGCTTCACCGATGGCAGACGCTTTGCATGGGTCATCGTCACTTATGTCAACCTCACTTCACGTGCTTGTTCCTGAAATGCAGCCAGCCGCCCTCGAAGGCTTGCCGCTCGAGCAAATTCTTGCCCAAGCCTTCTCCACCTTCAACGCGGCCGCAAGTTCCCTTGAATGCGCCTATGTTCAACTGCAAGCAGAGGCGCGCCGGTTGCGCCACGAGCTTGAAGTCAAGAATTGCGATTTGGCTCACAGCCTGGAGGAGAACCGCCGGATGCGCCAGCATCTGGATCGCATTCTCGAAGGCCTCCCATGCGGCGTGCTGGTGATGGAGCTCGCGGGAAATGTCTCCTTCGCAAACCCCGAAGCGGGAAGGTTGCTAGGGGCAGTTTCGGACGCGGCCATCGACAGCTTGAATCCCTTGCCGGTGTGGATAGCGGAACTGCTGACCGATGCGTCTTCCGGGAACGAAGAACACGAGTATTGCTGCCGGCAAGGAGGCGTGGAAGCGATCGCGGTCAAGCGGGCGCAACTGGCCGAAGACAACGGAGGCAGTTCGATCTTCATCCTGCAGGACCGAACCGCAAGCAAGCGGCTGGAGAAAGAACACGAAGCGCTGCGACGCCGTCAAGCCCTGGCGGAAATGGCCGCTTTGCTGGCGCATGAGATTCGCAACCCGCTGGGCAGCCTCGAACTTTTCGCTGGTCTGCTGGCGGGTTCTGACTTGGACCCCGAACCGCGACGGTGGATCGAGCAGCTACAGGCTGGCTTGCGGTTGCTCTCGGCGACCGCCAACAACGTCCTCCATTTTTACAGTGCGCCAGAGCTTCATCCAGCACCTCTTGACCTGGGGCCGTGGTTGCAGACCTTTGTGCAATTTCTGGAACCGCTGGCCGCGCGAGCCCGGGTGCGAGTCGAACTCGCGGCCCAGCTCGATGGCGTGGTGGTCGCCGCGGACCGGCATCGGCTGGAACAGGTCATGCTGAATCTCGCGCTGAACGCATTTCGGGTCATGGGAAGCGGAGGGACGCTCACATTCTCCGGCGGCATTGAGTTGCCCGAGGGCCAGCGTCCGGTATGCGTAAGAATCCGGGACAACGGTCCGGGCATTGCGAGCGCTGATCTCGAGCGCATTTTTGAGACTGGATTCAGCACTCACCACGGCTGCACCGGACTCGGGCTGCTGGTGGCCAAAGCCATCGTCGAGCAACACGGAGGAACTATCGAAGTATCGAGTCGCGCCGGCCACGGAACCACCTTCACGCTCTCATTCCCGCTTTCGAAGGAAGCGCAATGACCGGGACGGCGGAAAAGCGGGTTCTGGTGGTGGACGACGATGCGGGCATGCGGGCCGGGCTCGAAGCCAGCTTTCTGCGCAAGCAGTGGAAGGTGATTACCGCGGCGGGGGCGGCGGAGGCCATTGCGCGCTTTCGCGCCAGTCAGCCTGGACTGGTGGTGACCGACATTCGCATGCCCGATGGCGATGGGCTTCTGGTGATGCGGGAAGTCCGGGCAATCGCTCCGCAGACACCGGTGATTTTGTTGACCGCGTATGGCAGCGTGCCGGATGCGGTGGGCGCGATCAAGGATGGCGCCTGTGACTATCTGATCAAGCCGGTGGCCTTTGAGCATCTCGAGAGTCTCGCCGAACAGGTCCTTCAGCGCGCGCCCGAGACTGAAGCCGCAGGCAGCCCGTTCGTCGGGCAGTCCCTCCCGCTGCAGCGGGCGCTCGAGCGTTTGCGCCAGGCGGCCCCGACCGACGCCGACATTCTGGTCCAGGCAGAGAGCGGCACCGGAAAAGAGCTGGCGGCGCGCCTTATTCATCGCTTGAGCTCGCGGCATGGCCGGCCTTTCGTCGCCGTGAACTGCGCCGCCTTCCCCGAGACCCTGCTCGAAAGCGAACTGTTTGGGCATGCGCGCGGCGCATTTACCGGAGCTACCGCCGCCAAGCCGGGAAAATTCGAACTGGCCGACGGTGGCACGCTGCTGCTCGACGAAATCGGCGAGATGCCCTTGCCCCTCCAGCCCAAACTGTTGCGGGTCTTGCAGGAGCGCGAGTTTGACCGCCTGGGCGACACGCACAGCATGAAAGTGGATGTCCGGATCATTGCCACCACCAACCGGCGTCTCGATCAGCTGGTTGAAGAAGGTGGCTTTCGCGCAGATCTTTATTACCGGTTAAATGTGATTCCCCTGACCCTGCCTGCGCTGCGCGAGCGCAAAGAAGATATCCGCGAACTAGCCGGGCATTTTGCCCGGGCTTACACGCCGCGGGGCCGCTGTGTTCCAAGGCTGACGGAGGAATTTCTCATCCGGCTCGAAGCGCACAACTGGCCGGGAAATGTGCGCGAGCTATCAAACCTGATGCGGCGGGCCGTGGCTCTGTCGAACGGTGTGATCGGAGCTGAGGCGCTTGATTCCGCGCTCGACCCGGCGCCGGCCGTCGCCCGCGAGATTTTGCGCCCGGGACTTTCGCTCGAGGCGATGGAGCGCCAGCTTTTTGCGGTCACCTTAGATGCAACCGGCGGCAACCGCTCGCGCGCCGCAGAAATGCTGGGCGTGAGCCTGCGGACGGTGCGCAATAAAATCCGCGGCTTCGGACTGCCGCCGCGTCAGGTGTACTCCGCAGTTTCGCCTGCACCTGCTTCCCCGCTCATTCGTCGGGGAAAAACTCCGCCTTCCATGGTTCCGGAGAACGGAGGTTACCAGGAAAAACTATGTCCATGATCGACACTTCGCTCAGCCTGGCGCTCGGCCACTTTCTTGATGTGACCGTGTTCCGCCAGGAACTCGTTACGTCGAATCTGGCCAACATCGATACGCCCGGCTACCACACACGCGACATCAACTTCCTGCAGGAACTGGAGCGCGCCGATGGGCCCGTGGAGTACGCGCTCTTCTCCCCCATGATCCGCCAGGTTCAAGGCCTGGCCACGCGTCCCGACGGCAACAACGTCAGTCTGGAACGCGAGAGTCTGCTGCTGGCCGAGAGCCAGCTTCGCTACAACCTGGGAATCCAGTTGCTGCGCGACGAGTTCCACACGCTCTCGAGCGCGATCCATGAAGGGAGTTCCTCATGAACTTGTTTGGCATGCTGGAATTGAGCGGCTCGGCGCTCACCGCGGAGCGCCAGCGGGCGGAAGTAGTGGCGGCCAACATGGCCAATGCCGAGACCACCCGCACGGAACCGGGCGGCGGGCCCTACCGGCGCCAGCTGGTCGTCTTCCGGTCGCAGCGGATGCCGCGTTTTCCGCTGTTGCTGGCCGATGCTTCAGGCGGACTTCCCGATCAATCCGCGCGGGGGGTGCGGGTAAGCCAGGTGATCGCGGATTCGGCGGCGCCACTTGAGCGCTATCAACCTGGGCATCCGGACGCCGATAGCAAAGGCTATGTGGCCTATCCGGCGATCAATCCGGTGGAAGAGATGACGGACCTTTTGGGTGCGGCCCGGGCCTATGAGTTGAACGCATCTGCGGTCCAGGCGGCCAAGACCATGCTGCAGCAGTCCCTCGATCTTTTGCGCTGAAGCAGAGAACAGGAGCCAGGGAATGACCGATCCGATTGCTGGTCTGGGGAACCTTCCCGCCACGCCCGAGCCGGCGCGAAGCGGGGCGCGGGAATGGGGATTTCTGGAGACCCTGCAGGGAGCAATGGGCCAGATGAACCAGTTGCAGGAAACCGCCGAGACCCAGGTGAACGCCATGCTGGAAGGCAATGGCCTGGACGTGCACAGCGCGCTGATCGCGGTGGAAAAGGCTGATCTCTCGTTCCAGCTGATGATGCAAGTGCGCAACAAAATCGTCTCGGCCTATCAGGAAATCTCGCGCATGCAGTTCTAAGGGCGTAGGAGAGCGTGGTGGCGGCGGCAGCCGGGGAAGGACCGAAAACGTTCGGCCAAGCGCTGACCCAGGCCGGGAATCTGCTCAGCGGGCTCACTCTGCGCCAGCGCATGTTGTTGGCGGGAGGCGCGGTGCTCGTAGGGGCCACGCTCTGGGTGTTTGTCACGCTGCTGGCAAAACCGAAATACGTTACGCTCTACTCGGGATTAAAGCCGGGAGAAGCGCAGGATTTGGGCGCTCGCCTGGCGGCAAAAAACATTTCCTATCAGCTCTCGCCTGATGGCACAAGCCTGCTCGTCCCCTCCGACCAGCTTGACGCCAGCCGCCTGGAGACGGCCTCACAGGGCCTGCCGCGCAATGCTCGCCTGGGATTTGAGCTCTTCGATACGCCCAACTGGGCTGGATCCGACTTCACGGAAAAGGTCAACTATCAACGCGCCCTCGAAGGCGAGCTGGAGCGGACTCTACAGACACTCAGCGAAGTCGAGGCCGCACGCGTGCATCTGGTGATGCCGCATGAGTCACTTTTTACGGAAGAAGAGCAGCCCGCCAAGGCAGCCGTCATTTTGAAGACGCGAGGCGGTCAACTCTCCGAACAGGCGCAGCTGGCGATTCCGCAACTGGTGGCCAGCGCCGTCGAAGGCTTGCGCCCGGAAAATGTCACGGTAGTAGACGCTGACAGCAATATGCCGTTGCTGCATCGTCGTGGCGCCGGCGCGGGTGCGGCCTATGGCCTGGACGAAGAGCTTTCCAAAACGCTAATTCGCACGCTGGAGCCCATCGTCGGCGCCGACCATGTGCGCGCCAGCGTGCACGTTGAATACGACCTCAGTACGACCGACGACACGGACGAAACTTATGATCCCAAATCCGCCGCGACCCTGACCCAGCAAAAGTCGGAAGAAAATGCGGGCGGCGGAGGGCCGGCGGGAGTCCCGGGAACGGCCAGCAATCTGCCGGGAGGCACGGCCGCTGCCACTGCGGTTGCAGCCAATTCTGAAACCCAATCGTCGCGCTCGGAAAGCACTACCTTCGCCGTGAGCAAGAACGTTCGCCACACCATCCAGCCGCCCGGGCAGATCAAACGAATCGCCGCCGCCGTGGTGGTCGACGATGCCGAAGAAACGGTCGAAAAAGACGGCAAGAAAACGGTGCAACGCCGCAAGCGCACCGATGAAGAGATGAAACAAATTGGCCAACTGGCAGCCGCGGCAATCGGGCTCGACACCAAGCGCGGTGACTTGCTCTCGTTGGAGAACCTTACCTTCCAACAGATGCCGTCGGAAACTTTGCCTCCTCCGGGCAAGCTGGATGCCGCACGGCGCGTGTTCTTCGAGTGGTTCGGGCCGTTGCGCTATCTTGGCATCGGCGCCCTGTTCGGCATAGTCTATCTGCTCATCTTTCGGCCGGTCAAAAAGGAGCTGATCGCGGCCTTTCGCGCTCTCCCCGCGCGCGTCGCGAGCGCAGCGAAGACGCTTGAGCCGGCCGCGGCAGCCGGCGTGGGTGCGGGGTCGGTGCAGATCGAGTTGCCGCCAGGCACCGAGGAAGGGCAACGGGCCAAGGCTCTCAAGAAACAACTGGTGGACAAGGTCAAGGCTGAGCCGGCGGCCGCCAGCCGCCTGGTGCAGAGCTGGCTGCGAGAGGACCGCGCCTGATGGTCGCGACGCCACCTTCGGCTTCTCCGCTGCCGGGCGGCGTGCGGCGGGCCGCCATTCTTCTCGTGCTTCTGGGAGATGAAATTGCCAGCCAGATCTACCGCAACTTACCGGACAAGGAAGTCGAGCAGCTCACCCAGGAAATCACAGAACTCGAATACATTGATCCGCGCACGGCAGTGCTGGTGCTTGAAGAGTATTATCGTCTGACCCTCACCCAGGATTATCTGGCCCAGGGCGGGGTGGATTACGCGCAAAAGCTGCTGACCAAGGCTTTTGGCGAAGACGGCGCGCGGCAATTGATGAAGCAGGTCTCCCACGCCGCGCAGGCCAGCGCCAGCCAGCTCGATTCCCTTCAGAAATCCGATCCCCAGCAGCTGGCCAAGTTTCTCGAAAGCGAACACCCGCAGACCATCGCCCTGATTCTGGCGCATATGGACGCCAAGCAGGCTTCGGCGCTGCTGATGCGTTTCCCTGAGACCCTGCGCGCCGAAGCTATCAAACGGCTGGCCCAGCTGCGGCAGTTTTCTCCGGAAATTGCGCAAAAAATCTCCATGGCACTGCACAAGAGGCTGGAAGCACTGGGCGAGCAGCACCGCCGGGCCTACGCAGGTTTCCAGGGCGTGGCTGATCTGCTGAATCGCCTCGATCCAGCCTCTTCCAAGACCATTCTCGACACAATCGAAAAAGAAGACGCCAAGCTGGCCCTGAACATCCGCAATCTGATGTTTACATTCCAGGATTTGCTGGGCGTTCCTGAGACCGGGATCCGCGAGATCCTTTCCCAGTTGGATAAAAAGACCCTGGCCACCGCACTGCGCGGCGCTTCCGAAGACTTGAAAAACTTTATTTTCAAGTCCATGTCGTCGCGCGCCGTCGAGATGCTCAAAGAAGACATGGAAATTCTCGGGCCGGTACGCCAGCGCGACATCCTCAAAGCGCAACGCGAAGCCGTGGCCATCGCGCGCAAACTGGAAGCGGAGGGCAAGATCAGCCTGGGCATGGAGACTGAAGATGAGTACGTCACCTAACCCGGCTGCTGAACCCGCCAGGCGGCAACCGGACGTCCGGCCTTTCCCTTACGCTGACGCCGGAATTTCCCGTTCACAAGGCCCAGCACTTGACCCCTCGGCCGCGGCGGCGCAAACGGAACGGAACCTCGAAGAGGCTGCCAGGGCGGCCGGACGCCGCGAAGGTGAAGCTGCGGCGCGAGCAGCATTGGAAAAGCAACTGCTGCAACTGCGGGAGAGCATTCGGAACAGTATTGCCGATTTCGCCCATGAGCGTGCCAGATATTATGCGCAGGTCGAGACTGAGGTAGTCAGGCTCGCGCTGAGCATTGCCCGCAAGGTGCTGCACCGTGAAGCCGCGGTTGATCCATTGCTGCTGGCCGGTATCGCGCGCGTGGCGCTGGACAAAATGGAGAGCGCCACAAAGGTCACCGTGCGAGTTTGCCCGGAGCAGGTTTCGGAGTTCCGCACTTACTTTGCGCAAACCGGCGAGCCCGAAGATACCCCGGATGTAATCGAGGACGGCACGCTTCCAGCCAACCACTGCAAGCTCGAAACTTCTCTTGGCACAACTGAGCTCGGATTAGAAGTCCAACTCAAAGAAATTGAGCAGGGGCTGATGGATCTTATGGCGCAGAGACCGCAATGCAAAGTATGAGTGAGCCAGGGCTGCTTTCCGCATACTTCGCGCGTTTAGACAGCATCTCGGCGTTGCGCTGGCAAGGACGAGTCACTCAGGTCATTGGACAGCTTGTCGAATCGCAAGGCCCCTTCAGCTCGGTCGGCGAATTATGCGAAGTGGTCAACGCCGAAGGCAACGTTTTTCCGGGGGAGATCGTTGGCTTTCGCGGAACATCCGTACTTTCGATGCCACTCGAAAGACCGAGCGGCATCCGCTCTGGCGACCGGATTGTGACCTGGGGAGCGCGGCCGAGCCTGCGCGCCGGCAACGACCTGCTGGGACGGGTGATCGACGGTCGCGGCGAACCGCTCGACGAGCTTGGTCCCTATGTGGGACGCGACTTCCAACCACTCGACGCGCCCGCGCCTTTGCCTCTGGGACGTTTGGCGATTCGCGAAGCCATCGGCTGCGGCGTTCGCGCCGTGGACGCGTTTCTCACGTGCGGGCGCGGGCAGCGTCTCGGCATCTTCGGCGGGAGCGGCGTCGGCAAGAGCACGCTGATCGGGATGATGGCGCGAAACACGAGTGCAGACCTGACTGTGCTTGCACTGGTCGGCGAGCGCGGGCGCGAAGTCCGCCACTTCCTTGAAGATGCACTGAGCGAAGAAGGCCGCAAGCGCTGCGTGGTTGTGGTCTCAACTTCCGACCAATCGCCCCTGTTGCGCATCCGTGCGGCATTGGCTGCAACTGCGCTGGCCGAGTATTTCAGCGCGCAGGGCAAGCACGTCCTCCTGGTTGTGGATTCATTAACCCGCCTGGCCATGGCGCAGCGGGAAATCAGTCTGGCTGCCGGTGAGCCCCCCACGGCTAAAGGCTACACGCCTTCCGTCTTTACCTTGCTGGCCCGGCTGATCGAGCGGGCAGGCAATTTTGGCCAGGGCAGCATCACTGCCTTTTACACCGTCCTGATGGAAGGCGATGACCAACAAGATCCGCTGGTAGATGGAGCGCGCGCCTTGCTGGATGGCCATATCATGCTCGATCGCAGGCTGGCTGCGCAGAACCACTATCCGCCGATTGCGGTCCTGGACAGCATCAGCCGGCTGATGCCTCAGGTCTGCAGTCCGGCGCATCTGGAGAAGGCAAACCTCCTGCGCCAGCTGCTGGCTGCCTACCATGCGTCCGAAGACCTGATACGCATTGGCGCTTATCAGGAAGGTAGCGACCCGACGCTCGACAAAGCGATTGGATCGATGCCTGACCTCAGCCGTTTTCTTCAACAAAAGCCCGACGAAGGCAGCGCGCTGCAAACCTCTATCGACAAGCTTCTCTCTCTGGGCGGATGAAACCATGCCATTCCGATTTTCTCTGCAACCTGTGCTGCGATTTCGCGCAAGTCTGGAGCGGCAGCGGGAGCTGGTTTTGCAGGAAGCCAATCAAAAGACTTCTGGGGTGAGGCGACAAATCGAAAATTTGGTCGGCCGTTTGGCGGAGAATGCCGCCACGAGCGCGCGTGAAATGCAATCCGGCACCAACGCCGCGCAACTGCATTTCGAAATGTTATGCCGTTCCATTCTGCTGGAACATCGGCACGGACTGGAGACGGAGCTCGCCCAATGCGAACAAGCAGCCCGGCGTTGCAGCCTGGAATACCGGCAAGCGCGAATTCAGCGGGAAATGATCGAACGATTGCGCGACCACAGGCTGGCCGCCTATCGACGCGAAGAAATGTCGCGGCAGCAGCAGTGGCTGGATGAACTCTTTCTTCTGCGCCGCGAATATCTTCGGCAGCGATAATGTTTGCCCGGAACCCCGGCAAAGCTTGCCCATCGTTACTTCAAATCGCATCGAACTGTCATCGGCAATTTTCCCGCGAAGCTTTACGCTCAATCGATTGCCCGCACTCCGCTTCGATCTTCTTTTGGCTTTCCGGATGCTCCAGGGTTGCGAGGAGGAAAGGCGAAGCCCAAATGGTCCCGGTTTCGGTTCCAGTCGATATTGCGTCATCTTTGTTGGCCATGCTGCTTCCGTCACCGGGGCAAGCCGGCGCCACGCTTTTCTCCGCAAAGAATGACACGACCGCAGCCACTTTTGAGGATTCGCTGCTCAGCGCGTTGGAGGGCCCCTCGCCGTCGCCAATGCGGCCGAGCGCCGCAAAATCCGGCTCAACGGCACCAAGAAAAGATGAAAAAGAATCGCAGGCATCACCAGCCTTAGCGGCCGCAGTTTTGCCGGTCGCTTCTCCGCCGTTGTTAGTGGTCGAATTGCCGAATACCGAGAACGTTCCAAACCAGATCGCAGTTTCGCCTTCTATTTCGTCGACAGGGGACGACGCAACGGCAGCGGACCACGCTGCACAAAGCACGCTAACAAGTCCAGGCAGTGGAATTTCCGTGTCTTCGCCAAAGGTTGACCAAGACCAGAATGCGTTTTCGAAACCGGATTTTTCCCAGGCTTTTGCCGATGCCCAGCCGGTAAATACTTCGTTGGCTCGGGAAAGCGTTTATGCTCGCAGCTTCGAGCCCGTAAACGACAAGTCAGATAATAATAATGACAGCCCGATTGCTATCACTCATTCGGCTGGCGCTGTCTCTCCGGCACAACCAACACACGACACCGTCCCTCCACAAAGTTCGACTCCCATCGTGCCCAGTACTGCCTATGACCTGCCATTTGTTAATGGGATCGATTTGCCATCGGCGCAGCCGGAAGGCGTGCCGTCAGTGATTCCTACCAAGGGCACACCTGGTCAAACCAACGTCAGTCTTGCGAAGACGGGCGGCAAGACTTCCAATTCACAGGCTAATGCGGTCGCCGATCGCAACCCTGCTCATGACACTGCCACGGTCGACGGCCAAAACTTGAAACCTGCGACCGCACCATCACTCGCAGTGCCGGCAAGATCAAACCTGGAAGCTCAATTGGCCGAGACCCTAAAAGCACATGCGCCTTTGCTATCGGTGACCGAATCGGAAAAGGTTATTTCAACTCCAAGAGAAAGCAAGATGACAGACGATCGCGACAAAATATCATCTTCGCCTCCGGTGGCAACCAAGCCAGACTTACTTCCAAAAGAAGGCCAGGCAGTGCAGCCGATTTCCAACGCGAAGCCTTCGGAAACAAAACCGGTTGCCGCGAAGCCAGCAGATCCAAAACCTGTTCCCAACCCCGGCTTTCCCCCGGCCTCGATTTCGGATTCAGACGCGGGCAGTCTTCCGCCATCCATCGCCGGGCCGCCAGCAAACAGCAGCGCAGCGCTGGCATCGACTCAAACCCAGACAGGCGTCGAAGACGCTCATTCAGTTCCCGAAAGCAAGGCCACGCCTGCGCCTTCTCCAGATCTGCCGGCAGCGCCGGCGCCGAGCACGGGAACGGTGCAGACTGCCCATCTGGTCGATCAGTTGGGGCAGACCGAAATGCGCATTGGTTTGCGGACTTCGGCCTTTGGCAATGTTGAAGTCCACACGATTGTGCGCGACGCACAGGTAGGCGTCGCGATGGGCAGCGAAAGGGGCGATCTGAAAAGTTTTCTGGCCTCGGAAGTTCCCGCTTTGCAGTCGGTTTTTCGCCAGCAGAACCTGCAGCTGGAGAGCATTCACTTCACGGGCCAGGGAGGAACACTCAACGCAGGCTTCTCGGGAGGCGCGGAACAGCAATCGCGATCGTTTCGTCCACAGGTCATGCCCAGGGGGCCTGTTACAAACGATGGAACAACGGCGGAGGCGGCGGAAGTGGAGTCGCCGATGCAGCGCTGGCCGGGATTGAATGTGCACGCATGAACTCAGGATTTGCAAGAGGATTCGTGACAGTATTGGCGACAAGGAGAATCTATGATCATTAATCCGTTATCGGCGGCAACGAGTTCGGGCATCTTGCCCACCTCAACCAATGCAACGACCAGCACGACGTCAAGCTCGACTGATCCCGCGCAGAACACCGACAGCATGTTTTTGCAGCTGCTGACTGCTCAACTGCAAAACCAGAGTCCGCTTGATCCGGTCGACCCCACCGAGTTCACTTCGCAGCTGGTCCAGTTCAACATGCTGGATGAGCTCACGCAAATCAATCAGACTCTCCAGTTCATCGCCGGTGTGGCGACCCCAACCAGCCCGGGCAGTTCGCAAGCTGCAATCCAAGGAGCAAACTAATGCCTTCCTTTTCCATTCCGCTTTCCGGTTTGACCGCAGACGCGACCGCGCTCTCCGCGATCGCCAACAATCTGGCGAACCAGAACACAGTCGGCTACAAGGATGTGGATGTCCTGTTCAGCGATTTGTTCTACCAGAACCTGGGCACGACCGGCTCGGGCGACCCGATTCAATTGGGCGCTGGAACGGAGGTGGGTTCGTTGCCGGGCGTGTTTACTCAAGGCAGTGTCGACTCCACCGGCGTGCCCACGGACGTAGCCATTCAAGGCGACGGTTTCTTCGTGACGCAACAAAATGGCGTTCTCAGTTATACGCGCGCGGGAGACTTCTCCGTAGACGCGAACAACTTTCTCGTGACCTCCGAAGGACAGCAGGTGCTGGGCTATCCTGCCGTGAATGGCGTCGTCACACCAGGACAGGGCCTGACTCCGCTCCAGCTCGGAGCAGGCACAATCAGTCCGCCTTCGGCCACCGCCAATGTACAGATCACCACCAATCTCGACGCCTCAGCCAATGTGGGCGACACGTTCTCGACGCCGGTCACGGTGTACGACTCATTGGGCACAAGTCACATCCTCACCTTCACGTTCACCAAGACCGCAGCCAACACCTGGAGCTATAGTCTCGCCATTCCATCTACCGACCTGAATCCCACTGCGGGCGGCGTTCCTCAAACTGGAATCCTGAGTCAAGGCGCTTTGAGCTTCGATGGAAATGGCACACTGCAAGCCGACGTCCCCGGCACAGCGGGGGCTGCTGTAGCCGGGGCGGGAAATGCTGGAAACGGAACCGTTACGGGCGTGGCGGCAGGGCCAGGCAGCGCCGCAGAGACCATCACGCTTACCGCGCTGAGCGCAACCCAGTTTTCTGTTACCGGTTCCGTTTCCGGTTCGTTAGGCACAGCCACGGTGGGAACTCCTTTCGTGTCTGGCCAAATCGGTTTTACTCTTAACGCGGGAAGTATCCCGTTCGCAGCCGGCGACACCTTCACAGTGGCCACGACCGCTGGAACACTGGCCAACGTTACAGGGATTACGGCAAACTCCCTGGCCGATGGCGCCTCCGACCTGACGTTCAATTGGAATGTGCTGAATGGAACCACGCCCATCGTCACGCAAGTCGCCGGGCCCAGCAGTACTTCTTCCACGACGCAGGATGGCAGCAGCAGCGGCACTCTGGCCAGCTTCAGCATCGGTGCCGACGGCACCGTGACGGGATCGTTCAGCAATGGCAAGACCGCCGCTCTGGGACAAATCGCCCTGGCAAGTTTTGCCGATGAACAAGGACTGCAACGCATCGGCAACACGGATTTCACTCCGACGCTCGCCTCGGGTCAGGCTGTCGTTGGGGCGCCCGGCACAGGCGGCCGGGGAAGTTTGTCTGGTGGTGCGTTGGAGCTTTCCAATGTCGATATCGCCACTGAGTTTGCAAATTTGATTGTGGCGCAGCGGGCGTTCGAAGCCAACGCGAAAGCTGTGACCACATTCGACCAGATCACGCAAGACACGATCAATCTGAAGCAAGGATGACGCGGATTAACAGACTGGAACGTGCCTGGCGGGGCCTCGGCCGAGTGGGCCAAGCCCCGCTAAAACAAATTTAATAAGCATTGACTAATATCGAGATCCATCGAGTTGCCGGGTTCCTCGAGAATCGGCCGCTGGCTCTCGGTCTATCTACAAGCCGTTCAATAGTTTTGAGCGCCCGCGGTTCCACTTTCCTTAACTGGCGAAGTTTCGTTGCGGCTCGGCAATTCACTTGCTCTCTGCGAGTTCGTGGCTGAAGCGGTCGCAAAATCACAAAACCCCGTGCGCAGGGGCGGCTTCTCCTGGATCGGCTGGGCAGCGCTGCTGATCGTGGGATTACCGGGAGCCTGGCTACTCCGCGGCCGCGTGCAATCCAACAGTGAACCTGTAAATCCGAATGCCGTTAAGTCCGTACTGCATTTGGATACCTTCGTATTGAACCTGGCCGATCCCGACGAACGGGCTTACCTGCGCGTGGGGATCGATCTGGGCCTGACAACCGATTTGCAGGCAGCGCAAGGTTCCAATGCGCCGCCCGTCGCGTTGATACGCGACACGATCTTGGGTGTGCTTGCCACCGCCAAGCCACAGGACCTGTTGCTGCCACAAGGCAAGGCAAAATTGAAGGAAGACTTGTTGCTTGCCCTGCGCAATCGCGATCCGGCGCTGGGTGTGCAGGAAGTTTACTTCACGGAATTTCTAATCCAACGCTGATGCCCGAAACCGTCGCGGTAAAGCCATCGGAGGACATTGCAGCAGAACACGCTTCGGCCTGGGCCAGGGTTTTGCCGCTGCCTTGTCAGCTCTCGGTGAGCTTGCCGGTGCCAGGCTGCCGCGTCGCGGATGTGCTGGCCCTGGAAGCGCAATCCATTGTCAACACCGGCTGGCGCGTGGGAGTGGATGTTCCCTTGCGGGTAAATGGAGAACTGATCGCATGGGGCGAGTTCGAGGTGGTGGAGAACCGGCTGGTGGTGCGCCTGACCGAGCTGGTATGAGTGCGGCTGGTGTGAGTGCCGGCCGAATCTCCCTGGCGCCGGATCCGCCTACAGTCGGAGGAATTCTGCTCTGGCTGCGACGCGGCGTGAGGATGATCGGGCGGTGGTGGGCGACGCCGAAGCTCCGCGAATTGCGGTTGTGCGAAACCCTGGCGCTCGGCGACCACAGGTTTGTTGCTCTGGTGCGCTGCGGACGGCAGCGTTTCTTGATCGGAGGAGCGGGCAACTCGCTTGCGCTTCTGGCGGAGTTACCCTCCCCGAAGGCAGAGGCACCGACAAACAAAGCCAATGAACTGGAGAACGCTTCTTGATAGGCGCCGCGGTCCGCTTTGCCTTGACGCTTCAGGTTTTGTTGCTGAGCTCAAGCGCCTGGGCGCGGGTGCGGCCGCAGGCGGCAGGGGGATTGTTTGGCAACGGCGGAAATGCAGGTTCCGTGCCCTGGAACATCCTGGTTCTGCTCACCCTTCTCACCTTGCTCCCTGCCCTGGTGCTTTCCATGACGCCGTTTGTCCGGTTGCTCGTGGTCTTTCACTTCCTGCGCCAGGCGCTGGGAACACAGTCGACGCCCAGCAACCAGACCTTGATCGGCCTTTCGCTTGTGCTGACGTATTTCCTGATGCAACCGGTTGCCGCTGCGGTCTACGACGCTTCGATTGTTCCCTTCGAGAAAGGAAAAGTCGATGCCATGGGGGCAATCGAACGCGGCGCAGGCCCGCTGCGCCGTTTCATGCTGCGCTACGCCCGGGAAAAGGACCTGGCCCTGTTTCAGGAGATGGCCAAAGAGCCCCGTCCGGCGCGCGCCGAAGACCTGGAGATGCGAGTGGTGGTGCCCGCCTACATTCTTTCCGAACTGAAGGCCGGATTCCAAATTGGCGCCGCACTCTACCTGCCCTTCATGGTGATCGACATGGTGGTGGCGGCGATCACCACTTCGATCGGAATGTTTCAGTTGCCACCGGTAGTGATCTCGACTCCGCTCAAGATCCTGCTGTTTGTCATGGTCGATGGCTGGAACCTGCTGGTTGGCTCGCTGATCAGGAGTTTTGGCTGAGAGTTTTTTGGGAAGCGCAAACATGCCCTCTGCCGACGTTGTCGAACTGATGAGAAAGACGCTGGAAGCCGCGATTTGGCTGGCGGCGCCCTTGCTGGTGATTGCCACCGTGGTCAGCCTGGCCATCAACCTGGTGCAGGTGTTGACCTCCTTGCAAGAAACAACGCTTTCCACGGTGCCGCGGCTAGCCGCAGTCACCGCGGCGTTGTTTCTGCTGATGCCCTGGATGGTGCGCCGCATGGGCGGGTTTACGGTCGCCATGCTTTCTGATCTTCGGCAGTACTTGCACTAGGACACACAATGGCTCCCTGGCTGGAAAACCTCGTGGCGAGCGTTGCCTTTGCTGGAGTACGGGTCGGTGGCCTCATGGTTTTTGCGCCTTTTTTCAGCAGCGACGCGATTTCGCTCCCTCAGAAAGCGGGATTCACTGTGGTGGTCACGGCGCTGCTTTATCCCGCATATGCCGGACTGAGACTCTCGTTGACCATGTTCGGTTGGGCCCGGGCGGTGGCAGGCGAGGCCGTGATCGGCCTTCTGCTGGGGCTGACCCTACAGTTTCTGATCGATGCCGCAGGCCTGGCAGGACAGATCGTGGGAATACAAGCTGGATTCTCCCTGGTTACCATTCTTGATCCGCAAAGCCAGGCTGATACGCCGGTGCTTTCCACTCTCCATCAACTGGCGGCGCTTTTGATCTTCCTGCGCTTGAACGTGCACCACTGGCTGTTGCGCGGGTTGGCTGCGAGTTTCGCTTATTTGCCGCCGGGAGGCGGAACCTTGCGCCTGGCGATGGGCGGGAACCTGCTGCGGGCGGCGGCGGCGATTTGGCAAGTCGGAGTGGAGATCGCGGCGCCAGCCGTCGCTGCCACCTTGTTGTGTGATGTGGCCTTGGGCTTTTTTGGTAAAGCATCTCCGCAAATGCCTGTGGTTTTTGTCGGTCTCTCGGCCAAGACCTTGCTCGGCCTGATTGTGCTGGCAGGCTCGCTGGCCTTCTGGCCAGGCCTGTGGGAACACGAATTCACGGTTGCCTTAGCAGTGAGCGAGCGCTTGCTCCATCTGGCGAAGTAAGAAACGCAAATGCCCGAAGCCAACAAGACCGAAAAACCGACACCGCGGCGGCGGCAGAAGGCCCGCGAGCAGGGCCAGATCGCCCGCAGCCGCGATCTGGTCGCCAGTCTGGGAACTCTCACCGTCATCATGGTTCTCGCGGCGCAGGCGCCCGGGTTGGCGCGGCAATGGCGGGGCTTTTTGCGCGAGGCCATCGAGCGCTCCAGCCACAGCGACCTGGGTCTGGATTCGCCTTTGCTCATCCTCTCTGGCTGGGCGGTGGTCCGGGCCACGGCCATCGGTCTGGGAACCAGCTGGGTCATTGCGCTTGTTGGCGGCATGGCCCAGGGTGGACTAGTATTTGCTCCCTCCGCCTTGCAGCCGCAACTCTCCCGCATTAGCCCCGCCACCCGCTTGCAGCAATTATTTTCTCTGACCGCTCTGGGCCGGCTGGTCAAGTCGCTGCTCCCGGGCGCGGCCGTGATCTACTTGGCAATTGCCATTCTCGCGCGCGATTGGGGTGCTTTACTCACGCTGCTGCACCGCAGCGGGGAAGGACTCGGCCGCTTCATCGCCCAGCGTTGCTTTGAAATCGCCTGGAAGTCCGGTTTGGTGCTGCTCGTCTGGTCAGGCGCCGACTACCTGCTCGAGCGCGGGCGGCTGGAAGGCGAGCTGCGCATGAGCCGGCAGGATTTGGCCGATGAATTAAAGGAGACTGAAGGACATCCCACGGTAAAGGCGCGCATCCGGCGGCTGCAAAGGCAGGTGCGGCGGAAGCGCATGCTGGAGCAAGTCAAGCGGGCGTCGGTGGTGATCACCAATCCTACCGAATTTGCCGTCGCCCTCGAATACCGTCCGCAGATGCCCGCCCCGGTCGTGGTCGCCAAAGGCCGCAATCTGATTGCGAAGCAGATTAAAGACCTGGCGCGCTGGCACGGCATTCCGCTGGTGGAAAACCCTCCCCTGGCGCACGCGCTCTATCGCGCCGTCGAGGTGGGCCAGTCGATTCCGCCCAAACTTTACACGGTGGTGGCCAATATTCTCGCCGCCCTTTACCGGGCCCAGCAGCGGGCCGGCAATCAAGCCGCCAAAATTTCGCGGGGAGGGCGGTGAGACATGGCTGCGGGTCTCAATCCGCTTCCCCTGAATAGCGCTTTGAATCGCTCCGTCGCAGTCGAATGGGCCGTGCCGGTGGCGGCGGTGGCCCTGGTATTCGTCATGCTTGTGCCTTTGCCGGCGGTCCTGCTCGACCTGCTGCTGGCGACAAGCATAACGGCCTCGGTCCTGGTTCTGCTTTCTGCCATCAACATTCTGCGGCCGGCGCAGTTTTCGGTTTTTCCCAGCCTGCTGCTCTTGCTCACCCTGTTCCGCCTCTCGCTCAATCTTGCCTCCAGCCGCCGCATCCTGCTGCATGGCAACGAAGGCTCGGGCGCAGCCGGCCGTGTCATCGAAGCCTTCGGGCAGTTTGTCGTGGGAGGCAACTACGTCGTCGGCTTCGTTTTGTTCGTGGCCTTGATTGCCATCCAGTACATCGTGGTCAGCCATGGCGCCGTGCGCACCGCAGAAGTCACCGCGCGTTTCACCCTCGACGCCATGCCGGGCAAGCAGATGGCGATTGATGCCGACCTCAACGCCGGGATCATCGACGAAGCCACGGCGCGCGCGCGGCGGGAACAGATTGCGCGCGACGCGGAATTTTACGGCGCCATGGACGGCGCGGCCCGCTTCAATCAACGCGATGCGCTCGCCACCATCCTGATCACCGCGGTCAATATCGTCGCCGGTTTCCTGATCGGCGTTTTTCAGCTCTCCATCCCTTTCCGCGAAGCGCTCAAGACTTACACCGTGCTTACCGTGGGCGACGGCCTGGTCACCATGATTCCGTCACTGCTGGTCTCGATGGCAGGCGGCATGGTGCTGACACGCGCATCTTCAGGCACGACTCTGGCGAGCGATCTGGGCAAGCAGCTTTTCGGGCGGCGGCCGCTGTTTCTGGCCTCGGCGGTCATGCTCAGTCTGGCGGCGATCCCGGGCCTGCCCAAACTGTCTTTTCTTTTGCTTGCCACGATCGTTGGGTTTCTTGCCTGGCGCGCGCCCCGTCCAGCGCCGCCGGCGCCGGTGGAGACGAAAGCCAAAAAACCGGCAGCGGAAGCGCTCGAAGACCTGCTCAAGCTGGATGAGCTAGGTCTCGAAGTTGGCTATGCCCTTGTTCCGCTGGTCGACAGCCAGCAAGGCGGGCAGCTTCTGGCCCGGGTGCGCGCCCTGCGTCAGAACCTGGCGCTGCAACTCGGGTTCATCGTTCCGCCCGTGCACATCACCGATAACGCCAAACTCAAGCCGCGGGAATACGTGATCTCGATGCGGGGGGTGGAAATCGCGCGCTGGGAAATGCACGAAGACCGCCTGCTCGCCATCAGCTCCGAGGTTTCTCCGCCGCCGCTGGCGGGCATTCCCACGCACGAGCCCGCGTTTGGGGTTTCAGCGCTCTGGATTCCCCGCAGTCTCGAAAGCCAGGCTCTGGCCGCCGGCTACGCGGTGGTCGACCAGACCTCCGTGCTGGCCACGCATCTCGCCGAGGTCATCAAGCAACACGCATTCGAACTGCTCACGCGGCAGGAATGCAAGCGGCTGCTCGACCGCCTTGCCGAGAGCCAGCCCAAGCTGGTGGAAGAGCTTGTACCTAAAGTTCTGAGCCTGGGCGAAGTGCAAAAAGTTCTGCAGCAGCTTCTGCGCGAACAGGTCTCAATTCGCGATTTGCCGGCCATCCTCGAATCGCTGCTCGAAAGCACGGCCAGCACCAAGAACTCGGTGCTTTTGGTCGAATCAGTTCGCCAGGCGCTGGGACGGGCATTGGTGCGTCCTCTCTTGAACGAGGACGGAACCTTGAAAGTAGTCACACTCGATGGCGGAATCGAAGAAGAGCTGAGCCGGGCTTTCGATGCGCAGGCGCCCGTCAGCACTACCGGCCTGCAGCCTTCTTTCGTACGCCGAATTCTTGATGGGCTGCGCCGGCTGGCCGGCGAACAGGTGGCCGTCGCCAGTCCCGTCCTGCTCTGTTCCACGCCGGCGCGTTTTCACTTGAAGCGCCTGCTCGAGCCCTTTCTTCCCAAGTTGGTGGTGCTCTCTCCCGGCGAAATTCCTCCTGTGGTTTCTGTGCAGGCAGTAGGCACAGTGCGTTGAGACGCAAGTGCGGTGAGCGCAAAGAGGCAGCTGAACCAGGGAGAAGTCATGAGCGAAACTAAACGGGCTTACACCGCCTGGCAGGATGAGGAAGAGCGGGAGCGGCTGCTCATGGAGCAGTTGCCGCAGGTGCGATACATCGCGCGCAGAATCCACGAACGCTTGCCCCGCCACGTGCCGCTCGAAGACCTGGTCCACGCCGGGGTCGTGGGACTGATCGACGCACTACACAAGTTCGACCGCAACAAGCATGTGCAGTTCGGCTCTTATGCCAAGTTCCGCATCCGCGGCGCGATCCTCGACAGCCTGCGCGAAATGGACTGGAGTCCCCGCGACTTGCGGCGCAAAGCGCGGCGCCTCGAAGAAGCGCACAACAAGCTGCGCTCGCAACTGGGACGCAATCCTTCCGAGCCGGAGTTGGCCGCTGAGCTTGGCATGGACCTGCGCGGTCTGCAATTGCTGCTTGGGGAAATCGATGGCCTGGAAGTGGGAAGCTTGCGGGTGGAGTCTCCGCGGGATGGGCGCGAAGAAGACCTCTGCGAATATCTCGCCGACGATTCGGGCGAGACCCCGCTCCTGCTTTGCCTGCGCTCCGAGATGAAGCAGCTGCTGGCCCGCGCCATCGCCGAACTGCCGGAGAAAGAACGGCAGGTGCTCGCTCTTTATTATTACGAAGAACTGACCATGAAAGAAGTTGGAGCAGTGCTGGGAGTGGGCGAGTCGCGGGTTTCCCAGATCCACTCCATGGCGGTTGTACGGCTGCGGGCGCGATTGAGCGAATTGAGCCGCGGTCACGGTTCCGCGGAATTCGCCGCTGGCGCAGCCAGTGGCAACTAAGAACAAAAGGAACCACCAGGGGGGAAGGAGAAAAGGACATTGAAGAAGGTCCTGAGCCAGGAAGAAATCGATGCCATGGTCAATGCGGCCCGGGGGGCCGAGGCCGAGCCGGAGAAGAAGGCCCAGGGCCCGAACGTGACCATATGGGACGGGCGCCTTGCCGGCCACATCGATCGCGACCAGATGCGTTCCATCAGCCTCCTGCATGAAGGCTTTGCCCGCAGCCTGACCCACTCGCTCGCCGCCTATTTGCGTACTTCGTTTACTGCCGCTTTGGTCTCGGCGGAGTACCTGAGTTACAGCGAATTTCTGCAAAGCATCCCCGAGATCACCTATTTGGCGTCTTGCCAGATGCTGCCCGTCGCCACCTCGGCATTGCTGCAATTGGATCTGGCGGTCGCTTTTCCGCTGATCGACGTCCTGCTCGGAGGGGAAGGCAAAGGAACGGTGCAGTTGCGGGAGGTCACGGAGATTGAGGAACAGATTCTGGAAACCGTGGTTCGTATCATCTGCCGCGAACTCCAGAACGCCTGGCAAGCCCTTTCCCTGGAATTTCAATTCGACCAGAGGCAGGACGCGCGTCAAGTCCAACAGTTAATGCCGGCCGCAGAAAAGACTTTGCTTCTCAGTTTTGAAATCACCATCCAGGAGAGCCGAGGCACGCTGAACGTAGTAGTTCCCGCCCTGGCTTCCAACGCGCTGTTACGCAAAATCTCCGAGGGAGCAACCTCGAAACCCCGCTTGCGCCGGGACAGCGAACGCCAGCTTCGCGCCCGCCTGCTGGCTTGTCCCTTTCGCCTGGAATTGTGTCTCACCGAGCTCAACGTGCCCATGCGAGAGCTTGCCCACCTTGCTCCCGGGATGTTGATCGACTTGCAGCGCAGTTCGCGCCAACCGGCGTCGCTCATGGTAGGCGATTATGAATTGTTTCCCGCGACTCTTGTCCGCAGCGGCACCGCAAGGGCGGCCCGGCTGCTGCCGCGAACGGCAGAGCCAGTCACAGTTGAGAAACCGCATTCATGAGCGAACCCGCCCCAGCTCCGGCAGCTGCACCTGCGGAAGTCAACGACTACCTTCAGGTCTGGATTGACAATCTTGCGGCCGTGCTTGCCCAGGTCGCTAACGCCCCGTTTCCCATGCAGTCCTTAGCGGCGCCACCCACGGAAACTCCCCCCGCAGAAGAGCAGGACCTGAGCATCATCGTCACCGCCAGCGGCGCCATCCGCGGAGAAATGAGTTTGCGAGTGCCCCACGTCGCGGTGCTAGGTTTGGGACAGCTCTTTATGGGCGAAGCCCAGGATCCGAAAGCTGAGCTCAAGCCCGATCATCGCGACGCCGTACAGGAGCTGGTTCGTCAGGTCGCCGGGCAGACGGCAACGGCCTTGGCTGACCGCTGGGGTGAAGTGCAGTTGCGGGCCGAGGGGACGGCACCGCCGACTTGGTCGGCCGGAGCAACTGGCTGGCTGGGATCGACCGCAGAAGCCCCTTATCGTTTCGTGATGCAATGGCAACTCAGTGCAGCCCTGGTTGCTGCACTGCGTCCTTCTCCCGAACCCGCGCCTGCGCCACCACCCATCGCAATGGAACCTTCCGCACCCGCCGCCAAGAAAGACCGGCTCGAATTTCTGATGGATGTGGAGCTCGGGGTAAGTCTGAGATTCGGAGGCAAACGAATGCTATTGCGCGAGGTCCTGGAGCTGGATGCCGGATCGGTGGTGGAACTTGACCGCCACATTCAGGAACCCGCGGACCTGTTTCTCGACGGCAAACTGATCGCGCGGGGAGAAGTCGTGGTGGTGGATGGGAGCTATGGCCTGCGCGTGCTCGAAGTCATGTCCTCTCCGCCGGCGGACTAGTTGATTCTGCGGAAGTGATTCGTATGCGTCCATCAGCCTTGATCGCAGCAGTACGGACCCGGTGGGAGGCGCTGTTTCCGCGCTGCTTTGACACTACATGTGACTCGCGCGGAGTGTGGCGGCAATTGTATTGGCGCAAAGCCGGGATTCATTTGAATCACCACTGGTATTGCAGCCCGCAGTGCTTTGAACGCGGGGCCAGGCAGAGCTTTGCGCGGGCCCTGACCAACTCGGCTTCCAAGCGTCTTGTCCAGCATCGTGTGCCTTTGGGCCTGTTGATGCTTTCTCGTGGACAGCTCACCAATCGCCAGCTGCGGCTGGCGCTCGAAGCCCAGCAAGCCGGCGGGCGCGGCCGGATTGGGCACTGGCTGCAGGAACTTGGATTTGCGAGCGAGCAACAAGTCACGGCTGCGCTTGGCATCCAGTGGGCTTGTCCAATTCTCTCTCAGTCCGACGCTGGAGATTTCGCTTGCCTGGGGCTGCTGCCTTTTTCCTTGATGGAAAGTTTCCGCATGCTGCCCATTCATTTCGTCGCCGCTACCCAGAAGCTTTACCTCGCTTTTTGTGAAGGCATCGAGTACGCCGCCCTGTGTGCGATCGAGCAGATTCTCAGCTGCCGAACCGAAGCCTGCCTGGTCGGCGACAGTGTCCTCAACGCAGGCCTCGAGCGCCTCGAAGGAGGACGCCGCTCCAGCGAGTTGCTGTTCGAAAGCTGCCGGCATGCGGCGGAAATGGCCCGCATCGCCTGTGGCTACGCTCTAAAGTTAGGGACCAGGGAAGTGCGGCTTGCCCCGTGCGGGCCCTTTATGTGGATGCGTCTGGAAAACACCGAAGGCCACACCGATCTTTTGTTTCGCACCCGTCATTTAAGTTCGGAGGATGGAATCCTGCACTCCGGCTTGCCTCGGGGGAAAGCCGCTAAAGTTGGACTCAACCCTGCCGATGGAACCTAGAGTAACAAGCGAAGCCGAACGATCTCATAGCTCCGTCTTTGGCCTGCGACAATCCGCCAAACTGCGACTTTGGGCGGCTGCGAGAGGAAAATGAAGAAAATATGCGCGCTCATTGTGGATGACTCCTCCGTAATGCGCAAGATCGTCGAACGCTCTCTGCGGCAGGCAGGCATCGATCTGGCGGAAGTCAAAGAAGCCGGGAACGGAGCGGAGGCGCTCAGCGTGGTCAACCAGGGAGGAGTTGACCTGATTCTCTGCGACATCAACATGCCAGTCATGGACGGTTTGGAATTCCTTCGCCAGTTGCAAGCCGTGGATACTGCCAAGGGAGTGCCAGTGGTCATGATCACGACCGAAGGCAACGAATCGCACGTAGTACAGGCGCTCTCGGTTGGGGCCCGCGGTTACATCCGCAAGCCCTTCACCCCCGACCAGGTGAAACAACATGTCATTCCCGTGCTGGAGAAACAATGAAACCGGCAGACCTGGCAGTCGCACCCAAACAAGAGAACTGGCTCCCCCTGTTGGAACAATCGGTTCAGGAAGTCTTCCAGATCATGTTGAACAGCAAATTGGAGCCCGTGGACCAGACGCAAAACGACCCTGATCCCGACGACTTTACCTCCATGGTGGGGCTGGCCGGCGATTTGTGCGGCGTCCTGACTCTGCGCTGCAGCAGCAAATCCGCCCTGCGCATGACGGCGCTGATGCTGGGAGAGTTATCGGAAAAACCCGACGAGCAGATGTGGGATGCGCTGGGAGAAATCTGCAACATGATCGCCGGCAACTTTAAGAATAAGCTTCCCGGAATCGGAGATCGCTGCATGCTCTCCGTGCCCACTGTGATCACCGGGGGCGACTACGATTACCATTCTCTTGCTGATGCCGGCCGCATGGACGTTCGCTGCTCGTTTGAAAAGGAATTGATCGTTGTAGCGTTGGAAATTCACTCCTGACTTCCAGCCCCGAGCCTGGTTCGCGGACGGAAGAAGTTGCCGGGTCGAAGCGGCTTGAGCGGGCAATGTCTTCCACGAGCATCGCGCGGATTAAGTGACTTTAATGTCGTATCACAAGAACCTCCTGCCTTTCCGCCATTTTGCTCCGCAACCTTTCACCGCGAAATTTGGCGCGCTGCGTGCTTCTCTTCCTGATGGAGGAAGTCTTGGATAGCGGATATTACATGGCTTCTGCGGGTCTGCGAACTCAAACTCAGGCCCTTGATGTCGTCGCTAACAACCTCGCCAACCTTAATACCGTCGGATATCGGGGCCAGCAGCCGACATTTCATTCCTTGCTGGCCAGCGCTCAGGGAGACTGGCTGGATCCGTTAAACCGGGCGATCAACGACTTTACTGTGCTGGGAGGCAGCCGGCTCGACCTCAGCCCGGGAAATCTCACACGGACAGGAAATCCGCTTGATCTGGGACTGGAAGGAAAAGGTTTTTTTACAGTCCAGAGACAGGGTGCCACGCTTTACACACGGAACGGCAGCTTTCAGCCGTCGAAAGACGGCCGACTGCTCACCACCGAAGGCGATCCTGTTCTGGGGGAACAAGGCCCGATCAGATTACCAAGTGGCACTCTCTCCGTAAGTTCCGATGGCACGCTTTCGGTCGACGGGGCGGTTGCCGGCAAGCTGCGGGTTGTCGAATTCCCGGCGGATGCCACATTAGTTCCAATCGGCGACTCCTATTATTCGGGGCCGGAAAAATCCGCTCGGCCCGCCGCAGCGAGTTATGTTCGCGAAGGCATGCTTGAGTCTTCCAATGTGAACGCCGTCGCCGCGGTGGTGGACCTGCTTTCAATCCAGCGTCGCACCGAAATGCTGGGACGCGCGCTTTCCTCGTTTGACAGCACTTTCAACCGCATCGCGGCCGATGATCTGCCGCGGGTATAGCTTCCGGAGGCCCAAATGTTCCGCTCGGTGTACACCGCGGCCAGCGGCATGATGGCGCAGGAAATGAACCTGGACAATATCGCCAACAACCTGGCCAACTCGAGCACGGCAGGCTTCCGGCGCCGGCGATTGCAATTTCAAGACCTGCTTTATCAGAACTTCATCATGCCCGGCGCGGCGGCCACGCAGCAAACGATCGTGCCTTCCGGGTTGCAGATCGGCCTGGGAACGCGGACCGCGGCATCGGAAGTAATCCAGCTGGAAGGAGACTTCAACCAGACTGGCAACCCGCTGGACCTCAGCATCCAAGGCCAGGGCTTTTTTCAGGTGACATTGCCGTCAGGCGAGCTCGCTTACACCCGCAGTGGCGCATTTCATCTGGATGCGCAGGGCAATGTCGTGACTGCCGATGGAGATCCGATTCAGCCCTCGATCACGATCCCGACCGGAGCCACTTCCGTCACCATCGGAACCGATGGCACCGTAAGTGTGACACTCGCCGGCCAGCAGGCAGCCCAACAGGTTGGAACGATCGAGCTTGCCTTATTTCCCAATCCCGGCGGGCTGAACAGCGTTGGCCAAAATCTTTTTCTGGTCACTACCGCTTCAGGGGACCCCATCACCGGCATACCCGGTGGGGCTGAGGGACTGGGATCCATTCAGCAGGGAATGCTGGAAGAGTCCAACGTGAATGTAGTGGAAGAATTCGTCGACATGATCCTGGCGCAGCGCGCCTACGAGGCCAATTCGCGGGTCGTGAATACAGCAGACAGCATGCTGCAAACCCTGAACAATCTGGGCCGGTGAGGAATGAGGTTGAAGCCATATTTCGCAACTTTCATGTTGCTCTTCACGTGGGCAAGTTTCGCGACCGGGCAGGAATCCGCGTCTCGTGCAATTCCGTTGCGCGAGCAAGCGACGGTGAAGGGGGAGACAATCCGCTTGTCCGATCTTTTGCCTGCCAATGCCCCTTCGGCCTTGCGATCGGCTGCCGCGTCTTTAGAACTAGCCCGCGCTCCCCTGCCGGGAAGCGTACGCGTGTTGATCCGGCAACAAATTGTTGCGCGCCTGGCTGGTGAAGATGGAATCCGGCGCCAACTCTCGATTCCTGCGCAGATACTCGTCGAACGGCGTGGTTGGCAAATTGGCGAAAACACAATCCTGGCTGCAGTGTCGAATTTTCTCGAAGCGCGAGGCAGCCGGCAGACAACTACTCCTGAATCAGTGGAGTGGTCCGAAGGCGTGACCATGCGGGATGAAGATCCCAAATTGCAGGTTACCGGAGCAGAGTTCGGGCCGGAAGAGCATGTTCTGGATGTCCGCATGCGCTGCGCCGACCGCTCTTTGTGCGGCAGCTTTCTGACGCGAATCGCGATCGAAGGCGCTTCTGGAAACCAACTCACGACTACTGAAGTCATTTCCCAGCTGCCCAGACCTTCTCAAGCCAGCTTGCAAGTAGCCCGGAGCAAGCAATCAGGTTTGCAGCTGGTCAGGCGCGGCGCTTCGGCCCAGTTAACGCTCGAAGGCGACGGAGTCCAAATCTTGCTGCCTGTGATCTGTTTGCAACCTGGAGGTTTGGGAGATCAGGTGCTGGTTCGCGCCGAGGGGCGCCGGGTTTTCCCGGCCCAGGTCGTGGCACCGGGCCAGTTACAGGCCGCATTTTAAGCGAGGAGGCCAATTCTCGATGCAATGGCGCGTCGCACTGGGCACCATCTCGATTCTGGCGTTATTGGCTACGCCAGCGCAAGCCAAAGGCAAGAAGATTCAGCGCGAGACTTTGGCAGACTACCTCGACCGCGTGCAGCCGCGTGCCGCTGATCTCGCGCCCACGAGCTTAGGCAGCCTTTGGGTCGAGAATGGCCCAATGTCACGCTTGACTTCAGACTACAAGGCCGCCCGCGTGGGCGATTTAATTACCATTGTTGTCTCCCACAACCTTGCCGCAAACAATGCCGGCACGGTCGCGACCGCCCGCACCTTCACTGCTAACTCCGGGGTAACGGCGCTGGCCGGCCACATCAGCACAAGCGGTGTGCAGAACATATTCTCGCCCAATTCGGCTGAGACTTTGGCGGGGAAATCCTCGGCGTCCATGACCTCCACTCTCACCGATACGCTGGCGGGGCGGGTCGTGGCCCTGCTGCCCAGCGGAGTTCTGGTCGTCGAAGCGGAACGTCAGCTGACCATGAACAACGAGCGCCAGACCATCCTAATCCGGGGCTTGGTACGGCCCGGCGATATTGCGCCGGATGGTTCGGTGCCTTCGAACGATATCGGAGATCTTGAACTGGAGCTCAAAGGCAAGGGCGTGCTGAGCGACGGCACCCGTCCACCGAACGTAGTAATGCGCATTTTGATGAGAATTCTGAATTTCTAAACGCCGTAACAAACACGTAGTCTGGAGAATCGAATGAGGCGTTTGCTTACAGTACTCGCGGCCTTGCTGGTAACGGGAGGTTTTCTCAACGCTGACGACACTCTCGGAAAGGCACTGGTTCGTGATGTGACCACGGTCGAGGGAGTACGGGAGAACCCAATCCTCGGCTATGGCCTGGTCGTGGGACTGCGAAACACAGGCGACAAGCAACAGACGATTTTCACCACGCAGACGCTAGCTAACGTGCTGCAGCGGATGGGGCTGCAGATTCCCGCGATCACGGTCCAGGTCCGCAATGTGGCCGCGGTTTTCGTTACTGCGACTCTTCCGCCATTTTCGAACCCAGGCATGCGCCTGGATGTGACGGTCTCTTCCGCGGGCGACGCCAAGAGCCTTGAGGGTGGTTTGCTCCTGCTCACGCCTTTGTATGGTCCCGATGGCAAGGTCTACGCCGAGGCGCAAGGACCATTGATCCTCGGCGGTTATACCGCGGGAGGGGCGGGCAACGTGAAACAGGTCAACCATCCCACGGTAGGGAGAATTCCTGGAGGCGGCCTCGTGGAACGCGACTGTTCGCCTGATCTCAGCAAGGTGGGAAAACTTGCTTTGCTACTGCGTGATTCAAGCTTCAGCACGGCGGAGGCCCTGGCGAGTGTAATCAATCAGGATTTTGGCCATCCGGTCGCCTCTGTGGTCGATGCCAGACGCGTGGAACTCGATCCCGCCCGCGCCAATACGAGCGATGTGCCGGCCCTGCTGGCACGCGTCGAGAATCTCACCGTTGAAGTCCGGCGCCGGGCTCGCGTCGTGGTTAACGAACGCACGGGCACCGTAGTTTTAGGGAACGATGTTCGCTTAGGCGCGGTTTCGATTCTGCACGGCAACTTCTCTGTCGAGGTGGCCACGGAATTCAGCGTTTCCCAGCCTAACCCGCTGTCTAAAGGCGAAACCACAATCGTGTCACAGCCGACGGTGAAAGCGGAGGAAGCGCCCGCGAGACAGATTCAGCTCAAAGAAGGCGCCAGCGTGGAACAACTGGTTGCAGGGTTGCAAAAAATAGGGGCCACTGCGCGCGACGTGATTGCAATCCTGCAGGCGATCAAAGCCGCCGGCGCGCTCGACGCGGACCTGGAGGTGATCTGATTGCAGGTCTCAACACTCAGCAGCCCGATACCGCCATCCTCAGCATCCGATTCAGAGGTGGTTCGTGCGGCAAAAAGTTTCGAAGCCATCCTGTTGCAATCGCTGCTCGATTCATTGGAGAAATCGTTCGCGACAATGCCGGGACAAAAGAGCGATCAGAGCTCCGATAATTATCGTTACCTAGGTGCGCAGGCCCTTTGTTCCGAGCTGGCTGACGCCGGCGGCTTTGGGATCGCTCGGATGATTGCCCGCAATCTACTGAAAACTAAGGACAAGTCGGCGGTTTCCCGAGGGCAAACGGAATAAAGTATCGGCGCTTTTGGCCGATCATAGAAGGAGAAAGTTCTAAACAAATCGGTACACCTTCGGGTGGATTAAAGCTTTTTAACCCCCTGCCGATAGATGAATTGCAAGGCAATTTAGGCGGAGGGAAGCAGGATGAGAATCGATTCAAACGCGAACCTCAGGGCGGCGACTGAACAAGCCGGCGCGACCAGCGCCCGGCCCGCGCCGGCAAATACTTCTGGAGGGGAATTGCTTGCCCCTGACCGGGCCGAGCTGTCCCCCGATCAGGCCCGGGTGCAATCCCTGAGCGCGCAAGTCAATGCCCTGCCGGAAATTCGGAGGGACAAAGTTGCGGCTCTGCAAGTGGCGGTCAAGCAGGGGAACTACGAGGTTTCCGCCGAACAGACTGCCGAGGCAATGATGTCTGAAATGCTGGTGCCGCATTCGACGGCCGCATAGCCGGCAAGTGTGAGCAGTTATGGCTGATCTATTCAGCGAGCGCATTGAGCCCAGCGCACCAGTGACAGCGCCATTTGTCGAACAAACTCCGAAAGATTCAAGAGAAAAGCGGCGGCGGCCTCCGCCGCCGGCACCGGAACCCGAGCAGGAAGAAGTCGAAGCGCCGCACCACGAACTCGACAGCCTTGCCTGACCGCGAGGGTCCCCGGAGAGAGGCAGGAGTAGTCATTGCTACCACATCAGCCCGAGCACGTTTGTTTGATGCAAGAACTAGCTCTCGCCGTTCAGCAAGCTCAGGCGGCTGTGGTGGCTGGCGATCTGCGTGATCTGAAGAAACAGACCACGCGGCAGCGGGAACTTTGCCAGTTGCTAAGAGAGCCTGATCCCGGGCCGCGCTCTGGCACACAGGCAGGGTGCGAACTGCAAGCGGCGGCGCGGCACGTTGCGCAGATGAACCGTGTCCTGGGAGCGCTGCTGCGGCGAGCCAGGCGTTCCGTAGAAATTATCGCTCTGGCGCACGCCAGTCGCGCCGACACATATCTTCCCAGACAAATCTCACAGATAAAGAACGCACGTACGCTGGGACAGCCGCATGTCTAGTCTCTCGAGCGCGCTGTCAATCTCCATCGGAGCTCTTCAGTCCGAGCAGGGTGCGCTCGACGTCACCACGAACAATGTGGCTAACGTGAACACGGCCGGCTATGCCCGCGAAGTCCCCAATTTGGTTGAGAACCCGCCTATCGTGCTGGGCCCGCTGACTTACGGTTCGGGCGTCAGCCTGCAAAGCATTCAAAGCCTGCGCGATCCCATTTTGCAAGCGCGCATCGCACAGGAAACCCAGGCGCAAGGCCAGTTGAATTCCTTTGTGGCGGCGATGCAGCAGGCCCAGACTTTATTCACCAGTTCAACAGGCGATCTGGGCACGGCGATGTCCAATTTTTTCGCCAGTGTGGACCAGCTCTCCACCAATCCTTCCGACGTTTCCCTGCGGCAGGGAGTACTCACCGCTGCGGGCGACATGGCCAATGCATTCAACAACACGGCCAACAACCTGATTCAACAGCAAACCAACTTGAATTTGAATGTGGTGGAAGACGTTCAGCAGATAAATACGCTCACCACCCAGATCGCCCAGCTCAATGCGCAAATTACCAACCTGACCAACATTCACCACGATGCCAGCGCATTCGTCGACCAACGCGATGTACTGATCGGACAACTTTCGAATTTGATCGATGTTCAGCAGATTCAGAGTGACAACACGCTCACCCTGACAACTTCCAACGGCACTGCCCTGGTCGCAGGCGCGCAGAGTTTTACGCTTACGAGTCAACCGAATGCCTCCGGGCAACAGCAGATTTTTGCGCAAGGAACGAACATCACCGCTGATCTGACCTCGGGAAGCCTTGAAGGGACCCTTCAGGCGCGTGATCAGGCGATCCCGGGTTTGCTGACGCAACTCGACACACTTGCCGCTGGATTGGCGAACGGGCTGAACGCCGCGCAGGCCAGTGGTTATGACTTGAACGGTAACCCCGGCGGAAATCTGTTTGTCCCGCCACCCGCTTCGGGGCAAGGAGCGGCCGCGGGCCTGGCAGTTGCCATCACTGATCCTTCTTTGATTGCCGCCAGCTCCGACGGCAGCCCGAACAGCAACGGCAATCTGGCGGCGTTCTCCGCCGTGGCAACCCAGGCGCTATCCCAATTGGCAACCCCGAGCCTGAACGAACAGGATAGTGCTGCCCCCGGTGTTCTAAATCTCAACGACGTGCTCAGCGTCGGCGCGCAAACCTCAATAACCGCTGGCGGGACAACTTTCACCTACACAAACGGCCCAACCAGTGGCGCCAACCTCAATGAAGTGACGAGCGCCAACGCTGTCACTGCTGCCACGCCGCTTGCCGCCGGAGACGCGATCACCGCGACGCGAAATGGCCAAACTACCATTTACACCGCGACGGCGGCGACAACCGTGGGGAATCTGATGACTGCGATCAATCGCGGTATCGCAGGCCCGATTGCCGGAACCAACATCACGGTTTCCGGGACCGATCCGCAGCATAGCGGCTATCAGGCGGTCCTTGCCGGCGGACAGCTGCAAATCGTCGATCTCAACAGCAACAACGATCTTAGCGTCGCGCAGACTTCCGGCACCGAGCTCGGCGCCTTCACCACTAACGCTGCAGCCACTTCCACGCTCCAGGACCTGGTCAACGCCATCAACAATGACGCGACGGTCGGCGCACACGCAGCCTTAGTGGACGGCAAGCTTGAAATTACGGACCCGCAGAATCGCGGCGACCTGACCGTCACGACTACCGACCCCATTCTTGGAGCGGCCGGCGGTGCTTCCACAGCTTTCGCCACCCCGAATGTCAGCACCGGACAGGACCCCACCGACTATTACTCGAATATCGTCTTCGGAGTTGGCAACGATGTGTCCAACAGTTCGGCCGAACTTTCCGCTTCGCAGCTCATACTTCAGCAATTGCAAGACCAGCGCGGCAGCCTCTCGGGGGTTTCGCTGGATGAAGAAGCGGCCAACATGGTCACTTACGAGCGTGCCTACGATGCCGCCGCGCAGGTAGTGACCGCCGTCAATAACATGCTTTACACCGTCATCAATATGGGGACGCTAACCGGATGAGCGCCATTCGCACCAATCCGAATATTCTGCCTGATCTGATTGCCGCACTTTCCCAGTTGCAGCAGCAGCAGAGCACATCCACTTTGGAACTGGCGACGGGCAGCCGGATCAACAAACCTTCAGACGATCCCGCCGGCGCGGCGCTGCTCACGCAGATCGACAACTTGAGCGGCCGGGTAGACTCCTACCAGCGAAGCGTGGGCAGCATTGCCGGCGAGCTTCAGACTGCGGATTCCACCATGAATTCAGTGGTTGAGGCGCTGCAGCGCGCCATCAGTCTTGGCGTGGAAGGAGCGAATGGAACGCTTTCCGATTCCGACCGGGCCGACGTTTCTGCGGAGCTGAGCGGCATTCAGAGCCAGCTCATCAGCCTGGCGAACACTTCCTACCAGGGCCAATTCATTTTCGCCGGAACAACGGGATCGCAGCCGTACGTTATTGACCCCGCCTCGCCCTCGGGCGTCAGCTATCAGGGCAACAACGACGTGAACTTTGTCACTATCGGAAATGCCTATCAACTGCAAGTGAATTTGCCTGGTTCGCAAATCTTCAACGGTGCGGGCGCAGACGTATTTCAGTCAATGCAGAGCCTGATTACCGCGCTTAACACCAACTCCGGCATCGATACTGCAGTAACGCAGTTGCGCACGGCATATAACAACGTGAACGACCAACGCGTGTTTTACGGAAACGCGATCAACCAGACGACGGCGCAGCAGACCGTGCTGAGCACGGAAAACCTTGACCTCAGCCAGCAGCAAAACACTGTCGGCGCAGCCGATTTGGCTTCTGTAGCAAGTCAGATCGTCAACGACAACATCGCCCAGCAGGCAACGCTCGAAGCGATCGGAAGAGCGCCCCAGGCGAGTTTGTTTGACTACTTGCGAGGCTAATCGGCGTTCACAGGATGTTCTTATTTGTTCCAGCCCAGGCGGCCGCCGCCGCCGCGCGCGACCGCGCATCTTCCAACCGCGCCTTCTCGGTGAGTAGTTGCCCTAGCACTTTAGGGAGCAGCTGGGCAAGCTCTTGCATGTGGTCGCGATATTCGAACATTGCAGCGCGCAGTTCAGGGTCACGCAGGGACTCCGGGGAGACGGTTCGAAGTTCATCCGTTGCTCTTGCCAGTTCGGGCAGCAAATCTCGAAGGCCGATCACAACCGGTCCATCCTTTCGCGCCTGGCAACGAGCTAAGGCGGCCCGCAGATCGCTGTTTGCCTGGTGCAGAAGCGCGATGACCGGAGTTGCCATTCAGCCCTCCCAGGCGGAGGAAAACCCGGCGGAAGAGCCGGCTGCGGGAGAGTCGGCCGGCACGGCTTGAGGGTGAGGCAAGCCGTTTTCTGCCTGTTCAACCTCAAGCCATGCTTCGCGTAAAGACAAAAGATAAGCCGTCAGTTCTTGAATGACCTGGCGCGAGGCTTGCGCCTGGGCCCGTACCAATTCGTTTTGCAGCAGGCAATAGAACCGGTAGAGATTTCGTGCGACGTCCCCTCCTTTTTCCAGGTTCAGGGTGCCTTGCAGGTGGGCGATGACGATTAAGGCATGATTAATCTCGAGCGTGCGAAGTTCGACGTCGCTTTGCTCCATCGCTTTGTCCGCGCGCCTTAGGTCGGCGATGATCTGTTCGTACAGAAGGACCACCAGCCGTACCGGGGTTGCGCCGCGGGCCGAACTTTGACGATAGATATATCTCGCATCCATGGCTTATAACCCGGCAGTAAGAATTGGGCTGGCGGTTGAAGTAGTGTTACTTACGCCGCCCGTAGCCAGCGTCGAGAGCGACCCAATCGACTCCGTTACTTCCTGAAGAAGCAAGGGATAGGATTCCAGCTCGGCATTCACCTGGCTGTATTGCTGGGTGAGCTGGGTCTGCTGCTGCGTAAGCTGGCTTTCGAAGTTCGTGATGTTGTTAGTGAGGTCCTGCTGCTCCGCCTGATTTTGCGCGATTTCCACGCTGAGCGGGCCCACCGTGGGATCAGTCAGGTTGGCCAGGTCGCCCTGAAAACTGTTGGCGAATCCAGTGCTCGAGGAGTTTTGAAAGAAACCGATCACTCCGCTTGGATTGCTGGCCAGCAAATCGCTGAGCTGCGTGTTGTCCACCGAAAGAGTGCCGTCGTCATTCGTGCTGATTCCCAGCGCGGCAAGATTGACTAATCCGCCATTCGGAGGAGTCATGGACGTGCCTCCGGGAAGGGTGTACGTCATGTCATTCAGCAAGCTGGACTGAAGGGAGCGCAAAGAGAGATCGGAACCCAAAGGGCCCTCAGTATTATTCGTCGGATCAACCGCATATTGCTGGTTGATGTTTCCAAGGATCGTGTTGTAGGCGGAGACAAAATTATTGATGGCCTGCGTGACCTGGGTGGGATCCACGCCCACTGAAAGCGTAACTGGAGTATTCGGAGAACTGCTGAGCAGGTTCAGGGTCACGCCCGGGATAGCGCCTGTTAAGGTATTGGAAGTGCTGGTGTAGGGCACGCCATCGACGGTGACGGAAGCATCGACCCCTCCAACGGGCGGGTTGAAGTTCAGGTTGCTGTTCGTGTTGCTGGTTATCGCCAGGGCGCCAGGGCTGCCAGTGGCCTGGCTGAAAATTGCCAGCCGCGACCCGCTGGCATCATTAATGATGCTCGCCGTCACGCCCCAATTATTGCTTTGACTCTGCGTATTGATATAGGAGGCCAAACTGTTCAACGTGTCATTGCTTCCGGCCGTGATCGTGAGGTTTTGAGTTACGCCGCCGATTTCCAGGCCGATTTGCCCGTTTTGCCCGGAGTCAGTCAGAAACGACGCGGCAGGATCTGCCACCGGATCGGTAAAGAGTGCACCGGCCGAGGCCAGGTTATTTACTACGATCTGATGAGTCCCAACCGTGGCCGAACTCTGCACGCTCGCCGTCAAAATATCAGGCTGAGATGAGGTTGCCGCGATCGCACTAAGAGGGCCCAGGGGGTCCGTCAATGATTGCACCGCAGTCTGAAGATTAGTCAGGTTGTTGTTGATGCCTAAAAGCAGTCCTTCCTGGGTCGACAGATCGGCTTGCTGTTGTTCCCATAATTGCAGCGGGCCACTCTGGTTGCTAAGAATCTGATTCACCAGCGAAGTCACATCGATGCCTTGTCCGGAAAGCAGGGTGGCCGGATTTAGACTGATGCTACCCATGGTTCTTGCCTCCAGCATTCTGCGGCGCTGCTGCCTGGCGGGCCGCTTCCGTTGACAGCTCCTGGAAGATGCGGTGGGCGACGTTCAGCACTTGTTGACTCGGCACTTGCATGAACTCCGCGCCCGATTGCGTATCTAAGAACTGGTAAATCAGTTCTTCCTTGAGCTGCTTGTCATACTGCACTTTGACTTCATCCTGGGGAAACATCGGTACCGGCGCAGCACTTTTCGTGCGTTGGCTTTCCTGAATCTGAACACTGTCCACCTTGGGCGGGGGCGGAGGATCGCTGGCCGGGGTGCTCGAGTTCGACGCGGTAGATTGCACCAAAGTTTCCGGACGTACCCGGGGCTGGGCCGCGGGCGGGTCGCTAGCAGGTAGAAAAACGATCACCGGGTCGATGCGCATATCGCGTCACCGTCGGATAGGTCAAAGCTTAAGGGAATTTGCGGAGACGGCGCCGGGCCGTCTCCGCATTCACGGTTTAGTGCAACAGCGAGAGTACCAATTGCTGCTGCTGGTTGGCCTGGGCCAGAGCGGCGATACCGGTCTGTTCCAGAATCGAGTACTTGGTCAGGTTGGCCACGGCTGACGGAATGTCAGCAGCGGTGATAGTGTTTTCGGCTGCCGTCAGGTTCTGTACCTGGCTGTTGATGACGTTGCTGGCGGCGGTAAGCCGGTTCACGCTGGCGCCCAATGTGCCGCGAGTGCTGGCAACGTTGGCGATCGCGCGGTTGATCTGGGTCAGTGCAGCCTGCGCATCGGTTTGCGTGCTCAGGTCAGTGGTCGAAAGGTTCACTGTGTTTGCCCCGCTGCCATTGGAGATCGATGACGACGACAGGCCACCAATGCTCACCGCAATCTGGCTCGATCCGATGGCCGTCGAGTCACTGAGGAAGATGTTGGTTGGGGTTGCTATGCCTGTGGTGGTTGGATTGCTCAGGTTTCCAAGTATCGTCTCCGTGTTGGCTGTTCCGACTGCGAGGTCGCCATTATTGTTGGGATCAGTGACCACCAGATTCCCAGTGGAATTGAGGTAGGCCTGAAGACCGGTTGAATCCGTGGAGGGATTGTTGATGGCGTTGATCAGATCTCCCACAGTGTCGGTGCCGGTCGAGGTGTACTTAAACGTGTTGCCTCCGGCGGTAAAGCTGAAGACATCTCCGGCGCCAGCACCTAATGCGGTCGCTGTCGTTGCGTACGTTTGGGTGCTGACCAGCTGGTTGAGGTCGGGCTCGGAAATTCCGGTTGTGTTAGGAGTGGTGAAATTGGTAACCGCCCCCGACTGAGCGCCCAACACGTTGTCGTTTGTGGAGACTTTGATGTTGCCGCGATTCTGCGGATCGGTGATCTGCAACTGGCCATTGACGATGGACGCCTGCAAACCCAGCGCCGAGTCGTTGTTGACCGCGTTGATCAGATCCTGAACCGTGGAGGTGGCGCCGCCTGCCGGGGCGGCGAAACCGGCGGCAAAATCGTTTGCGCCCACGTCGGTGCCCGTAATCGCCAGGTTGCCGCTGCCGGCGGTATCGACGATCTGCAGCCCGCCCGCGGAATCCAGCGAGGCCTGCAGACCGGTTGCCGTGCCTGCAACCGTGACGTTGGCATTGCTGGTCCCGGTATTGATCGCGTTGATCAGGTCCGAAACCGGTGCGGCGGCCGTAATCGTATAAGTGGCTACGTTGCCCCCTCGGGTTGCGATCAGCGTTCCGCCGTGGGTCAGTGTAGCGCTAAGGCTGGCGAACGTGTCGGTATCGTCCACTTGCACGTTCGGATCTGTTGCACTGGCATTGGTGGCAGCTGTGAACGTAAGAGGAGTGGCCGTGCCCGCCGAGATTGTGGTTACGCTGCCTGGCGTGAGGACGCTCTCTCCTGTCAGCGCGCCAGTCGTCGCGGGAACATTGGCACTGACCTGTGCGTTGAGGTTCGGGGCCGCTCCGCTTTGGAATACGGCCTGGCCGTTGTAGGTGGTACTGCCGCCGATGCGGTCGATTTCTGCCAAGATCGAGGCATATTCAGCCTGCAGCGCGGTGCGTTGTGGATCGGAAACCGTGCCGGTGGCTGATTCGGTGGCCAAGGTGACTGCGCGGTTGAGCAGGGTGGTGACCTGGGCGAGCGCGCCGTCTGCCAGTTGCAATTCTCCCACGCCGTTGTTCGCGTTGCTTACCGACTGGGTCAAAGCGGTGATGTTTGCCTGCAAACCGTTGGCAATAGCCAGGCCGGCAGCATCATCCGCGCCGGTGTTGATGCGGGAACCGGAAGACAACTGCGCCAGGGTCGAACTCAGCGCGTTGTTAGTGAGAGTCAGCTGGTTCTCTGCGGCCAGCGACGGAATGTTGTTCAGAATGCCGAGTGCCATTAGTTTCGCTCCTTCGGGTTGGGTCTGGTTCCGCGCCCTGTTGCCGACCGCCTCCTCAGGAGCTCACTGCGGAGCGCGGATATCACATTTCCTGGCGGAACCTAGTTTTGTGTTTCAACCCCTTCATCGGCAAATTGGCCGGTTGCTTTAATTCAAGGAAATTTGGGTTCCCCGAACCTCCGTAATATCCGGATAGAACCACGCGCCGTAACTGATTCCCGGTTGCCTACCGATAAGAAGTAAGAGAACTCCGGCTGACAAACGGAAGCTTCTCGAGAGAGTGAGAACAAGATGATCCGGCTAACTCGCTTGAACGGCCACCCTCTGGCGGTTAACTCCGATCTTATTAAGTTCGTGGAGCAGGCCCCCGACACTGTGCTGACACTGGTTAGCGGCGAAAAAGTAATCGTGCGTGAGAGCGCCGACGAAGTGCTGGCCCGCATGCTGGAGTTCCGCCGCACGGTTGTGCGCGGCATCTTTCCTGGTTTGGACCGAGTCATGGTCACTTCTGCGTCTACCGCTCCAGAAGAAGCGCCCGATCCACAGGCCGAGGGGTAGTCAACGTGGATAAAGCCAGTTGGGGAGGTCTGCTTCTCGGGCTGGGCGGAATTATCGGCGGATTACTTGTTGAAGGCGGGAATCTCTCGCAGGTGATGCAGCCGACCGCCGCCATGATTGTTTTCGGCGGAACGATCGGGGCCGTGCTAATTCAGTTCCCTCTTCCGGTAGTGCTGCGGGCTGCTCGCCGCCTGGTGCATGTGTTTATTGAGCCCAAACTGGACGCGCAGAGCACGGTGCAGCGGCTGGTTGGTTTCGCACATCAGGCAAGACGAGATGGCATTGTTTCCCTCGATGCCCGATTGGAAGAGGTTGATGAACCGTTCCTGAAACGCTCCTTAATGTTAGCCATCGACGGCACCGAGCCACAGGAACTCCGCAAAATGATGGAACTCGAACTGGACCAAAAAGCCGAGCAAGAGGACAAGATTCCCCAGGTCTTTGAATCTGCAGGCGGGTTCGCGCCTACGGTCGGCATCATTGGAGCTGTGCTCGGACTGATTCAGGTCATGCAGCACCTGGACAAAATAGACGAGGTGGGGCGCGGCATTGCAGTCGCTTTCGTCGCGACCGTGTACGGAGTTGGATCAGCCAACTTATTTTTTCTCCCTTCCGCCGGCAAATTGAGAATCCGGATCCGGGAGGAACAATTGATCCGCGAGATGACTCTGGAAGGCGTGGTTTCGATCCTGGAAGGCATTAATCCAAGGATGCTCGAGACCAAATTGGCGGGGTTCCTGTCCGAAATGCCAGCCCAGAATCCCCCTCCCTCCGCCAAAGCCGCGGGGGCCACATGAGCCGGAAAAAGCCGAACAAATCCCGCATAAGCCATGAGCGATGGCTGGTTTCTTATGCTGATTTCGTCACGCTTTTGTTCGCTTTTTTTGTCGTGTTGTATTCCAGTTCACAGGTGGACAAAAGAAAAGTCGGACAATTGGCGCTGGCCATTCAAGTGGCATTTCAAAAGTTGGGCGTATTTACGGCATCCACCACGCAAGTTCCCGTGGACATAAGAGAACCGATGCCTTTCAGTAGCGTGCAGGCGGTTGAGAACGTGAAGCGTACCGCCGCCCTGGGCCGTGTCGTGCCTTCACCGAATGGATCACTCGCCGGGGCTGAAGAGAATGGCGACCTGACGGCGCTGCGCGGGGAACTGGAGCATGCTTTGGCGCCACAGATTGCGCGCCACGAAGTGGCATTGCGCACCGTGCCGGACGGGCTGATTATCAGCCTGCGTGAGATTGGTTTTTTTGACAGCGGCTCAGCTACCATCAAAGCGAAATCGGAGACTGCCTTCGATCGGATTGTGAACTTGCTGGCCCATGGGGACTATCGCATCCGCATTGAGGGCCACTCCGATAACGTTCCCATTCACACCTCTCACTTTGCGGACAATTGGGCCCTTTCCACGGCCCGGGCCACGGAGTTGGTGCGGTTGCTGATCGTCAAGTATCATTTTGCCCCGGAAAAACTTTCGGCTGCCGGCTTCGCTCAATACCATCCTGTAGCCGACAACAGCACGCCCGAAGGCCGCGCCCAGAATCGAAGAGTGGACCTGGTGATTCTGGGAAAGTTGGCGCCGAGGGATGAATCTTTCACCTCGACCTCGCCGAAATAGTCAAATCCCGATCCACGTAGGCGACCTCGGTTTCTCTTCCCGCCTCCGGCAGTTTGCGCAAAGGGACGGTATGCCTCGCGCTCAAAAGGCTTTATCTAAAGTCTCTCAGCTCACTGCCGATGAATTTGATCAGCGCCTTACGGTGCGGATAGGCCCTCGAGTTTTCAGCGCGTCAGAACGAAAGACTTCAGCCTGGCCAGGCTGAGCAGGGAGAAATTTGACATGTCTCAAAATGCGGTGGCGACTCTGGATGAAAACGAAAGCGCTCACGATCATAAGCAAGCTTCCAGCGAATTGCTCCAGGTGGTGAGCTTCCACATCGATCAGGAGGAATTTGGCCTCGATATCTTGCGAGTGCAGGAAATCATTCGCGTGCAGCGCCTGACCCGCGTACCCAATTCTCCAGATTTTGTCGACGGCGTGATCAACTTGCGTGGCAAAGTCATCCCCATTGTTGCGCTCCGCCGTCGTTTTGGCCTGCAGGAACTGCAGCACGACAACCAGACTCGCATTGTGGTCGTGGAAGTGAAAGGCACGGTCCTGGGCTTGATCGTGGATTCCGTGTCTGAGGTGCTCCGCATCCCTGCTGACACAGTCGAGCCGCCGCCCCGTCTGGGAAAGGCCGAGCGCGAATACGTACGTGGCGTGGGCAAACTCGACAACCGGCTGCTGATCCTGCTTGATGTGGACCGGTTGTTGAGTGATTCCGAAGAGGCCAGCTGCATGGAAATGACACAGGCCTGATCGCTTCTCATTGATTGGAAATCTGGATGGACGCTCGTGAGCGATGACTTTGCGCAAGATCCGGCGCTGGTACAGGAGTTTCTCATCGAATCCGAGGAGCTTCTGGAAGGCATTGACCAGGACATGGTCAAACTCGAGGCGACACCGAACGAAGCAGAGGTCTTGAACCGCATCTTCCGCGCGCTCCATACCATAAAAGGCACCTCCGGATTTTTGGGCTTCGAGCCTGTTGTGCGACTGAGTCATCGCGCCGAAGACGTTCTCAACGATCTGCGCAAGGGAGAAATCCAACTCACCAAACGGATGATGAATGCCCTTCTGGCCGCTCGCGATCAGCTGGGTGGCATGCTCGCGGATATCCGCCAGGGTGGTCTCACGGAGTACGCCATCGATGACTTGGTCTCGGAGCTCGAGATTGTGAGGAGACCCGGGGAGACTCTGGAGCGGGCCGGCGAAATGCCTGCCGCGGAAGCGGCAATCGAAGCCGAGCCGTCCGAAGTTGCCTTGCCCGAGCCGGCGGAATCGCCCAAAGAATTGAAAACTGGCGAACTGGCTATCGAAAAACCTCCAGCCCCCTCCTCGAAAACTGATACACACCTCCGCAAGAAGCAAGCGGGAGAATCAGCGGGCGATGCCAGCGCGCAAACTATGCGCGTCGATGTGCGCAAGCTCGATGAGCTGATCAATCTCATCGGCGAGTTAGTGCTGGAGCGCAACCGTCTAGTGCAACTCAGCCGGGACTTGAATGCCAAGCGAGTTTCAATGGATGAGTTGGATTCCTCGTTCAGCCAATCCACCTCGAGGCTGAGTTTCATCACGGAAGAACTTCAGACCGCGGGCCTGAAGACCCGGATGGTGCCGATCGACACAGTATTCCGGAAATTTCCGCGGCTGGTACGCGACGTCGCCGACAGCCTGAACAAAGAAGTCGAACTCCTGGTCCGCGGCCAGGAGACCGAACTGGACAAAACCATTGTGGAATCGATCGGCGATCCGCTCGTGCACCTGGTGCGCAATTCCCTGGACCACGGACTGGAACTGCCGGACGTGCGCGTGGCCGCAGGCAAAGCGCGCAAAGGAACCATTCGGCTGGAAGCCAGGCAGGAAGGCGACCAGATCATCATCAGTGTGAGTGACGACGGCGGCGGAATCGATCCCGAGCGCGTTGCCCGTAAGGCAGTGGAAAAAGGATTGGTCACCGCGGAGCGCGTCCGGGCGATGAGCCCGCGAGAAATCTATGACTTTATTTTTCTTCCTGGTTTTAGCACCGTTGAAAAAGCGACTGATCTTTCCGGCCGGGGCGTGGGAATGGATGTCGTGCGCTCCAACCTGAGAAAACTTAACGGAACCATCGGTCTGGATAGTCGAGTGGGGCAAGGCACCACGGTGGCTCTGCGTTTGCCGCTTACTTTGGCGATCTTTCCAGTTCTGCTGGTGCAAACCAGCGAAGAGGTTTACGCGGTACCGCTGCGATCCGTCCTGGAAACGGCACACATCCAAGGCCATGAACTGCATCGCCTGGACGGCGGGGAGTGGCTCTACCTGCGTGGTGAAACCCTGCCTTTGCTGCGTTTGCGGGAGATGTTCGCTCTCAAGACAACGACCGGCAAGGGAGGCGATAAAGTCGTGATTCTGGGAGTGGGGGAGAAACGTGTGGCCTTGCTGGTCGACCACCTTCTGGGCCAGGAATCAACTGTGGTCAAGCCGATGGGCTCCTACCTGCACCATTGTCCCGGAATCGCCGGCGCAACTATCGGCAGTGATGGCCATGTTCGCCTGGTCTTGGATCCCACTGCATTGCTGGCCTCGGCCAGCGGCGCGGCGGTCAACGAGCTGATGCGATGACAGTGAGCTCCACAGCAGCGGCCCCAGCGATTGAAAGACCAGCTGGCCCGCCAGAACCCGCGCTGATTCGAATCCGGGATTTGGTATACCAGATCGCCGGAATTTTCCAGCCTGACAATAAGCTGCGCCTGCTCGAAGACCGTTGCAGCAAACGGATGAAAGATTTGGGCGTGGCCACGCTGCAGGGTTACTACGAATGCCTCACGATCAAGCCCACGCGGCAGGCGGAGATGGTGAGTTTGCTGAATGAAATTACGATCGGGGAAACCTGCTTTTTTCGCAATCAGCCCCAGCTCGACAGTATTCGCAACATCGTTTTACCGCACATTCTGGAGGCGCGCGCGAAATTGCCCTTGCGCCATCTGCGCATCTGGAGCGCCGGCTGCTCCACCGGGGAAGAACCTTACACCCTCAGCATGATGCTGACCGAAGAGACGATGGGCCGGTTGAAAAACTGGACCTTTGAAGTCCTGGCGACAGATTTGAATGAACGCTCTCTGGTTCACGCCAAGCAAGGGACTTACGGCAGTTATAGCACGCGCAACCTGACGCCTTACTTTCGGCAGAAGTATTTCACGGCGCAGGGTGAACAACTGCAGGTCAATTCTGAAGTCAAAACTCGAATTAATTTTCAGCGCGTAAATCTGTTCGATGACGGCCGCATGGCGTTTCTGAAGGGAATTGATCTCGTTCTTTGTTGCAATGTTCTGATCTATTTCGATGTCGCCTCGAAACGCCGCGTAATTCAGCACTTCTACAACAATCTTCTTCCGCACGGCTACCTGTTTCTGGGCCATTCGGAATCTCTATATGGCGTTAGTGAAGATTTCAAACTTGTCCATTTGCCATCGACCACAGCTTACATCAAAGCGGAGAAGCGCCACGTGACGCGATAAAGACATGAGTGCTGAGTCCAGAGAGAAGCTGTTGCAGCGATTGGAAGGCATTGACCAGATGCCCTCTATTCCTGCCGTTTTGACCCCGCTGCTCAGTTATATGGAGCAACCGTTGGACCGGCTGGAAATACAGCAAGTCGTGGACTTGATCTCGCAAGACAAGTCGCTCACTGCCCGCTGCCTCTATATGGCCAACTCTCCCCTGTTCGGCCGCTGGCAGCAGGTGGATAACGTTCGTAGCGCGGTCCTCGCCCTCGGCCTGCAACGCATGCGCGACATTGCCATGTCTTGCTCGGTCTTGAGCCTGATGCCGGCAGAAACAGCCGCTTTCGATCCCGTAGTTTTCTGGGAACATTCATTGGGTTGCGCTCTGGTGGGCCGCCAATTCGCCCGCAAAATCGGATTTAGTGATCCAGGCAAAGCCTATCTGGCCGGCCTGCTCC